>OFDN01000606.1_pt1 | contig 27933 bp, 18 predicted proteins | sample 1520971 | NCBI WGS metagenome assembly OFDN01 (sample SAMEA94257418, study PRJEB24077) | hot springs metagenome | biome: Aquatic biome; feature: Geographical feature; material: Water | place: India | collected 2012-06-12 | depth 5 m | reverse complement strand
GGATCGACGAAGGTCTTGAAACCGGCGAGTTTGAGCTTGGACAGTCGCACGGGTCGGCGGCGGGAGGGGCAGAATCGGGCAGATGAGGCCGGGAATGGCCGGATTGGCGCGAATGATAGCATCGCCCCCCGCTCTCCGGCTTTGACCGGGTGGGCTCGGCCGGGCGGCAAGCGCCATGCCGCGCACATCGACACGGTCGGTCAATTCCGCAGCAGCCGGCGGTTTTCAGCGCGTCCGTTGTGGCTCGTTGCCTGATCGGCACCACACCGCGCACGACGACGGTTTCGCGGCGTTGCTACGGCGAGCACATCAACAGGACGGCGCGCGCAAGCGGTAGTCGGCGCAGCGCGCGACGAAGTCGCGCGTGCTCTTGGGCATCGGCACCCGTGCCCGCGTGATGTCACTCAGCAGTTCCGTGCCCTGACGGATCAGGCGCACGCCCAGATCGAGATCGCGCCGTTCGGCATCCGTACAGTCCGTATCGTCCGGCACGAAGGCGAGCAGTTGTTCAGCCGACACCGCGAAGCTGGCCCAGACATCGAAGATGGACTTGTCCGTGCGCAAGGTTTCCGTCTTGATCTTGGCTGCATCGGCGAAGCTCACGACAAGGTCGGAAATCCCCTTGAAGCGCGGGCGATTGCCGAAGGTGTCGCACAGCTCGCCGGCGATCAGGTCGATATCGCGCATGGTGAGCGCGATCTTGATGTAGCGGCTTTCGTAGAACGACTCGACCGGCACTGAAAATGCCTTGAACGGCTCGCCCCACATTTCGTCGATGCCTTCTTCGCCGCTGCGGTGCCGCACCGAGCGCCCGAGCTCCAGCGCTTCCTGAAGACAGTGGCCGCACTCGCGCATCAGGCCGTTGTCGCTGTCGATCTCGACGCCCGCCGCCTGCAGTTCGACCAGCCTCGTGAAAATGTCCGTCGCGCGGTTGAACAGCGCCCCCGCGAGCATGCCGCCCTTGACCCGCTTGAGCGCGGGATCCTGCTCGGCATCGTAGGCCGCGCGCGCCTCGTTCAGGCGGGAGCCCGGAATGTTGATGCCGTGCTCGACATGGTTGAACAGGCGCCGGGTCAGCGCCTCGATCAGCTTCTTCTTCGCCGACAGCGAGTCAGCGGGCGGCTCGTAGATCTTGATCCAGTAGCCGTAGTAATGCACCCGGTACTCGCCCGCCACCTTGCGCTTGCACCCGAGTGGGTAGATTTCTTCGGTATCGCGTTGCATTGCTCGATCCGCACGAAGGCAATGGTTTCATGCTAGGCCAAAAGTCGTATCTTGTGCAGTGCAACACCTGTCACATCCGTACCAATTCACGCATTCTTGCGAACGCGTGAAAAGCGACCTTACGGCTCCCTCGCCGCGCATGACGCGACAGCACGGGCATCGGTCCTTCTGCATGAGGCAAGCTGTGTCTGCTGCGGCGCGCGAACTGGCCCGTTCGTGCCCACTGCCTTAAGATGACGCCTCAGTCGAAAGAACCGTCATGGCACTGACCATGGAAGGCTTTCATCCTTGAAATCGAATGGGGTGAAAATGAGCAAGCCTTTCATTTCTCTGTGCCCGGAGATCACCCGGGCCAACGCGCTGGATCTGATGGACTGGCTGGAGGACGAAAACGTCATCCGCTACCTGAGCGATTCGCGTCATGTCTCCCGCCACATCGAACAGGTCGTCAGCCGGGTGCAACTGCCCGTCCTGACCCATCTGTTCAACCAGGGCGGCCGCTTCTTCATGGCCTGCGACCGGGACGACCGGCCGGTGGGCTTCGTCCGCCTCGTCAAGAACGGCGCGGACTGCGAAATCGTGCTGGTCATCGGAGACCGCGAAAACTGGGGCCGCAGGCTGGGCGCCAGTGCGCTGCGCGAAGGCATGAAGCTCGCCTTCTTCGACATGCGGGCCGAGAAGCTGATCGCCAGGATTCACGCCGACAACACGCGCTCGCTGAAGGCCTTCCTGCGCTGTGGCTTCGTGCTCGAAAGCGAGACACCGACGCTGAAGTCATTCGCGATGAGTTCGGAGCGCTATCTGCAGCGTCTGCGCGAGGATACGGTCGATGACCCCTCCGGGATCTACGTCACCGAAATCGACCAGGCCCGGCTCCGGAACCTGATCGCGCTCGAGGACGACGCGGATGTGGTCGATCTCGAACACGAGGTCGAGCGCGCCATCGTCGTCGATTCGCGCAAGGTGGCGCAGGACGTGGTCACGATGAACTCGCGGGCCGTGCTGCATCTGGACGACGAGAAAATGGAAGTCGCTCTGGTCTACCCGCAGGACGCGGACGGCAGTGCCGGGAAACTGTCGGTGTGCTCGAGTGTCGGCACCGCGATCCTCGGTTACAGGGAGGGCGATTGCATCGACTGGCGGATGCCGCACCGGACCCGGCACATCCGGATCGAGCGCGTGCCGTACCAGCCGGAGGCGGCGGGCGATTTCCATCTGTAGGTCCGCGTAGCAGCGGACCGGGGGCGAGCATGCGGCAACACCGCGTGGATAGCGTTGCGGGGTTCGGAACCAGGCGACTTAACCTCTCCCGGCTCCTCGCCGTCGAAGACCGCGCCGCGGCGCATCAATCTATCGCCGGGGAGCCATTTCGCGCGCCACCACATTGCAGTTCTCCTCGGCGTCTTTGAAAGCCATGAAGCACGCTGACCGCAATGATCATCCCGTCAGCCCGTCATTGCTTCGCCCCCTCATCTCTTGTCTGACAGTCAGCCCCGGAAGCACATGTTTCCGCCGCAAATGACGGCCCTCTGCCGCCCGCGCCGGCGGAGCACGACGATTGCCGCCTACACCCTCATCGTCAAGAAAATCAGGAACTTCGCCCGACATGAGAACGTAACAGTGCACATGGCCGGCCTCAAGAACACGAGCCGATGCGCGTTGGCGACCACTCGCCGAAAGTCAAGGCGACTCGACTCATCCTTACGGATGAATGTCACCTCTGCGAATTCCAATTACATAGCTTTCCGTTGTCATTTGAGTAAGCGCATGTTTCACGCCCTTGGCGTAACGCCACGGTGACCAACCTTCTGAATGCGCGGACATACGGAAAGCAAAGCCTTGACCCATCAACAGTCCGCCGCTGTTCACCCAGCCCCGCCAAGCACTGCCGTTCGCCCGGGCTTCAGCGGTCTGAAGTGCCTTGCATTGGTCGCTCGCTTCCTTGGCTGCGCTGCCGACGCCGAGCAGATCCATCACCAGCTCGGTCTCAGTGGCCGGCCCGTGAGCGCCGACGACCTGATCCGCGCCGCGCGCGGGCTATCGCTGAAATCGCGTGCGGCGAAGTTAGAAGCATCTCCCGACGGGCTCAGACGGCTCGGCAGCGGCACACTGCCCTGCATCCTCGAAACCCGCCCCACCGAAGTCGACGCAAGCGAACCCGCGGCCGAGTTTGTCGTGCTGGCCCGCATCGAAGGCGACAAGGCGCTCATCCACGACCCGCAGGAAGAACGGCCGGTGCTGTTGTCGGTGGAAGAACTGACCGCCCGACTGTCCGGCCGTGCCGTACTGGTCACCTCCCGCGCCCAGCTGGCGAGCGCCCTCGCCCGCTTCGATTTCACCTGGTTTGTGCCTGCGGTCGTCAAGTACCGGCGCCTGCTGGCCGAGGCGCTGGTCGCGTCTTTCGCCCTGCAGATCTTTGCGCTGGTCACCCCGCTGTTCTTCCAGGTGGTGATGGACAAGGTGCTGGTGCATCAGGGCCTGGCCACGCTGCAGGTCATCGGTGTCGGCCTGTTGGCGACCGTACTGTTCGAATCCGTGCTGTCCGCGCTGCGCACCTATGTTTTCGCGCACACCACGAGCCGCATAGACGTCGAACTGGGCGCCCGCCTCTTCCGCCACCTCCTCGGTCTGCCCCTTGCCTACTTCGAAGCACGCCGCGTCGGCGACTCGGTCGCACGGGTGCGCGAGCTGGAGAACATCCGCAGCTTCCTGACCGGGCCAGCCCTCACCTCGGTGATGGACCTGCTGTTCACCTTCGTCTTTCTCGCCGTCATGCTCTGGTACAGCGTGCCGCTGACGCTGCTGGTACTGGCCTCGCTGCCGCTGTACGCACTGCTGATGGGCTCCGCCATGCCGTCGTTCCGCCGCCGGCTGGACGAAAAATTCGCACGCGGCGCGGAAAACCAGGCCTTCCTGGTCGAGGCCGTGTCCAACATCCAGACGCTGAAGGCGGGCGCGACCGAACCGCAGGCGATACGCCGCTGGGATGAACAGCTCGCCGCCTACGTCGCCTCCAGCTTCCGCGTGACCAAACTGGCCGCGTTTGCTGGCGAAGGCATACAGCTCATCCAGAAGCTGGTGACCGTCGGCATCCTGTGGCTGGGCGCCTATCAGGTCATGGACGGCGCCATGACCGTCGGCAGCCTCATCGCCTTCAACATGCTGGCCGGCCGCGTCGCGCAACCGGTGCTGCGACTTGCCCAGCTCTGGCAGGAACTGCAACAGGCCGGCATCGCGGTGGCGCGCCTGGGCGACATCCTGAACGCGCCGACCGAAACACGCGCGGCCAGCCGCACCCAGTTACCCGCGCTGCGCGGGGACATCGAGTTCGACCAGGTGCGCTTCCGCTACCGGCCCGATGGTTCGGAAGTGCTGCGCGGCGTCAGTTTCCATCTGCGCGCCGGCGAGGTACTGGGCGTCGTCGGCCGCAGCGGCTCGGGCAAGAGCACCGTGGCCAAGCTGGTCCAACGGCTGTACGTGCCTGAGCGCGGACGGGTGAAGGTCGACGGCGTCGACCTCGCACTGGCCGACCCGGCCTGGCTGCGCCGGCAGATCGGCGTCGTGCTGCAGGAAAACCGCCTCTTCGCGCGCAGCGTGCGCGACAACATCGCGCTGGCCGACCCCGGTGCGTCGATGGACGCCGTGGTCCAGGCCGCCAAGCTCGCCGGCGCCCACGAATTCATCCTCGAACTGCCCGAAGGCTACGACACCCTGGTCGGCGAACAGGGCTCGACGCTGTCCGGTGGGCAGCGCCAGCGCATTGCCATCGCCCGCGCGTTGATGACCAACCCACGCGTGCTCATTTTCGACGAAGCGACCTCGGCACTCGACTACGAATCCGAACGCATCGTGCATGACAACATGCGCTTCATCTGCAAGGGGCGCACCGTCATCATCATTGCGCACCGGCTGTCGGCAGTACGCGACGCAAACCGCATCGTGGTGATGGAAGCCGGCGAAATCGTCGAACAGGGTACGCACGCCGAACTGCTCGCCACGCCCGGCGGGCGCTACGCGCATCTGCATGCGCTGCAGGCGGGGTGACCGAGATGATCGCTACCGCCCGTAGTCTTTCCGCCCTGTTCGCCCGCTACTGGCAGGTTCTCAGTGCCGCATGGTCGCAGCGCAAGGATCTCCAGGCGCCCGCCCGCAACCCGCTGGAACGTCAGTTCCTGCCCGCCGCGCTCGAACTGATCGAAACACCCGCACCGGCCGCACCGCGCGCCATCATGTGGGCGCTGATCTGCGCGCTTACCGTTGGTCTGACCTGGTCCTGGCTGGGCCGCGTGGACATGGTGGCGGTCGCCCCTGGCAAGATCATTTCCGCCGACAAAACCAAGCTCGTTCAGCCGGCGGAAACCGCCGTCGTGCGCCGCATCCATGTGCGCGACGGGCAGCACGTCGAGGCAGGACAACTGCTGGTCGAACTCGAAGCCGCCGCCACTGCTCCCGAAGCGGAAACACAGCGCGCGCAACAAGCCCTCAACGCCGCCCGGCTCGAGGCGGCACGCTATGCGGCGCTGGCTGGCGCGGGCCAAGCCCGCCAACCGGACGTGCGGGTGCAGGCCGTATCCGGCATCGCTCCCGACGACCTGCGTGCAGAACAGCGCGCCGCGCAGAGCCAGTACCTCGAACACCGCGCAAGACTGGCCAGCCTCGACGCGGAAATCGGCCGCCGCGGCGCCGAACTGGCGGCCTCGCGCGAACTGGTACAGAAACTCAAGGAAACCCTGCCCATCGCCCGCTCCCGCGCCGAGGACTACAAAAATCTGGTCGAACGCAACTTCGTGTCGCGCCACGGCTACCTCGAGCGCGAACAGGTGCGCATCGAACAGGAACGCGACCTCGGCTACCAGGAAGCGCACGCCCTCGAATTGAGCGCAGGCATCGAAGAAGCCCGCAGCCGCCGCACCGCACTCATCGCCGAATTCGAACGCAATGCCATCGCCGCCCAACTCGACGCACAGAAGCGCGCCAACCAACTGGAACAGGAACTGATCAAGGCCCGCACGCGCGAAGTGCAGCAGAAGCTCATCGCCCCGGTCGCCGGCACCGTGCAGCAACTGGCCATCCACACCGAGGGTGGCGTCGTGACCGAAGCGCAGCCGCTGATGGCCATCGTGCCGGACGAACAGCAAGCCGAGGTCGAAGCCGTGCTCGAAAACCGTGACGTCGGCTTCGTACAGCCCGGGCAGCGCGCAGTGATCAAGGTCGAAACTTTTCCCTTTACACGCTACGGAACAATAGAAGGCGAAGTCGCCTTCGTTTCACAGGACGCGGTAGCGGATGAAAAGAAGGGGCTGGTATTCCAGGCACGGGTCAGGCTCAAGCGCGCGGAATTGAGGGTGGATGAGCGCGTCGTGCCGCTGTCGCCGGGCATGGCGGTGACTGCCGAAATCCACACCGGCAAGCGTCGGGTGATCGAGTACTTCCTGGATCCGATACGCAAGACGGTCAACGAAAGCCTGGCGGAGCGCTGACCGTGAGACTGCTCGTCATCCACCAGAACTTCCCCGGTCAGTTCCGCCACCTCATTCCGCACTGGGCGAAAGAGCCGGGTTGGCAGGTTGTAGGCATAGGCCGCGATACCGCGCCCGGTTTGAAGTGTGTGCCCTGGGTCAGATACCGCCTCCATCGAGAAGGTCACAAGCAGCAGCACCCGTACCTGCGCAGTATGGAATCGGCAGTCCTGCACGGACAAGCGGTCGCAAGGGTGATGCTCGACTTGAAGCGAAAGGGCTTTCAACCGGACGTGATTCTGGCGCACCCCGGTTGGGGCGAAACGCTCTACGCGAAGGACGTATTCCCGGACGCACGCCTGATTCACTACTGCGAGTGGTATTACGGATCGCCGGATAGCGACGTCGGCTTCGATCCTGAATTTCCGCCGACCTTCGATGACATCGCACGCATGCGCACATGGAATGCGCTGCACACGCTTAACCTCACCAACTGCGATATCGGCATCAGTCCGACGCAGTGGCAGAAGAGCCGTCACCCGGACATATTCCAGTCGAAGATAGAAGTCATTCACGAAGGCATCAATACGGAAGCGCTCCACCCCGACCCGCAAGCCACCTTCACCACCCCGGATGGCTTGACCTTGCGCGCCGGCGACCCGGTTATCACCTATGTCGCCCGCAATCTGGAGCCCTACCGCGGCTTTCACATTTTCATGCGCGCACTCGAGCGCATCCAGAAGCAACACAAGACTTGCCACGCACTCATCGTCGGAGGAAACGATGTGAGCTACGGCCGCCGCCCCAGTGACGCGCCGAACTGGCGCGAAAAGATGCTGCGCGAGGTCGGTCTCGACCCCCTGCGCGCCCACTTTGTGGGAATACTGCCCTACAACCTTTATGTCAAGGCGCTGCAAGTCTCCGCGGCGCACGTCTATCTGACCTATCCCTTCGTGCTGTCGTGGTCGTTGCTTGAAGCCATCACGACAGGGTGCCCAGTTGTGGCATCGAATACCGCACCGGTCAAAGAGTTTCTATCGGATGGGCCGCACAGCAGGAGGGTAGATTTCTTTGATGTCGAACAATTGAAGACGGCGGCCGTAGAGATGCTTGGGGAAAGCGGGAAAAAAGCGGGCGTGCGGCCGATAGTCGGTCTTGACGAGAAGTCAATTGACACTGTGCTCGATGGGCTGCGCCGGTATAAAAGACTCGTGGCATCGGAGAATATATAAAGGAATGAGCCGACGATGGAGAGAGCGGCAAACCACAGATTAATAGAAGATTTTACGAAAGCAAATATCAGGCAATAAAATCAACCAACCATCACCGTCAGCGCGCCACCCGATTGAACATGCGTTATGCCAAATGACTAAAATAATATTAACCGAGAAGCACCAGAAAACTCAGGAGAAATGAATATGGCTTTTGTGAATGAGTACATCAAGAAATCCGACATCGAGAAGTACAAGATCAAAGAAATCGATCAACAAGTCGGGATTCACTGGCGGACAAATAGCGACTCGTGGACAGTCGATCCAGAAAGGGGGATATACCTTCGCCTCGTTCAGAGAGGGCGCGAAGAGTTTTCCCATCAGAGTGGCTGGACATTTTATTGGCATGGAAACCTAATCTGGATCGAACTGGAAATGGTGGACGGAAGCAGCGCGCGCAACGCTCCCGGCTGGGCTAGAAAACAGATCACGAAACTGTGCTTGATGGGAGAGAAGAGCAATCAACTGCCGCCCGAATTAGCTGAGCAAAGAGCACAAATACTAAGCGATCTAAAGGAGGCGCTGCTTGCCTACAGGGATGGAGGAGTTCACTCCGCTACTACCTCCTACGAATTGTTCCTCGACGTCGCGGAGGGAGTTTGATCATGAGTATGCTCTCTGCGCAAGATGCAATCGACCTTCTTCGCGCTAATCCGTCTGCTTATACAACACCAGCGGCTCTACGCTCCCTGGTCGTACAGCTCAACACCGACGCCTCCGGTGGAAAAACTGTACTTTACAGCGGCAGAGTCAATGGCACTAGTGCGGGTAATGTGATATCCGGATTGCTCGACCAAGGCGCCGACATTCGTGTTATCGACGAGACGGAAGCTTTCAAATTTCTCAATTCAGACGATTTCCTTTCGGCCACAGCTGAATCGTTTGGAACTACGCTTGATGAACTTACTAATCCGGAGGCGAACAGCCCGGCCAAGACAGCCGCAAATAACTGGCTCTATGATGCAAAGAACGGCCCTTGGGCCGACATTTCGAAGAGCTTTGCGGAGGCAACTGTCGGAGAAGTTCGTTTCATTGGTCCGGACGCAGATTCCAATCGCATCTTCGCCCAAACTGAACTTCCGGCCCTTCTCTCCAACACCTCGGTCACCAGCATAGAAGGCATACCCACGTCCGATCTACAGGCGATTGCCGCGCAGGGCGACGAAGCCATCTATCAGCGGATCAGAACTGCCTCCCTTACCAGCATCTCCTACAGTGGCCTGAAAATCACAAATCTGGGAAGCGGCAATATCATCAGCGGGGCTGATGACTTCCTTAACAAAGTTACCAATCTCCAAAGTTACCTGCTTGAACATCCGGAAGCGCACGGTCGTTTCGATGCTTACATCAAAGAACTCCAGACCAGCAACCCGACCCGCTACGCCGAGTTCAAGACGGTCACCCAAACCATGTGGGCCGATGCTGCGCAATCGGTGAGCGGCGGCTCGAAGGTGCTCAACAAACTCGGTTTTCTTGGCACCGCGCTCAGCTTTGCCTTGGCCGCCAACGAGGCGTCAGCGGCAGAAGCATCGGGCAACAGCGAAAAAGCCAAGGAAATCATGACGCTGTGGGCGGCCGATGCCGCCGGCTCCGCCCTGGGTGAAGCCGCCGGAGCGACCCTGGGCGGCATCGCCCTAGCAGTCGCTGCCGTGGCCGGCGTCGCCGTCTCCGCTCCTCTGGCTGGTGCTGTGCTGATCGGCGCGACGCTGATCGGCGGCATCTTCGGAGCTGATGCAGCCGCGGGCGTCTACCAAATGACCAAGGACCTCGACGGGAACGGCCGCATGGACCTCCTTGACAAACTTGGCAATCTCGTATTCGGGGTCAACTACACTATTACCAGCCCGCTACCTGCCGACCTCAACGGCGAACGACTCACACTCGACACTACCTTTAGCCGTGCGGAAATTGTCGCAAATGCGAAAACCGATATCGCATGGCGCTACGCACTTCGCGAGCTAAATCCTTTCGTTATTCCGGATATCGACTACAGCCGTCACAACACCGATGGCAGCCTCGATCTGTACGATCCGACGACTGGCGCCGGAAGCATGACCGCCCTCTATCTCGCCGACCGGGCTGCTATGCTCACCTGGAAGATCCGCTTCGACCGCGGAGAACGGGATGACGACGACGAACCGCACGATGGTGTGAAGCCATATAACGAGGACTGGGACACGGGGACCGTCGCCGGCAACTGGGACTTTGTCGATCTCAAAATTCGATTGCCAGGTGGAGCCCCCTTGACCCTGGCCATCGACGGCGAAGGCGTGAGCTTATCTGACCACCAGATCGTCTTTGGCACGCATAGCGGCGAGACACTGGAAGGAGGCGGCAGCGAAGACCATCTGTACGGAATGGCCGGGAATGACACTCTCCACGGCGAGGATGGAGCCGATTACCTTGAGGGCGGCGGCGGCACCGATGTATTGATTGGCGGCGCGGGGGCTGACCATCTCATTGGTGGATCGGGCTCAGACACCCTGCGTGGAGGCAGTGGCAACGACACGCTGGAAGGTGGAGCAGGAAACGACCGCTATGAAGTCGTTGCTCAAGGGGGGCTTGACGTTATCCGCGACCGTGACGGCGAGATATGGTTTGAAAATGTCCGTTTGACTGGCGGGAAGCTAAAAATCAACGGAACAACCAAGACATATCTATCCGAAGACGAGAAAACAAGCTTCTATTTCGTTGGCGATCCGGCAGGAGGTGGCTCTCTATATATATCAGGTTCATTTGGCGGAGTCCGCGTCGAAAATTACCGCTACGGAGATCTCGGCATTCAACTGCTCGACGAAGACTCCGAACCGATAGTACTGCTCCCACCCACAACGGGCGGCGACATTCTCGGTGACCTGTCGCCCATAGATCAGAATCCAAATCAGGCCGGAGTACAACTGGGGTACGACTCGCTCGGAAATGTACTGACGAATCCAGCCTCCCCGGAGCCGGGGCGAAGCGACAATCTGTACGACGGACCGAACAACGATCTTATTCGTTCCGAAGCCGGTAACGATTTCATCCTTCTCGAGAGAGGCGGAAACGATAGAGTAAAGGCGGGAATCGGCGATGACTATGTTGCCGTAGCGGCGTCACACGGCATCAATTCAACAACATTCATCGAAGGCGACAGCGGAGCCGACACCCTACTGGGAGGTACCGGAAGTGACACCATCATGGGCGCAAGCGCCGACTCCATCGACGACGTAATCGCCTATGGCGAATCTGAACCGTCAGTTGCTGGCAAAGGCGATTGGATCTCCGGCAATGCTGGCAATGATCTTCTTGTCGGCTCGGCGACGTCGGACCTTGTTCTTGGCGGCGCCGGCGACGATACGATATCCGGCGGAGGGGGGGACGACAATATCTTCGCGGATGCATGGGGAGAACCCTACAGCAACTGGACCTTTACGCGAAATCCGATAGAAGGCACAAATGGGACAACTTACAATGCGTCAGTCAACGCTCGCTATTGGTCCGCAGGCGTCGATTTCTTTGGCGCGAATCTTATTTTCGGCGGGGAGGGTAACGACTGGATATTTGGCGGCAGTGGCTCGGATACGCTATCCGGCGGGGTAGGACAGGACGTTATTTTTGGGTCCGATGGGTTCGATTTGATTTACGGAGGTGGTGACAACGATGCGCTTCATGGAGAAGCTGGCTCCGATTTTCTCTCTGGAGACGATGGTAATGACACACTTCAGGGTGGATCCGGGAATCTCGCCGGGTCGACTGAGACAGGGGCAGACACCTTGGACGGCGGGGCAGGAAACGACAATCTGGCCGGCTATGGCGGCGATGACCTGCTTTTTGGAGGTGACCAGAACGACACGATTTACGGTGACCATGCCAACACCTACTTAGTACCAAGCACACTGCACGGGAACGACACCCTGTATGGGGGAAGTGGAGTCGACAAGCTGATCGGCGGTGGGCGCGATGACTATCTCGATGGTGGAGACTCGTCGGACATTCTCTACGGCGACGGCGATCCGTCCGAAAGTGCGATAAATCCGGAGCACCATGGAGCCGACACATTAATCGGCGGTCGAGGCAACGATACAATATGGGGTGGCGGTCGCTCCGATATTCTTTTCGGCAACTCCGGAAACGACTCGATTTCAGGAGATGAGGGCAACGACATCTTGGATGGAGGAACAGGAGCAGACAGGTTGCGAGGAGGAGAAGGGGACGATGCCTATAGCTTCGGAAAAGACTCTGGCCTGGATTCAATCCTTGACACCGGAGGGAACGACAAAATTCTCTTCTCGAACGAGATATCCTCCGATGGTGTTTTTCTATACAGATCCGGGGGCGATCTACTCATTGCCGTGGCATCGGCGCCTTCACTACAGATTACTGTAGAGCAGTTTTTTTCGAACACGCTCCGCAGAATAGAGTCAATAGAATTTGGCACAGGAGAAATATGGAAGGGGGTTTATCTAGACTCAAAGATAGTCAGCGGCGTTGCGAACCAGATGACTGGGACATCAGGAAACGACCTGTTCACGGTCGACTCCCCGAGCGACACCGTGCTGGAACTATCCAACAACGGAATTGACACCATTGAAACATTTTTGTCCTATAGCCTGCCGCAAAACATCGAGAACTTGACTCTCACTGGCCATTTGCCGTCAACATTAAACGGCAACGACCTCACAAACATTCTTCGCGGCAACAGCGCCAACAACTCGCTACACGCGGCGAAAGGAAACGACTCGTTATATGGTGGACTTGGAGATGACATATATTACATAGACTCCGGGTATGGCCAAACTGTTTTCGAAAATCTCGACGAAGGTTCCGACACCGTTTATTTCGAGGGCGCTTCATACACCCTACCCCAAAACGTCGAAAATCTAGTCGCAACTGGAAATTTTAACTACCCAATGTTTCTAACGGGAAATGATCTAAACAATACACTAACCGGTAGAACCAACGTCCACAACGATATGTTCAAAGGGGGGCTTGGCGCTGACACCATGATCAGCCCCAGTAGTGGCGGGCTGTTTTATGTGGACAACCCTGACGATGTCATTGTATCTCCGGGCGAGAAAAACAGCAGTGGCTATGCTGGATTTGAAGATAATGTAATCAGCAGCGTCGACTGGATACTATCCGACTCACTTGAAAACCTCAGCCTTGACGAATACAGCCAAGCGATTTTTGCCACCGGAAATTCCCTCAACAATATACTCAAGGGAAATCTTCTAGACAACACGCTTATAGGCCTCGACGGGAACGATGTTTTTGATGGACTACGAGGAATAGATACGTATATCGGCGGGCTCGGCAACGATCGCTACTACGTCAACTCGGGAATATATAACATAAGCCGAATTCCTATACTTTACACCCCAGAAACTCCTACCGACATCATCATCGAGCTCCCTGACGAGGGAACCGATACGGTGTACTCCATTTTTGATTACACTCTCGGGGCGAACTTAGAGAACCTTGTTCTATCCACGTCGCGGCGACCTGGAGAATCATGGGACTTTTATGCCAAGAGAGCCGAGGGGAATTCACTAAATAATGTTCTTACCGGTAACAACGGTGCAAATATTCTAATCGGAGGATCCGGAGCGGACACGATGATCGGCGGTTTCGGTTCCGATACTTATGAAGTCGATTCGATTGACGATGTGGTAGTCGAGGCGGAGAGCGCAGGCGTAGACTCGATAACCTCGACCGTAAGCTATTCGCTAAGCTTGAATGTTGAAGATCTAATACTAACTGGTACCGGCACCATTAATGGCACCGGTAATAGCCTGAATAATGTGATCACCGGCAACAGTGCCAATAACGTTCTCAATGGCGGAGCGGGCGCAGACACGATGGCCGGCGGCTCGGGCAACGATACTTACGTCGTCGATTCTGCCTCCGACGTCGTAACTGAGAACGCGAGCGCGGGAACCGATATCATTCAGTCCAGCGTCACCCACACGCTGGGTAACAATATCGAATACCTGACGCTTGTGGGCGTCGCAAACATCAACGGTAACGGCAACAGCGGCGACAACGTGCTTGTTGGAAACAGCGGTGCCAATGTCCTGTCCGGAGGCGATGGAAACGACTATCTCACCGGCGGTGATGGAGACGATACGCTGGACGGTGGCGCCGACGATGATCAGCTGCAAGGCAGCGGCGGCCACGACTATCTAAGCGGCGGCACGGGGTCCGACACGCTGATCGGAGGCGATGGCATCGACACAATGGTTGGTGGTGGGGGTGACGACGGTTACGTGATCCGCGATATAGGGGACGTCATTATTGAGAATGCCAACGAAGGCTGGGATTGGGTTGAGTCGTCAGTTAGTTATACGTTGAGTCAGAACGTCGAGGAGCTGATGCTTGACTATAAGGCTGGTGCCATTGATGCCACGGGTAACTCGCTGAACAACCTTTTGACGGGGAACAAGTATTCCAACGTGCTCAACGGTGGTCTGGGCGATGACACTATGGAAGGTGGATTGGGAGACGACATCTATATCGTCGATTCAGTCTCGGACGTAGTATTTGAAATTGTCAATGGTGGTATCGATACCTTGAAATCAGGGATTAGTTACTCCCTTGGAGACAACGTCGAAAACCTCTCTCTTACTGGCTCAACCGCCATCGACGGGAGAGGAAACGAACTTTCCAATTATCTGGTAGGAAATTCAGCATCCAACACTCTTTATGGTGATGCAGCGGGAATAACCGGAAACACTGCGCCACTCACCTCTTTGAGCGTTTTCGCACGCGGAGGCATCGCTCTTGGCGCAGCCCCCCTCATGGAAGTGTGGATCGATGGCGTGAAAGCGCAGACCTTCGAGGTCAGTTCAACCACCACTCAGGAGTACGTCGTTTCCGCAGCCAATCTGCCGGCGGCGGCTGCCCACCGGGTCGATGTCGTATTCACGAACGATGCATATGACGCCGCAACCGGTCAGGACCGCAACCTGTATGTAGATCGCCTCCGTTTCAACGGCCGGGATTACCTGACGAACACCGATCAGTTGGTGCTCGATTACGGCACGGGCACCGGCGCGCGCGACGGCATGAACATCACCCTCTCGTCTACCGGCGTCATCGCGTCGAACGCCGCGCTGCGCTTCTCTCTCGATGGCAGCGACCGGCTTGACGGTGGTGCGGGTGCGGACACCCTGGTCGGAGGAACCGGCGACGATATCTACTACGTCGATAACGTGTCGGACGCAGTCGTGGAGCTGTCTGGTCAAGGTTTCGACACCGTCAGAAGCAGCGTTAGCCACACACTGGCGGCGAACGTCGACAATCTGATGCTCACCGGCTCAGCGGTCTCTGGAACCGGTAACGATCTGGCCAACCTGATCCTCGGCAACTCCGGCAACAACATTCTTGACGGAGGCGCCGGCACGGATTCGTTACGTGGCAGCGCCGGAGCGGATACCCTGATCGGAGGCTTGGGCAACGACCTCGTGGATGGTGGCGCGGGCAACGACACCTATCGCTTCTCTCGTGGCCACGGCCAGGATTCGATCTGGGAGTCCGACACCACGGTCGGCAACCAGGACGTCCTCAGCTTTGATTCGAGCGTCGCCTACGATCAACTGTGGTTCAAGAGGGTTGGCAACAATCTTGAGGTCAGCGTCATCGGCACCACCGACAAGCTCACGGTCTCCAACTGGTATGTGAGCAGTCAGTGGCGCGTCGAGCAGATCGCCGCCAGTGACAAGATCCTGGTCGATACACAGGTGCAAGCGCTGGTCAATGCCATGGTCTCGATGCCACCTCCGCCGCTTGGTCAGACCGCCTTGTCGGCAGCTCAGGCCAGTGCGCTTCAACCGGTGTTGGCAAGCAGCTGGCAATAAGGTGTAGCCACACAGCAGAGGAAGCAGGGCCGTCGCCCCGCTTCCTCTGCCGGAACGAGCGGACGTACGAGCGGTGCTTCGGAGTGGCGCATGGGCTCACCGCTACGAGCGCGAGGCCGAGGTGCCTCCGCGTGCCCCTCGAACGAGGCCATGTGTTCAAGTGCGAGAAACGCCTCGATTGTTCTTTGTCGCCGCCCTCAGGTAGGATTCTTACTTCCAATTCTTACTCGGGAGTGTGAGATGCTCGTCACCGAAAAAGGACAGGTCACCATCCCCAAGCACATACGCGACGCCGCAGGCATTGCGCCGGGCAGCGAGGTGATGTTCAGCCTTGAAGGCAGCAAGATCGTCATTACCCCTGTCGGCACAAGCGTCAAGGAAGATCGTCGGGCCCGGCTCAAGGCTGCCGCTGCACGGGTACACGGCAGTCTGGATGCCGAATTCAGGCAGATGGGCGCGGACGAAATCATGCGTTTCATCCGGGGCGACGAGCCCGCTGACGGCGCGGCGTAGTGGTGCTCGCCGGTCTTTCAAGCTATGACGGCTCGGCCGGCGTGCTTGTCGATACGAATGTCTGGGTGGACTGCATCGACGATGCCAGCCCCTGGCATGAGTGGGCGATAGAGCAATTGCAGCGCTGCAGCGAGCGATACCCTCTGCATGTGAACATCGTCATTTTCACCGAGCTGCTGATTCCCGCCCCGGACATCGGCGCCCTGGATGCGATGCTGGATATCTATGAAACCTCGCGGACGTCCTTGCCATGGGCCGCGTCCTCCCTGGCAGCGGCTGCCTTCGCACTCTACCGACGCCGCGGCGGTGGCCGGGACAAGCCGCTTCCCGATTTCTTCATCGGTGCTCACGCGGCCGTCGCCAATTTGAGCGTACTGACCCGCGATCCGAAGCCGTACCGGAATTACTTCGCACGGCTCTCAGTCATCGCGCCTTGACCAGCGACTTACAGACGGGAGCGATCATCTAGTACATCGACCTGTACGGACGACCGGGGCGCGTCTTCGACATTGTGATCTGTCCGCTCCGGCTCCAGATGCCCCGAAAACAGGCTGGCCGCGATGATCATCGCGCCACCGACCCACTCCTTCAGCCCCATCACCTCGCCCGCCAGCCACCACGACGAAATCGCGGCGACCACCAGCTCGAACAGGAAGAGCGCGATCGCGGCGTTGGCGCTGAGGAAGGTGATGCCGTACTGCACCACCAGATTGACCAGCAGCAGCACGCCGCCGATCAGCGCCAGCAGCAGCCAGGTGTCGGCGCCGATGGCGGCGAACTGCTGCAGCGGTGCTTCGCCACGCAGCCAGGCGGCGACGGGTGCTACGGCGATGACGCCGAGGAAGACGGCCATCACCTTCTGTTCGATCTCGATGTGGGCGGTGCGGCGGATCAGCACGTTGGCGAGCGCGAAGCAGACGCCGGCACCCAGGCCCATCCACTCGGCCGAGCCCTGAGGCCAGGGCAGGCCCAGTTCCGGCCGCCACAGCATGACGAAGGCGCCGGCCAGCGACAGCGCGATCACGCCGGCGCCGGCCCGGCTCAGCCGTTCGCCCAGCAGCAGGCGCGACAGCAGCACGGTCCATAGCGGCGACAGGTAGAACAGCAGCAGCACGCGCATCACCACGCCGTCCAGGGTGCCCAGCACATAGCCCAGATTGGTGCCGGCGGCCGCCAGCGCCAGCGCGACCAGCCAGAAACTGGGCCGGGTGCGGCGCAGCACCGGCCACAGCGGGATCAGGCCGAACAGGAAGGCGAGACCGTAGGTGATGAAGGTGGCGGTGACGCCGCCCATGCCGGCGGCTTCTATGGCGCGGTAGGGGTACCAGATGAGGCCCCAGATGACGGCGCCGGCGAGCAGCGCGATCGAGGGCAGCAGCCGTGAAGACGGCCGGCGGGAAGTGAGCATCGGGACGTATACTTATGCGTTTCCGGGCGCCGCGGTCGGCGTCACCGGCTTCAAGGACCGAAACTGCTGACTTTCATGCTGAACGACACCCTGCCCGTCACGCCCCATCTGTCTCTGCTCCAACCCTATCCCTTTGAAAGACTGAAGGAACTGACCGCCGGCGTGACCGGTCCGGCCGATCTGCCGCTGGTGCGCCTGTCGATCGGCGAGCCGCAGCATGCCACGCCTCAGCTGATCAAGGACGCGCTGACCGGTGCGCTGGACGGCCTCGCGGTCTATCCGACCACGGCCGGCATCGACGCGCTGCGCGAGTGTATCGCGGCCTGGCTGCAGCGCCGCTACGGTCTGCCTGCCGTGAATGCGGCGACCCAGGTGCTGCCGGTGAATGGTTCGCGTGAGGCGCTGTTCTCGTTCGCGCAGTGCGTGATCGACGCCAGCCGGCCGGACGCCAAGGTGCTGGCGCCCAATCCCTTCTATCAGATCTACGAAGGCGCGGCCCTGCTGGCCGGCGCCCGGATCGCCTTTTACAACCAGCTGCCGGACGACCGTTTCGCCTGCAATTTCGACCGCATCCCGGCCGCCGACTGGCAGGGCGTGCAGCTGGTCTATGTGTGCTCGCCGGCCAATCCCTGCGGCAAGGTGATGACGCTGGACGAGTGGCGCACGCTGTTCGAACTGGCCGACCGCCACGGCTTCGTCATCGCCTCCGACGAGTGCTATTCGGAAATCTATTTCGACGAGGCAGCCCCGCCGCTCGGCGGCCTGCAGGCCGCGCAGGCCCTGGGCCGCAGCGGTTTCGAGCGGCTGGTGGTGTTTTCGAGCCTGTCCAAGCGCTCCAACGTGCCGGGCCTGCGTTCCGGCTTCGTTGCCGGCGACGCCCGCCTGCTCAAGCGCTTCCTGCTCTACCGCACCTACCACGGCAGCGCGATGGGGCTGGCGGTGCAGCGCGCCAGCATCGCGGCCTGGCAGGACGAGGCGCACGTGCGCGACAACCGCGACCAGTACCGCGCCAAGTTCGACGCGGTGCAGCCGCTGATCGCCTCGGTCATGGATTCGCCGCTGCCGGACGCCAGCTTCTACCTGTGGGCACGCACGCCGATCGATGACGCCGAATTCGCCCGCCGGCTGCTCGCCGAATATAATGTTGCGGTTTTGCCGGGCAGCTACCTTGCCCGCAACGCCCACGGCATCAACCCGGGGGCTGGCTTCGTCCGCATCGCGCTGGTGGCACCCGCCGGCGAGTGCATCGAGGCCGCCGAACGCATCGTGCAGTTCTGCCGCGCGCTCTGAGCCGCGGCGCCACTACCCTCCACACCATAAAACTTACGGGACACCCTCCATGCAGGCCGCACAGCAGATCATCGAAACCGCCTTCGAAAACCGCACCCAGTACTCGCCGACCAATGCGCCGGCCGAGGTGCGCGAAGCCATCGACTTCGTCCTTTCGCAGCTGGACAGCGGCGCACTGCGCGTCGCCGAGCGCATCGACGGCGAGTGGGTCACCCACCAGTGGATCAAGAAGGCGGTGCTGCTGTCCTTCCGCATGCAGGACAATGTCGTCATGGACGGCGCCGAAACGCGCTATTACGACAAGGTGCCGATGAAGTTCGCCGGCTACGACGAAGCGGCCTTCCGTGCCGGCGGCTTCCGCGTCGTGCCGCCGGCCACCGTGCGCCGCGGCGCCTTCATCGCGAAGAACGCGGTGCTGATGCCGTCCTACGTGAACATCGGCGCCTACGTCGGTGAGGGCACCATGGTCGACACCTGGGCCACCGTCGGTTCCTGCGCGCAGATCGGCAAGAACGTGCACCTGTCGGGCGGCGTCGGCATCGGCGGCGTGCTGGAGCCGGTGCAGGCCAACCCGACCATCATCGGTGACAACTGCTTCATCGGCGCCCGTTCGGAAGTGGTCGAGGGGGTCATCGTCGAGGACAACTGCGTCATCTCGATGGGCGTGTACATCGGCCAGAGCACCAAGATCTACGACCGTGCCACCGGCGAGGTGATGTATGGCCGCGTGCCGGAGGGTTCGGTCGTCGTGTCAGGCAACCTGCCGTCGTCCGACGGCAAATACAGCCTGTACTGCGCGGTCATCGTCAAGCGCGTCGACGCGCAGACCCGTGCCAAGACCAGCATCAACGAACTGCTGCGCGCCTGAGTGCGTCTGTTCGCCGCTCTGTTCCACCGCCGTGGCCCTCACCCGGCGCTGCGCGCCACCCTCTCCCGCTGATGCGGGCGAGGGGAACAGCCCGCTGCACCGATCCCCCTCGCCCGCATCAGCGGGAGAGAGGCCAGGGGTGAGGGCAGCATCGGTGGACTTGCGGCGAGATCGAGGATGAGCGCGCACAGGCCGCAGAATATGCATGACAACGTGAAGCGCGCCAGAATACGGCTGTGCTGTAACACCGCGGCCGACAGACCGCATGCGGAGGCGACGTGATCCTAGACAAGCTGTTCCAGGTGATGGCGGACAAGAACGCCTCCGACATCTTCATTTCGGCCGGCGCGCCGATCGCGATCAAGATCCAGGGCACCACGGTGCCGATCAACCAGCGCGTGATGGATCCGGAAACGATCCAGCGCATGGCCTACGAAATGCTCAGCGACGAGCAGCAGCAGAAGTTCGAGAAGACGCGCGAACTGAATCTGTCCTTCGGCCGGCGCGACCTCGGCAACTTCCGGGTCAACATGTTCTGGCAGCGCGGCAGCATCGCCATGGTGGTGCGCTACATCCTCGGCGACATTCCGCCGCTCGACACGCTGGGCCTGCCGCCGGTGCTGACCGAGCTGATCATGGAGAAGCGCGGGCTCATCCTGGTCGTCGGCGCCACCGGTTCCGGCAAGTCGACGACGATGGCGGCGATGATCGACCATCGCAACGCCAACAAGTCGGGTCACATCCTGACGGTCGAAGATCCGATCGAGTACCTGTTCAAACACAAGAAATCGATCGTGAACCAGCGCGAGATCGGCATGGACACCGAGGGCTGGGCGCCGGCGCTGAAAAACGCGATGCGCCAGGCGCCGGACTGCATCCTGATCGGCGAAATCCGCGACGTCGAAACGATGCAGGCCGCCCTCGCCTACGCGCAGACCGGCCACCTCTGCCTGGCCACGCTGCACGCCAATAACGCGCACCACGCGCTGAACCGCATCGTCAATTTCTTCCCGCTGGACAGCCGCCCGCTGCTCTTCCTCGACCTGTCGGTCACGCTGAAGGGCATCATTTCGCAGCGCCTGGTGCGCAAGCCGGACGGTCGCCGCATGCCGGCGGTCGAAGTGCTGCTGAACACCCGCTACATTTCCGAGCTGGTCGAGCGCGGCGAGGTCAACAGCGTCAAGGAAGCGATGGAGCGCAGCATGGCGCCCGGTTCGCAAACCTTCGAGCAGGACCTGTTCCGCCTCTATCGCGAAGGCGAAATCACGCTCGACGAAGCGCTGTCGAATTCCGACTCGCCGACCAATCTGTCCTGGCTCATCAACAATTCGCAGTTCGGCGTGACCGAAGCACCCAAGGTCGATGCGCCCGACCCGGAACTGCGCGACCTCGAATCGACAGAGCCGAGCGGCGCTTCGTTCGCCGAGTTCTCGCTCAACCTCGACGAGGGCGGCCGCTGACCGCCCTGTCCGATCTACCCGGATTTTCCCCGATGTCAGAAGCAACCCTTGAGCTCACCCGGCAGCTCATTTCCACCCGTTCGGTCACGCCGGTCGACGGCGGCTGTCTCGAAACAATAGGTACCCGGCTTGCCGCAGCCGGATTTACGCTTGAACGCATCGACGCCGGCGGCGTATCGAATCTTTGGGCCCGCCGCGGCACCGCCGGCCCGCTGTTCTGCTTCGCCGGTCACACCGACGTGGTGCCGACCGGTCCGCTCGATCAGTGGAACAGCGACCCGTTCGAACCAGTCGTGCGCGACGGGATGCTGTACGGACGCGGTGCGGCCGACATGAAGGCCTCGCTGGCGGCCTTCGTCACGTCCACCGAACGCTTCGTCGCCCGCGTGCCCGATCACGCTGGCTCGATCGCCTTCCTGCTCACCTCCGATGAAGAAGGCGACGCCATCGACGGTACCGTCCGTGTGGTCGAGCGGCTTGCTGCGCGCGGCGAGAAGCTCGATTACTGCGTGGTCGGCGAACCCACTTCGGTGACGAAACTCGGCGACATGATCAAGAATGGCCGCCGCGGTTCGCTGTCGGGCAAGCTCACGGTCAAGGGCGTACAGGGACATATCGCCTATCCGCATCTGGCGAAGAACCCGATCCACATGTTCGGTCCGGCGCTGGCGGAGCTTGCAGCCATCCGCTGGGACGAGGGCAACGAATACTTCCCGCCGACCAGCTGGCAGATTTCCAACATCAAGGGCGGCACCGGCACGACCAACGTCATTCCGGGCACGCTCGAAGTGCTGTTCAACTTCCGCTTCTCCACCGCCAGCACGCCGGAATCGCTGAAAGCGCGGCTGATTGACGTACTCGACCGGCACGGCGTCGAGCACGACATCGTCTGGACACTGGGCGGCAAGCCCTACCTCACGCCGCGCGGCACGCTGGTCGATGCGGCCGAAGCCGCCATCCGCGACGTAACCGGGCTAACGACCGAACTGTCGACCACCGGTGGCACCTCGGACGGTCGCTTCATCGCCGACATTTGCGCCCAGGTGGTCGAGATCGGCCCGAGCAACGCCACCATCCACAAACTGAATGAATGCGTGGCGGTAGCCGATATCGAGCCGCTGTCGCGCATCTACGAAAACCTGCTCGACCGGCTGCTCGGTCAAGGAAACACAGCATGAAGCTCAAGACCAGCGACAAGGCACCCGCGAAGAAAACGGTGCCGCCGGAAGAACTGATGTCGGTGCGCGACTGGGTGCGCTACATGGTGAGCCGCATGGGCGCCGCCGAAGTCGCCTTCGGCCAGGGTTTCGTCGACGCCTGGGACGAAGCCGTCTATCTGGTCCTGCACACGCTGCATCTGCCGCTCGATCGCCTGGAACCCTTCCTCGACGCCGCACTGACGGTCGACGAATGCGAGCGCCTGATGCGCGTGACCGAACGCCGCTGCGAAGAACGCGAGCCGGCCGCCTACATCACCGGCGAGGCCTGGCTCGGCCCCTTCCGCTTCCGCGTCGATCCGCGCGTCATCATTCCGCGCTCGCACATCTTCGAACTGATGCAGGACGGCTTCGCGCCGTGGCTGGACGATATGGGCGAACCGGAGCGCATTCTCGACCTGTGCACCGGTTCCGGCTGCCTAGCGATCGCTGCCGCGCACTTCTTCCAGGACGCGCGGGTCGATGCCGTCGATCTGTCGGCCGACGCGCTCAAGGTGGCCCAGCTCAACATCCACGACCACGCGCTGCGCGACCGCGTCGAAGTGCTGCACGGCGACCTGTTCGAACCGGTGGCCGACCGTCGCTACGACCTCATCATTTCCAATCCGCCCTACGTAACCGAAGCGGCCATGGCCGCGCTGCCGGACGAATTCCGTCGCGAACCGGAGATGGCGCTCGGCGCCGGTGCCGACGGCATGGACATCGTGCGCCGCATCGTCGCCGAAGCGGGCCGCCACCTGAACCCGGGCGGTCTGCTGCTGGTCGAGGTCGGTCGCAACCAGGCCGAAACCGAAGCCGCGCTGCCCGACCTGCCGCTGGTCTGGCTCGACACCGACTCGGCCACTGCTCCCGTATTCCTGCTGCGGGCAGAAGATCTGGAGCAATGAGCGGCATCGAAGCGCCTCCGGCCGACGCCACACCGCATCGCCGTTCGCACCGCCTGTCCGCTACGAGCTGGCAGGCGATCGCGCTTGGCTTTTTCGTGCTGATGATCTCGCTCGGCCTGGCCAGCCTGTCGGCACGCGGCGATCTGCGGGCCGTTCACGCGGAACTTGCGCACACGCTGATGGCGCCACTGCAGGCGCGGCAGACGCCCGAACTGCGCCGCATCCTGTCCGACGCGCACGACCGCGGCCTGCTGACGGAAGCCAGCCTGCGCGACGCGAAGGGCGAACTGCTGGTCGATCTGCCGCCCTCAGTCACCGACGACAGCGCGCTCATGCTGCGCACCGAGGGCAGTCTGCGCGTCGACGACGTGCTCGTCGGTACGCTGACGATCGCCGCCGCGCGCGACACCGGGCTGCCGGTGCTGCTGACCACACTGCTGCCGGCCTGCGCGCTGGCCGTCTTCTGCGTGCTGGTCGCGTGGGGCGCCCGGACCGCCGAGCGGCGACGCGTCGCCGCTGCCATCGGTCCGGTCGAGGCGGCGGCGGCGGCGCTGGTGCGCGGCGAACCGGTGGGGCGTGTCGCACTGCCGGCCGGACATCCGCTCAGCAAGCTCGCGCAGGCGCTGGAGGCGGCCTGCTCGGCGCTCGAACAGCGCCGTCGCGACGCCGTCGCCGAGGCCGAACGTCTGGCGCGGGTGGCCAGCGCGCACGACGAAGCGCAGTGGGAATGGAATCTGCAGACCGGTCAGATCTGGTACAGCGATCGCTTCCCCGACCTGCTCGGCTACGGCGGCGACGCCTCGTTCGCGCAGCAGTTCAACTGGGGCGCCGCCACCCACCCGGACGACGCCGGCACCGTCCGGCGCGCGCGCGAACGGCTGTTCGGGCGCGAAATGACGCACAGCGACGACCAGATCCGGCTGCGCGTGCGCGACGGCACCTACCGCTGGTTCCGGCTGCGCGCGAGCGCCCATCACGATGCCGTCGGCAAGCCGCTCTACGTGTCCGGCACGATAGAGGACGTGACACGCGAGCGGATGACGCTGGACGCGCTGCGCGAAAGCGAGGCGCGGCTGTTCCACGCGGTGCGCGGTTCCTTCGACGGCGCCTGGGACTGGGACATCGGCGCCGGCCGCTACTTCCTGTCGCCGCGACTGAGCGAAATCCTCGGTCTGCCCCAGTCGATGCAACCGCAGACGCACGAGCAGCTGCTCGAACGCGTGCATCCGGACGACCTGTCGCGGCTTCAGCACGCGATCGACGAGCACTTCCTGCGGCGTGAATCGTTCGACATCGAGTACCGCATGCGGCATGAGGACGGTCACTACCTTTGGGTGCGCGACCGCGGTCTGGCGACGCGCAACACGGTGGGCAAGGTGCTGCGTTTCTCCGGCTCGATCACCGACATCACCGAGCGCAAGCTGGCCGAACAGGCGGTGCGCACGCTGGTGACCGAAAAGCAGGCGCTGCTCGACGACGTGCCGGTAGCCATCGTCTATGTGCGCGACGACCGCATCGCCGACTGCAACCGGCGCTGTCAGGAGATCTTCGGCCACGACCGCCGAGCGCTGATCGGGCAGACGATGGAACCCTTCTTCCGCGACGAGATGGAACTGTCGCGCCTGCTCGAAGGCGCTGCGCGCGTGAAGCCGCAGCCTTACGCCCAGGAGACGACACTGCAGCGGCGCGACGGCAGTCCGCTGCACGCCTACGTTTCGGTGCGTCAGCTGGCCAGCGACGCCGGCGAAGCGGGCGAAACGATCTGGATCTTCTCCGACGACACCGCCCGTCGCCGTGCGCTCGACACCGCACGTCGCGAGGAGAACTTCTCGGCGGCGCTGGTGCGCAGCATGCCCGGCGCCTTCTTCCTGCTCGACGCACGCGGCGCGCTGCGTCGCTGGAACGAGAACCTGCAGGCGGTCACCGGTCACCGCGCCCTTGATCTGATCGGCAAGCCGGCGCTCGACCTCTTCCCGCCCGAGTTCCACCCGCTGCTGCGGCGTCAGGCCCGGCGCGCCCTGACACACCGCGAAGCCACCTTCGAAGCCGACCTGCTGTCGGCGAGCGGCGAACATCTTGCGCACGCCTTCAGCCTGTATCGCATCGACCTGGATGGTCTGCCGCACCTGCTCGGCACCGGTCTGGACATCCGTGCGCAGAAGGACGCCGAACGCAGCGTCCTGGCGCTGAACCAGCAGCTGGAAACGCGCGTGCGCGAGCGCACGGCCGAACTCGTCACCGCGATGCGCGAACTGGAAAGCTTCAGTTACTCGGTATCGCACGATCTGGCGGCACCGCTGCGCGGCATCGACGGTTTCTCGCGGATGATCGAGGAGGATTACGCCGACCGACTCGACGAACGCGGCCGCGACTACCTGCAGCGCATCCGCGCCGGCACGCAGCGCATGCACCGGCTGATCGACGACCTGCTCGGCCTCGCCCGCATCACGCGCAACGAAATGAACCGGCAGGTTGTGGATCTCAGCGCGATGGCCTCGGAACTGGTCGCCGACCTGGCCCGGACCGAGCCCGAGCGCAGGGCAGAATTCCTCATCCAGCCGTCGATGCGCGTGTATGCTGACGCCAACCTCTTGCGCATCGCGATCGACAATCTGTTGCGCAATGCATGGAAGTTCACCAGCCGCCACGACGCCGCCCGCATCGAAATCGGCTGCTTGCAGCATGGTCGAGAGCTCGTGTATTTTGTGAAGGACGACGGCGCGGGCTTTGACATGCGATACGCAACAAAGCTCTTCGGCCCCTTCCAGCGACTCCACTCGGTCGGTGAGTTTTCAGGCAGCGGCATCGGTCTGGCCATCGTTCACCGCATCGTGCAGAGGCACGGCGGGCGGATCTGGGCCGAAGCCGAGGTGGAACGCGGAGCAAGTTTCTTCTTCACGCTGGAACCCGCATCGCAGTGATGCGGGTGACCTGGACAGGCTGGTTTTATGGCAAGCGAACGCCCGATACTGCTGGTTGAAGACAATCCCGACGACGAGGCGCTGACGCTTCGAGCCTTTCACAAGAACCGCATCGCCAACGAAGTCGTCGTGGCCCGCGACGGCGTTGAAGCGCTCGACTATCTCTTCGGCACCGGCCACCACGCTGGCCGCGATCTTTCCGTCGCGCCGGCGGTCATCCTGCTCGACCTAAAGCTGCCGCGCGTAGACGGCCTGGAAGTGCTGCGCCGCGTCCGTGCCGACGCGCGTACCAATCTGCTGCCGGTCGTCATCCTGACGACCTCGCGTGAACAGCAGGACATCTACGAGGCCTACCAGCTCGGCGCCAACAGCTATATCCGCAAGCCGGTGGATTTCGAGAAGTTCATCTACGCGGTTGGTCAGCTCGGTCTGTACTGGCTGGTGCTGAACGAGCCGGTCGATCCGCCCACGAACTGAGCGCGCCAGGATTCTGTGGGAGGGGTCTTCTGACCCCGACAGCAACCTGTATCGAAGCCTGCGGGCAGCAGCGGTCGCGTCGCGGTCAGAAGACCGCTCCCACTGGGGTGGTACGCCTGCTCAATTCCGCCGCGATCGTGCGATCTGTCTAGACAGCGCGATCAGCGGCAGCAGGCCAACCGCGACGATGGCGAGCGCGGCGGTCGATGCTTCCTGCAATCTTTCGTCGCTGGCCAGCGTGTAGGCCTGGGTGGCCAGCGTGTCGAAGTTGAACGGCCGCATCACCAGCGTCGCCGGCAACTCCTTCATCACGTCGACGAATACCAGCAGCGATGCGGTCAGCAGGCTGCCACGCAGCATAGGCCAGTGCACGCGGCGCAGGGTTGCACCGACGCCGAGGCCGAGACTGCGCGCCGCTTCGTCCATGCTGGGCGTGATGCGCGCCAGGCCCGACTCGACCGACTGCAGCGACACCGTCAGGAAGCGCGCCAGATACGCATACACCAGCGCGGCGATGCCGCCGGTCAGCACCAGCCCGGGGTTGCTGCCGGTCCATTGCTGCCACAGCCCGGACAGCAGGTGATCGAGGCGGGTGACCGGAATCAGGATGCCGACCGCGATCACCGCGCCCGGTACCGCGTAGCCCAGACCGACGGCCGAGCGCGCCAGCGCCACCAGGCGCGAGCGGCTGGAACGCACCGCGTAGGCGAGCAACAACGCAAGCGCCACCGCACAGACGCTGGCGACGGCGGCCAGCGTGAAGCTGTTGATCGCCAGCCCGACGAAACGCTCGCCGAACTGCGCGTCGCCCTCGGAAAACGCCCATTTCAGCAACACGGCGCCCGGCACGATGAAACCCGCCGCCAGCGGCAGTACGCAGGCGACCGTAACGCCCCAGCCGGCAGCGGGTGGCAGCGCATGGCGGCGCGCACTGCCTCCGGCCCGACCGCTGTCATGAAAGCGTGCGCCGCCACGGCTCAGCCGTTCGGCCAGCAGCAAGATGGCGACGAAACCGAGCAGCAGTGCGGCCAGCTGGGCGGCGGCAACGCGGTCGCCGAGCGAGAACCAGGCGCGGTAGATGCCGGTGGTGAAGGTCTGCACGC
>OFDN01000604.1_pt1 | contig 28030 bp, 31 predicted proteins | sample 1520971 | NCBI WGS metagenome assembly OFDN01 (sample SAMEA94257418, study PRJEB24077) | hot springs metagenome | biome: Aquatic biome; feature: Geographical feature; material: Water | place: India | collected 2012-06-12 | depth 5 m | reverse complement strand
TTCCAGCGCCCGATCTGCCCTTCAACCTTCGCCCTGTGATTGTAGCCACTGCTGCACGGCCACGCCATCCGCCCGGTCTCGGCAATCGCCTGAATGTGGCGGTCGCGCTGCGTGGGCGCAGTCGCGACTGTATCGCTGAGCATCGCATCGGTTCGGGGCACCACCACCACGGCCGCTTCGGGATGGCGCTGGTGGATGCTGGCGTAGACGCGACGGCGATCGTAAGCGCCGTCGCTGGTGAGCGCGGCCACCGGGTCGGTCACCTGATCGAGCAAGGGGCCGACCTGGGCGGCGTCATCAACGTCGCGGTCGGTCAGCGTGGCGGTGGCGACCCGGCCGCTCTGCGCGTCCACGCCGATGTGCCGTTTCCTCCAGGAGCGACGCTTGCTGGTCCCGTGCTTCTCGATCAACCACTCGCCCGGCCCGGACAGCTTCAGCCCGGTGCTGTCAACCAGAAGGTGGATGGACCCGCTGCTCGACGACAACACTGACGGCAGCGTCACCGTCCTGGCGCGCCGGGCGATGGTGAAGTGATCGGGTGCCGGGAGATCCAGCCCGAGAAGCCGAAGGACGGAGCCGATCAACCCTTCAGTCTGGCGCAGCGCCGAATGGAACACGGCGCGTAGCATCAGGGTCGTCGTAATCGCGAAGTCGGAGCAGCCGTGCTGTCCAGCCGGCGTGGCCCGCGGCGCCGCTTTCCAGTGTGTCATTGCCTCGGCGGTGACCCAGACCGTCAGACTGCCGCGCAGGCGCGGGCCGGCATCGTACCCGGCCCAGTTGAGAACGCGCCGCTTCGGCCATGGGATGTGGTGACGGCGAGCGGCGTCCGCTTTATGCGGCATGGCGGCAGACCAGAACGGAAGTGGGGCCTCCCCCTACGACACCGGCAATATCCGTGCAACACGGTGCCGCCCGGCCGAGTTTCTGCGAGGAGTAGCGACATGAGCAAAGCGACCTACCCCCCGAAGCTGCCTGCGTCGGCCAAGGAGGCCGCCGCCCGGCTCGCGTGCGAGGACAGGGTCTCCCTGAACCAGTGCATCGCTGCCGCGGTCGCCGAGAAGGTCGGGGCCGTCGAGACGGCGGCCTCCGTCCTGCTGAAGCAGTCCGCCAATGCGACGGATGCAGGGCTGCGATCCTTCCTCAACAGGGTGCCGGACGTCGCACCGGAACCCGGTGATGAGTTGGAACTGAAATAACCTGTCCAGAAAGGGAGTGCTGTCGATGACAGTAGAGGAACGCCAAGCAAGGCTTGCCCAAATTGATGCCGATCATGCCCAGAAGCTCGGAAGCCTGGAGCAGGTGTCGAGCGGTTGGACGACATCCCAATCGCAACGCGCCTTGAAGGACCTAAATAGGGCTTATCACGCTGCTCATGTGCCATTTTGTAATCCGACATAGGAGCGATGCCGATCGGGCCTTCCGAAACGGGAGATTGGCCTTGCTCCCAAAATGGGAGGGCGCTATGATGCTGGCATGAGGATCATCGCGTACAAGACGCTCCGGGAGCATTGGGAACAGCCCGGCCGAAGCGACAGCCGGGAACCGCTGGTGCAATGGTTTGCGGTCGTCGAGACGGCGGATTGGGCTGGGCCGGCGCAGTTGAAGGACCAGTTCCGCAGCGCCAGCATCGTCGGGGATCGGGTCGTCTTCAACATCGCCGGCAACAAGTATCGGCTCGTCACTGTCGTGAAGTACCGATGGCGCATGGTCTACATCCGCTTTGTAGGCACACACAGCGAATATGACGAGCTGACCCGCAGTGGCAGACTGGAGAGCATCTGATGGACATCACCCCGATCAAGACCGAGGCCGATTTCCGGGCCGCGCTCGCCGAGATCGAGCGGCTGTGGGACGCTGAACCGGACACGCCGGACGGCGACCGCCTCGACGTCGTGATGACGCTGGTCGAAGCTTACGAGCGACGCCACCATCCAATGCCGCCAGCGGACCCGATCGCGGCCATCGAGTTCATGATGGAACAGCGCGGGATGACGCGAGCAGACTTGGAGCCGATCATCGGATCGAGCGGCCGGGTGTCGGAGGTGCTGAATCGGCGCCGGGCTCTTTCGGTTTCGATGATCCGCCGGCTGTCGGACGCACTTCGGATTCCCGCAGAAATCCTGATCCGCCCTTACGATCTTCAACGCGCAGCCTGAGCCATCCGCCAAGGGAGCGGCATCAAGCCATGTGACGTCGGTCCACCAGCGCCACATCCACTTTCAAAGTTGGAGGCGACCTGATGGCTCAATCGCCAATCGATCCCAAGGAGTTTGTGCACCAGACGATTCTTGACGTCCTGAAGGGAATAGCTGAGGCCCAACGCGATGCCGAGGTCGGCGCGATCCGGCGTGGTCGATCTCCGGCTCTCGGAAGACCCGGAGGCCCATGCAGAACCGCGCTGGCGGGGGATCACCCCCGGCATCGTCAGCCCGCCTCCGGATCTCCGGCCGCCAGGTGCTCCCACATGCGCTCGTAGATGCGGCCGGCTTCGGTGGCGCGTTCCGCCGCCTCCCCGGTGGAGAGCACCGCGCCGTCCAGACCGGTTTTCAGCACCTCCAGTTCGACGCGGGCGGCGTCCTCCAGATACCAGCTCAGAACCACCGCCTGGATCAGGTCGCGGCCGGTGATGACCGGCCCGTTGCCGCGCATCACCACGGCGCGCGCGTCGCCGAGTGTCGCCGCCACCCCCTCCGCCCGCTCGGCGCTGCGGATGAGCTGCGGGTCGTCCCACAGCGGCACCTCCGGCGCGAAATAGGCGCCGAAGCCGTGGCGGGGCCGGGGCGTGCGGCGGAGCGTGGAGAGCGCCATCACCTGCGGCGACTGGGTGCGGCAGATGCCGCCGACGTCCGGCCGGCGGGCATAGATGCGTTGGTGGATGCGCACCTCCCCCAGCACGCCTTCGGGAAGCGGCCCGTCCACCGGCACCACCACGCCGGCATCGCCGCGCCCGATCAGCCCCATGGGGCGGGCGGCGCAGACCAGGAAATGCGCCTCGTCCAGCCGCTGGCTGCAATGCCCGTAGGCGTGGACAAGCCCGGCGCGGGCCAGGGCGCGCGCCGCCGTCCGGACCAGCCGCTGCCGGTCTTCGCTCACCGCGATCATCCCGATCCCTCCGGTCAGTCGCGGAACTCGGCGATGTCGGGCTTGGAGCCCCACATGCAGAATCCCTCGGGCGAGAAGGGGAACTGGCGGGGGCGGTGTCCCTCCTCGTCGGTGATCCGGCTGACGCCGGTGGAGTATTCGTAGACCATGCCGTGCGGCCCCTCGAAATAGAGGAACATGGCGCCCGAGGTCGGGTGCCGGCCGGGGCCGAAAACGATGCGCACGCCGCGCTCCTTCAGGAAGTACCAGGCGCGCATGATGTCGTCGATGCCGGCCACCTGATGGTTGATGTGCTGGATTCCCGGCTTGCGGGACGGGAACAGCGCGATCTTGTGATGCACCTCGTCGATGCGCAGCAGCGGCGCGTCGCCGATCCAGTCGCTGACACGGGCGTTGCAGACGCGGGTCCAGAACGCCTCGTCCCGCACGGGGTCGGTGGAGCACAGCCCGACATGGCTGAAGTCGGTGATGCCGGCGTCGCGCGTCGGGAAATAGCGCCGGCCGCTGTTGTTCTGCGGACGCCACACCAGCTCGATGCGGTTGCCAGACGGATCGCGGAAGGTGACGAAGCGCCGGCAGCGCCGCATGTCGCACGCGTCGTTGCGGCCGTACTCCACGCGGTAGCCGGCGTTGTCCAGCTCCGCCCCCGCGGCGTCGAGCATGTCGGCGGAGCTGACCTCGAAGCCGACGGTGTGGTCGGCCGGGTCGCCCTCGAAGTAGCAGAGCGTGTGGTCGCGGTTGTCGCCGCGCAGATAGACGCGGTCGCCCTCCCGCCGCGCCTGCTGGAGGCCCACGACCTTGGTCGCGAACTCCACGGCGCTGTCGAGGTCGGGGGTGCCGAGATGCACGTAACGGATGTCGTGAAGGTCGATCATGGCGTTCTCCCCAGAACCGCGGAGCGGCCTGATTTGGTTGTGGGGGGCCTACACCCCCAGATAGTCGTTCTGGATGTCCTCGCGCTGCTTCAGCGTGTCGGCCGACCCGCAGAAGACGATGCCGCCGTCCGACAGCACGATGGCCTGGTCGGCGAGGTCGAGGGCGAGCGCGATGTTCTGCTCCACCAGGATCACCGTCACCCCCTCCTTTCTCAGGCTGCGGATGTTGCCGACGATCACCTCCTCCACCACCATGGGGGCGAGGCCCTCGGTCGGCTCGTCGAGGATCAGGATGTCGGCCTGGGTCAGCAGGGCGCGGCTCATCGCCAGGAGCTGGCGCTCGCCGCCGGAAAGCGCGCTGGCCGAGACGTGGCGGCGCTGGCCCAGCTTGGTGAATGTGTCGTAGACCCGCTCCAGCGTCCAGCCGTTGGCGGCGGCGGACCGCGCCCCGAACAGGGCGAGGCGCAGATTGTCCTCCACCGTCAGGTTGCCGAAGATGCCGCGGCCTTGCGGCACGATGCCGATGCCCAGGCGGACGATGCGGTGGGTGGGCCAGCCCACCACGGGGCACCCCTTGATGAGCACGCGCCCCGTCACCGTCGGGCCGAGGTTGAGCAGGCCGTTGACCAGCGTGCTCTTGCCCACCCCGTTCCGGCCGAGCACGCCCAGCACCTCGCCCCGGCGGGCGGTGAAGCCGATATCCTCGAGGATCCAGGCGCCGTCGTAGCCGGCGGCCATGCCCTGCACCTCGATCACGTCCTCGGCCGGGGAGGCGGCGACGTCGGGGCGGCGGGCGGTAGCGGTGGCGGTCATGGGTCAATGCTCCCGATGCGAGCCGAGATAGGCGGTGCGGACCTCCGGGTTGGCGCGGATCTCCTCCGGCGAACCGACGGCCAGCAGGGCGCCGAGGTTCAGCACGGCGATGCGCTCGCACAAGCTGAACACGACGTCCAGGTCATGGGCGATCAGCACAACGGTGGTGGAGCGGTCGTGCGCGCGGACGAGTTCCATGACGCGCGCCGTCTCCTCCCGCGTCAGGCCGGCGGTCGGCTCGTCCATCAGCAGCAGCCGCGGGCGGAGCGCCAGCGAGACGAGGATGTCCACCATCCGCTGCTCGCCATGGCTCAGCGCGCCCACCGGCAGCGCGCCCCGCCGCTCCAGTCCGATGGCGCGCAGCAGGCGGCTCCCCTCCGCCAGCGCCTCGGCCGACCGCTCGCCCGGCCGCCACCAGGCGTAGCCGCTGCCCTGCCGGGCACGGGCGGCCATGGCGATGTTCTCCTCCGCGCTCAGCTCGGGGAAGACCATGCTTTTCTGGAAGGTGCGGACGAGGCCGCGGCGCACCCGCTGGTCGGGCTTCAGCCGGGTGACGTCGGAGCCCTCGAAGACCACCCGCCCGACATCCGGCCGGACGAAGCCGGTGACGATGTTGAACAGCGTGGTCTTGCCGGCCCCGTTCGGTCCGATCAGGCCCAGCAGCTCCCCCTGCAGGACGTCCAGCGTGACGTCGTCCACCGCGGTGTAGGAGCCGAAGGATTTGCGCACGCCGCGCAGCGACAGGCCGGCGCCCGTCGGTCGGGTGACCGTCCGACCCATGGAGGTGTGTCCGGTCATCGCACGGTCCCCTTCTTTTCGGTCTTCGCCGTTACGCGCGGCTCGCCCAGGCCGAGCGGCCGCAGGAGCTGGTGCAGCTCGCGCCCCAGCCCGCGCGGCACGAACAGCACCGTCGCCACGAAGGCCAGCCCGACCACGAGCTGCCAGCGGTCGGTGTAGGAACTGACATGCGTCTGGAAGACGAGGTAGATGGCCGCCCCGATGAAGCCGCCGAACAGGGTGCACACCCCGCCCAGGACCAGCATGATCACCAGCGTGGCGGACATGGTCCAGTGCGCCACCTGCGGCCCGACATAGAGGTTGACGAAGGGATAGAGCGCGCCCGCGGCACCGGCGATGGCCGACGACACCATGAAGACCGACAGCCGGATGCGCGGGATGGAGTAGCCCAGCGCCGCCATGCGGATCGGCTGCTCGCGCGTGCCCACCAGCGCCTTGCCGATCGGCGCGTTGACGAAGGAGGCCGCCACCAGATACGCACCCACCGCGAGGACGCCGGCGAGGTAGTAGAGATCGACGCCGCTGCCGATAGCGGTGCCGCCGGGCAGGGTGAGCTGCGGGATGCCGCGGAAGCCGTCGGCCCCGCCGGTCACGTCGCGCCAGCGGAAGATCACCTCCCACACCATCTGCGACAGCAGCAGCGTCAGGATCAGCAGGAACAGGTTGGCCGAGCGCATGACCAGCGCCCCCATCACGGCGCCCACCAGCGTGGCGGCGACGATCCCCGCCGGGATGGCGAGCAGCAGGTCGGGCGACACATGGGTGGCGAAGAGGGCGGCGGCGTAGGCGCCGACCCCGAACATCGCCGCGTGCCCCAGTGACACCAGCCCGCCATAGCCGATCAGCAGGTCCAGGCTCATCACCGCGACGCCGAGGATCAGGATCTCGGCGATCAGGCGCAGGTGGTGGTCGGGAACGCCCGCCAGCGGCAGCACGGCGAGTGCGGCCACCACGGCGGACAGGACGAGGGTGGAACGGTGTGCGGCCATGTCAGACCTCCCGCCGGGTGGCGGCGATCAAGCCGTCGGGGCGCCAGATCAGGATGCCGGCCATCACCGCAAGGCTCATCAGGTTGGAGAATTCGGGGCTCAGCATCTTCGCGAAGGTCATGGTGAAGCCCAGCACGAGCGCGCTGACCGCCACGCCCGAGAAGGTGCCGAGGCCTCCCACGACGACGACGATGAAGGCGAGGATCAGGATCTCCTCGTCCAGCCCCGGAAAGGCGGCCAGGATACCGGAGCCGAGCGCGCCGCTGAGCGCCCCCAGCCCGCAGGACAGCGCCAGCACGGCGGTGAAGACGTGCTTGGTGTTGATGCCCAGCGCCTCGACGATGCGGGTGTCGACCACGCAGGCCCGCACCACCGCACCCCAGATCGTGCGGTCGAACAGGAACCACAGCCCCGCCGCCAGCACCACCCCGGCCGCCAGCACGAACAGCCGGTAGATCGGGAAGGGCGTGTCGAGGATGAACACGACGCCGCGCAGCAACTCGGGGATCTGCGGGGTCGCGATGTGCGCCCCGAAGCCCCAGCGCATGAGGTCGGCGAACACCACCGACAGGCCATAGGTCAGCAGAACCTGCATCAGGTGCGTGCGGGCGTAGAAGAGCTGGAAAGGGAAGCGGTCCAGGATCAGGCCCGCGGCCGCCCCGCCCAGGAAGGCGGCGGGGAAGGCGAGATACCAGGGCTGCCCCGCGGCCATCCAGAAGACGGCGATGTAGCTGCCCAGCAGGTAGAGCGACCCGTGCGTCAGGTTCACGAAGTTCATCAGGCTCATCACCACGGACAGCCCGAGCCCGCTGAGCAGCAGGATGACGGCGAACACCAGCGCGTTCAGCGACTGGATCACATAATATTCCACGGTGCTCCTCCCCGGACCGGAGGGCGCGACGGCATCACGCCGCCGCGCCCGGATCGCGCACGCCGTTGAAGGTGTGGACGACCTCGTTCACCAGCTTGCCGTCGGCGCCGACGCGAACCTCGTTGACGTAGATGTTCAGGATTGCCTGGTTGTTCTTGGGATCGAAGGTCATCGGGCCGTAGGGCGTCTCAAGATCCAGGCCGAGCACGGCGTCGCGCACCTTGTCCCGGTCGCCCAGGTCGCCCTGCACCTTTTCCGCGGCGGCGGCGATCACCTGGCCCGCGACGTAGCCGGACGTGCTGAACTCGCCCGGCAAGCGGCCGCGCGCCTGGCGGTAGGCGTCGACGAACAGCTTGTTGGCGGCGACCGGGACGGTCGGCGACTGGTGGAAGGTGTTGATGGCGCCCTTGATGCCGGCACCCACCGCGGTCAGCACATCCTCCTGGTCGAAAGCGGCCCCGGTGCCGACCAGCGGGATGCGCCCGGCGAGGCGGTAGTCCTGATACTGCTGAAGGAAGCGCACCGCGTCGCTGCCGGCGAAGAACGTGTAGACGAAATCCGGCTTGGCGGCGGCGATGTCGGTGAGCAGCGGTGCGAAGTCGGTGGTGCCCAGCGGCGTCCAGAGCTGCCGGCCGATCTGCCCGCCAGCCGCCTTGAAGGACGCCACGAAGTCATCGACATACTCGCGCCCGGCGGCGTAGTCGGCGGCGATGGTGATGACGTTCTTCTTGCTGATCTTCTCCGCCGCCCAGGTGCCGGCGGTGCTGCCGAGCATCCAGTTGGTCTTGGTCGGGCGGAAGACGTAGCGGCTGGCCGCCTTGCGGGCGAGGTTGTTGGCCGAGCCGCCGGCGATGAAGGTCAGGGTGTTGGAGGCGGCGACCACGTCGCGGATCGCCAGCGCCACGCCCGAATGGATCACGCCGCAGACGATGTCCACCTTGTCCTGCTCGATCAGCTTGCGGACCTTGCGCACGCCCTCCTCGGGCTTCGCCTGATCGTCCTCCACCGTCAGCCGGACGGGACGGCCGGCGATGCTGTCCTTGGCCTGCGCGAGGTAGAGCTGCAACCCCGCGCGCATGCTCTCGCCCAGCGAGGCGAAGGGGCCGGACAGCGACGTCAGCAGCCCGATGCGCAGCTCGCCCTTGCCCTGGCCGAGGGCCGGTGCTGCGAACGGCAGCCCGCCGACGGTCAGTCCGGCGGACGCGGCGGACGCGGCCAGGAAACGGCGGCGCGTGAAATCAGTCAGCGGCATGGGTCCTCCCCCCTTCGACTCTGATGTTCGGTTGCTGGGAATGCTAAGCGAGCGAACGATGTGGCGTCAACGAATTTCGATATTTCATCGCCAAGAATCCTGCGAACGGCTCTCATAGCGCAAAACGTCGGCCGTTTATGGGTAAGCGAAGAACGACCTTGCATCGAAATATCGAAAATCGTAAATTGCCGACCTCGCAGCACGGGAGGCGGAGCATGGCGGAGCGCAGAGGAGAGAGCGTCGTTGCGCGGACGCTGGCCGATTACGCTTACCAGCGCATCCGCAGCGATATCGTCTCGGGCGCGCTGCCCGCGGGCTCCAAGCTGCGGCTGGAGGCGTTGAGCCAGCAGTACGAGGTGGGCATGAGCCCGCTGCGCGAGGCTCTCGCCCGGCTGGCCGGCGACGCGCTGGTGGTGGTGGAGGGGCAGCGCGGCTTCTGGGTCGCGTCGCTGTCGCTCGCCGATCTCGACGACGTCACACATGTCCGCGGGCTGATCGAGACGGAGGCCCTGCAACTGTCCATCGATCGCGGCGGGCCGGAGTGGGAGCGCGAGGTGAACCGCAGCTTCGAGGAGCTGTCGGAGGCGGAGGCGCGGCTCGCCCGCGAGGGGGAAACCGCCGTGCCGCTGTGGGAGGACGCTAACCGCCGCTTCCACGAGGCGCTGGTGTCGGCCTGCGACTCGCCGTGGCTGAAGCGGCTGCGGCACCTGCTCTACCAGCAGTCGGAACGCTACCGCCGCATCTCGCTGATCACCTCCGGCGCCAACCGCTGCGTCCACGAGGAGCACCGCGCCATCCACGACGCGGCCGTGAAGCGCCAGACGCTGAAGGCCTGCCGTTTGACCGAGGAGCATCTGCAACGCACGGCCGTACAGGTCCGTGCCGCGCTTGAGGCGGCGGAGTCCGCCAGGGGAATCACCGGATGACCGACACCACCACCCGGCCCGACTGGGCCGATCGTCCCTACGACCTGACCGGGGCGCGCGTCCTGCTGACCGGTGCGGGCGGCGGCATCGGCCGGGCCACCGCCCGGCTCTGCGCCACGCTGGGCGCCGATCTGATGCTGACCGACATCGCGGAACCGGCGGAGCTGCTGGCCGACCTGGAAGCGGCGGGGAGGCAGGCCGCCTTCCGCCGCGCCGACCTGCGCGACGCCGGAGAGGCCGTGGCGGTCGCCGCCTGGGCCGGGCCGGTCGATGCGCTGGTGCTCAACGCCGGCGCCTATTCCATTGACGGCTGGAACGATCCGGGCTGGGACGCCGCCTTCGACCTCATGATGGACACCAACCTGAAGGCGCCGGTGCAGCTGCTGCGCGGCGTGCTGCCGGGCATGGTCGAGCGTGGGCGGGGCCGGGTGGTCGCCGTCGGCTCGATCGTCGCCTCCACCGGCGGTTCCTTCGAAGGGGTGGGGCCGCAATACGCCCTGTCGAAGGGCGGGCTGCACACTCTGGTCCGCTGGCTCGCCAACACTTTCACGCGCAAGGGCATCCGCGCCAACGGCGTGGCGCCGGGCGTGACCGACACCGCCATGGTGCAGACCCGCCACGACCTCGCCGCACTCGGCGAACGCCACCCGCTGGGCCGGCCGGCGCGGCCGGAAGAGATCGCCTGGCCGATCGCCTTCCTGTGCTCGCCGGGGGCGGGGTTCATCTCCGGCAGCATCATCGACGTCAATGGCGGCGCGCATGTGCGCGGCTGACCGCCGAGGGAGGACACAGCCATGCCGCTCGTGACCGTCACCATGATCGAGGGCCGCCCGCCCGAGGCCAAGCGCGCTCTGATCCGCGAGGTGACCGACGCGGTCGAGCGCGCCATCGCCGCGCCGCGCCCGTCCATCCGCGTGATCATCCACGAGGTGCCCGCCGCCAATTGGGGCGTGGCGGGCGAGCCGAAGGGTTAGGGCTCGGCACCCCGGCGCCCCATCGCCGCCATCGGGACCAGCACATCAGGGAGTAACAGGGACATGGCGCCCGACAGCATCGCCACCGCCGCGGCCACCCGCCTCGGCACGCTGAGAAACTTCGTCGACGGCCGTTTCGTGGACGGCGGCCGTCCCTTCGACGTGATCAACCCCGTGGACGGCAGCGTTCACGCCCAGGCTTTGGAGGCCGACGCCGCGACGGTGGACGCCGCCGTGCGGGCCGCCCGCGCCGCCCTGCACGGTCCCTGGGGCCGGATGCCGGTGGCCGAGCGGCGCCGGCTGCTGACCCGCGTCGCCGAGCGCATCGACGAGCGCTTCGAGGAGTTCCTGGCGGCGGAGATCGCCGACACCGGCAAGCCGCACCACCTCGCCAGCCACCTCGACATTCCCCGCGGCGCGGCGAACTTCCGGGTCTTCGCCGACGCCATCGCCAACGTGCCCACCGAATGCTTCGAGATGGACACGCCGGACGGGCGCAAGGCGCTGAACTACGCCTTGCGCAAGCCGCTGGGGGTGGTCGCCATCATCTCGCCGTGGAACCTGCCGCTGCTGCTGATGACCTGGAAGGTGGCGCCCGCGCTCGCCTGCGGCAACACGGTGGTGGTGAAGCCGTCGGAGGAGACGCCCTCCACCGCCACGCTGCTCGCCGACGTGATGCGCGAGGTCGGCATTCCCGAGGGTGTCTTCAATCTGGTCCACGGCTTCGGCCCGGAGTCGGCCGGCGCCTTCCTGGCGCGCCATCCGGGGGTGGACGCCATCACCTTCACCGGCGAGACGCGCACCGGTGCGGCCATCATGAAGGCGGCGGCCGACGGGGTGAAGGGCCTGTCCTTCGAGTTGGGCGGCAAGAACCCCGGCATCGTCTTCGCCGACGCCGATTTCGACGCGGCGCTGGCCGGCATCGCGCACGCCGTCTTCGCCAACACCGGGCAGGTCTGCCTGGCGCCCGAGCGCATCTACGTCGAGCGCCCGATCTTCGACCGCTTCGTCGCCGGCCTGAAGGCGAAGGCGGAGGCGTTGAGGATCGGCCGCCCGCACGACGAGGGCACCAATTTCGGTCCGCTCGTCTCCGCCGAGCACCGCCGCAAGGTCCTGGCCTATTACGCGCTGGCGGTGGAGGAGGGGGCGACCGTGGTCACCGGTGGCGGCGTGCCGGAGTTCGGTGACGAGCGCGACGGCGGCTTCTTCGTGCAGCCCACCGTGTGGACCGGCCTTGCCGAGTACGCACGCTGCATGAAGGAGGAGATCTTCGGCCCGGTCTGCCACGTCACCCCCTTCGACCACGAGGAGGAGGCGGTCGCCATGGCGAACGACACCGTCTACGGGCTGGCGAGCACCATCTGGACCACCGACCTGAACCGCGCCCACCGCGTCGCCCGCGCCATGGAGGCGGGCATCACCTGGGTCAATTGCTGGTTCCTGCGCGACCTGCGGACGCCCTTCGGGGGCATGAAGATGTCCGGCATCGGCCGCGAGGGCGGCGTGCATTCACTGAACTTCTACTCCGAGCCGGTCAACATCTGCATCAAGCTGTGAGCAAAGCCCTCTCCTCGCCGGGGAGAGGGTTGCAACGACAATCCAGGGAAGGGACCCATGACGAGCAGCATCGACGGCGCGCTGGTCGAACGGCTGGCCGCCCGTCTGCGTGACGCGGAGGCGGGGTGCACGCCCTGTCCGCCGATCCGCGACGAGATCCCGGCGGGCGACGTGGCGACCGCCTACGCCATACAGCAGGTGAACGCAGAACATGGTGTCCGAGCCGGCCGGCGGGTGGTCGGGCGCAAGATCGGCCTCACCTCCCGCTCCGTGCAGAAGCAGCTCGGCGTCGATCAGCCGGACTATGGCGTGCTGTTCGCCGACATGGTGGTGGACGACGGCGAACCCATCGCCGCGACCCGCGTGCTCCAGCCCAAGGCGGAGGCGGAGGTGGCGCTGGTGCTGGAGCGCGACCTGACCGTCGAGCAGCCGACGGTGGTGGACGTGATCCGCGCCGTCGCCTTCGCCCTGCCGGCCATCGAGGTGGTGGGCAGCCGCATCGCCAACTGGGACATCCGGCTGGTGGACACCATCGCCGACAACGCGTCGTCCGGCCTGATCGTGCTGGGGGGACCGCCACGGACCCTCGACGGGCTGGACCTGCGGCTGTGCGGGATGACGCTGGAATGCCGTGGCGAGCCGGTGTCGGTCGGCGCCGGGGCGGCCTGCCTGGGTTCGCCGCTGGCGGCGGCGGCGTGGCTGGCCCGCAAGATGGTGGAGGTCGGCACGCCGCTGCGGGGCGGCGACGTCGTGATGACCGGGGCGCTCGGCCCCATGGTGCCCGTCGCCCCCGGCGACGTGCTGGAGGCGCGCATCTCCGGCCTCGGCTCGGTGCGCGCCGTGTTCGGGAGGGACGGGGCATGACGGTCGGGGCCGCCATTGTTGGATCGGGCAACATCGGCACCGACCTGATGATCAAGATCATGCGCCGGTCGACGGCGTTGCGCATGGTCGCCATGGCCGGGGTGGACCCGGCGTCGGACGGGCTGGCGCGTGCCGCGCGGATGGGGGTGGCGACCACCGCCGGCGGCATCGACGGGCTGGTCGCCCTGCCGGAGTTCGCCGAGGTCGGGGTGGTGTTCGACGCCACCTCCGCCGGTGCCCACCGGCACCATGCCGAGGTTCTGGGGCGTCTGGGCCGCACCGTCATCGATCTGACGCCGGCCGCGGTCGGGCCCTATGTGGTGCCCGTCGTCAATCTGGACCGGCATCTCGACGCCCCGAACCTGAACATGGTGACCTGCGGCGGGCAGGCGACGATCCCCATGGTGGCCGCCGTGGCCCGCGTGGCGACGGTCCATTACGCCGAGATCGTCGCCTCCATCGCGTCCAAGTCCGCCGGTCCCGGCACCCGCGCCAACATCGACGAGTTCACCGAGACCACCAGCCGCGCCATCGAGAGCGTCGGCGGCGCCGGGCGCGGCAAGGCGGTCATCATCCTGAACCCGGCCGAGCCGCCGCTGATCATGCGCGACACCGTCTTCTGCCTGAGCGAGGACGCCGACACCGCCGCCGTGTCCGCCTCGGTCGACACGATGGTCGCGGAGGTGCGGCGCTACGTCCCCGGTTATCGGCTCAAGCAGGCGGTGCAGTTCGAGCGCATCGGCGGCAACGCTCCGCTGCGCATCCCCGGCTACGGGGCGTTCACCGGGCTGAAGTCCACCATCTTCCTGGAGGTGGAGGGCGCCGGCCATTACCTGCCGGCCTACGCCGGCAACCTCGACATCATGACGTCCGCCGCGCTGGCCGCGGCCGAACGGCTGGTGGAGAAGCGTCTGGGGAGGGCCGCGTGATGACGGCGAACCGCAAGCTCTACATCCAGGACGTCACGCTGCGCGACGGCATGCACGCCATCCGCCACCGCTACGGCCTGGAGCAGGTGGTCGCCATCGCCCGCGCCCTGGACGAGGCGCGGGTGGACAGCCTGGAGATTTCGCACGGCGACGGGCTCTCAGGCTCCAGCTTCATCTACGGCTTCGGCGCCCACACCGACCTGCAATGGATCGAGGCGGTGGCGGGTGCGGTGACGCACGCCAAGGTCGCCACCCTGCTGATCCCCGGCATCGGCACCGTGCACGATCTGGAGGAGGCGTACGCCGCGGGCGCGCGATCCGTACGCGTCGCCACCCACTGCTCGGAGGCGGACGTCGCCAAGCAGCACATCGGGCACGCCCGCAAGCTGGGCATGGACGTGGCCGGCTTCCTGATGATGGCGCACATGCTGCCACCGGCCGAGCTGGCGCGGCAGGCCAAGCTGATGGAAAGTTACGGGGCGCATTGCGTGTACGTCACCGATTCCGCCGGCGCCCTGCTGATGGACGACGTGGCCGACCGCTTCAAGGCCTTCGCCGACGTGCTGGATCCGGCGACGGAGACGGGGATGCACGCGCACCACAACCTGTCGCTGGGCGTGGCGAATTCCATCGTCGCCGTCCGGCACGGGGCGACGCGCATCGACGCCTCGCTGGCCGGCATGGGGGCGGGGGCGGGCAACGCGCCGCTGGAGGTGTTCATCGCCGCCGCCGACCGGTTGGGGTTCGATCACGGCTGCGACCTGTTCCGGCTGATGGACGCCGCCGACGACCTCGTCCGCCCCTTGCAGGACCGCCCCGTGCGCGTCGACCGGGAAAGCCTGTCGCTGGGCTACTCCGGGGTCTATTCCAGCTTCCTGCGCCATGCGGAGGCGGCGTCGACGACCTACGGCATCGACACCCGCGAGATTCTGGTGGAGCTGGGCCGCCGCCGCATGGTCGGCGGACAGGAGGACATGATCGTGGACGTGGCGCTCGACCTCGTCCGCGCACGGGAAGGAGCGTCCGCATGACCGACATCGCCGGGTACGCCCGCATCGTGGACGAGGCCGCGGCCCGTGCCACCGCCATCCCACAGCTCACCCGCGAAGGCGATTTCAGCCTGGAGGACGCGTACGCCATCCAGCGCGCCAGCGTCGCCCGCCGCGTGGAACGGAGCGAGCGCGTCGTCGGGCTGAAGATGGGTTTCACCAGCCGCTCCAAGGCGGCGCAGATGGGCGTCTTCGATCTCATCCACGGGCGCCTCACCGACGCCATGGTGATCGAGGACGGCGGCATCGTGGACCTCGGCCGTTTCGTCCACCCACGGGTGGAGCCGGAGCTGGCCGTGCGTCTTGCCCGCCCGCTGAAGGGCCGCGTCGGCATCGCCGAGGCCTGGGCCGCGGTGGAGGCCGTGGCCCCTGCGCTGGAGATCATCGACAGCCGCTACGAGGCGTTCCGCTTCAGCCTCGTGGACGTGGTGGCCGACAACTCCTCTTCCTCGGGGTTCGTCGTGGGCGCTTGGCAGGCGCCGCCGGCCGACCCGTCGAACCTCGGCATCGTCATGACCTTCGACGGGCTGCCGGTGCAGGTGGGCTCGACCGCCGCCGTGCTCGGCAACCCGGTGCGGGCGCTGGCCGCCGCCGCCCGCATGCTGGCCGAGACTGGCGAGGGGCTGGAGGCTGGCTCCATCGTACTGACGGGCGCCGCCACTCCAGCCGAGGCCCTGCGCCCGGGCGTGTCCGTGCGCGCGGAGATGGAGGCTCTGGGCATGGTGGGCTTCACCGTGGCGCCGCGCGGCTGACGCCGCAACGGCAGGGCGCGTTGCCACCGTGCGCGCGTGCGACCGCCGTCACCACGGCAACGCCCAAGCCGCTGCCCCCGCCGAATCCGTCGTCCCGGCCGCGATGGAACGCATCGAACACAGGCGCTGTCGTTCACGCACTTGGACCAACAAGGCGTGCGGTCCAGTCCTCGACACGGCGGGAGGCGATGCGCTGGGCCGCGCACCTCCGCCAACCATCGGCGAGATGAGTGAGCGCCGTCATCGCGGAGAGTTCGTCAAGGTTGAGCGCATCGACGTAGAGGGCCCGGCGGATGCGCTCGATCGTCCATGCGGGCGTGGGCCTATCGACCGTGGCGAACCCGTCTCCGGTTTCGACGTGTCCCTCTTCGAGCACCCGGTAGTACCAACCCGTCCGCCCGCTCTGCTGGACGCGCCGCGCCATGCCGGGAACACCGAAGCGCAGGTTGAGCTTCCAGCACGGCTGGCGACCCTGGCTCACCTGGATCAGGGCGCCACCCAGCCGGAACGTATCGCCGACAGCGACATCCGCCTCGGCCATACCGATGGTCGAGAGGTTCTCGCCGAAGGCGCCGGGGCGGGACAGCAGGTCGCACACGCCGATCTCATCGCGCCACAGCTCATAATGCTCGAAGGGATAGTGGTGCACCGCCTTCTCCGGGCCGCCGTGATGACGTCGGTCACCGTGCGCGTCGCCGGCGAAACCCGCGTGCCCGAGCCACAGGCGGCCTTCCACGGCGCGCTTGTCGATGCCGCTCGGCACACCGCCGGCACCGAGCGGCGCCACCGGTCCGACCAGAAGTTGCCGTACGCGCGTCATGGTTCAGCCCTGTCAGCGTTCAAGCTGGTCCAGCCAGCCCTGAAGGCACGCCTCCGCACGGCGTCTCAGCGCCGGGCCGAGACGCCCGTGATCGGCACGAAGCCGGGCGACGTCCTTTCCGGATGCGGCGAGTTCGAACGTATGGCCGATGAGCCAGCGTTCGAAACGATCGTCGCCGGCTTCCGGATGGAATTGAAAGGCGATGGCGTGCCGGCCGTAGGCGAACGCCTGGTTCGCGCAGAGGGGCGTCGAGGCCAGCCGCACCGCGCCATCCGGCAGGTCGAAGCAGTCGCCGTGCCAGTGGAGCACCGGTGCTCCCTCGAACACCGACAGACATGACGCGCGACCTTCCTGCGACAGGTCGATCGGGGCGAAGCCGATCTCCTTCCCGGGACCGGGACGAGTTCGGGCGCCGAGTGCCCGTGCCATGAGCTGCGCGCCCAGGCATATGCCGATCGTCGGCCGGCCGGCGGCGAGCCGCTTCCGGAGCAGATCGGTTTCCTCGGCGAGGAAGGGATATTGGTCGTCGTCGTGGGCGCCGATCGGGCCGCCAAGCACGATGGCCAAGTCGGACGTGATCAACCCCATGGTCCGGAACTCGTCCACACCGGCGTCGCAGTAGCGGACATCGTAGCCGGCACGCGCAAGCACCGGCTCGAAGCAGCCAAGGTCTTCGAAGGCGATATGGCGGATCGCAACCGCAGTCTTCAACATGGCCTCTCCGATCCTTCTAGGATGGGCCGGGACCGTCATTGCCCGTCCCGGCCCGTCGCGCATCATGCGGCCCGCTTCGGTCGGATGTTCGGAAAGTCCACCGGCACGTCCAGCGCAACGTTGACGTAGTTGGTGAAGAGGTTGAGTGCGATGTGGGCAAGCACCTCGACAATCTCCTCATCGTCCAGACCGGCGGCGCGCAACGCATGCACCTCGTCCGCGTCCACCCCGCCGCGCCTGTCGACCACGCGCAGCGCGAAGCCCAGGATCGCCGCTGTCCGCGGATCGGCGGAGCGACCATGCTGGGCCTCGCTCATCTCGTCGATGCCCGCACCGGTCTTGCGGCCGAGCGCGGTGTGTGCCGACAGGCAGTATTCGCAGTTGTTGGCGTTGGCGATCGCGACGGCGATCTGTTCGCCCAGCCGGGCACCCAGCCGGCCGCCACCCAGCGCCGCGAAGGATCCCCACAGGCTGGCGAGCGCGGCGGGGGAGTTGGCAACGGCGCGGAACATGTTCGGCACCATGCCGAAGGCGCTCTTGATCTGACCCAGATGCCCGGCGGCGCTTCCGGTTGCGGCCGAGGGGTCAACGAGGTTAATTCTGGACATGGCTTCTCTTCGTCTTGTGTGGCTGGAGGGGTCTATCGGCCGGCCCGCGATGGCAGTCGCGGGCCGGCCACCTTGCTCATTTGCCCGGCGTGACGGTGCCGGGCAGGCTCAGGTTGCCGGACGCGACCTTGAACACGTTGGCCACGCACAGCAGCGGCGCGTGCAGGTTGCCGTTGACCTTCAGGCCACTGGTCACCCCGTCATAGGACGCGGCGGCCAGTCCGTTCAGCAGCGACCGCGGGATCACCACCGTCACCGTGTCGGCGGACAGCACCGTCGGGTACTCGGGGCTGTCGATCAGCAGCGGCACGCCGGGCCAAGTGGGCGGCAGCCGGGGCTTGGCGCCGGACGGGATGTCGGTGACCTTCAACCCGCCGCCACACGCCTTGTCCTCGTTCAACACGACCCAGTGCGGATGCCAACGGTCGCGGTTCTTCCCGTTGTACGCCGCGTCGTCGAAATCCGGGTGGAAGGTGACGGCCAGCGCGAGGATGCCCTGCTTGCTGTCGAATCCGACGGTCGAACTGTCGAGTGTCGTCGGCCAGACATAGGCGTACACGTCGGAGCCCGCGAACGTCCCGGTCGCCGCGGGGGTGTCCTGCCCGGCCACGCCGCGGACACGGGTGGCGAACACAGCCTTGTCACCCGCGATGGTGACCCGGGTTTCAACGATGTCGAACGAGGCGGTCACGGCGGAAGACGGCTTGCTGGTGACCGGTTCCGCGCGTGCGGCCGGGGGTGCCGTGAGGGCGAACGGCAACGTTGCGGCGAGCGCGACGCCCGCCAGCCAGGATCTCGACATGATGATGCTCCTTTCCTTCCGTGTGGTGGCTGGAGGTGGTCCGCCTATCCCGTCTGAAAGCGGGTCCAGGTGGCAGCCCGGTCCGCGGGGTCGGCGGTCTGGTGATCGCGGCAGTCGATCCGGAAATCCCGGTCGCCGAACGCCGCGTTGACGAAGTCGCAATGGTGTGGCGCCGCGGCGCCGGGGTGAGCGTGGGGCCGGAAATACCGGCAGGTGGCGCACATCCGCTGAATCGGGATCGCCCCCGCCTCCTGGAGACCGCGGATGACCCGGACCAGGACCATGAGCGTGGCCTCCTGCTCGGCGGGGGAAAGAGCAGCGACGGCACCCGCCACCGCACCCCGCACCCCCATCGCCCGGGCAAAGGCATCGCGGCCGTCTCCGGTGATGCGCGCCAAGGTCGCGCGCCGGTCGGATTCGGCGCTCTGCTTGGTCAAATACCCCTTCCGTTCCAGAGCGTTGATGGAGTCCGTGGCGGTTGGCTGGGTAACCCGCAGCTGAGTCGCCACCTCGCCGACGCGGACGCCCGGCCCGTCCCGGCCGTCCAGGAACGAGAGGATGGCAAGCTGGGTCGGGGTCAGGCCGACAGACTCCGCTGCGCCCCATTCGTCTGCCCGCAGCGCCGAGGCAATCCGGGCGAACCCGTCGCGGATGCGGTCGGACATCAGGGGTGGAGACGATGTGGGTGCGGGGTCCATGCGTCTTTTATATAGGAGTCCTATTTAAATGCAAGCGCGACCTTGCGGCTTGCACTACGATGGGCGGCAGGGCAGCCGCGCGCCCCAGAGCGATCAGCCGCCCGGGCGCGAGGGATGTGGACCAGCCGGATGGCGGGTGGCACGACCGTCCGGTCAGTCCATCAGGAAGGCCGGCAGCGGGCGGCCGAGCGCCGCGGCGACGCCCGCACCGTAGGCAGGATCGGCCCGCCGGCAGTTGGCGATGTGGCGATCCTGGATGGACGGGGCGGCGGGGCCGAGCGAGCGGGCGGTGTTTTCGAACAGCGCCTGACGCTGGGCCGGTGGCATCAGCCGGAACAGCGCCCCCGGCTGTTCCCAATGATCCTCGTCCGCGCGGTGGTCCCAGTGGGCGGCAGGCCCGTCGAGCGGCAGCGGCGGTTCCGTCAGGCCTTGCCGGTCGGCCCATTCACCACGGCTGTTGGGAAAATAGGTCGTGGTGGCACCGAGATTGCCATCGGTTCGCATCGCGCCGTCGCGGTGGTAGGAATGGTACGGGCATTTCGGCGCGTTGACCGGGATGTGGTTGAAGTTCACCCCCAACCGGTAGCGCTGGGCGTCGCCATAGGAGAACAGCCGCGCCTGGAGCATGCGGTCCGGCGAGAAGCCGATCCCGGGCACCACGTTCGCCGGGGAGAAGGCCGCCTGTTCGACCTCCGCGAAGACGTTGTCCGGGTTGTGGTTCAGTTCCAGCACGCCGGCCTCGATCAGCGGGAAGTCCGCCCTGGGCCAGACCTTGGTCAGGTCGAACGGGTTATGCCGGTGGGTCCGTGCCTGATCCTCGGTCATCACCTGGAGGCACAGGGTCCAGCGGGGAAACGCGCCCACCTCGATGCTGGTGAACAGATCGCGCTGGTGACTTTCCCGGTCGCCGCCGATCACCGCCGCGGCCTCCGCGTCGGTCAGGTTGGCGATACCCTGCTGGCTGCGGAAATGGAACTTCACCCACACCCGCTCGTTGGCCTCGTTGATCAGGCTGAAGGTATGGCTTCCGAAGCCATGCATGTGCCGGTAGCTGCGGGGGATCCCGCGGTCCGACATCACGATCGTGACCTGATGCAGGGCCTCCGGCAGCAGGGTCCAGAAGTCCCAGTTGTTGTCGGCGCTGCGCATGCCGGTGCGCGGGTCGCGCTTGACCGCGTGGTTCAGATCGGGGAAGCGCAGCGGGTCGCGGAAGAAGAAGACCGGCGTGTTGTTGCCGACGATGTCCCAGTTGCCGTCCCCGGTGTAGAATTTCACCGCGAAGCCCCGGATGTCGCGCTCGGCATCCGCCGCGCCGCGCTCGCCCGCCACGGTGGAGAAGCGGACGAACACCGGCGTCGTCCGGCCGACCTTGGCGAAGAGAGCCGCCTTCGTGTACCCGGTGACGTCGCGGGTGACGGTGAAGGTGCCGTGGGCGCCGGACCCCTTGGCGTGCATGCGCCGCTCCGGGATCACCTCGCGGTCGAAGTGGGCCAGCTTTTCGATCAGCCAGATGTCCTGCAGCAGGGCCGGACCGCGCGGGCCGGCGGTCTGGATGTTCAGATTGTCGGCCACGGGAGCGCCGGTGGCGTGGGTCAGCGTCGGTCGGGTCATCGCCGTCTCCGGTCGTGCGAGGGGTGGGTGTCAGGACGCGGCGATGAAGCGGTAGGCGCTGCCATGGGGTTCCGCGAAGCCGACGCCGGGCGAGGTCCAGTGGTAACCGAGCAGCGCGATCCGCCCGGCGGCGGCCCGCCCGATCAGCCGGGCGCGCGTCGCGATGGCGCGATCCTGGTCGGTGTCGAAGCCGAAGCGCCAGCGGGGATGCTCGAACGACACCACCACGTTGGTGATCGCGTCGCCGGTGACGATCATTCCGTCGCCCCCCGCCAATTCCAGGGAGATGTGTCCCGGCGTGTGTCCCGGCGTGTCGAGAACACGCATGCCGGACAGGATCTCGTCACCCGGCCGGACGAGCGTCACCCGTTCCCGAATGGCTCCGAGAGTGCGTTGGGCGCTCTGCGCGAAGGAGTGCAGCGCGTCCGGCATGCGCGTGCGGAAGCCGGGATCCATCCAGAAATCCCACTCCGCCGCGGCCACATGATGGATGGCGTTGGGGAAGCTCAACCCGCCGCCGGGGCGCAGGATGCCGCCGGCGTGGTCGGGGTGGGCGTGGGTCAGCACCACCCGGGTCACCGCTGCCGGATCGACCCCGGCCGCGATCAGGTTGTCGCGCAGGCGGCCAGCGGTTGGCTGGAACGTGTCGCCCGAGCCGGTGTCGATCAGGACCAGCTCGTTACCCGCGCGGATCAGGGGAATGTTGACCCGCAGCGGTGCGCCGTCGGCCGTGCCGCCCAGGCGCGCCAGAATGTCGGCCAACTCGGCCGGCGTGGCGTCGGGAGCGATGATCCCGCCCGGCAGGGTGATGAAGCCGTCGCTGAACACGGCGATGTCGAAGGCGCCGTGGGTCAGACGGTGGGGAGGGGCGGCGACGGCCCGGCCGGGCCACAGCGGCAGTGTGGCGAGCGTCGCGGCACCCGCCAACACCGACCGGCGGGCAATCCGGGATCGGGGGAGCATGGGAACCTCCTTCGACGGGGAGCGGCGGTGGTCCCGCCGCCCCGATCGTCACGACCGGATGAAATCGAGCAGGTCGGCGTTGAGCCGGTCCTTGTGGGTGTCGGTGATGCCGTGCGGCGCGCCGGCGTAGACCTTCAGGATCGAGCCCTTGACCAGCGTGTGCGAGGCCCGGCCGGCGGCGTCGATCGGCACGACCTGGTCGTCGTCGCCATGGATGATCAGGGTCGGCACGTCGAACTTCTTGAGATCCTCGGTGAAGTCGGTTTCGGAGAACGCCTTTATGCTGTCGTATGTGTTCTTGTGGCCGCCCATCATGCTCTGCATCCAGAAGCTGTCGATCATCCCCTGGGACGGTGCGGCGCCCGGCCGGTTGAACCCGAAGAAGGGGCCGGCCGCGATGTCCTTGTAGAGCTGCGAGCGGTCCTTCAGGCTGGCGGCGCGGATGCCGTCGAACACCTCGACCGGCAAGCCGCCGGGATTCCGGTCGGTCCTGACCATCAGCGGCGGCACGGCGCCGACCAGCACCGCCTTGGCGACGCGGCCCGTGCCATGGCGGCCGATGTAGCGGGCGACCTCGCCGCCACCGGTGGAGAAACCGACCAGCACGGCGTTCCGGAGGTCCAGCGCCTCGATGACCGCCGCCAGATCGTCGGCGTAGTGGTCCATGTCGTTGCTGCCCCACGGCTGCGAGGAGCGCCCGTGCCCGCGGCGGTCGTGCGCCACGGCACGGAAGCCGTTGGAGGCGACATGGAACATCTGCGCCTCCCAGCTGTCGGCGGTCAGCGGCCAGCCGTGGCTGAAGACGACCGGCTGGCCGGCGCCCCAATCCTTGTAGTAGATCGTGACACCGTCCTTGGTGGTGATGGTGCTCATCGTCCGGTTTCCTTGGCTGGCGGCGCCGGTCGCAGGCGCGGCCGGGCTGGGGGATGGGGCGACGACCGCAAGGCCGGCGGCGGTGAGGCCGATGCCGCCGCGCAGGATGTCGCGGCGCGACGCCGGCTCGGCGGAAGCGGGGGTGTCGGGCATGCGGGGCTCCGGGGGAACAGGGAGAAGGATCAGGCGGCGTCCGCCATGACGGCAACCTGCTCGTCGGTCGTGCGCATGGTGGCGTAGGCGAAGCCGAGAGCGGCCATGAAGGCGGCGTGGGCGTGCGCGGCCGGAACGGTGACCCCGCCGAACTCCAGGTCGCGCGAGGCGCAGGCGTCGTGCACCACGGTGACCTGGTAGCCGAAGTCGTTGGCGGCGCGGGTGCAGGCGTCCACGCACATGTGACTCATGGCGCCGCAGATCACCACCTCGCTGACACCGGCCCCGTCCAGGATCGCCTTGAGGTTGGTGTCGCGGAAGGAGTTGATCTGGTGCTTCAGCACCACCGGTTCGTCCGGACCATTGATCACCCGGGGATGGATGGCGGCTCCCTCGGAACCGGGGGCGAAGAAGGGCGGGTTCTCCCCGGCGAACTCGTGCCGGACATGGACCACCGGCACGCCGGTCGCGCGTGCCGCGGCGATCAGGCGGGCGGCGTTGTCGGCCGCCGCCTCCACACCGCTCAGGGGCCACTTGCCGGTGGGGAAATAGTCGTTCTGAAGATCGATGACGATCAAGGCGCGTGTGCTCATTGGTCTCCTCCTCCATGGTGTCGGCTGGCGTGATCCTGGCGTTGGGACGAACGCACCCGCCAACGCCCAGCACCGGTAAAGTTCTGCAAAGCCGTCCTGTTTTCTGGAAGCCGGCATGATTTGGTCGTTTCCACAGCCGGTCTCCATGGTTGACCACGATCGATCGTCCACAGCCAAAAGCGTCAGATGGAGTAGCAAGGGCAGCGCTTGGATTGCTTCGACGAGTGGCGGCGGTTGATCAGCACTGTGGCCGGGTTCACCGTCCCCGGTCTTTCGCAAAGCTGCGCAGCTTTTTCGCGGGCCTGCCGCCTCGACGCTGGTGCGAAACGCATGGTCGCATCGGCGTTCGTTGTGCGTCTTTTCACAAGGCGAGCGCACGGGCGCCCTGCCGTCGAGGGCCGAATGCGGATTCTGGCAGTTGCGGTTGGTATTCCACCGGCCCCCTCCACATCCGCTCCGTTCTTTTCGTCGGGCGGACCAAGTTCATTCCACGGTCCGGGAAACGGGGGTCAGGCCGGTGGGATCAGGAAAGACGCCGGCGGTAGTCTCCGGGCGTGCAGCCCATCGTCCGCTTGAAAGCCGTGCTGAATGCGGCCTGGGTGGAGAAACCGGACCGGTGCGCGACGGTGACGAGCGGCACATCACGATCGCTGAGAAGTTTCCGCGCCAGCTCGAAGCGTTCGCAGCTGACGAAACCATGCGGCGTCTTGCCCGTGAACCGCTTGAAGATCCGCGCAAAGTGGAAGGGGCTGAGACAGGCGACCGCGGCCAGTTCGGAAACCGAAATGTCACGCTCCAGGTTGTCGCGGATGAAGTCGATCGCCCGGGCGATCCGGTTGGGGCAGTCGGCGTCCGGTGCCGTCTTCGAGGTTTCGGCGCAATCGTGACCATACGCGTGAGCGACCCGCGCGGTCAGCGCCAGCGCTGCGGATTCAACCATCATTCGGCCGGCGGAGGTTTCCTGCAGAAGCTCGGCGCGGATCGACAGGCCGATCTGCCGTATGAACGGATCGCGCAGATCCGCGAGGTATCGGATTGCATCCGCACGAATGCGCCGGTCGCCATAAAGGTCCGCGAGCCCGTCGAAACGCTCGGCTGGGAGGTAGATGTGCAGGATTTCGTCGAGCGGCGCGGAAATGCTGATCTCGTCCTCGCCGACACCGACCGGGCACAACCAGATGGCGCCTTGCTCGACGGCCGAGCACTGGCGGACGCCGGCCCCTTTCCTCCTGACGAATGCGCCCGGGCTGCGGCGGATCGCCAGCGTGATCTCCATCTGGGTCGGAACGATTGCCGGCAGCTCGCCGGCCGGATGCGAGCGCAGCTCGGCGGCAACACCATTCCAGCCGCGGTCGAGCGATGTCGCGACCAGACCAGCGTTCGGGAACTTGTAGGTGCCGTGGCCATGCAGGTTCATGGCGGGAATGATGGATTCGCCAGCGATCCCCGACCACTATACAGGCGTATCGCGGACATGGCACCGCGATGCTGGTAATGCTTTTTCATCGGGAGGCGCGGTGGATGCGGCAGGTCTTCTCCAGGTGGCCAAGCCTTGCGGAAACATCGGCGGAGGTCCTGCCGAAGTCCGACGTGCTGCCCGCCTGGATGACCGCCACGCCGCCGCGACAATGGCCGGTCGTCGCCCGTGACCTCGCCGTCTCCACTCTGGCGGTCTTCGCGCCGGCGATCCTGGCGGCGCTCTCCGTAGGACAACCGGTCGAACGCTACGGCGTGGCTCTGCCGATCGGGATGGCGGCGATCCTGTCCGGCGCCCTGGCCGTTTTCCTCGTGATCAGATCGAGACGGGAGGCGCGGCATTGGCGCTGGCAATGCGCGGAGATCTTCGAGCGCGCCGGTATCTCGATGTGGCGTGAAGACTGGACGGCTGCCGGTGAAGCTGTCATGGCGCTGCGCCGGGCCGGCATCAGTGATCTGGAAAGTTACTTCGCCAACAGACCCGACGAACTCCGGGCGCTGAAGGCGCGCGTGATAATCCGCGATGTGAACGCCTTCACGCTGGAGGAGACCGGCGCGCCGGGAAAGGACGCCTACATCGGCCCGCTCGACCGACTGCTTCCCGAGACCGACCAGACCTTTGTGCAATGGCTGGTGGCCTTCGGCCGCGGCGATCGTTTCTTTCGCTCCGAGGCGCATGTGACGACCGCGGAGGGCGTCGAGATCGACACGCTCTTTACCGCCATGCTGCCCCGTGATCTCGCCGGCTTCTCGAACATCGTCGTGACCTCGGTCGATATCACCGCCTACAAGAAGGCGCAGGCGCGGCTTGCCGCCGCCCAAGCCGACGCCGCCAATACGTCCCGGATATCGACCGCCAACGCCTTCAGCGCGTCGGTCGCGCATGAGGTCAATTCGCCGCTTGCCGCCATCCTGGCGAACGCCCAGGCGGCCCAGCGCCTGCTTCGACGCGCCCCACCGGACATCGAGGAAGCCGCAGCCGCCGTGCAGGACGTGGTCTCGCAGGCGTCGCGCGCCCGGGATGTCGTGGCGCGCATCACCTCCCATTTCAGCCGATCATCGAGCGCATTCGTCCCGGTCGATGTGGTTCAGGCCGCCCGCAACGCCAATTTGCTGGTGGAAACGGATCTCCGACGTTACGGCGCGGTTGTCCACCTCGCGGCCCCGGACGATCTTCCGCTTGCGACGGCCGACCTCGTGCAGATCCAGCAGGTGTTCGTAAACCTCATGCTGAACGCTGCGCAAGCCATGGCAGGACGGCCGGGCCGGAGGGACATCACCGTGACCCTGCGCGCCGAGCGGTCGTCGATCGTGGCCGACGTGACGGACACCGGGCCGGGCGTAGCGGCTGACCGGCGCGCGCGGATCTTCGAGCCGTTCCATTCAACGAAAGAGGGTGGTATGGGCATGGGGCTCGCCATATGCCGCAACTGCCTCGATGCGCATGGCGGCGACATCTGGGTGGACGAGGCTCCAGGGGGCGGGGCGGTTTTTCGTTTCACCCTGCCGATCGCCCATGGCTGACAGTGGTCAGTCGCATGACATCGTGGCGATCGTGGACGACGATCCCTCGATTCGGGCGGCCTTGAGACGGCTTGTCATGTCCATCGGATACGACGTTCTGCTGTTCGATGGGGCGGAATCGTTTCTGTCGTACGATGCGACAAGGACCCTGTTCTGTGTCCTCGCCGATCTCCAGATGCCTGGCGTCACGGGCATCGAATTGATTCAGATCCTTACCAAGAGGCATCCCTCGCTTCCCGTCATCGCCATGACCGCCTATCCCAACGACGCCATCCGGCAGCGGGCGCTGGAATTGGGGGCGGCGACGTATCTGACAAAACCGTTCGATGCCACTGTGCTGGAGACTTGCCTTTCTAGGTTCAGTTCGCGTCACGGTTCGTGATTTACTGGTCGCTATGGAACCCATCGTCCATATCGTCGACGACGACCCGGCGCTGCGCCGGGCGCTGGCAAGGCTCTGCAAAGCCGCCGGCCTGACGGCCGTCGAACATCCGGATGCCGATGGTCTCGCCGAGAAGACGCTCGCGCGTCGCCCGGGCTGTGTCCTGCTCGACATCCGGTTGGCGGACCAGAACGGGCTGGCCGTGCAGGAGGCGCTGCGGGGAGCTGGCAGCACCGTACCGATCATTTTCCTCACCGGCTACGGCACGATCCCCATCACCGTGCGCGCCATACGTGGCGGCGCGATCGAGTTCCTGACCAAGCCGGTCGAGGACGAGGTGCTTCTGGAAGCGATCTGGCGGGCAATCGCGGCCGATGCCGCGGGATTGGATGTGGACCGCGCCCGTCGGGAGCTTGCCGACCGCTATGGATCACTCACCGATCGCGAGCGTGACGTCATGGCGTACACCATTGGCGGCCTGATGAACAAACAAATTGCCGGGGAACTTGGCCTGTCGGAAATAACGGCAAAGGTGCATAAGCGGCATGTCATGGAAAAGATGGGTGCGCGGTCATTGCCTGATCTGGTCCGGATGGCCGAGCAGCTCGGAGTCCACGCCCGCCGACGACGATGAATCACGCCTTGGATCCAGGGTGACGTGCGACGATGAGGGGGTAGGGTAGGTTGAGGCCGCCCCTGTGGACCCACCGGGCCGACCGTGTCCAGGCTCGCCCGGAACATCTCCGCCGACGTGTGGAGCCCGGGCGGCGCTGCGGCGTGCCCGTCGTGCCGCCGGGGGCAGGGCACCCAACGCCGCCTCGGTCCGTCCCATCACTGGCGTCGAGCGCCGCTACCGGAATGCCCGCCACCACCATCTCCTGAATCAGCCGGCGCTCCGCCATATCAGTGTGAGAATACTGTGTTCCCATGTGCGGCCCTCGTGGCGTAAGCCACTGATATCAATAGAGAGTCGCACTTCGAATTTGAATCCACCCCCTACACATAAATGTTGCAACAAAATTGAAGTGTCAGGGTATTCCGCAAAGCAGGAATGTCAGGGAG
>OFDN01000602.1_pt1 | contig 28098 bp, 28 predicted proteins | sample 1520971 | NCBI WGS metagenome assembly OFDN01 (sample SAMEA94257418, study PRJEB24077) | hot springs metagenome | biome: Aquatic biome; feature: Geographical feature; material: Water | place: India | collected 2012-06-12 | depth 5 m | reverse complement strand
CGCGAACTGTCGCTCGACGCCGCGTACGTGCTCGTCACCTGGAGCCGCACGTACCGGGCCGTCACCGCGGAGAGGTCGACGAACTGGACGCCGCGGTGGCTCGGCAGCGTCCCGGACTTCACCGCGCTGCCCCAGTCCTTGCCGTCACTCGACACGAACACCTTGTACGCCTTGATCCGCGCCGACTGCTCGGTGTCCGACCGGGCGTAGCTGACGGAGTCCTCGCGCTGGTTGAGCCCGAGGTACTGCACCTTCTTCGAGATCGACACCGCGTGGTCGGCGAACCGCTCGTGGTACCGCGAGGCGAGCGTGGCGTCGACGGTGTCGACGGCTTCGCCCTTCCAGGTCTCGCCGAGCACCTTGTCGAACACGCTGAGGTGCAGGGCGTCGATCTTGTCGTCCTCGTTGCGGATGTGCTCGGCGATCGCGACATCCTCGGTCTTCAGCAGCTCGACGAGCTTGCGCGCGATCTCGACGTCGAGCGCGCCCATCTCCTTGAAGGTGCCGCGCAGGCTCTTCGGCACGACCTTGTCGGGAAACCGGTAGCGCGCGAGCTGGGCGATGTGCTCGGACATGTCACCCATCCGTTCGAGCGAGGCGCTGATGCGCAGCGCGCTGACGACGACGCGGAGGTCGCGGGCGACGGGCTGCTGGCGGGCGAGGATGTTGATGGCCAGCTCGTCGAGCTCGGCGGCCGCGGCATCGATCTTGGCGTCGTCGGCGATGACCGTCTCGGCGAGCGACACGTTCGACTCGTTGAACGCGGTGGTCGCGTTGTCGATCGAGACGGCCACGAGCTCGGCGATCTCGACCAGGCGCTCGCGCACCTCTCGCAGCTCCTGCTGGAACACTTCGCGCATCGTTCGGTCACGTCCTCTTCATGGTCGGCGGGTGTCGGCGCAATCCCTGCCACCGTGCCGTTCGCCGGTGAACGCTCTCTTGCCCGCAAGTGAATTCTCGGCGACGCCGCCTGCTGGAGGGCTTTCGGCACTCCGGCGGCTCATCACCGGTCACTAATCTAGTCGCCATGGACCCGGCACTGCTCGTGCCCCTCGCTCTCGCGCTCGGCGCGCTGCTCGGGGGCGGCACCGTGGTCGCCGTGCTGGAGGCCGCTCGTCGCGGACGCATGGCGGCCGAGGTCGCGTCGACGACCGTGCCCGACGGGGTCGAGCAGATGATCCAGGTGCTCGAATCGGCGGGTGTCGTGCTCGACCCGAGCAACAACGTCATCACCGCGTCGCCCCGCGCGCTGACCCTCGGGCTGGTCTGGAACCGCACGCTCGTGCACGCCCGCATGGTCGAGGTCGTCGATCGGGCGCGGCGCGCGGAGGAGCCGATCACCGAGGAGCTGGAGCTGTCGCGCGGCCCGCTCGGCGACGCCGCTCTGCACCTCTCGGTGCGCGTCGCCCGTCTCGGCAGCCGGTTCATGCTGCTGCTCGCCGAAGACCGCACCGAGTCGTACCGGCTCGACGCCGTGCGGCGCGACTTCGTGGCGAACATCAGCCACGAGCTGAAGACCCCGATCGGGGCGATCGGACTGCTCGGCGAGGCCCTCGGCCATGCCGCCGACGACCCCGTGCAGGTCAAGCGCTTCGCCGCCCAGCTGGCCAAGGAGTCGGAGCGCCTGGCGAGCCTGACCCAGGAGATCATCGAGCTGTCGCGCCTGCAGGCGAAAGACGCGCTCTCGCACCCCGAGGTGGTCGAGCTCGATCACGTCGTCTCGGCCGCGATCGATCAGAACCGCGTGCTGGCGGATGCGAACCGCGTCACCCTCGTCGGCGGCGGCCAGAAGGGCCTCCGGGTCTGGGGTGATGAGGCCATGCTCATCACGGCGGTGCACAACCTCCTGCACAACGCCGTGCAGTACTCCCCGTCGCCGTCACGCGTCGGCATCGGGGTCACCGCCGCCGACGACGTCATCGAGATCGCCGTCACCGACCAGGGCATCGGCATTCCCGAGGACGAGCTCGATCGCGTCTTCGAGCGCTTCTTCCGCGTCGACCAGGCCCGCTCGCGGGCCACCGGCGGCACCGGTCTCGGCCTCAGCATCGTCAAGCACGTGGTGCAGAACCACGGCGGCGACGTGCGCGTGTGGTCGCAGCCGGGCCGCGGCTCGACGTTCACCATCCGTCTGCCGCGCATCCTCGAGCCGGCACCGACCCGTGAGAGGGCCCGCACATGACCCGCATCCTGATCGTCGAGGACGAGGCCGCGCTGGCCGAGCCGCTCTCGTACCTGCTCACCCGCGAGGGGTACGAGACGGCGCTCGCCGCCGACGGGGTCGAGGCGCTCGCCGAGTTCGATCGCACCGGAGCCGACCTCGTGCTGCTCGACCTCATGCTGCCGGGGCTTCCCGGCACCGAGGTCTGCCGCGAGCTGCGGCAGCGCTCGAGCGTGCCGATCATCATGCTGACCGCGAAAGACAGCGAGGTCGACATCGTGGTGGGGCTCGAGCTGGGCGCCGACGACTATGTGACGAAGCCGTATTCGACGCGCGAGCTGCTGGCGCGCATCCGTGCCGTTCTGCGCCGTCAGACGGATGCGGGCGACATCGACGACGGCGTGCTCGCCGCGGGTTCCGTGCGCATGGACGTCGACAAGCACCAGGTGACCGTCGACGGCCAGGTCGTGCCGATGCCGCTCAAGGAGTTCGAGCTGCTCGAGCTGCTGCTGCGCAATGCCGGGCGCGTGCTGACCCGCGGCCAGCTGATCGACCGGGTGTGGGGCGCCGACTACTTCGGCGACACGAAGACGCTCGACGTGCACGTCAAGCGCATCCGCTCGAAGATCGAGCCCGACCCCTCCAACCCGCGCATGCTCGTGACCGTACGCGGGCTCGGGTACCGCTTCGAGGCCTGACGATCGACGCGGCCGGGGGTGGGCTCCCCTCCTCGAGTGCCCACCCCCGGTGTCGGTGTCGCTACGGGCAGGGGGTGAGGTTCTCCACCGCCGTGCTCAGGGCGCCGGTGCCGCCGAGGAGGAACAGGTTGGTGGTTGCGCCCGACCAGATCGCGTCGAGAGCGGCCGCGGGCACGCATCCCGGCTGCACGAGGTAGACGGGAATCTGCGCACGACCGGCGAGGGCCGCCCCGGCGAGGGCGTCGGCGAAGCCGGTGCCCGTGGCGTAGACGACGCCCGTGTTGGTGGGGTACGCATCGAGGTTGATCGCCGCGGAGGTCGCGTAGCGGTTCGCGCCCGAGAGGCGTCGCACCTCGGCGGTGAAGGCCGCGTCGAGCTGGCTCGCGATTCCGGCGCTGACGGCTCCGGTTCCGCCCGCGATGGTGATCTGGGTGGGGCCGAGCTCGGTGATCAGATCGATCGTCGCTTGCGGCACGCTGCCGAGGGCGCCGTCGACGAGGATCACCGGGATGCCCTCGCCCGCCGCGACGGCGCCCGCGCTGAGCGCGTCGGGGTAGTTGCGGCCGGTGGCGATGAAGACTTCGGGCACGGTGCTGCCGCCCCAGACCTCGTCGATGATCGCCGTGCCGGTGGCGTAGCGGTTCGCGCCGGAGAGCCGGATGGTGTTCGGTTGCAGGACCTTCAGGGCGTTCTCGACCGCGGTCGAGACGGCGCCCGCGCCGCCGACCAGGTAGATCGTGTCGGGGTTGAGACGCACGATCTCGTCGCGCACCACCGTCGGCAACGAGCCGGGCTCGGTGAGCAGCAGCGCACCGCCCAGGGTGCCGGCCGCGGGGCCGGCGGCCAGAGCGTCGGGGAACGTGCGACCGCTCGCGACGAACACCGTGGTGGCGCCGGTCGGAAAGGCGCGCTGTGAGATCTCGACCGCGGTGGAGAAGCGGTCGGCGCCCGAGAGTCGCTCTTGCTCGAAACCGAGCACTGCGATCGTGCCGAGGTTGCGCTCGGACACGAGCACCCGCCCGGTGCCGGGGATGAGCGCGAAGTGCCGAGAATCGCTGTTGGGAGAGGGGACCGTTCCGAGCACGCTTCGAGTCTCGATGTCGATCACGTCGACACCGTCGTCATGGCCGAGCAGAATGTGCACTCCGTCGGGAGCCATGCTGATTCCATAGGGGCTCGCGCTCGTCGAAATGGTCTCGATCACCGTGAGCGTCTCCGCGTCGAGGATCGAGATCGAGTCGCCACTGGAGTTGGTCACCCAGAGCTCGTCGCCGGCGGGCGTCAGGAGCGCTTCTACCGGGAAGTCCCCAACGGGAACGCTGGTGATCGAGTCGTCGCTCAGGTCGATTCGGATGACCGAGTCGCCGTTCGTTGACGGCAGCGTCAGTGTTGACTCGTCGGCACTCAAGTACCCGAACTGCGGCAGGGAGAGTCCGGAGATTGTGCGGTCGACGGCGCGCGTCGCAGTGTCGACGACGGCGACCGACGACCCGTTGTAATTGACGACGTAGGCCGTCGTTCCGTCTGCCGTGAAGGTGACCGACCAGCTGCCGTTTCCGGCATTGATCGTGTCGACGATCGCAAGCGTGTCGACGTCAATGACCTCGACCGTGTTGCCTGACCAGGTCGAGACCCAGGCCTCGCTTCCGTCAGGTGTGAAGTCGACGCCGGCCGGCTCGCCCCCGACAGTGATGGTGTCGATCACGGTGACGGGCCCCGACACGTCGAGCACGGTAACAGTGCCGCTGCCCGCGTTCGCGACCATAGCCAGCGTTCCGTCGGGGCTGACGTCGACGCCGATCGGATTGACGCCCGTAGCGAGGTCGCCGAGGCTGCCGAGCGCGGCGGCCGGCGGTGCCGATTCGTTCTCGAGCGCGGTGAGGCCGCCGACTGCGAGGGCGCCTGCGGTGAGGGCGGCGAGCACTCGGGTGGCTCGCGCGCGGGTGGGGGTGGTGGACATGCGTGTCTCCGGGTTCGAGGAGGGGATGCCGACCCGGTCGGGCCGACACCCTCACGCTACGAACGCGGAGGCCGAGGGGCACTACTCAGAGCCGGGCGGCACTACTCATTCGTCCCCGGTGACTACTCACCCCGCAGGGCGCGCGCGGGGCTTCGTCGCCCGAAGGGCGAGCTACGGAATGTAGAGCTCGTACTCCGGCAGCGACCCGTCGAGCACGGGGATGAGCACCTCGACGCCCTCGGCGCCGGGGTAGGCGAAGAACACGGGGACGAGACCGCCGATGGTGGCGCCGCTGCCGGTGATGAGCAGCTGGTCCTGCTCCGGGCCGCCGAAGGCCGTGCGGCCGTTCGCGCCGACGAAGATCTCCTCGGTCACGCGCTCGCCGTCGGCCTCCCACTGCACGGTGACGCGGCGGTCGGTGTCGGCCGCGCTGACGACCGTCATGACGAGGTTGAGCTCCTCCGGGTCGTCGCCGATGAGCAGGGCGTTGCGGATCGAGAGCTCGCCGACCTCGGCGCCGACGCCGTCGCTCGGGTCGTAGGGCTTCTCGGTCGCGATGTTCGCCGAGAAGGTGCACCCGGTGGCGCCGAGCATGAGGGCGGCCGCGAGAGCGATCGACGCCGCAACGCGAGATTTCACGGGAGGTCTCCTAACAGGCCGACGGGGGGCCGAGCGCTCGCGCGGAGTGCGGCCGGCGCGGCCCGATCCTCCCCAGTCTAGCGGGCGTTCAGCGGGCGTTCGGCGGGCCTGCGGCGGGCATCCGGCCCCGATTGCTGAGAGATCGCTGTGGTAGACTGGAGGTTCTGCGGAAGGACCACCATCCATGCTTTTCCAGGTCGGCGAGACGGTCGTGTACCCCCACCACGGGGCTGCCACGATCATCGAAGTGAAGAACCGAATCATCAAGGGCGAAGAGAAGCTCTATCTCAAGCTCAACGTCACGCAGGGCGACCTGACCATCGAGGTGCCGGCCGAGAACGTCGACCTCGTCGGCGTGCGCGACGTCATCGGCCAGGAGGGTCTCGACAAGGTCTTCGAGGTGCTGCGCGCCCCCTTCACGGAGGAGCCCACCAACTGGTCGCGCCGCTACAAGGCCAACCTCGAGAAGCTCGCCTCGGGCGACGTCATCAAGGTCTCGGAGGTCGTGCGCGACCTGTGGCGCCGCGATCAGGATCGCGGCCTGAGTGCGGGCGAGAAGCGGATGCTCGCGAAGGCCCGCCAGATCCTGATCAGTGAGCTCGCTCTCGCCGAGAAGACCGACGAGGAGAAGGCCTCGACGGTGCTCGACGAGGTGCTCGCCTCCTGAGCGACCCGACGCTGACCGTCCGGGTGTGACCGAGCCCTCGACCGCGGCCGCGCCGCGCCTCGCGATCATCGTCGTCGCCGCCGGCAGCGGAACCCGGCTGGGCCTCGGCATTCCGAAGGCCTTCGTCGCCCTCGCGGGCAAGCCGCTTCTCGAGCACGCCCTCGAGCGCGCGTTCGACCAGCCGGAGCCGGCGCAGGTCGTCGTCGTCGCTCCCGCCAGCCACCGGGCCGAGGCTCTCACGATCGGCCGCCGCGTCGCGGGGCCGGCGGCGGATGCCCTCACTGTGGTGGTCGGCGGCGACAGCCGCGCGGCCTCGGTGTCGGCCGGCCTCGCCGCGGTGCACGACACGGCCGACGTCGTGCTCGTGCACGACGCCGCGCGAGCGCTGACGCCGCCCGACGTCTTCACCCGCGTGGTGCAGCGCGTGCGCGCCGAGCGCGCGGGGGTCATCCCGGCGCTCGCCGTGGTCGACACGATCGCCCGGCGCGACGCCAGCGGAGCCGTGCTCGAACAGGTCGACCGTTCGCAGCTGGCCGCGGTTCAGACGCCGCAGGGCTTCCCGCTCGCGCAGTACCGCGCGGCGGTCGCGGCCATCGCGCCCGGGGCCGAGCACACCGATGATGCCAGCGTGTTCGCTGCGGCCGGGCATCCCGTCGTCACCGTCGAGGGCGACGAGCGCGCGTTCAAGGTGACCACTCCATGGGATCTGCGCCGGGCCGAGCAGCTGCTGCGCGGCGCGAGCCCCGCCCTGCGCACGGGCATCGGCATCGATGTGCACGCGTACGACGACGCGCGGCCCCTGTGGCTCGGCGGCCTCTACTGGCCCGACGAGCCCGGGCTCGCCGGCCACAGCGACGGCGACGCCATCAGCCATGCGATCTGCGACGCCCTGCTGTCGGCCGCGGGCCTCGGCGACATCGGCTCGCGCTTCGGCGTCGACGACCCGCGGTTCGCCGAGGCGCGCGGTGAGGTGTTCCTGACCGCGACGCTCGAGCTCGTGCGCGATGCCGGCTTCGAGGTCGTCAACGTGGCCGTGCAGGTGGTCGCGAAGCGCCCCCGCTTTGCCGCCCGCCGACACGAGGTCGAGGCGCTGCTGACGCGGATGCTTGGGGCCCCCGTCAGCGTCGCCGCCACGACCAGCGACGGCCTCGGCTTCACCGGCCGCGCCGAGGGTGTGGCCGCAGTGGCAACGGCCATGCTGACTCAGTAGGAAGCCCCGCCGGTAGGCTGGGGCGGTGACCGTGCGCCTCTACGACAGCCTGCAGCAGGCCGTCGTCGACCTCGAACCACGCGTCGAGGGGCATGTCGGCATGTACGTGTGCGGCCCGACGGTGCAATCGGCTCCGCACATCGGGCACCTCCGCAGCGCCCTCGTCTACGACCTGTGGCGGCGCTGGCTCACGGCGCGGGGCTATCGGGTGACGTTCATCCGCAACGTCACCGACATCGACGACAAGATCCTCGCCAACGCGAGCGACGAGGAGTCGTGGTACGCGCTCGCCTACCGCGTCGAGCTCGAGTTCGCGGCGGGGTACCGGGCTCTGGGCATCCTGCCCCCCACCTACGAGCCGCGCGCGACGGCGAGCATCGCGCAGATGCACGACCTCATTGCGACCCTCATCGAGCGCGGCCACGCCTACGCGGCGGAGGACGGCAGCGGCGACGTCTACTTCGATGTGCGCAGCTGGCCGACCTACGGCGCGCTCACGCGGCAGAGCCCCGACGACATGGAGGACGCCGCCGATGCCCCCGCGCGCGCCAAGCGCGACCCGCGCGACTTCGCCCTCTGGAAGGGCGCCAAGGCCGACGAGCCCGCGAGCGCGCACTGGGCGTCGCCGTGGGGGAGCGGCCGACCGGGTTGGCACATCGAGTGCTCGGCGATGGCGGCGCGCTACCTCGGCGAGGCCTTCGACATCCACGGCGGCGGGCTCGACCTGCGGTTTCCGCACCACGAGAACGAGCTCGCCCAGTCGAGCGCCGCGGGGCACGCCTTCGCGCGGCACTGGGTGCACAACGGGCTGGTCACCGTCGAGGGCCAGAAGATGTCGAAGTCGCTCGGCAACTCGGTGTTCGCCGCCGACCTGCTCGCGGCCCACGAGCCGGCAGTCGTGCGCTACTGGCTCGGCTCGGCCCACTACCGCTCGACCATCGACTACACCCCGACCTCGCTCGATGAGGCGCGCGAGGCGCTGGGCCGCATCCGCGCGTTCCGCGGGCGGGCGCGGGCGCGCCTGGCGGGGGATGCTGCGCTCGCGCGGCCCGCGGCACGCGCCGACGCCGTCCCGCCCGCCTTCGAGGCCGTGCTCGATGACGACCTCGCGGTTCCCCAGGCCCTCGCCGCGCTGCACGAGACCGTGCGGGCGGGCAACAGCGCGCTGGATTCCGGCGACGAGGCAGCCGCGCGCACCGCGCTCGAGCAGGTCGACGCGATGGTCGCGGTGCTCGGCCTCGACGACGCCGCCCCGAGCGGAGCGGTCGCGGCGGCCGCGGCCCGCGCGCTCGCCGCTCTCGTCGAGGGCAAGCTCGCCGAGCGCCGTGACGCCCGTGCGGCCCGCGACTTCGCGACCGCCGACCGCATCCGTGACGAGCTGACCGCCGCCGGCATCCAGCTCGAAGACACCCCCACCACGACCGACTGGAGTATCGATGGCTAAGCCCGGGCGCCCCGGCGCCAGCAAGAAGAAGAAGGGCGCGACGGTCGGCTCCGGTGGTCAAGGACGCCAGGCCTTGGAGGGTCGCGGCCCGACGCCGAAGGCGGAGGACCGCAGCTGGCACCCCGCGGGCAAGCGCAAGGCCGCGCAGGAGCGCCTCGCCGCGGCGAAGGGCCGCGGGGGAGCATCCGCCGGAAGCGGTCAGCAGAGCCGCGCCCGCTCGCCGAAGAAGAACGCCGACACCGAGGTGGTCAGCGGCCGCAACTCGGTGCTCGAAGCGCTGCGGGCGAAGGTGCCGGCGAGCACGCTGTACATCGCCGCCCGCGTCGAGATGGATGACCGCGTCAAGGAGGCCCTGAGCCTCGCGGCCAAGAAGGGCATTCCGGTGCTCGAGGTCATGCGGCCCGAGCTCGACCGCCTGACCGGCGAGAACTCGGTCAACCAGGGCATCGCGATCACCGTTCCGGCGTACCAGTACGCGCACCCGCTCGACCTCGTGTCGCGCGCGGTCGACCGCGGCCAGACGCCGCTGCTGGTGGCGCTCGACGGTGTCACCGACCCGCGCAATCTCGGCGCGATCATCCGCTCGACGGCCGCGTTCGGCGGCCACGGCGTCATCGTGCCGCAGCGCCGCTCGGTGGGCGTGACGGCCGCGGCCTGGAAGACCTCGGCGGGCGCGGCGGCGCGCACGCCCGTCGCCATGGCGGCGAATCTGACGCAGACGCTCAAGGCGCTCAAGGCCGAGGGCGTGTTCGTGCTCGGCCTCGACGGCGGCGGCGACATCGCCCTGCCGGGTCTCGAGCTCGCCGACCGCCCCCTCGTGATTGTCGTGGGCAGTGAGGGCCAGGGTCTGTCGCGCCTCGTTACCGAGACGTGCGACGCGATCGTGTCGATTCCGATCTCGGCGGCCACGGAGTCGCTCAACGCCGGCATCGCGGCGAGCGTGGCGCTGTATGAGGTGGCCCGGAGGCGCGCCGAGCGGTGAACGATGACGCGAACGACGTGCTCGGAGCGACGATCCGCGAGGCTCGGCGTCGACACGGCGTGAGCCTTCGTTCACTGGCGGCGGAGCTCGGCGTCTCTGCCTCTCTCTTGTCGCAGATCGAAACGGGAAAAACTCAAGCCTCGGTTCGCACGTTGTTCGCTCTCTCGCACCGGTTGGATTTTTCGATCGACGAGATCGTTGAGCGAATCATGCCCACCGCGCGGAGAAATGACGAACGCGAGTCGACGGGCGGGCAGCCCGGTGTGTGACACGCGCTGACCATCGCTCCCTGACCACCGCTAATCTGACCGTGTTTCCAGTCAGCGTCGAACGGGAGCCTGCATGAAGATCGCCATCCGGCGCGAGCCGATCGAGGGGGAGCGCCGCGTGGCGGCCACGCCCGCGGCTGTCGCCCAGTACGTCGCCGCGGGCTACGCGGTGACGGTGCAGAAGGGGGCGGGCATCGCGGCCGGCTACCCCGACGCCGCCTATGCCGAGGCCGGGGCCGAGCTCGCGGCGAGCATCCCGCTGTCGAAGGTCGACGTGCTCGCGCATGTGCGCCCGCTCGACAGCGAGACGATCGCGACACTGCCGAAGGGCGCGATCACGGTCGGCTTCGCCTCGCCCGCGAGCGAGCTCGACGGCGTGCAGGCGCTCGCCGACCGCGGGGTGACCGCGTTCTCGCTCGAGCTGATCCCGCGCATCTCGCGCGCGCAGTCGATGGACGCCCTCACCTCGCAGGCGCTCGTCGCCGGGTACCGCTGCGTGCTCGAGGGGGCGATGCGGTTCCCACGCTTCCTGCCGCTGTTCATGACAGCCGCCGGCACGATCCCGCCCGCGCGCGTGCTCGTGCTCGGAGCGGGCGTCGCCGGTCTGCAGGCGATCGCGACGGCCAAGCGCCTGGGCGCGAAGGTCTCGGCCTACGACGTGCGCTCGGCCTCCGCCGACGAGGTGCAGTCGATGGGCGGCACGTTCATCCACCTCGACCTCGATGCGGCGGCCGACGCTGCGGGCGGCTACGCGAAAGAGCTCGCGGCCGACCGCGCCGACCGGCAGCGCGAACTGCTCGCGCCGTACGTGGCCGAGGCCGACATCATCATCACGACCGCGGCCATCCCGGGCCGCCCCGCGCCGCGCCTGATCACGGCGTCGATGGTGCAGGGCATGGCGGCCGGCTCGATCATCGTCGACCTGGCCGCCGAGACCGGCGGTAACGTCGAGGGCGCGAAGCCCGGCCAGGACGTGCTGGTGCCCGTCACGGGCGGCCACGTCACGATCGTCGGCATGAAGGATGCCCCCTCGACGATGCCGTACGACGCCTCGCGGCTGCTCGGCCAGAACATCGCCAACCTCATCGCGCTCATGACGCGCGACGGCGCCCTGGTTCCCGACTTCGACGACGAGGTCGTCGCGGGCGCCTGTCTCACCCACGAGGGAGCGGTGCGGCACGAGCCGACGGCCGCGGCCCTCGCTGACCGGAAGGGTGGCAAGTGATGGAGGCCATCACCCTGCTCACATTCTTCGTGCTGTCGGTGTTCGTCGGCTTCGAGGTCGTCTCGAAGGTGTCGAGCACGCTGCACACCCCGCTCATGTCGGGGGCGAACGCCATCCACGGCATCATCCTCGTCGGAGCCGTCATCGTCGCCGGGCAGGCGGAGAGCATCCCGGTGCTCGTCGTCGCCCTCATCGCGGTGCTGCTGGCCACCGTCAACCTGGTCGGCGGCTTCGTCGTCACCGACCGCATGCTCGAGATGTTCGGCGGCCGCAAGCCCGCCGGGTCGGCGACGCGGACGAAGGAGGAGTCGAAGTGATCGTGCTCAGCCCCGAGTGGACGGCGGTGCTGTACCTGATCGCCGCGGTCTGCTTCATCCTCGCCCTCAAGGGCCTGTCGTCGCCGAAGACGGCGCGCCGCGGCAACCTGCTCGGGGCTTTCGGCGCCGTGCTGGCGATGGTCGTCGTCTTCCTGTCGACCGAGCTCGACAACATCGCGCTCATCCTCGGCGTCATCGCGCTCGGCACGGTCATCGCCGTTCCGGCCTCGCGCCTGGTGAAGATGACGCAGATGCCGCAGCTGGTCGCGCTGTTCAACGGCGTCGGCGGCGGCGCGGCCGCGCTCGTCGCCCTGCTCGAGCTGCCGCTCGTCGCCGACGAGCTCGGCGCCGTCATCGCGGTCGCCTTCACGGTTCTCGTCGGCGCGGTGTCGTTCTCGGGCTCGGCGATCACCTTCGCCAAGCTGCAAGAGCTCATGCCGACGCGGCCGATCGTCTTCCCGGGTGCCCCGGTCGTCATCAGCCTCGTGGCCCTCGGCTCGCTCGCGAGCGCCGTGTGGCTCGTGCTGACCGCCGATGCCACCGCGAGCTATGTGCTGCTCGCGCTCGGCACCGCGCTCGGCGTGCTCATCGTGCTGCCCGTCGGCGGCGCCGACGTGCCCATCGTCATCTCGCTGCTCAACGCCTTCACGGGTCTCACCGTGGCGGCGTCGGGCCTCGTGCTCGGCAACACACTGCTGCTCGTGGCCGGTACGCTCGTCGGCGCCTCGGGCACGATCCTGACGCGCGCCATGGCCTCGGCCATGGGACGCAGTGTGGCGGGCATCCTGTTCGGGGCCTTCCGCGGGGGATCGACCGCGGGGTCCACCGCCCAGAGCGACCGTCCGGTGCGCAGCTCGAGCGCCGAGGACGTCGCGATCCTGCTCGGCTACGCGCAGCGTGTGATCGTCGTGCCGGGTTACGGACTCGCCGTCGCCCAGGCCCAGCACACGATGGCCGAGCTCGCGTCGACGCTCGAGGCGAAGGGCATCGAGGTCGTGTTCGGCATCCACCCCGTCGCCGGCCGCATGCCCGGCCACATGAACGTGCTGCTCGCCGAGGCGAACGTGCCCTACGAGGTGCTGAGCGAGATGGACGAGGTGAACCCGCAGTTCAAGAACGCCGACGTCGCGCTCGTCGTCGGGGCCAACGACGTCGTCAACCCGGCCGCGAAGACGAGCCCCGGCTCGCCGATCTTCGGGATGCCCATCCTCGACGTGGCGTCGGCCCGTCAGGTCGTCTTCCTCAAGCGCTCGATGCGCCCGGGGTTCGCGGGCATCGAGAACGATCTGCTGTTCGAGCCCCAGACGACGCTGCTGTTCGGCGACGCGAAAGACTCGCTGACGAAGGTGCTGACCGCCGTCAAGAACCTGTAGCCGTCAGACCTTGTCGCGCCAGCTGCCGCGCGGCAGCTCGTCGCCCTCGACGATCTCGATCTCGCTCGTGTCGAGCACGGGCAGCGAGAGCGTCTCGGTGACCGGGGCGATCATCGTCGCCTCGTCGCGGCGGTGCCGCAGCACGGTGTCGATGTACGAGCTCAGCGCCTCGGCGAGCGGGATCGGCCGCCCCTCGTCCTGCGAGCGGTACCAGCGGTGCTCGAGCAGCTGGTGGAAGAGCTCGGGGCCCTCGAGCTTGCCGCGCAGGTCTTTCGGCACGGCCCGGATGACCGGCTCGAACACGCGCACCAGCCACTCGTGGGCGACGACCTCCTCGTCGCCCTCCCGCCCCGGATGGTTCTGCGCGGCGTAGGCGTCGAGGTCGTTGAGCAGCCGGCGCGCCTGGTTCTCCTCCGCGTCGATGCCGGTCAGCCGCAGCAGGCGGCGCGAGTGGTGGCCCGCATCCACCACCTTCGGCCGGATGCGCACCTGCGTGCTGTCGCCGTCGGTCGTGATCGCGAGCTCCTCGATGTCGAAGCCCAGGTCGTTGAGGCGCTCGACGCGCTCGTTGATGCGCCAGCGCTCCGAGCGGTCGAACGATTCCCAGCCGGTGAGCTCCTTCCAGAGCGACCGGTACGACTCGATGATGCGATTGCTCGTCTCGATCGGGTCGATGCCCTCCTCGAGGCGCCCGCCGGCCTCGAGGTCGAGCAGCTCGCCCGCGATGTTGACGCGCGCGATCTCGAGATCGTTCTCGCGCTGGCCGTTCGACAGCCCGCCCTCGTACAGCTGGCCGGTCTCGGCGTCGACGAGGTAGGCCGCGAAGGCGCCCGCATCGCGGCGGAACAGCGTGTTCGACAGCGAGACGTCGCCCCAGAAGAACCCCACGATGTGCAGGCGCACCATCAGCAGGGCGAGGGCGTCGACGAGTCGCGTCGCGGTGTCGGGTCGCAGCGTCTGCGAGTAGAGCGCCCGGTAGGGCAGCGAGAAGCGCAGGTGCCGGGTGACGAGCACGGGCAGCAGCTGCTCGCCGTCGTCGGCGACGCGGCCGGTGATGACCGCCGCGGGCTCGACGCACGGGATGTCGAGGCGCTGCAGGGTGCGCAGCATGTCGTACTCTCGGCGCGCCATCTCCTCGGTCGTCTCCTTGACCGCGACGACGACGTCGCCGAGGTGCACGAACCGCACCAGGTGCCGCGAGATGCCCTTCGGCAGCGAGGCGATGGTGTCATCGGGCCAGAGCTCGAGCGGCAGGTGCCAGGGCAGGTCGAGCAGGGCCGGGTCGGTCACGGCCGAGGTGATCGAGAGCGAGGCGCTCACGCGGTTCTCCTGTCGATGGTCCGGGATGCGGGCTCGGCCCGCGAAACGCGACGAGGGCGGGCGCACCTGGTCGGCACGCCCGCCCTCGCCATCGAGGTCCTCCGCGATCAGCTCGCGATCGGCTCCTTGTTGAGGCGAGCGCCCGAGGCGGTGTCGAAGACGTGCACGTGCTTCGGCTCGGGGGTCAGGTAGACGGTGTCGCCGCTGTGCGGGTGCACGCGACCGTCGACGCGGGCGACGATGTCGACACGCTGCCCGTTGATCTCAGTGTTGCCGTAGAGGTAGCCGTCGGCGCCGAGCTCTTCGACGATGTCGACCGTGACGGCGAGACCGTCACCCTTGTCCTTGACGATGAGGTCCTCCGGACGCACGCCGACCGTGACGCTCTTCTCGGAGGTCGACGCGAGCACGTCGCGCTCCACGGGAGCGACCGCGGTGCCGAAGGTGACGCCGCCGTCGACGACGTCGGCCGGGAACAGGTTCATCGCGGGCGAGCCGATGAAGCCGGCCACGAAGATGTTGTTCGGGGTCTCGTACAGCTCGCGCGGGGTGCCGACCTGCTGCAGAACGCCGTCCTTGAGCACCGCGATGCGGTCACCCATCGTGAGCGCCTCGGTCTGGTCGTGGGTCACGTAGACCGTGGTGACCCCGAGGCGGCGCTGCAGCGACGCGATCTGGGTGCGGGTCTGCACGCGCAGCTTGGCGTCGAGGTTCGACAGCGGCTCGTCCATGAGGAACACCTGCGGCTGGCGCACGATCGCGCGGCCCATGGCGACGCGCTGACGCTGGCCACCCGAGAGGGCCTTCGGCTTGCGGTCGAGGTAGGGCTCGAGGTCGAGCAGCTTGGCGGCCTCGAGCACGCGGCTCGCACGCTCGTCTTTGCCGACGCCGGCGATCTTGAGCGCGAAGCCCATGTTCTCGGCCACCGTCATGTGCGGGTAGAGGGCGTAGTTCTGGAAGACCATCGCGATGTCGCGGTCTTTCGGCGGCACGTCGGTGACGTTGCGCTCGCCGATGAAGATGTTGCCGTCGTTGACCTCCTCGAGGCCCGCGAGCATGCGCAGCGAGGTCGACTTGCCGCAGCCGGAGGGGCCGACGAGAACCAGGAACTCGCCATCGGCGATCTGGAGGTCGAGAGCGTCGACGGCGGGAACCGTCGAGCCCGGGTAGAGACGAGTGGCCTTGTCGTAGGTCACAGTTGCCATGCGGAATCTTCTCCTTCACCGGCAGGTACGTGCCGGACGATCCGTTGTGAATGGATGTGCCAGGTGGCGCGGTGGGCATCATCGGCCACCAGTGGTCAGTATGCCATCTTCAGGCCGCCGTCGTACTATCGACCGAGGGCGCCGCGTGCGCCCTTCACCGTGTCCCGGGGCGACCCGCGCCCCGCCGACGATTGAGGTTGCATGAACGACCAGCACGCGCACCACGACCGCGCCACGAAGAACCAGCGCCGAGCAGAGGCGCGGGAGAAGGCTCGTCAGCTGCGCGCCGAGCAGCAGAAGAAGGAGCGCCGCAACACCCTGCTGCTGCAGGGCGGCGTGGCTCTCGCCGCTGTCGCGATCATCGCCGTCATCGCCCTGGTGATCATCAACTCGGTGCGCCCGGTGGGCCCCGGCCCGCGCAACATGGCGAGCGACGGCATCCGCATCGGCGAGGGCTTCGCGGCCGTCGCCACCCCCGCGCTGCCGGCCGGCGACGACCCGGTCGTCTCCGAGGCGAACCCGGCGGGCGTCGTCGACATCCAGATCGTGGTAGACTACCTCTGCCCGATCTGCGGCGAGTTCGAGGCCACGAACGGCCCCTTCATCGAGACCCTCATCGAGTCGGGCGCGGCGACGGTCGAGTACCGGCCGATCGCGATCCTCACCAGCCGATCGGCGGGCACCGAGTACTCGCTGCGCGCGGCGAACGCCGCCGCCTGCGTCGCCGACCGCACGCCGAGCGCCTTCTTCGCCTTCAACGCCGCGCTCTTCGCCGAGCAGCCCGAGGAGGGCACGCCGGGCCTCGACGATGCGCGGCTCATCGAGCTCGCGGTCGAGTCGGGGTCGTCGCGCGGAGCGGTCGAGGAGTGCATCCAGGATCGGACCTTCGCCTCGTGGGTGCGCGCCGCGACCGATCGCGCCCTCAGCGGCCCGCTCGCGATCCGCGATGTCGCGGTCGACCGCATCGAGGGAACTCCGACGATCTTCGTGAACGGGCAGCGGTTCGAGTATCGCTACCCCTTCGAGCAGGAGGACTTCGCCCAGTTCGTGCTGCAGGCGGCCGGCGACGAGTTCTCGACCAACCCGACCCCCTCGCCGACGCCCACGCCGTCGCCGTAGCGCCGGTACCCTGGAGGAGCCCCCGCGGGGGCACGGCCGGCTTGGCGCAATTGGTAGCGCACCCGACTTGTAATCGGGCGGTTGCGGGTTCGAGTCCCGCAGTCGGCTCTGGATGCTTGCGAATTGCTGAGTTCCCGCCCTGACGGGATTTGGAACCCCGCACTAACCCCGCAGATTCAGACGACTATCTCACTGAGCAGAGCAGCTGCTCGAGCGGTTCCCGCGGTCTTCGACATGTAGACGTCCTGAGTCATCGACGGGTTGGCGTGACCGAGGTACTCGGCAATGTCTCGGGCAGAGAGGCCAGCCGAATCTAGAAGTGTCGCTACGGTCTTCCGGAATGCGTGCAGCTTGACGTCGCCGAGCCCGAGCCGCTCTCGAGCCTCTCGCCAGTCTCTCGACGTGTTCTGAGGGTCGCGGAGGTTGCCGAGTACAGTCGGGAACACCAGGCTCCCAGTGATGCGCTCTCGCCGCGCACTGAGCACCTCTAGCAGGCGTGAGGGCATCTGGATCGTGCGACCGCTCGCCGCAGTCTTGCCGTGATCCTGCCGAACTAGTCCACGCCCGACAACTCGCACGACGGTCGCATGGAGGCGCACCGTTCCGTTGCTGAGGTCGACGTCCTCCCACTGCAAAGCAATCGCTTCGCCGACCCGGCACCCGGTCGCTGCCATGAACTCGATGAGGTCGACGAGGTCGAGCTCTGACAGTCGGAAGTCAGTGCGCACGGCTGCTAGCAAGAACTCCAGCTCGCTCCGCGTGATCGCCTTCGCGCCATCGCGCGCCTGGCGAATTCCCTCCAGCTCCCGCACTGGGTTGCGCTGGATTGCCCCGGTTCGCACTGCCAGAGCGAACATGCCGCTTAGCACGCTCCGCGCGCTCTTCGCGCTCGCCGGACCGTGATCAGCGCGGATTCCGTCGACCAGCGACTGGAGTCGCGGCACTGTCGCCTCTTTGACCGTAAGGGATCCGAATCGGGGCAAGATCAACTTGTCGAGAGTTCGCGTGTAGAGCGCTTGTGTCGCGGGCGCCGTGCGATCGCCAGCCTTCGAAGTGAGAAAGGCATGCCCCAGCTGTGCGATCGTCATCGTCGGCGCTGGAGTATCGCCACCATTCTTCGTCAGCTCAATCAGGGCCCGCTCGATAGCTTCGACCGCTCTGCGGCGGCCGGCCTTCTTGGTCGCAATCCGCTTACTCGCACTCATGCCCTCCTCGAGGGGCAATGTCACGAACCTCTCGACCTGTCGATAGGTGCCGTCAGCGAATCGGTAGCGAGCGCGCGCCCGCCACCTTCCAGGTGCGACCTCCTTCACCGAGATCGCCCCGTGGGAGCCGATAGGCGTCCGAGGCCTAGCCACCGTTGTTGCTCTTCTCCAGGAATGTCAGATTCTCGAGTAGCTCCACGATCTCCTGTGGGTGCCGCGCCTGGGCTTCTTCACTCTCCGCGACCGTGAGCAGGCCTTCGAGAGCAGCGCCGATCACCTGAATTAGTTGCTTGGCTTCGCTATCGGTCCGCACCACCACCCCTTGCCACGCTCGAGCGACACGGAACTGTTCGTTCTTCGCCCGAATTCTTCGCATCACCCACGCGAGGTAGTCGTCGGCTGACCTGGGTCGGCCCACACGGTCGTCAAAGATCGTGGCAATGAGATCCGGGTTCTCTTTCAGGAAGTCCGATGTTCCGCGCATTGAGTGAAGCCAGTTCGGCAGAATTTCGCTGAATTGGAGGGCCCAGTCGTCGCTGACATCGCGCCGATGCCTGAGCTCCTGCGCTGGCGACCGCATCCCGATCAGGAGTCGATCTACATCAACGGCGAGGGCGTCGGCGATAAGGAGCGCTTCCGACAGTCGGACATCTCTCGTGCCGTTCTCGATCCTCGACACTGCGGTGGAGTCGACCGGCATCCCGCGGCTACTGAGAGCCTCTGCAAGCTCTCGTTGGGTCCAACCACGTGCACCTCGGTAGCGGGCCACGTTCTGTGCGAAGACGTTGAGCTGTGCCAGGCCGGGAGGATCGCTTGTCATGTTCGACATTCTTGCACTGAATCGCAAGACGTGTGCTAAGTTGTCGCCAGGCGCAACAATGCGCTCAAACACAAGACTCAGGGAGAAGCCATGAAAGGCCGTTCACCCCAGCAGGACAGCACGCCTCGACTCGAGGACCTTCCTGATCTCATCACTCGTCGAGAGCTCGCGGCACTAGCCGGGATCGCGGAGCAAACACTTGCACGGTGGGCAGTCGCCGGCGAGGTCAATCGAGGACCGCGCATCACGCGGCTCGGTCGCGCCGTGAGGTACCAGAAGCAGCACGTCCGAGAGTGGCTGGACTCACGCGCCGAGCCCGCTGCTGAGCACTCGGCGCTCGCCGGATGATCCGACTCGAGCCCGCACCCCACCTCCCACAAGAGAAAACCCCCGGCTGCAACCGGGGGTCGAGTCCATCGAACGGAGTAAGCGACCAATGAACAATCTCAACCCTACCGCCGAGAGCCCGAACCGGGCACTCATGACCCGCGCCTACTGCCCCACCTGGTGCGCCGGCCACCAAGCCACTGACCCCAACCAGGCCCACGACACCAGCAGCAGTAGCGACGGCTCGACCATCGTCGTCCACCGCGGCCGCCTCATCCCGCCCACCCTCGGAACCACGAGCATGAGCATGCTCCGCGAAGTTCGCTGGGACACCGAGGGAACGCTCATCGACCGCACCGACACGGTGCTCCTCGGCGAGACCCTGCTTCACAGCTCCACCGAGATCACGGCGCTCGCCGAAGCCCTGCACGACCTTGCCACCGTCCTCACCACCAGCGACGGAGCCCGGCGATGAGCCCCGCCGTCAGCATTCTTGCCGCCCCGGACTGGGCCGACCCTGTCGTGAGCGAGGTGTTCGTCCGAACGTTCCACGACGATCCGAATGTCCTCGAGTACGAGGAACGGTTGACGGTCTGGCGCAGTGCGAATGCCTCACCGAACGCCGCCGCAACAGCCCGACTCGAGCACACCGACACCCGCCGTTCGATCGAACCGCACGTCGAGCTCGGAACCACCACCGGCACACTGTCACTCACCGCCACCTCGCGAGAGCTTCTCTACGTGCCCACGGCTGCGGATGCCCGCGCCCTCGCAGAGGCCGCCACCGCTCTCGCGGCCCTTCTCGACGACATCGAGCGGCAGGTGCACCCATGACCGCCACTGACGATCAGGTTTGGGCGCTGTGGGACGTGCACATGCGCGCCGGGGGCTGCACAGAACGCACGATTCGCAACCGTCGCATCTGGTTCAGAGAGCTCGGCCGCTCACTCGGCAAGCCGATCGCGACCGCGTCGAAGCTCGACCTCGTCGAGTACCTTGGCCGCGCCCGCCTAAGCCCCAGAACCCGCCAGAACTACCGCAGCGCTATGCACACCCTCTACACGCTCCTCCAAGACGAGGGCATCCGACCCGACAATCCCGCCGCGCGCCTCCCCCGCGTGCACGTCGCCCGCCTCGAACCCCACCCGTTCACCATCGACGAAGTCCAGACGCTCCTTGAATCGGGCATCTACGGCAGAACCCGTCTCTACGTGCTCCTCGCCGTGTACATGGGCCTTAGAGCGGCCGAGATCGCCGCCCTCCGCGGCGAGCACGTCGACTGGGAGCGCCGCCGCCTGTGGATCGAAGCCGCTAAGGGAGGTGTGAAGGTCTGGCGCCCCCTTCACCCGCTCATCTGGGACGTCATCCAAGACCTCCCCCGCGAGGGCTACTGGTTCCCGAGCTACGCCCTCCCCGGGCAGCCCATCAGCCCCAAGTCGGTCTCGAACACGCTCTGTGCCGCTGTGAAGCGCGCTGGCCTCGCGGGCCACCGAGCCCACCAGCTGCGCGCCACCTTCGCCACCGAAATGATCCGCGCCGGCGTCTCTACCACCGTCGCCAGCCACGCCATGCGCCACGCCAACCCCGCGACCCTCTCCCGCTACGTCAAGCCCGACGACCTCGCCATCCTCGACGCCATCACCAAGATCCCCACCGTCGAGATCCCGACCCACACCAACAGACGGCGCTCGCCGAAGGTGGCCTGACTCCGTGGGAGCTCAACTCGTCAGCCGCGCATTCCTCGCCGTCGCACGCGATCAGATGCCCATGACTCCGAACGCTCGACTGCTGCTGCTGTGGATGGCGCTTTCTGCCATCGACAGCGATGCCCACCCGGTCTACTTCCGGAAGCCAGAGGACAGCGCACAGGCGCTCGGTCACATGATCGTCGACCACATCGATGAGGACGTCCCTGACTCCGACATGCTGCGGCGGCAGCGCGAGTCAGCTCTTCGGATGGTCCGCCGCGCGACCACCGAGCTCGTCGAGCGGGGATACATCAAGCGCCGCAAGAGGGGCCAAAAATGGCAGCGCGCTGAGTACGAGTTGACCATCCCCAGCCTGCTCTCCGCGGAATTGTCAGTACCTCCTGAGAAGGAACTATCAGTACCGCTCAACGGAACTATCAGTACCTCTCAGCAGGGTCCATCAGTTCCCCCCAAGGAACCACAGGAACCACAGGAACCAGATGGAGGATCAATCTCAGCTCAGGCGCGCACCTTACGTGCCCCTGTGGAGACACGAGGAGCAGCATGACGCGACCTCCCGAGGGCTACCTCATCCCGGCCGGCTCCAACCCAGACGAGCTCGCGGCGATCATCATCACCAGACCTCAACTCCGAGCCTCGACGATCACGGCGCTCGCCGTAGACGAGCTCGGAAAGGTTCTGCAGTCCGTGCTCGGCTGGGTCGACGAGCTGCTGCTAAGTCGAGACGCAGACGACATTCGATCCCAACTCGACCAGCAGGCAACTGTTGCTCTCGCCACTACTCCCGAGGGACTCGCCGACCTCGAATGACCCGAATGTCAGACCCAACCGTTATCGTCGAACCAACGCACGCGCTCGCGCTGCAGACGCCGCTCCACGGACCGGCTTCTGGGCCCGACTGATCGTCGACTGGTTCCCACTTACCACTCGAGCCCATCAGGAGGCCCTCATGCTCACGTTCTCGCAACTCATCAGCCAGAAGCGCAGCGAACTCAACCGCTTCATCCTCGAAGCCAACCAGGCAGCCGACGAGCTGTCCGAGCTCCGCCAGCAGTCCGCACCGGACGCCGCCCGCATCGCCGCCGTCAAGTCGACCCAGGACGCTGCGAACCTCGAGATCTCGAAGCGTCAGGAAGAGCTCGCGATCCTCGAGCGTGAAGCTGCCGACGACGCCGATCTCACACGTGCGGCCGAAGTCACTGCGGTCACCAGTCGACGCGGCACCTCGATGCGCACCAGCGCACTCGACGACGCTCCCGACGTGCGCGCCGGCGAGTACGTCAACCTCGCGACTCGGGAACGCGCCGGCGTCCGCGCTGGCGAGTCCTTCCGCAACCACCCCAGCTTCGACCGGATGCGCCGATCCAGCGACGACGCACTCATCGCGCAGCACGGCAGCTTCGGGCAGCTCGTGCGCGCCATGACGACCACCAGCGGGTCGGCGATCGTCCCGACCGACTGGGCTGCCGACATCATCGACCGTGCCCGCAACGCGGCCGCGGTCGCACAGGCAGGCGCAACGTTCATCCCCATGGACGCCCAGGTCGTGAAGATCGGCCGCCTCACCGGCGACCCTACGGCCGCGTTCCGCACGGAGGGTTCCGTTGTCGCAGCCAGCGACGCCACGCTCGACAACGTCACCCTCACCGCCAAGACACAGTCAGCGCTCGTCGTCGGCTCGATGGAGTGGTTCCAGGATGCCCCTGACGCTGAGGAAGTCGTCTACGACTCGATCGCACGCCAGATCGCCCTGAACCTCGACCTGACAGCCCTCTACGGGTCCATCACCACCGGTGCCGGCAGCATCAATCTCCCGACCCCGCCGAACCCTCGCGGGATCCTCGGGGCCCTGAACGCGAACCTCCCCGGCAACGTCCTCGGCGGTGCGACGAACGGCACCACCCAGACCGCGACGAGCTTTTACAACGAGCTCCTCGACGTGCTCTACAAGGTTCGAGAGGGCAACGAGGAACCCACGGCGGCGATCCACAACAGCCGCCTCGGCCAGCTCTACGCGAAGGCGTACGACACCACCGGCCAGCCGCTCGCCGCCCCTGCCGAATGGTCCCAGCTGCGCCGCTTGGTGTCGAACCAGATCCCGTCCTACACCCAGGGCACCATGACGAATGTCGCCACCGACGTCTTCGCTGGGGACTTCTCCAAGCTCCTCATCGGCCAGCGACTCGACATCACGCTCACCACCCTCACCGAGCGCTATGCCGAGAACGGTCAGATCGGCGTCGTCGCTCACTGGCGAGGCGACGTTCAGATCGCCCGCGAGTCCGCGTTCGCGGTCTACCGCGCCTTGAAGGGAGCCTGATCATGCCGGCCAGCCGAAAGTCGCCGACGCAGGATCAGGAAGCCATCGCTCAGCAGATCGACAACAGCCTCGAGGCGGAGCTCATCGCCGTCCCGCCGGCCAATGTCGCCGAGGTCGCCGCGCAGGCAACCGCGGCACCACGCGTCGCAGAGGGCTACGTGTACGCCACGCACCCCGACACGGGCCTGCAGGTCGTCTTTGTCCGGGGAGAGCGACTTCCGGCCTGGGTGCCAAGTGACTGACAGCGCGGCGCTCGCGGAGGCGGCACAGGCCCGCAGTGAGCAGATGCGACAGCGAACTGATCGGCCTCGAGAGCGCCGTCTAAGCGAGGCAGGGGCGACAGCACGTGCGCCCCTGCCAGCGCCGCTCTCTGTTCGCTCGACGTCGACCGCGGCCGGCTTCGTGCACTTCGTCGGCCTCGCCACCGCATACGAGCAGGCCTACGAAATGTGGGACGCGTACGGCCCCTACACGGAAGTGGTCACGGCCGGTGCTGGCGCCAAGAGCCTGGCTCGAGACGACCTCGACGTCACGCTCAACCTCGGCCATGACCAGATGCGCCGCATCGCCTCGACCCTCGCCGGCACGCTCACACTTACCGAGTCGGCCGCAGGCCTCGAAGTCGATGCGCAGCTCAACCCCGCAGATTCCGACGTCGACTACGCCAAGCGGAAGATTGAAGACGGCCTCTACACCGAGATGAGCTTCGCCTTCCGCATCGTGCGCGGTGCCTGGTCGCCCGACTATTCGGAGTACCGCATCAACGAGTACGACATCCACCGGGGCGATGTCGCCATTGTCGGCTACGGAGCCAACCCGCACACCTCAGCGCAGCTTCGCAAGAGCGGCGTTGAGCTCATCGAGGAACACCGAACACGCCGTCTGTTCTACGTGTAACCGCTTGCGTCAACCACACCTCCAGAACGCCTTGTCCATGGGCGAAGGAGGATGGATGGTCGCGGCTGGCCCCTCTGACCTTTCTCGGGGCCGTCAACACCGCACCAGCGCATCGAGGGCCGCCCGACCCGGATCTTCGTCCGGGCCGGGCGGCCCCACTCTCACCCCCATAAATCGACCCACTACACGGCCCACAAGAAGCGACCACCCCCGTCGGACCCACACACACGGAGACCTGCGGCATCGAGGCACAAAGCCCCGCTGATCGGGCATTTCCTTGGCCAGTTTTTCAGGATTCTCCCAGGTTGGAGGACCCCGCCTCTTCCCACTTTTCTCTCCCCGCGATCGGGCTCGAGGCTGTGGGTCAGTGTGGGTCAAGTCGGTGTCGACACCAACGATCGGATCACCATGAAGCTCTCTCCCCTCGCGAAAGCGCAGCGCGCACCCCTTCGCCGGCGGCACGCCCTGGCTGGGCTCGAGCCTGTTCCTTTCCCGTTCCTCGAAGGCCGCGCTCCGCATCGTGCCCGTCTACGCGGCGACCAACCTCATCGCTGACCACCTCGACTCCGCCCCGCATTTACCCCGCACATTGAGTGCACGCGGCTGGAATCTCAGGGCAACCTGTGTACAGATGCTTCCGCGGGAACTGGGCCAACTTGCACAACCTGGAAACTCATGAAACGGCCGGCTCGGTAATCGGGCGGTTGCGGGTTCGAGTCCCGCAGTCGGCTCTCTGTCGCGACGCGATGTCGCGCTTCCCCTCAGCCCGGCGTGCAGCAACCCGCGCCCAGCGTGACGCGATGCGTCACGCCCGCAGTCGGCTCTGTGTTTTTCCCCACCAACGCCGTTCTGTGGGCGTGACCCCCGTACGCGGGGGATCGTTCGTTTTGCGACCATCGCCTGTTGGCGCGCGGGCCCCGCGGTTCTACCGTTGATACAGGTGGTCGGGGGGCCGCCAACCCGAATCCGCGACAGGGGGTGCGCGCAATGCTCCGCTCGACCTACGCCAGCAGCGCCCTCACCGCGGTCCTCCTCGTCGCTCTGCCCTTCCTGGGCTCGACCGGAGCGGATCTCGCAGGGGGAGTGATCGCGAGCTCGGGCACCGGAAGCTCCGCACCGGTCGTCGCGGGCGCCGCTGCGCGCGAGGGCGACGACTCGACCGTTCCGCTCGTCGAGTACGTCGAGCGGCGCCTCTCCGCGGACGACTCCGACGACGCGGCCGACGACGAGCACACGGCGCAGTCGCCCGACGCGACGCCGGGCCCGGTGGCCGGCGCTGACGACGATGCCGAGCAGGGCTCCTCCGGGTCGGGGTCGTCCGGCTCCGGCTCCTCCGGGGGCGCGGGCGGCTCCACCGGCTCGGGTTCTGGCTCGGGTTCTGGCTCGGGTTCCGGCTCCACTCCGCCTTCGACCCCGCCCTCGCCCTCGACCCCGCCCTCGACCCCGCCCTCGACCCCGCCGGCGCCGCCGGCCGCTCCCGCCTGCCCGGCAGCGATCTCCGGCTCGACACCGGGTGCGCCGAGCCGCACCTCGCCGCTCGGCGTGGCCGGCACGACCTCGGCCGATCTGCAGTCGTTCGCCGAGCGGTTCAACGCGATCCGCGTGGCGAACTGCCTGCCGCCCGTGCCGTTCGCGAACATCCGCTACGACCGCTGCATGGAGGACCGCCTCTTCTGGATGGCGGAGGACCCGTCGACCGACCCCTCGAGCGCGTGGGGCCACATCGGGTCGGAGCGCAGCGACGGGGTGCCGAGCGTCGGCTGCGACGGCAACCTCGCCGGAGGCTCGAACAACTCGGGCGCCACGGTCGCCCAGAAGTGGTGGGATTCGTCGGGCCACCGCACCTTGCTGTACAAGCCGACGTACACCGGCAGCACCTCCGGTGTCTGCATCCTGTTCGCGATGACGCACGGCGGCGTGCCGAACGAGCCGTATTCGTTCACCCGCGCGGCCGCGCGCTGGGTAACCTGCTGAGAGGAAGACGACGATGAGACTCGACCGCATCGACCCGCGGGCCGTCGCCTCCGTCGTGGCGCTCGCCGTCGTCATCGGCCTCGCGGTGCCCGTCGTGGGGGCGCCCAGCGTTCCGCAGAACGGCAGCGCCGACACGATCGTCGGGGCGGCCGGATCGTCGCCCGCCGAGGGCTCTCCGTTGGTCGTCGCGCCGACCCCCGTTCCCGTCCCCACCTCGTTCGAGCCCGTGCCGTCGGCCGGCGCGCCGGAATCGAACGGCGCGACCTCCACCGACCCGGGGTCGCCCACCCCGGAGCCCTCCCGCCTGGGCGGATCCACCACGAGCGCGTCGACCGCGGGAAGCGGCGGCCGACCGGCGGAGACCGCGCCGCCGAAGCCGCTCTTCGCGCAGCCGGCGCCGGTGGTCACCGCGACCTCGACGCCGAGCTGCCCCGCGATGATCAGCGGCACGACGCCCGGCGCACCGAGCCGCACCTCGCCGCTCGGCGTCGCCGGCACGACGTCGGCCGATCTGCAGTCGTTCGCCCAGCAGTACAACGCGATCCGCGTCGCCAACTGCCTGCCGCCCGTGCCGTTCGCGAACATCCGCTACGACTCCTGCATGGAGGACCGCCTCTTCTGGATGGCAGAGGACCCGTCCACCGACCCGTCGAGCGCCTGGGGCCACATCGGCTCCGAGCGCAGTGACGGGGTGCCGAGCGTCGGCTGCGACGGCAACCTCGCCGGAGGAACGGACAACACCGGCGGCATCGTCGCGCAGAAGTGGTGGGACTCGACCGGGCACCGCACCTCGCTCTACAAGCCGACCTACACGGGCAGCACGGCGAACGTCTGCATCCTGTTCGCGATGACCCACGGCGGCGTGCCCAACGAGCCGTACTCATTCACCCGCGCCGCCGCGCGCTGGGTGACCTGCTGACCACTCGCTCCCGCTCCGAGGGGGCCAGCAGCGCCGCGACGCTGGCTAGGCTGAGGGTGGGCGCCACAGAGGCGCGCACGGGAGGTCGATGATGAGCACCGCGGTGCGCTGGGGACTGCTCGCGACGGGCGGGATCGCCCGCAGCTTCGCACGCGACCTGCTCGATGCGGGGCACGTCGTGACCGCGGTCGGGTCGCGCGCGCCCGGTGCGGCGGCGGCGTTCGCGGCGGAGTTCGGCATCCCGAACCCGCACGGCAGCTACGAGCAGCTCGTGGCCGACCCCGAGGTCGATGCCGTCTATGTCGCGACCCCGCACCCGATGCACCTCGACGGCGCTCTGCTGGCCATCGCCGCGGGCAAGCACGTGCTGGTCGAGAAGCCCTTCACGCTCAACGCGCTGCAGGCCCAGCGCATCGCCGACGCGGCCCACGACGCGGGCGTCATCGTCATGGAGGCGATGTGGACGCGCTATCTGCCGCACATGGTGCGGTTGCGCAAGCTGCTCGCCGCGGGCGCGATCGGCGACGTGCGCACCGTCATCGCCGACCACACCCAGGCGCTGCCAACCGACCCTGCGCACCGGCTGCAGAACCCCGAGCTGGGCGGCGGCGCGCTGCTCGATCTCGGCATCTACCCGGTGTCGTTCGCCGTCGACGTGCTCGGCCTGCCGACCGCGGTCATGGCGCACGCGAGTATGACGCCCACGGGGGTCGACCGCCAGACCGCGATCGTGCTCGAGCACGAGGGCGGACGCCAGTCGGTGCTGCACTGCGCTCTCGACACCGCGGGCTCGAATCGCGCGGTCGTGCTCGGCACCGAGGGAGCCATCGAGCTCGACCGGGTCTGGTACACCCCGACCACGCTCACCCGCTACGACCGCGACTGGCGGGTCGTCGAGCAGGTCACGCCGGAGGTGAGCGGCCGCGGCATGCAGTACCAGGCGGCAGAGCTCGAGCGGCGCATCGGCGGTGCGAGCCCCAGCGCACTGCCCATCGATGAGACGGTCGCGATCATGGGCGTGCTCGATGCCGTGCGCGACCGCATCGGGCTGCGGTACCCGGGTGAGGAGCCCGCGGGCCCCTCGGTATCATGACCTCATGACCGAGCCGGACCAGCCGCTCAGCCGTCGAGCCCGCCGCGAGGCCGAAGCCGCGGCCGGGCGACGCTCGCGCGGCAGCGATCCGGTCGACGGGATGCCCTCCGCTCCGACCCCGCCTCCTGCCGCCGACCCGCTCGGGTTCATCGCCGCGCCCCCGACGGCCGGGCAGCCCACCGAGCTGCTCGGCGCCGCCCCGACGGCGGCCGCGGTCCGGCGGCCCTCCTCGTTCAGCGGGCGCT
>OFDN01000600.1_pt1 | contig 28166 bp, 26 predicted proteins | sample 1520971 | NCBI WGS metagenome assembly OFDN01 (sample SAMEA94257418, study PRJEB24077) | hot springs metagenome | biome: Aquatic biome; feature: Geographical feature; material: Water | place: India | collected 2012-06-12 | depth 5 m | reverse complement strand
TGCCCGCCACGGCCGCATAGCCCTTGGCCCGCAGCAGCCCGCGGGCCGCCGCGACCGCCGCCAGCCGGTCGGCCAGCGCGGCGGGGTCGGTCTGCTCGGGCAGGTCGATCACCGCGCTCTCGAAATCCTCGTGGTCGTGGTCGTCCTCGCCGTCATGGTGGGACGGCCGGGCGGCGATGTCGTCCTCCGCCGCGGCGTTCAGGCCCAGGATGACCCGTGGGTCCACGGCCCCCTCCCGCACCTCCACCACCGGCAGCGGGCGCGGCGCCTCGGCCGCGATCACGGCGCGGGCGCGCTCCAGCCCGGCGGCGTCGGTCAGGTCGGGCTTGGTCAGCAGCACCAGGTCGGCGCAGGCGATCTGGTCCTCGAACACCTCCGACAGGGGTGTCTCGTGGTCCAGGCTGTCGTCGGCGGCGCGCTGGGCGTCCACCCGCGCCGGATCGGGGGCGAAGCGGCCGGCGGCAACGGCTTCCGCGTCGGCCAGGGCGATCACCCCGTCCACCGTGATGCGCGAGCGGATGTCCGGCCAGTCGAACGCCTTCAGCAGCGGCTTGGGCAGGGCGAGGCCCGACGTCTCGATCAGGATGTGGTCGGGGCGCGGCGACAGCGCCATCAGCCGCTCGATGGTGGGGATGAAATCGTCGGCAACCGTGCAGCAGATGCAGCCGTTGGCCAGCTCGACGATGTTCTCCTCCGGGCATTCGGGGATGGCGCAGGACTTCAGGATCTCGCCATCGACGCCGACGTCGCCGAACTCGTTCACCACCACGGCGAGGCGGCGGCCTTCCGGGTTGCGCAGCAGATGGCGGATCAGCGTCGTCTTCCCGGCGCCGAGGAAACCGGTCACCACGGTCACGGGAACTTTCGACAGATCGGGCACGCAGGTCCTCCGGCATCGGTGTTGCGGATGCGGGAGGCACGGAGGCGGGATGGCCCGGAACAGGGCGCGGACCCGTCGCCGGAATCCCCCGTCCGGTTGCGTCACAGCGTGCTGGCAGGTCTCCCGGCTTGCGGATGCCGGAGCCATCGGCTCCGTCGGTCACCCCGCCTTCCCGGCCCCGCCCTCGTCGGGTTCGGCCAGTGGCGCTGGGGCGCCCTCTCCGGTCACGGTCGCGGGGGCGGCTGCGCTTGACGGACCATCGGCCCGCTGTCGCATTCCCTCTTCGCCTGTCATGGACAGGAACCAGCCGCATGGTGATGCGCCACACGGCGGTCCGGTGTCAAGGTCGGGGGAGGGGTGCCGCATGGACGGAGTGGGGATGCCGACGGCGACGGCGCTCGCGGTGTACCGCCCTTCCATCCCATCAGCCCACTCATCCCATCAAGGCGGCGCTGCCTCCATCCACGGGAAGGAGGACGCCATTCACGAACTTCGCGTCATCGGACGCAAGGAAGAGAACGGCGTTGGCGACGTCCCAGGGTTCACCCATCCGTCCGGTCGGACTCTGCGCGTTCCGAGCGGCAACCAGCTCCTCCTCCGATCCATAGTGCCGCATGAGCTGGGCGCGCACCATGGGGGTGTCGATCAATCCCGGCAGGACCGCGTTGGCCCGAATTCCATCCCGTGCGTAGCGGAGCGCGATGGTCCGGGTGAGCTGGTTCACGCCCGCCTTGGACGCGTTGTAGCTCGCCAAAGCCGCACGCGGAGCGCGGATGGACGCGACGGTCGAGATGTTGACGATCGCCCCGCTCCGCCGGTCCAGCATGTGCGGGAGGACGGCCCGGCACGTCAGGAACGGGCCTTTGAGGTTGACGGCAACCACGCGATCCCAGTCCTCCTCCGTCGTCGCCGGCAGTTCGCCAAGCGGGCTGATTCCGACATTGTTCACCAGTATGTCGAGCACACCATAGGCGGCGAGGCACCGCGCGACGGCCTCGTCGACAGCGCGCGCGTCCGCGATGTCGGCCGCCACCGGCAACGCTCTGCCGCCTTCGGCGTGTATCAGCTCCACCGTCGCCCCGGCGGCGGCCGGGTCGATGTCCGCCACCACCACACAAGCCCCCTCGCGCGCCAGCACCCGCGCCGTCGCCTGCCCATTGCTCGGGCTCGGATCGGACGACCCGGCCCCGAACACGAGCGCCACCTTTCCTTCGAGACGGTTCGGCATTGTTCCAGCTCCTTAGCGGTGGTCGGATCGATGCGGACACCGGTCGGGCCGCGGTTGCGATCGCGGATAACCGCGCATCACCCATTGTGAATGTCAAGTCACACTCCGCCCTGATGTGCCGCGAGGCACCCCGCAATCTGCGCCAGAACGGCGACGGGGTACGGCTATCAGCCCCGCAGCGCGGTCGGCGCTCGGCCACGCTGCGACATGGTCGGACTCGCTGCTTTCCCTCCCCCGCTCTCAACGTCGATCGACCATTGACGGACAAATAACGCTGTGGTTAAACTCGTGAATGCAAGTTCTTGCCATTTCCCCCGAGGCCGTCCAGGGTGGCGTCCCGGCAGGAAGAAGCTCAACGGTGGCGGCGTCGGCGGGACGATCGGACCTCGGTCGGGCATCGCCCCGCCGAAGCATGGCGGGCACCCGTCGGGCGGCAACGGCACCGATCAGCACCCAACGGCATCCACCGGCGAGGGATCGCCCGACGATGCGAACCGCCTTCAGAAAAAACAACCAAGGGAGAGAAACGTGGGACGACTCACATTCGCGTTCATGGCCGCCGCGGCGCTGTGCGGACTGGCGGCCGGACCGTCGATCGCGGCGGCTCAGTCGGTATATCCCAAGCTGAACCTGAAGTTCGCTCTCTACATCGCCGAGAACACCGTCCACGGGAAGATTTACCGGTGGTGGGCGGATGAAATCGCCAAGCGCAGTGACGGCAGGATACGGATCACAACGTACTTCTCGGAATCGCTGGGCAAATCCACGGAGCTGTTGGAGCTGGTCGCCGCCGGCGCCGTCAATTTCACCGCCCCATCGCCCGGCTACTACGCGTCCAAGCTGCCGCTCGTCAACGTTGGCCAGCTCCCCATGGTGCTGTCCACGAACGACGACGTGCACGCCGTCATGAACGCCATCACGGACACCACGGCGGTCCAGGCGGAGCACCGCAAGAACAAGGTGGTTCCCCTGTTCTGGACGTCGCTGCCGAACTATCACGTCCTGTGCAACACGGAGATCCGCACCGTCGCGGACTTCGCGAACAAGAAGGTCCGCAGCTATGGGGCCTATGTCCCGCAGATGTGGAGCGCGGTGAATGCCGTCAGCGTGACGGTCCTGTTGCCGGAGATCTACGAGGGGCTGCAGCGCGGGAACATCGACTGCTCCTATCTGCCGGACGACGTATCCTACGCGTACAAGCTTCACGAAGTCGCCAAATACTACGTCACGGCGAACTTCGGAACGATCATGGCGTGGCCGGTCTACGCCAATGCGACGGAATGGAATTCCTGGCCGGAGGCCGTGAAGACGCTGATCCTCGAGGTTTCCCGCGAGGCGGCCGAGCGCGACCGGGTCGAGGTCGCGAAGTTCGGCAGCGAGGCGGCGGCCGCGATGGTCGCCGCCGGCATGAAACGCGTCGAATTCCAGGAGCAGGACAAGCTCAACAAGGTCATTCCGAATTTCGTCGACGTCTGGGTGGAGCGGATGAAGAGCGACGGCCTCGGTGCCGAAGCCGCCGAGATCGCGGTCAAGGTCAAGGAAGCGATCGCCAAGGGGCGGAATTGACTCCCGCGGGGCGCCGCGCCCGGTCGCCCGAGCGTCGGTACCGGACATTCGCTTCCGCGCGTCCGGCCTGGCCGGACGCAATCACGCGCCGATGGGGAGGACCATGGTGTCGAGTGAAATTCTGCCGGCTCATGAGCCGGGACGGCCAGACGACGTGGCGTCGGTGCCAGACGACGTGACGTCGGTGCCAGACGACGTGACGTCGGTGATCGAAACCACGATCGGGGCGCTGGTGCACCTGTGCCTGGCGGTCGCCTGCCTGGTGGCGATGTTCATCGCCCTATTCGGTACGGTCGATGTCGTGTCGACCTATCTGTTTGGCCGGCCGGTGCCCCTGGCGCGCGAACTGCCCAAAGAGCTCCTGGTCCTCGTCATCTTCATGGCGATGCCGACCGCGATGCGCAACGACCGCAACGTCGCCGTCGATCTGTTCATCGAATTCACATCGTCGGCGGTGCGCACGGCGTCGCGCGTCTTCGTCCTCACGCTCTGCGGGGCGTTGTTCGGGTTCCTGACGTGGCAGAGCTGGTTCGCGGCTTTGGACAGCTGGTCGGTTCACGAGACGGTACCGGCCGCGGTGCGCATCCCGATCTACCCGATCAAGACACTCATGTGCGTCGCGCTCGCGGTGACCACGATCGAATGCATGCGGCTGCTTGTGGCCACCGTGCTTCCAAGGGCGGTGCCGGTCGTGCAGCCGGATGGGGAGGGCTGATCCATGGATTCCCTCGTCGTCGGCTTCTCCAGCATCGCGGCCCTGCTTGTGCTGGTCGCCTTGCGGGTCCCCGTGGGCATCGCGATGGCGGTCGTGTCCGTCACCGGACTCGGGGTCGTGGCCGGACTTCCCTTCGTGCTGACCACGGCGGAGACCCTGCCCTACGCGGTCGCCAGCGAATACGCCTTCGTCGTCGTCCCCATGTTCATGCTGATGGGCGCGTTGACCGCCGCAACCGGCATCACCGGCGAACTCTACACCGCCGCCCACCGGTGGACGAGCGGCGTCAAGGGCAGCCTCTATTATGCGACCACGCTGGCGTCGGGTGGTTTCGGCGCCATCAACGGCTCCACCGTCGTCAGTTCCGTCCTGTTCACCAAGATCGCGCTGCCGGAGATGCAGCGCTTCGGCTACTCGATGCCCGTGAGCGCCGGCTGCATCTGCGCCGCCGGCACCTTCGCGGCGCTCATTCCACCGTCCATCGCCATGGTCATCTATGCGCTTCTGACGAACCAGAGCGTCGGGGCCCTGCTGATGGCCGGGGTGGTGCCCGGGCTTCTGACCATCGGGGTTTATCTCGTCGGAATCCGGCTCCTGCTGGCGTTTCGCCCGGACATCGCCCCCGGCACGACCGAAACCTTCACCTGGTCCGAGAAGCTGCGGAGCCTCAAGAGCTTGTGGGCGGTGATCATCCTGATCACCCTGGTGATGGGAGGAATCTACTCCGGCGTGATGTTTCCGTCGGCCGCCGGAGCCGTCGGCGCCGGTGGCGCCTTGCTGATCGGCTTCGCCCGGCGGCGCCTGGACGGCAGGAGCGTGTGGGAATCACTCCGGGAATCGGTGGTGATGACCTCGGTCCTGTTCCTGATCATCATCGCCGGACAACTGCTGTCGCGGCTTCTGCTGTTCTCGGGCTTCGTTGCCGACATCACTGCCTTCGCGGGCGGGGCCGGCCTGACGCTGCCATTGTTCATGGTCGGGATCGTCGTGCTCTATCTGATCCTCGGCATGTTCGTGGATGGCGTGTCGATGATGGTGATGACGGTCCCGTTCCTGCATCCGATCGCGTCGAGCCTCGGAGCGGACCCCATCTGGTTCGGCGTGGTGATCGTGAAGCTGATCGAGATCGGGGCGATCACCCCACCGGTCGGCATGAACCTCTTCGCCGTCATCGGCGCGTCGAAGGGAGCCGTGAAGGCGGCGACACTCTACCGCGGCGTAGCGCCCTTCCTGCTGATGGAGCTGGTGACGCTCGGCCTGATCATCGGCGTGCCCACGATCTCGCTGTGGCTTCCGCGGCAGATGTTCTGATCCCCGAACCGACACCGCCGGAAGCTCCGCAGGGGAATTCCGGCCGCACAGGACGTCCCGTATGAACATCGCATCATTCCTGCCCCAGCTGTCCAGGCTCCATGGCGACCGCCCGGCCGTCTCGCTGGGAACACGACGGGTCTGCGACTATCGCGGCTTCCAGGACCGCGTCCGCCATCTCGCCGGCCATATGGTCGGGACGCTCGGCCTCGTCCCCGGCGACCGTGTCGGGGTCGCCATGATCAATTCACCGTACTACCTGGAGGTCCTGGTCGCCTGTTGGCACGCCGGTCTGTGCGCGGTCCCGATGAACGCGAAGCTGCACCCCCGCGAGATCGCGTTCATCCTGCAGGACTGCGGAACTCGCGTCTGCTTCGTCACCGACACGCTCGCCCCCGAGGTCCGCCGGCTCCAGACGGAACTGCCCGCCCTGACCGCGGTGATCTCCGTGGACGAGCCCGAGTACGGGCATTGCCTCAATGCGGCGACCGCCGGAATGGCCGAGGTGGACGCCGAGGCCCCGGCGTGGATCTTCTACACCAGCGGCACCACGGGCCGCCCCAAAGGGGCGACGCTCAGCCACCGGAATCTCATGGCGATGGCCCTGCGCTACTACGCCGACATCGACCAGATCTCGCACGAGGACTGCTACCTGCACGCCGCGCCGATGTCGCACGGCGGCGGCCTATACGGTCTGCCGCACCTGATGAAGGGCTCGCACCACGTCATTCCCGAAAGCAGGGGCTTCGATGTGGACGAGATCTTCGATCTGATGGGGGTTTACCGGAATCTGACCTTCTTCGCGGCGCCCACCATGCTGACGCGGATGACCAACCATCCGCGCGCCGCGACCTGCCACAAGGACAGCATTCGGACGATCTATTACGGTGGTGCGCCGATGTATCTGGAGGACATGAAGCGGGCGCTCGCCACCTTCGGTCCGCGCTTCTATCAGATTTTCGGGCAGGGCGAGTCCCCGATGACCGGTGTCGGTCTGAGCAAGGCACTGCACGCCGACATTCACCACCCCCGCTTCCTCGAGCGGCTCGCCAGCACGGGCGTTGCGCGAACCGGGGTGGACGTCCGCATCGTCGATGCGGACGACAACGACGTTCCCGTGGGGGAGCTGGGTGAAGTGCTGTTCCGCAGCGACGTGGTCATGCTGGGCTACTGGAACCAGCCGGAAGCGACCGCGAACGCGCTGCGCGGCGGCTGGCTCCACACGGGCGACATCGGCTGCTTCGACGAGGACGGGTTCGTCACGTTGAAAGACCGCTCCAAGGACATGATCATCTCCGGCGGCTCCAACATCTATCCCCGCGAGATCGAAGAGGTGCTGATGACCGACGATCGCATCGACGAGGTTTCGGTGGTCGGACGCCGGCACCCGGACTGGGGCGAGGAGGTGGTCGCCTTCGTGGTCGCCCGACCCGGCACGGTGGTCACGGCCTCGGATCTGGACGAACTCTGTGTCCGGAACATCGCGCGCTTCAAGCGTCCGCGGGAATACATCTTCGTCGACCGGCTGCCCAAGAGCAACTACGGCAAGATTCTCAAGACCGAGCTTCGGCGCATGCTCCATGAGCGGCCGCCCACCGCGGGCGGGCCGTGACGCGGCGATCGAAGCCGCGGCCACCTCGCAAAGGCCGCGGAGCGCAACGCGACCTGCGCAATCGAACGGGGGTTCCGGCCCCATTCCAGGGATGCAACGTCACGGTTCAAGCCGTGAACGGCTCACCGGCGGCCACGAGGGTGCGACGGGCTTTGCGCGCGATCGCCTCGTCGATCATGCGTCCGTCGACCACGCCGACCCCCTTGGCATTCTCCAGAAGGATCCGACGCGCCTCGGCCAACGCGCCGACGCTGGGGGTGAGCGCGTCGTTGATGATCGCCACCTGACGAGGGTGGATGGCCGCCTTGCCGGTGAATCCAAGGCGTACGGCCGGTCCGGTCTCGGCGGACAGCCCATCGACATCGCCCAAAGCAAAGTACGGCGTGTCGATGGCCATCAGCCCTCCCAGCGCGGCGGCCTGGACGGTGCGGGCCCGTGCGAACAGCAGCGAGTCCCATGCGACGTCGGCGCCGAGGTCCGCGGCGAGATCGGCAGCCCCGAAGAGCAACGCATCCAACCGCGGCGTCGCCTGCGCAATCGCCGCCGCCGCCTCCAGCCCGCGGGCACTCTCGATCATGGCGACCAGACGCGCGGTCTTTCCAGCGCTGGTCAGCAGCCCGTCCAGCAGACGAAGCAGGTCCGCCGATTCGGTTTTCGGTACGACGAGCAGGTCGGGTTGCGCAGCGGAGTCCAACAGCGCGAGAAGGTCCTGAAGCCCCCACACCGTACCCGGCGCGTTGATGCGCAGCGCGCGCAGGATATGCCCTCGAGGCCGTTCCGACAGCCACGCCAGGGCGGCGTCGCGCGCCATCACCTTGTCGCCCGGCGCGACCGCGTCCTCAAGATCGACGATGACCGCGTCGGCACCGGCGTCGATGGCGCGTTCGAAGCGCTCGGGCCTGGTGCCCGGTGTGAACAGCCAGCTCCGTCGCCGCATCACAGACCCTCCAGCTCCGCCGTCATCGCGACCTTCCCTTCATGGTCGAGCACCCACAGCGACGCACCGCCGGGGGCTGGGGCACCGCAGAGGGTCAGCGGGTGGATGTCGAACAGCGGGCGGCGGGCTCGGAACCGGAAGGCGGTGACGCGGACGCCGGGGTTTTCGCGCAGGAACAGGTCGACCAGCAGCGTGGCGGTCAGCGGCCCGTGCACGATCAGGCCGGGGTAGCCCTCCACCGCCTCGCAGTACTGGCGGTCGTAGTGGATGCGGTGGCCGTTGAAGGTCAGGGCCGAGAAGCGGAAGAGCAGCACCGGGTCGGGTGTCAGCGGGCGCTGCCAGACCGCCTCGGGCGCCGGCTCGGATGCCCCCGATTCCGACTGGGGTGGAGCCTCGCCGGGGCGGGGTGCCTCGCGGTAGACGATGTCATGCACCTCGCGGACGGCCAGGGTGCCGCCCCCCACCGGACCAACGCTCACCTCATGGAGCACCTTGACGAACACCATGTCGCCGGAGCGGCCGGACTTGGGCTGCACGTCGGCGATGGTAGAGCGGCGGTGCAGCGCGTCGCCGGTGCGGATCGGGGCCAGGAACTCCAACCGTCCGCCGGCCCACATGCGGCGCGGCAGCGGCACCGGCGGCAGGAAGCCACCGCGGTGGGGATGCCCGTCCTCGGCGATGTCGCGCTGCGGCGCCTTGGGGAGGAAATAGAGCCAGTGGCCGAGCGGCGGCAGCTCCCCCGCCGGCCAGGGCGGGTCGAGGTGGTCGAGGGTGGCGGCGAGGCCGGCCAGGGGTGCGGCGGTGGCGCTGTCCGCCGTCTCCTCGCTGCGGCCGATCCAGTCCTTCAGATGGTCGAGGCTCATGGCTGGTCTCCGGCTCAGAAGGATTTCGGCAGGCCCAGAACGTGGGTGCCGACGTGGGAGAGGATGAGGTTGGTGGAGATGGGGGCGACCTGGTAGAGGCGGGTCTCGCGGAACTTGCGCTCGATGTCGTACTCCTCGGCGAAGCCGAAGCCGCCGTGCGTCTGCAGGCAGGTGTCGGCGGCGTGCCAGGAGGCTTCCGACGCCAGCAGCTTCGCCATGTTCGCCTCGGTCCCGCAGGGAGTGCCGGCGTCGAACAGGGATGCCGCCTTGTCCACCATCAGCGCCGCGGCCTCGGTCTCCACGTGGTTGCGGGCGATGGGGAACTGGATGCCCTGGTTGGAGCCGATGGGGCGACCGAACACCTCGCGCTCCTTGGCATAGGCCGAGGCGCGGTCGATGAAGAAGCGGGCGTCGCCGATGCATTCGGACGCGATCAGGATGCGCTCGGCGTTCATCCCGTCGAGGATGTAACGGAAGCCCTTGCCCTCCTCCCCGACCAGATTCTCCGCCGGAACCTCCAGATTGTCGAAGAACAGCTCGGTGGTGGCGTGGTTGATCATGGTGCGAATGGGGCGGATGGTCAGCCCGTTGCCGACCGCTTGGCGCAGATCGACCAGCAGCACGCTCATCCCGTCGGTCGGGCGCGCCGCGTCCTCCCGCGCCGTGGTGCGGCAGAGCAGCAGCATCAGGTCGGAATGCTCGGCCCGGCTGATCCACACCTTCTGGCCATTGACGACGTAGCGGTCCCCGTCGCGCCGGGCGAAGGTGCGGATGCGGGTGGTGTCGGTGCCGCTGGTGGGTTCCGTCACCCCGAAGGCCTGGAGCCGCAGCGTGCCCTCGGCGATGCCGGGCAGGTACGCCTTTTTCTGCGCCAGGCTGCCGTGCCGCAGGATGGTGCCCATGGTGTACATCTGGGCGTGGCAGGCGCCGCCGTTGCAGCCCGACCGGTGGATCTCCTCCAGGATCGCGGTGGCCGCCCCCAGCCCGAGGCCGGAGCCGCCGTATTCCTCCGGGATCAGCACGGAGAGGAAGCCGCTTTCCGTCAGGGCGGTCACGAACTCCGTCGGGTAGGCGCGCGCCGCGTCCAGCCGCCGCCAATACTCACCGGGAAAGCCCGCGCACAGGCGGCGGACGGAGTCTCGGATTTCGGGGAAGGAGTCCGTGGACATGGTCGTGCGATCCGGTTCGGCGTTGGGGATGTCCTCTTTTAACAGGCGGGACCGGGCATGCCGCAAACACATACTTGAGATAGAAGATATCACAAAATAAGATAGCCCTCGGGAGAACGAGCCTGATGGACCTTCGCCAGCTCAAGTATTTCCTTCATGCGGCCGAGATGCAGAGCCTCTCGCGGGCCGCGGAGCAGCTGCGGGTGGCGCAATCCGCGCTGTCGCGCCACATCAAGAACCTCGAGGAGGAACTGGCGGTCGCGCTGCTGCACCGGCATGGTTGGGGGGTTACCCCGACGCCGGCCGGGGAACTCTTGATGGACCACGCACGCGTGCTCCTGAAGGATTTGGACGCGGCGCGAAACGCGGTCCGGGCCTATCAGGACGAACCGTCCGGCACCCTGGCGTTCGGCGTGCCCTCGTCGCTCAGCCGCATGCTGCTGCCCGAACTGGCGGTTCGTTTCCGGCGTCGCGCACCGAAGGTCCGCCTCCATCTGGTTGACGGTTTCAGCGCAACCATCCACGACTGGCTGGTGCAGGGGCGTCTGGACCTCGCCATCCTCTACGAAACCAAGACGATGGATGGTCTGGTCACGACGCCGCTCATAACCGACGAGATGATGCTGGTCGGTTCGATCGGAACCGTGAGCGAGACCGGGGCTGTGGACCTCCCATCGGTGAGCCGGCTGGACCTGATCCTTCCCGCACGCCCGCACCGGCTTCGCCTCCTCATCGACCAGGCCTTCTCACGCGCGGGCGTTCCGGTGACGCCGGTGATCGAGGTGGATGCCTTGACGGCGCTCACCGAACTGGTCCGCAGAGGCGAGGGCTTCACTCTTCTGCCCTGGTCGTCGGTCCAGGACATGGTGCGATCGGGTGCGCTCTCCGCAGCCACTGTCGCGCCGGCGATCCACAGATCCCTGGTGTTCGCCCGACAGCAGGCTCAGACTCTCACCCCTGCCATCGCGGCCCTCGAAAGCGAGATCCAGCGCCTCGTGGACGGAGCGGCGCACGAGCGTGTCGGGCGGAACGATCCTTGACCGGCGTGCCGCGCCGCCGGGGTGAGTGTCGGACCGTTCACCCGGCCGGCGTCGCGGCGCCGGTCGGCCCGTCGTCGGTCGGCCTGTCGTCGGCACCACGCCGCGGTTCCCGGGGCCGGTACCCGGACGCGGCGTGTTCCATGGATGTGAGGTCGATCCGCAGTTTCGCGGGCTCGTAGGCCGTCATGTTCATGGTCCTGAGGATGAACCGTGTCCCGGTCTCCGGCGACTGGTCCACATCGATGATGTTCAGGCAGGCCGGATCCTGCTCGAGCGCCGGCATGGTCTGCAGAGTGCTTCCCAGCACGCGGCACAGGATCACCCGGTTCACCGCGTCGTGCGCCACCAGCAGCAGCACCCGCCAATCCCGGGCGCCGACCAGCCCGTCGAAGGCCGCCACCACGCGATCGGCGAACCCGGCGAAGGAGTCGCCCCCGAGAAAGCGGCCGTCCGCGGCGCCGGCCAAGCCATAGGCGCCGGCGATCAGGGCCTGCACCCGCCCGGCCGGCAGATCGCGCAGCCGCCCTCCGCGGATCTCCCGGAACGCGGCGTCCTCCTCCACCACAAGGCCGCGGCCGGCGACCAGGATGTCGGCGGTCTGTCGGGTTCTGGGCAGCCCGGAGCAGACCACGCGATCGATCGCCGCCGGGGCGAGCACCTGCCGCAGAGCCGCCACCTGCCCCCGGCCATGGTCGGTGAGCGGCACGTCACGTGGATGGAAAGGCTGTCCGTCCTCGTCGAAGTAGCGCACCGCGCCATGGCGCACGACAAGGATTCGACGCCGCACCCGCGGATCGGAAGGATCGTTCATGACATCCTCGCTCCAGTGCTGGATCGGCGGCAGGGGATCGGGGACCACCGCGCCGATGGCGGCGGTCCCGGCGGCGGTTGCCTTCTTGCCCGGCGGCCCGCGCCCGGCGGCCCCCCATGGCCGGAGAATAGCGCCTTGAAGGAACGTAAACAATAAGATACGTTCGTGACCCTGAATTTACATTCACCGCGGCGCAGGCCGTGAGGTCACGAGGAACAGCCATGAGCAACATCTATGTCGTCGGGATCGGGATGACCCGTTTCGGACGGATGCCCGAACGCACGGTGAAGAGCATGACCTGTGAATCGGTCGGACTGGCGCTGGCCGATGCCGGCATTCCCGCCGATCGGATCGGCGCCGCCTTTTTCTCCAACGCGACCCAGTCCGCGCTGGAGGGGCAGCACATGGTGCCGGGGCAGATCGCGCTGCGCGAGATGGGGTTCGAGACGACACCCGTCTACAACGTCGAAAACGCCTGCGCGAGCGCCACCACCGCCTTCAATCTGGCCTACACCCATGTGAGGGCGGGAATCAGCGATTTCGCGCTGGCGGTGGGGACGGAGAAGATGTGCGTTCCGGACAAGGCGAAGAGCTTCGCGGTCTTCGACGGCGCCTGGGACGTGACCCGCGCCCAGGAAACGGCGGACGGGCTGGTGGAGATCGGCCGCGGCATCGAACCGCCGCCGGGCCGCGAAACCCCGCCGGGCCAACGCAGCCTGTTCATGGACGTCTACGCCAGCCTGGCCCGGCACCATATGAAGACCTACGGCACCACCGAACGCCAACTGGCGTTCATCGCCTCGAAGAACCATCACCACGCATCGATGAACCCCCTGGCCCAGTACCAGCAGGAGATGTCGGTGGAGGAGGTGCTTGCCGCCCGGATGATCTCCTGGCCGCTCACCATCGCCATGTGCGCGCCGATCAGCGATGGCAGCGCCGCCGCCATTCTGTGTTCCGAGGAGGGGCTGAGGCGGCTGGGCGGCGATCCGCGGCGCGCGGTGGCGATCAGGGCGTCCGTGGTGGCGGGCGGGACGAACCGCGACGCCTCGGATCTGCCGCGGCAGATCTCCCGCCTCGCCGCCGACAAGGCGTACGGCGTGGCCGGGCTCGGCCCCGACGACATGTCGCTGGCCGAGGTCCATGACGCGGCGACCTTCGGCGAGATCCAGCATTCCGAACACCTCGGCTTCTGCGAGTATGGCCAGGGGGGCTGGATCGCCGAGCGCGGCGAAACCTCGCTCGGCGGCCGCATCCCGATCAACCCGTCGGGCGGGCTGGAGTGCAAGGGCCACCCGATCGGCGCCACCGGGCTCGGCCAGATCCATGAACTGGTGACGCAACTCCGCCACGAGGCAGGCCGGCGGCAGGTCGAAGGCGCCCGCTTCGCCATTGCGGAAAACGGCGGCGGCTTCTATCGCAACGAGGAGGCGGTGACCTGCGTCACGATCCTGGCGCGGGCCGACGCCTGACCGAACGCCGGATCCCGCCGCGGATCCGGCGACCCTGGTTTTCCGGAGCTACGCGACCGACGTCCGTGCCCTGATCGCCGCGTCCATCGCCACGATGCGTTCGGCCCGGCGGATCGCACCGACGTCGACGATCCGCCCGTCGAAAACCACGGCGGGCAGGGTGTCGCGCTCGGCGGCGGCGCAGGCGTCCAGGATCGCCATCGCCCGCCGGACCTGGTCGGCGGAGGGCGTGAACAGCGCGTTGCACCCATCCGCAGCGGACGGGTCGTCGATCCATCGGCCGCAGAAGGCGCCGGGCGGCCGGGAATCGGCGCCGTCTGGCACGATGTCGACCAGCCGCAACCCAAAGATGGTCACGCGTGCGGACATCGCCGCGTCGCAGTGCAGAACGCCATCGGGACCGATCGCCGCCGCCATCGCCGCGACCGCGGACAGTGGCGCGTCGGGCGACGGTTCGACCTCCAGGCCCGGCACCCCGCCACCCGGCACCAGATCCGCCAGCGTGGCGGCGGCATCGCCGATCTGGTGCGCGGACCGGACGTGGCGGAGGACGATTCCATCGGCTCCGCGCCAACCGGCCGGCAAGCGCCTGGCGAGCGCCGCGGGCCACCGGTGACCATCCTCCGCATCCACCCGCAGCATCCAGGTCCCGCCCGCCCGGGCCCGGCCATGCAGCGCATCCAGCACCGACCGCAGATCATGATCCCCCGGGCCGGTGCCCGTCAGGTCCAAGACCACGGCGTCCGCCGACGAGCAGACCGCGGCGTCGACGGCAGCGCCGCCGGCAGAACGGATCACCAGATAGCTTCGGCACAACAACGCGCCGGATCGTCGTTCACAGCGATCGGACATGGTGGTCCTCCACATGACAAATGCATGTTCACGGAACGGACTTTGCAGTCACCAACGGGGCGGCGGTGGCACGCGGCCACCCCAGACCTGCGGAACGCTCCAAGTGCCGGCCGGCCGGCCGGCCGTTGTCAGGACGACGGCTGTGCCCGCCGGCGGACGGTCTTCGGCTTCGGCGCGGAACCGTCGGCGAGCGCACCGGAGGCCGCCGCCGCGGCGTCCGGTCGGGGTCGCATCCCGTCGATGAAGAACCCCAGCATCTGTTCGGCGACGGCCTTCTGGGACAGCTCGCCGTCCGGGTTGAACCAACGCGGCACCCAGTTGATCGCGCCCATGACGGAGAAGGCGATGATCCTGGGATCGCGCCGCGCGATGCTCCCGTCCTCGATGCCCTCGGCGATCATCGAGCGCAGGCCATGGTCGAAGACGCTTCGGCGGCGGATGATCTCCGCCCGATGCTCCGGCTCCAGCTCGTCGATGTTGACGATGGCGGCACCGGCGGAGTTGGAGCTGAGGTAGTTCCCAAGAAAGTTTTCCAGGGTCAGGCGCACCTTGTCGAAGCCGGTGCGGCCATGCTCCCGCCCGAACCGCAGCGCGTTGTCGCCCAGGTCCATCGCCAGGCGATGGCATTCGAACAGGAGTTCCTGCTTGTTCCGGACGTAGCGGTAGAGCGCGCCCTTGGTGACGCCCAGGGACTGGGCCACATCATCCATCGACGTCTCGTGGAACCCCTTGCTCCGGAACGCGAGGCCCGCCTGGTGGATCAGGACCCTGCGCTTCTCCTCCCGCTCCTCGTCGCGGGTCATGATGGCTTCGGTCCAGCGTCGCGGCTTCCGGCGGGCCTTTTCGTTCGTCATGGTGGACAGCTGTCGAATCCTGGGTTCACGGCGGTCGGGGAAGCGGGATCGGAACACCCCCCGTTCCGGTGCTGCCGGTGAGGACGATCGGCCAAGGATCTAATTCGAAGCCCCGGCGCGGTCAACCGCCCAAAGGGCACGCCTCTGAACCGGGGTTGACGGAATCCGTCACCCTGTGTTCAGGACCATGATCGGACATCGGCGCAGGCCTCAGCCCTTGACCAGGGGGCATTGGCTTTCGCCCAGCGGTTGGAAGGCCGAGCCGGCGGGAATGGTCGCCAGAACCTTGTAGTAGTCCCATGGCCCCGTCGATTCCCCTGGCGCCTTGACCTGGACCAGATGGAGATCGTGCATCATGCGCCCGTCGGGACGGATGATGCCCTTGTCGGCGAACATGTCGTCCACGGGCAGTTCCCGCATCTTGGCGACCACCGCGTCCGTCTGGTTGGTTCCCGCCGCCTTGACCGCCTTGAGGAAGTGCAGCACCCCGGAATAGACGGCGGCGTGCGACATGGTGGGCATGGTGCCATGGCGCTCCTTGAATCGCCTGCCGAACACGCGCGACCGCTCGTCCCGGTCCCAGTAGAAGGCGGTCACGAAGGAGAGGCCTTGGGTGACGTTCAGGCCCATGCCGTGGATGTCGGTGATGAAGACCAGCGGAGCCACCAGCCGCTGCCCGCCTGCGGCGATCCCGAACTCCTGCGCCTGCTTCAGCGCGTTGGCCAGATCGGAGCCGCTGTTGGCGATCGAGATCACCTTGGCCTTCGACGCCTGGGCGCTCAGCAGGTAGGAGCTGAAGTCCGCCGCATTGATCGGATGCCGGGCCGTGCCGAGGACCTTGCCTCCCTCCCCCGCTATGGCGCCGGACGCGTCCTTGATCATGGAATCGCCGAAGGCATAGTCCACGGCGATGAAGTACCAACTGTCCAGCCCCTGCCGGACCAGGGCGCGCGCCGGGCTGGACGACAATGCGTAGGTGTTGTGCGCCCAGGAGAAGCCGGTCGGCACGCAGTGCTGTTCCGTGATCCCGCCGGTTCCGGAGGTGTGGATGACCACCTTGTTCGTCTGCTTCGCGATGGTCTGCACGGCCAGCGACACGGCGGAGTTGCCGAAGTCGATCGCCATGTCGACGCCGTCGTTCTCGAACCACTTCCGTACGATGGCGGCGCCGATGTCCGCCTTGTTCTGGTGGTCGGCGGCCAGCACCTCGACGGGCCGGCCCAGCACCGTCCGCCCGAAATCCTCCACCGCCATCCGGGCGGCGGTCACCGATCCCCGGCCGAACGCGTCGGCGTAGGGTCCGGACTGGTCGTTGATGACCCCGATCCGGATCGGCGCCTCCGCCGACTGGCCGAACGCCGCCGCCGGCTCCAGGAACCCACCCGACACCAACACCCCCAGCGCGCATGCGACGAGACCGTGCTTCCTGTCCTTCATGATCGCTTCCTCCTGAGACGCGGGGCGCGGCCAGCCCGATGCCGGCGCGCCCGCTCGTTGTTCTTGCCCGCCACCGCCCCGCCGATGCCGCGGACTGGTGACTGTTGGGATTTCAATGTAACTCTACATTCACATACAGACAATAGGACTCCGCTACGGACGCTGGCGATACGCGTCACAAACTCGTTGCCATCATGTGAATCTAAGTTTACTATCAGGACCGTCACGTAGCGCCCATGATCCAGAGCGTCGGGACCCCGGAGCCTCGGGGATGCTTGGCGGCGGCGCGTCCATCCGGCTCGGGAGTGGCGGTGGTGGCTGAGATTTCGGAAATGGCGGAGATCGGTGCGCCAGCCGATCGGGTGTGGGAGCTGGCCGGTGCGTTCGATAGCCTCGACCGCTGGATGCCCGGCGTCCGGCAGGTTCGATGCACCGGCGGCGGGATCGGCGGGCGGCGGACCTTTCTCATCGGCGGTCACAGCGTCGAGGAGCGGCAGACCGCCCGCGACGACCGGGAGCGCTCCTACAGCTACCGGCTCGAACATGGGCCCGTCCCGGTCACCGACTACCACGCGACGATCGCGGTGACGCCGCTGGATGGCGGCCGTTCGATGGTCCGTTGGTCGGCGTCCTACCAGCCCGCGGACGGCGATCCGCTGGCCTGCGAGAGGCTGCTGCGGCGCAGCTATCGGGCGGGGCTCGACAGCCTCCGCCGCACGCTGGAGGGGGGTGGCCGCGCGGCCGGATAGCTGGCCGCGGCCCGGCCGGGAAACAACAAAAGGGAGGAAGAAGCCATGCGGTTCATCGAGTATTTCGACAAGGGCGCGGCACGGTTTCCGGACCGGGTGGCCGCGCAGGACGACGAGATCAGCCTGACCTATGCCGCGATGAAGGCGCTGACGCACCGGATCGCCGACGCGCTGATCGCCGAAGGCCTGCCGCGCGGGTCGGCGATCGCCACCTACGCACCGAACCACCCCTTGGGGCTCGCCTGCCAGTACGGCGTGATCCGGGCCGGCCTGGTGTGGCTTCCGGTCAACACGCGCAACAGCGTGCACGACAACATCGCCATCCTGCGGCAGCTCGACGCCGACTTCATCTTCTATCACAGCGCGCACGCCGGCGAGATCGCGCAGATCCGCGACGCCCTGCCCGGCGTCCGCGGCTACGTCTGCATCGACCGGGCGGCCGACGACGCGCCGTCCCTGGCGGAGTGGACCGCCGGCCGCGAGGCCGGTGGCGACCACCCGCTGACCGCCGACACCGACGTCATCTCGATGCCGACCACCAGCGGCACCACCGGCCAGCCGAAAGGGGTCCTGCTGACCAACGCCGTGTGGGAGTCGATGACGGCGAACTTCCAGATCGTCATGCCCTACGACACGCCGCCGGTCAGCATCGTCGCGGCGCCGCTCACCCACGCCGCGGGCTATCTGGCCGGGACGATGATGTCGCTCGGCTGCACCAACATCATCGTGTCGAGGCCCGATCCGCTGCTGCTGATGGAGGCCATCCAGCGGCACAAGGCGACCACGCTCTTCCTGCCGCCGACCGTCATCTACATGATGCTGGCGCACCCTCGCGTGCGGGAGTTCGACTATTCCTCGCTCCGCTATCTGCTCTACGGCGGTGCGCCGATGTCGGTGCAGAAGCTGCGGGAGGCCAACGAGGTCTTCGGACCGGTCATGCTGCAGGTCTACGGGCAGACGGAAGCCCCGATGGCCGCCACGCTCCTGCTGCCGCGCGACCATGTCGAGGCGCTGGAGAATCCGGCCCTGGCGCGCCGGCTGTGGAGCGCCGGCCGGCCGGGTCCGCTGGTCCAGGTCGCCATCATGGACGACGACGGCCGCCTGCTCGGTCCGGGAGAGCGCGGCGAGGTGGTGTGCCGCGGCGGGATCGTGATGGCCGGCTACCACAAGAACCCGGAGGCGACGGAGGCCGCATCGGCCCACGGCTGGCACCACACCGGCGACATCGGCGAAACCGACGAGGACGGCTTCGTCTACATCGTCGATCGCAAGAAGGACATGATCATCAGCGGCGGCTTCAACGTCTATCCGAGCGAGGTCGAGCAGGTGATCTGGACCCACCCCGCGGTCCAGGATTGCGCCGTGGTGGGCGCGCCCGACGAGAAGTGGGGCGAGGCGGTGACCGCGGTGGTCGAGGTGAAGCCCGGCATGGCGCTCGATCCCGCCGACCTCGTGGCGCTCTGCAAGGAGCGGCTGGGCAGCGTGAAGGCGCCGAAGCGGGTGGAACTCTGGGAGTCCCTGCCGCGCAGCGCCGTCGGCAAGGTGCTGAAGCGCAACATCCGCCAGACCTTCTGGAAAGGCCACGCGCGGGCGATCTGATCCGCGCCCGCCCCCGCCTCAATGGACCCCACGGAGCAGCAATGACCGCTGGATTGGAAGGACCCGACCAGGAGCCGGCCTCCGGCTTCGACACCATCCGGTACGAACGGCGTGGCGCCGGTGCCTGGATCGTCCTGGCGCGCCCGGATGCGCTGAACGCCGTCAGCCCGCGCATGATCGAAGAGCTGGACCGTGCCCTCGATCGGATCGAAAGCGATCCGACGGTGCGGTGCGTCGTCGTTACCGGGCAAGGACGGGCGTTCAGCGCCGGCGGAGACCTGAAGGCGGCCGCGGATCTGGTCGCCGGGCACGGCGACGCGGCGATGGACCGCTTCCTTGAATCGATCACCCGCGTCCTGGCACGGCTGGAATCGCTGCCGGTGCCGGTGATCGCCGCCGTGAACGGCCTGGCGCTCGCCGGTGGGCTGGAGATCGCGCTGTGCTGCGACATCGTGATCGCCGCCGACACCGCCCGCTTCGGCGATGTCCACGCCCGCTATGGGCTGCTGCCGGGCGGCGGCGGGTCCGTGAGGCTGCCGCGCCGGCTGGGGGTCGGCCGCGCCAAGTACCTTATGTTCACCGGCATCCAGGTGCCGGCCACCCGCATGATGGAGTGGGGGCTGGTCGCCGAAGTCGTGCCTGCGGACGGGCTGGACGAGCGCGCTGGCGCGCTGGCCGCCGACATCGGCCGGAAGAGCCCGCTGGCGCTGGCCCGGATGAAGCGGATGATCGACGACGGGCTGGCGATGCCCGTCGAACAGGCGCTGCGGATGGAGCAGACGGTCTGCGCCCTGCACAACACCTCCCATGACCGCGCCGAAGGCCTCGCCGCCTTCAACGAAAAGCGCGAGCCGCATTTCCAGGGGCATTAGCCCCGCCGGCGACCCGTCCGGCAAACGATCGAACGAGGACCTCCATGCCCATCGCCGTGACCGCCGAAACCTGGCGCGAACGCAGCGCCGCGATCCACCCCGTCGGACAGGCCTTCATCGACGGCCGCTACGCCGATGCGGCGTCCGGCGCCACCTTCCCCGGCGTCAGCCCGATCGACGGGCGGGAACGAGCCGCCGTCGCCCGCTGCGACGCCGCCGATGTCGATCGGGCGGTGGCCGCGGCCCGGCGGGCCTTCGCCGCCGGCCACTGGACCGGCCTGGCGCCCTCCGCCCGCAAGCGGATCCTCCTGCGCTTCGCCGACCTCATGGAGGCGCACGCGGAGGAGCTGGCCCTGCTGGAGACCATCGACGTCGGCAAGCCGATCCGCTTCGCGCTGGCGGTCGATATCCCCGGTGCCGTGTCCGCGGTCCGCTGGTACGCGGAGGCGATCGACAAGGTCTACGACCAGATCGCCCCGACCAAGCCCGAGGCGCTCGCCCTGCTGACGCGGGAGCCGATCGGCGTGGTGGCGGCGGTCGTGCCGTGGAATTTCCCACTGATGATGGCCGCCTGGAAGTTCGGGCCGGCGCTCGCGGCCGGCAACAGCGTCGTCCTCAAGCCGGCCGAACAGTCGCCTCTGACCGCCATCCGCATCGCCGGACTGGCGTCGGAGGCCGGCATCCCCGACGGCGTCTTCAACGTCGTGCCGGGGCTGGGGGCGGAGGCCGGGCAGGCGCTCGGCCGTCATGCGGACGTCGATTGCCTGACCTTCACGGGCTCGACCGAGGTCGGCAAGCTGTTCCTGCGCTATTCGGCCGAGAGCAACATGAAGGCGCTCAGCCTGGAGTGCGGCGGCAAGTCGCCGAACATCGTCATGGCCGACGCTCCCGATCTGGATGTGGCCGCCAAGGCCTCCGCGATGGGAATCTTCTTCAACCAGGGCGAGGTGTGCAACGCCGCCTCCCGTCTGCTGGTCCACGAGTCGGTGAAGGACCACGTCCTCGATCGGATCACGGCCGTCGCCCAGCGCCTCCAGCCCGCCGACCCCCTCGACCCCAGGACGGCAATGGGAGCCATGGTCGACGGAACACAGCTCGACCGCGTGCTGTCCTACGTCGAGTCCGGCACACGGGAGGGCGCCCGCCTGCGGATCGGCGGTCGCCGGGTGCGCGAGGACAGCGGCGGCTTCTACGTCGAGCCGACGGTCTTCGACGGGGTCGACAACGCCATGCGCATCGCACGGGAGGAGATCTTCGGGCCGGTCCTCTCGGTGATCACCTTCAAGGACCTGGATGAAGCGCTGGCGATCGCCAACGACAGCGTCTATGGCCTCGCCGCCGCGGTCTGGACGCGGGACATCGCCACCGCGCACCGCGCCGCCAGGGCGCTGAAGGCCGGGACCGTGTGGGTGAACACCTACGACGAGGTCGACATGTCCACGCCCTTCGGCGGCTTCAAGCAATCCGGGTTCGGGCGCGACCGGTCGCTGGAGGCGCTGCACAAGTACCAGCAGCTCAAGACCACCTGGATCAACATCGCCTGACCCGTGCTGCGGACGACGCGGCCTCACCGCACCCCCGGGCGTACCCCCGGGACAACCACTCGTGACAGGAAGCACAGCCATGGATCTCAAGGACAAGGTCGCCGTCGTGACCGGAGCCGCCCGCGGGCTCGGCCAGGAATACGCCGTCGGCCTGGCAAAGGCGGGTGCGGCCGTGGTGGCCGCCGACCGCATGGACCCGGCGGCCACGGTCGGCATGATCGAAGCGGCGGGCGGCCGGGCCGTCGGCGTCACCGCTGACGTGACCGACATGGCCTCGGTCACGGCCATGGCGGACGCCGCGGCGCAGGCGTTCGGCCGTATCGACGTGCTGGTCAACAACGCCGCGCTTTACGCCGGTCTCAAGGGCGGCCGGTTCGACACCCTGTCCGAGGCGGACTGGGACGCCTGCATGGCGGTCAACGTCAAGGGTGTGTGGAACTGCGCCAAGGCCTGCGTTCCGTTGATGCGCAAGGCGGGCGGTGGCAGCATCGTCAACATCTCCTCGATCGCCGCCACCTACGGGCTACCGTTCGTTCTGCACTACACCGCGTCCAAGGCGGCGGTGATCGGACTCACCCGCGGGCTGGCGCGCGAGCTCGGGCGCGACAAGATCCGGGTCAACGCCGTCGCCCCCTCCGCGGTGATGACCGAGGCGACGAAAACCTTCTTTGGCGACAAGTTCGAGGTCGCGGTGGAGCGGATCGCCAAGGACCAGGCGATCCAGCAGAACCTCCAGACCGAGGATCTGCTGGGGACGGTGCTCTACCTCGCCTCCGACATGAGCCGCTTCGTCACCGGCCAGACGCTGTCCGTCTGCGGCGGCACGGTCTTCCACTGATCGGACCGGCTGATCGGACCGCCGACCCCCGCCGCACACCGGGGTGGGGGCCGCGGGGTCAGGCCTTCCACTCACCCACGGCCGTTTCGAACCAGGCGCGCACAAGCGCCGCGATCCGGTCCGAATTGTCGTCGAGCATCGGCAGATGGCTGTTGCCGCCATACCCCGCTTCGGGCAGATCGAGCACGGTCATGGTGCCGCCGCGCCGGCGGACACGGCGTGCAAGCCGCGCGAAACGCGCCTTGGCGGCTTGACGAAGCGGTGGTAGGCGGCCTCGATCAACGGCTCGTTGCCGGGCCAGCGCGGCACGAGCTGGCGCGTGAACGCGTCGAAATGGTCCACGGGAAACCGCGAGCCGGGGAATCCGCGCCGCTCCGCCGCCTCCGTCGCGAACCCCTCCGCGTCCCCGATCCGGTAAAGCTCCCACACCGCGTGCTGCGGCAGGAAGACGGGTTCCGGCGGGAAGATGTCCGGAAAGCGCGCCCACCCCGCCCGTCCCCGCTCCACCGCGTCGCAGAGCAGAACGTCGAATCCACCGGCGAGGAAGGCGGTCTGCCACCCCGGCCGGCCGTCGGGCGTTCCCTCCCACACAGCACCCGTGAGGCCCCCGCCATGCCACAACGAGAGCGGCAGGCGCCAGCGTGGCGCCACCAGATGGGCGAATTGCACGTACATCTGGCCGGCGATGTAGGTGCCGTTGGGATCGACCGTCACGGGGGGCGCCCCCCGCACCGGCGGGAAACTCCGGAGGGGCAGCCCGGACAGCGTCACGCGCCCGCCGCCGAGATGGTACCCGCCCATGGCACGCAGGTGGATCGGCTCGCCGGTCATCGCCGTGTCCGCTCAGAGAGGGCTGCGGCCGGCGACCGTGATCTGTCCGAGGGGCTGGCGCGGCTGGTACGGCGCTTCCAACGCGGCGACGGCGTCGGCGGGGAGCTCGATGTCGACGGCGGCGATGGCTTCGGCGAACTGCGCGAGGTCGTCGTCCCCGACGATGGGTGCCGTGACGAAAGGCTTGGACAGCACCCACGCGCAGGCGGTCTGCGCCATCGAGATCGCGAGCCGCTGCGCCTGGCGTTCGACCGCCGCGAGCACGGCGTAGTCCGCATCGGACCCGAAGTCGCTCGTGAGCACCTTGTCCTGGTGCGCCCGCCGGCCGGTGGCTTCCCGGTCACGGGGCAGCGCACCCGCAAGGAAGCCGCGGGCGATGGGGGACCAGGGAACGAGCGCCACACCCTCGTGGACGCAGTACGGGATCATCTCGCGTTCCTCCTCGCGGTAGGCGAGGTTGTACAGGTTCTGCATGACGGAGAAGCGCGCCAGTCCCCCGGCGTTCTGGATCTCCCGGATCTTCGCGAACTGCCAGGCCGTTGGCGAGCAGGCCCCGAGATAGTGGACCTTCCCCTGCCGGACCACGTGGTCGAGCGCCTCCAGCATCTCCCCGACCTCGGTATCCGGATCGAAGCGGTGCGTGTAGAGCAGGTCGATGTGGTCGGTCCCGAGCCGCCGGAGGGACGTGTCGACGGATTCGATACGAGGATCGCGGCTCCCACCAGGGGCCCGAGGACCGAACGGCGGCCGCCGAGCAGGAGTAGGAGAGGACCGCCACCACGAAGGTGAAGCCGAACTGGTTCGGATCGAGCGCGTAGCTGTGGAGGGCCTCGAGCCCGCCGAAATAGCCGGCCACGAGACCGGAGAGCAGGAACGCAAGGGAATGGTGCCGGGGAACGGACATGCCCAGGGAGGACGCCATCGCCTCATCCTCGCGGATGGCCTCGAAGGCCCGTCCGAGCCGGCTTCCCCCGATGGCGTACAGCAGGTAGACCACCGCCACCAGGGCCAACGCGATGTCCAGCGGCCCAACCAGCCTGGGGATGTTGTTGCAGCCCATGGCACCGCCGGTCAGGCCTTCGGTGTAGAGATTGACGGACAGCACCACCTGGACGAAGGCAAGCGTGGCGATGGCTTGGTAGACACCCCGCAGACGGGCGAGCGGGACGGCGAGAACCCGGCTGACCGCGGCGCCGAGGATCGCCGCCGCGACCAGCGCGAGCTGGGCGGGGACACCGTAGCGGGTCGCCAGGATCGCCGCGCTGTTGGCGCCGATGGCCGCGATGCCCGCGACCGCCACCGAGAAGACGCCGGCCTTGAGGACGATGTACTGCGCACAGGCGAAGCCGGCGTGAAGCAGGACCTGCAGCAACGAGACCCGCAGACCGGCGACGGTGAAGACGAGGATCGGGAACGCGTCGAAGGGAAACCGCAGGACCTGCGTCTCCGACCAGCGCTGCGCGAGCGTGATCAACACCATGTTGACGCCGATGGAGGAGATGATCGCGCCGAACTCCTCCTCGCCGTTGGCGCGCAGCCGCCGGAATGCCACCAGCTCGATCAGCACCGAGAGCGCACCGCCGACCGCCGTCGCGGCCAGGAAGGCGGCCCAAAGCGGCAAACCCAGCTCGACCAGGTGCAGCGCGACAAACGCGCCGATCATGAAGATGGCGCCATGCGCAAGATTGAGAATTTTGTGAATGCCGAACACGAAGTTGAGCCCCAAGGCGAACAGCGCATAAACGCTGCCAACGAAAATCCCGTTGATGAGCTGTTGCAGAAGCATTTTGCCTCACAGTGTGGTGCGAATCCCGGGAGGGCACTCGCACGTGACGCGATGAGCGGGAAACGCGGATGCCTCCCCGGCCCCCTGCGCTGCGGAGCGGGCCTGTGCGGCGCCTGCACGGTGCACATCGACGGGCGGGCGGTCCGGTCGTGCCAGGTGTCCGCCGGCGCTGTGGGCGACGGCCGGATCGTCACGATCGAGGGCCTGTCCGCCGCGGGGGACCATCCGGTGCAACGGGCCTGGATCGACGAGCAGGTTCCGCAATGCGGCTACTGCCAACCGGGCATGATCATGGCGGCGGCGGCGCTGCTCGCCGCGGTGCCGAAGCCGTCGGACCGCGAGATCGCCGAGGCGATGACGAACCTCTGCCGCTGCGGCACCTACCCGCGCGTGACGGCGGCCATCAAGCGCGCCGCGTCGGTCTGATCCCTGGGGAGCCGAACCATGACCGAAAACCTCACGGTGTCCCGTCGGGCCTTCATGCGGGGGTCGGCCGCCGCCGGCCTCGTGGTGGCGATCGGGCTGCCGACGCCGGGGGCCGCCAGCCTTCCGGCACCGGGCGTCGCCGCTCTGGGCGCCTTCCTGCGCATCGCCGGCGACGGCTCCGTCACCGTGGTGGCCCCCTGCGTCGAGATGGGACAGGGATCGCACACGGCCCTGGCGATGATCGTCGCGGACGAGGCCGGTGCCGACTGGACGCGCGTCTCCGTCGTCGCGCCGCCGGTCGCCGCCGTGTATCGGACTCCCGGCCGCCCGATGCAGAACACCTCGGGAAGCCAGATGGTCCGGCGCTGGAACACTCCGCTCCGGAAGGCGGCGGCGGCGGCCCTTCCCGAGCCGGCGGAGCCGACACTGCGCAGCGGTCGGACCATCGTCGGCGGCAACCCGAAGCGGCTCGACATCCCGTCGAAGGTGAACGGCAGCGCGGTCTATGGGATCGACGTGCGGGTGCCCGGGATGCTGTTCGCCGCCATCCGGCAGGCTCCGGTCTTCGGCGGCAGGCTCGTGTCGGTTGACGACGCCGCGGTTCGCGGGCGGTCCGGTGTCGTCGAGGTGGTCCGGCTGCCGAACGCCGTCGCGGTCGTCGCGGACAGCTTCTGGCGCGCCAAGACGGCCGCCGACGCGCTGGAGCCCACCTTCTCCGCACCGTCCACCTCCGAGGTGACGACCGACGACATCATGCGGTCGCAGAGAATCCAGCTCGACAATCCGGTCGCGACGGTCGCCATCGACAGCGGTGGCCCCGGTATTCCGGCGGGCTCCACCGTCCTGACCGCCGATTACAGCGTGCCCTTCCTCCACCACGCGACCATGGAGCCGATGGCCTGCACCGCCCACCTGACCGAGGACCGGTTCGAGTTCTGGGTGCCGACCCAGAATCTCACCGGCGTGCAGCGGGTCGGCGCCAAGGTCGGCGGCCTACCGCCGGAGCGGATCGTCGTCAACGCCACGCTCCTCGGCGGCGGCTTCGGTCGCAAGTTCGAGCAGGATTTCGTCGAACAGGCGGCGCTGATCGCCAAGGCGGTCAAGCGCCCGGTCAAGCTCGTCTGGACGCGGGAGGAGGACGTCCAGCACGGCTTCTAAAGGCCCGCGATGACGGCCCGGCTCTCCGCCGCGCTCAACGCGGACGGAATGCCGACGGCCCTGGTCATGCGGGTGGTCGGCCCGTCGGTGGTCGAGCACACCATCGGCACCCCGTTCGTGGGCGGCGTCGATCCCGTATCGCGTCGCCGAAGGCCTCGGCCTGCAACTTCGCTACGTGAACCAGGCGTGGCTTCATGGCCGCTTCGTCACGTCCGCGCTCCAGCACGCCGCACTCGCGGTGTCCGCCGGGCTGGCGACCGTGGTGGCGTGCGTGACGGCCGTGAGCTTCAGCCGGGAGCGGGCCATCCTGCTGGGAGCCGGAGACCATGAGGGAAACCGCGAGGAGGGCGGAACCCACGGCGAGGCGCCGCCCTACGGGCTGACCTCCCCGGCCAGTGGTGCTGCCTTGGCGATGCAGCGCTACATGGCCGTGCACGGCGTGACCGGCAAGCAGCTTGCCGCGGTGCCGATCGCGATCCGTGAACACGCGATGCGCAATCCCGATGCGATTATGCGGGAACCGCTGACGGTCGAGGCGCACCAGACCGCCCGCATGGTCGTGGACCCGCTGCGCCTGTTCGACTGCTGCCTGATCTCCGACGCGGCGGTCGTGGTCCTGGTCACCACGGGGGACCGCGCCCGCCATCTGCGCCGAAAGCCGGTGCGGATCGCCGCCATGCAGGGGATCCGCGCCGGACGCGACGAGTTCATCTTCGCCCCACCGGGCCTGGGCATCGCGCAACAGCCGTTCGACCCCGGCGCCCCCCGGCCTCGGGACACCGAGGTTTTCCAACGGCTCGGCGCCGGGCAGGCCGACGTCGACGTCTTCTACACCTACGACGCCTTCTCTCCGCTGGTCCTCTTCAGCCTGGAGCGCTTCGGCTATTGCGGGCGCGGGGAGGCGGCCGCCTTCGTCCAGGACGGGCGCATCGGGCCGGGCGGGGCCCTTCCCGTCAACACCTCCGGCGGTCTGCTGTCGGAAGCCCACGTCTCGGGCTGGAACTCGATCCGCGAGATGACGCGGCAGATCCGCGGGGACGCCGGCGACCGCCAGCTTCCCAGGGCGGAACTCCTCCACTGGGGGACCCCGTGGGGCGATTCGGTGATGCTCACCCCATAGTGAGAGGACGCGCACCATGCACGAGGAAGGCCCGGGCGCACGCCCGCTGCCGAGGATTTCCCCCGACAACCGGCCCTTCTGGGAGGCGTGCCGGAATCACAGGCTGGAACTGCCGTGGTGCGGCGATTGCGGATCGCCGCATCTTCCCCCCGGGCCGGTCTGTCCCTTCTGCCTGTCCGACGCGATCACCTGGCGCACGGCGACCGGCCGCGGCCGCATCGCCAGTTGGGTGCGCGTGCACAAGGCGTGGTTCCCGGCCTTCGCCGGGCAGGTGCCCTACACCGTGGTCCTGGTGGAGCTGGCCGAGGGTCCCCGCCTGATCGCCAGCATGGCGGATCGCCGCAACGCCGCGGTGGACATCGGAATGGAGGTCGCGGTGGCCTTCGAGGACCTCGACCAGACCTCCCTGCCGGTTTTCACCCCCTGGCCATCGGGCTGACTGGCGGGCTGACTGGCGGGCTGACTGGCGGGCTGACTGGCGGGCTGACCGCCTCTC
>OFDN01000596.1_pt1 | contig 28240 bp, 23 predicted proteins | sample 1520971 | NCBI WGS metagenome assembly OFDN01 (sample SAMEA94257418, study PRJEB24077) | hot springs metagenome | biome: Aquatic biome; feature: Geographical feature; material: Water | place: India | collected 2012-06-12 | depth 5 m | reverse complement strand
CACAAACTCCTGCACCGGCTGATGCGGCCTGCGCGCCATGACCGCCTTGAGCAGCGCCACCAGCAGGACACCGAACAGCGGCACCACCGCACCGGCCAGACCGTCGCCGAGCTGGTGCCCGAGCCGGTGCGGTTCATCCGCAGGTAATCGATCTGGAAGGTGCGGGTCTCGGCTCCGCGCACGCGAATCAGGCCGCTATCGAGGCTCCATGAATAGTCATTCGCCTCCAGCAAGGCGCGCATGATCGACTCCAGCGGCAGATCCCGGACGTCGAGGGTGACCGCGCCGGTGACGTCGTTGTCAGGCACGATGTTGAGATTGTTGGCCTGAGCGAACAGCGCCAGCGCCGACTTCAGTTCAAGCCCGGCCGCCTTGAACGTGTAGAGGGTCTTGTTGGCGGAGGCCTCGGTTCCCGGCAGGGCGGAACCCGTGGTGGAAGGAACGGGCTCGGACTTCACGGGCGCGACGTTGGTGGACGTGCCGGCGCGGGCGCGTTCCTCGGCCGCGTTCCATTCGTTGTCCGCCAGGCGCGCCCGGAATTCGGGACCACGGTCGGGACTGTGTTCACGCTGCCACGGCGTGACTTCCTTCTTGGGGTCACGGGTCGAGGCGCAGCCGGCGGCGATGCCGGCCAAGGTGAGGGTGATCGCCGCCTGCCAGAGGCGACGCGCCCGCGGCGGGGCCGATGGTGTGGGGGTGTTCATGGGGATGGATGTGTGTGTTCTGTGGGGGATGGGGGGAGAGTGGATTTCAGCCGCCGGCTTGGGGTTGGGGGCTGGCGCTGCGAGGGGCCGGTTCCGCGGGTGGCACGATTGGGCCGGCCGTCACGGGGGCGGTTTTGGCGCCGGGCAGGCGGTCGAAGGCGGGAAAGTCGGCCCGCACTTCGCCGTTGGCCGGATGCCGGAGGAAAATCGCGCCGTTCTCGATGCGTTCGACGGTATAGCCGAAGGCTTCTTCGCCTTCGCGCAGGAGCTTCCCGTTGATGACGGCGAACTGCTGGCCGGCCTGCCGCCAGATGGCCGAGACCTGCATCGTTTCGGGCTTCGCCGCGGCGATGATGCTTGGCCGGGCATTGACCGGCTTGACGAAGGCGAACGGATCGCGATCCGGCGCCTGAAGCCAGCGCTCCATCCGGCCGCGGGCCACCTCACGACGGAGCGTGGATTCTCCGGCCGGCAGCGCCGGCAGGGGAACCGTCGGGGCGGACGGAGCCACGGCGTCGGCGGCCTTGGGGGCAACCTTGCGGGCGGCGGCAAATTTTGGTCCGAGCGCGCGGCGAAGTTCCTTGCGGGAGTTGAAGAAGACGCTGCCGAGGGCGACGACAACGAGGCCGGCCACGAAGAAGCGGTTGCGCAGCAGTTTTTTCATGGCTTGGGCGCGATGCCCCAGAGTTGGAGGTTGTAGGTGGCCTTCGCGGCGGTGCCATTGCGGCCCGCGAGGTTCAGTTTGAGGATGTCCACGCGTTTCGGGTGGCTCGCGAGGAAGTGGGTGAACTCCAGCAGGCGCTGGTAGGCGTTGCGCTGGGACTGGATTCCCAAGGCGGGTTTGACCTCGAAGGTGACCGGCACCATGACGAGGCTCTCCGCGCCGACGGTCTGGTTCTCCGCCTCGCCGAAGCGCGGGTTGAAGTCGAGCGCGAGCGTGATCGCCTTGTCCCGCAGTTCGTCCAGCCAGCCGGCGATCGCCTCCTGGGTGGCAAAATGCCGTTCCATCGCGGCGGAGTAGCGGCCGATGACATTGTCGCTTTCGATCGCCTTGCGCCGCAGTTCCATCTCCTCGATCTGCTGCGTGAGCTTGCTGGTGCGCCGCGTCAGTTCCTCCGATTCCCGGATGACGGGCCGGATCCGGTCCAGCGACCACCAGAGCAGGGTGGCGCTGCACGCGAACGGCAGGATGAACATGAGGCGCGGCAGCACCTTGCGCTGAAAGCTGGTCTGCGGCGGCCGGCCGAGCGGTCGTGCCGGAGTTTGGGCGGTGGGCAGGGGTGGTGGGGTTTTCATCGCAGGACTCCTTGCAGCAAAAACTCACGGGAACGGGAGGGTTGCAGGTTGGCGAATTCCCGCAGCCGGCTGGCCCAAGCGTTGAGCGAGCCGGATTCCACACCGCCTTTGGCCTCGGCGGCGACCGGGGCGTTGGTGGAGCTGTCGCGCAGGGTGGAGGGGTCAAAGGTCAATCCCAGGGGCCCTTCGTTCAGCCGGAGGGCGAATTCGCGGGTCAGATGCTTCACGTCGGCGACCGGGGCCGACTCGGAGGCGGGTTGGACGGCGCCGCTGAGGGTCACGCGCCACTGGTTGGTTTCCGCCAGCAGCGTCAGGTTGGTCAGCACGAGGTCGCGTGGCAGTGCTTCGGTGACGCCGCCGAGCACCCAGGTCGGGATCGGGTCCGGCTGGTCCGGTTGGGCCGCGCTGAGGAAGCTCGACTTGCGCTCGGCCTCGACGAAGAACTCCTGGAGGGAGCGATGCCGGCCCTGAAGCTCCTGTTCGAGCGACTTCAGGCGCCCGATCGCACGCCTTTCCTCGCGGTGATGGTATTGCACCAGGGCCGTGAGGCCGCAGGCCACGGACAGCAGGCCGATGGCCGAATAGGTGCTGAAGCGCATCACCGTGCGGCGGGCCGGCGCCTCCCGATGCTCGCGGCTGATGAGGTTCACCTGCGGGCCGACCGAAAGCCGCAGCGCCTCTTCCGCCCAGGAGAAGTCGCCGGCCGGGGCCGGACTCGCCTTGAGCGGGACTTCGAGGAAGCTGGCCAGCCCGGGCACCCGTTCGGCCGCGGCGGCATCCGCCAGCCAGGCATTGGAGACCACGACGCCATACTGCTGCTGCGCGAACAGCAGGGTGCGGTTGAGGTCCACGGCAACCCGGTCGGCTTCGTGGTTCCACGAGCCGGGCAGGGTGCGCACGAGCAGCGGCATGGTGTCCCCGCGGGCGACCAACACGGTGGTCGTCTCCCCGTGGGCGGCGGCCACCAGTGTGATCTCGTCATCGCGCAGCGGGAGTTGCCGGAGCTGTGACCGCAACACCTCGGAGCCGGGCGTCAAGGTGCCAAGGTGAAGGCCGGCGTCGTTGCAGGCTTCCACGATGCGTTCGTAGAGCTCGGTGGGCATCAGGTGCAGCAGCGCGCCGCCGCTGGCCTTCGTCGGCACCGTAAGCTGAAAGCCCCAGGTTGCCGGCCCATTGAACGGCTTGTGCTGCTGGACCTGGCGTTGCAGGTATTTGGTCAGCGCCCCGGCCTTGCCGGTCGGCACGTCCACCCAGTGCTGGTGAAACTGCGGGTGCAGCAGCACGAGCGACACGTTGGTGCCCTGGAACGCGGTGCGTTTGGCGGCTTCCCGCAGCGCCACGAGGAATTCGGCCGGCGTGGTGACCGGTGAAGGACTGCTCCAGGCGACACCAAGGGCACCCTTGTGGAGGGCGATGGCCGAGAACCGGCCGTTGAGCCACGACACGCCCAGCAGCGTGCCCGGGGGCAGTTTCTGCGCTTGGACCGATGTGGCGGTTTGGGAATTGAGCTTGAGCATGGGGGTGCTCCCTGGCGGGGGTTACTGGATGAGCTGATCGAGCGTGGTCAGCAGGTTGGTCTGGGCCGTGGCCGTGGCCGTGGCAAAAGTCTGGTTGGCGAAGCCCGAGTTGGCGTAATTGACGTAGGCGGCCATGTAGGTGTTGAGCGCATTGATCAGCTGGGTCTGCGTCGCCGTTGCTGTGGGGTTGGCCGGGGCGGCGAGGAAGCTCGTCGCGGCCTGTCCCAAGTCGGAACCGACCAGCGAGTCCGAAGTCCAGCCCGCCTGGGCGCCGCCTCCGGATCGCCACGAACCGCTGTCGCACACAAACGCCAGGGAGTTCTTCTGCACGATCACGACCTGCGTCGTGCCGTCCGGCGCGTTGAGGGCCACGCGGGTGCCCTTGAGCACCCAGACGCTGCGGGGTGAACCGCTCATGACGTTGGTGCTGACGTTGTCGAGGCTGTAGCTGCCATACGGCACGCCCTGGGCGTTCAGCGCGAGCTGGACGAACCAGTCGCTCATCTGGATGCGCTGGATCTTCAGGTCCTCGCCCTTTCCGGCCCAGGTCCAGCCGGCGGGGACCTGGTTGGGTGAATTGGTCCAGAGGGCGTCGAACACGTTGGAGGAGACGACACCGCTGGCGAGGGTCGAGGGCAGTTCCCGGCCCACCGAGGAAATGACCATCATCCGCGGGGACACGGGCGGCAGCGAACCGTTCACCGTCTGGGTGAAGGGCAGGGTTGAGGTGGCGTTGGTGCCGATCCGCAGGCGTTCGTCGATGAGCACCAGCCGCGGCAGCTTGCGGTCATTCTGCAGGAGTCTGGTCGGCGTGGTGCCGAGCTCAGGCGCGATGACAGCGGCGAAGTTGGTGTGCGCGGGAATGGAGCGGGTCCGGAGGGCGTAGCTTTCGACGGCCGCGCCGATGGACTTGAGATACTCCTCCTCCTTGAGGCGGGCCCGGTCGTCGATCTCCGACGTGAGCATGGGCAGCGCGGCGGCGGCGAGCACCACCAGCACGGCCAGCACCAGGAGGAGTTCGATCAGGGTGAAGGCCTGCGGGCGACAGCGCCGCACCGGGCCGGAAGCGATGGGGGGATGGGCTTTCATCGGATGGAGTTGCAGGCGTCCCGCAGGGAGTTCCGGTGGGAAAGGCACTGGTTGTATTGCTGGGTGCCGCCGCCGGATTTGCTGCACCCGTTGTTGTTGCTCCACGTGGTGAAGCTGCGGATGCAGTTGAAGGCGGCCTCGACGACGGGCGCCGGGTTGCGGACGACCGGCGCGTTGTCGCAGCAGCCGGTTTCGCAGGGGCCCTCGACGCGCCAGCCATAGCCGGGGCCGTCGCCCGACATGTAGCAGCCGGATTTGACCCAGACGCGCACGATGTTTTTCCCGCCGGGTGAGGCGAACCAGCCGGTCGGACTGCTCAGATTGTCATATTTGTAGCGCGTCCCGTCGCACATCTCGAGCACCACGTTGGAAAGGTCCTTCGTGCTGGTGACATAGACTGAGTTGGTGCAGCCGTTGAAGAAGACGGTGACGGCGGATTTGCAGCCAGAGGCAGTCCCTGCGGCGACCGTTTCCGCCGGCGCCGAACCGCAGCCGGAAGTGCTGCCACCACCCGGGCTTGGGCCATCATCATCGTCGTCATCGCCTCCGGTTCCGCCAGTGCCGCCCGTCTGAGCGGTGTTGTTGGCCGTGTTCAGGAAGGTGTCCACCGTGGTGACTAAACCAACGGCGGGGTCATTGAGGGCGACGGTGACGGGCACGACCGCCTGCACCCACCGGCCGGCCATGTAGATGTAGCTGGCATCGGCGTGGAGGATGTCGCGGGCAAACAGGCCGCCGTCCGAGTTGTGCAGGTCCACGGAGGTGCCGTCCACGACCCACAGCTCCCGGCGGCTGTTGGGGGTGATGGCGTTCGTCGTGCCGGTGCCCATGCTCCATGAGGCGGAATTGGTGGCGTCGAGGTTGTTGAGAATGAGCCGGTAGAAGAGTCCGGTCAGGGTCACCCGTTCGCGCTTGAGGTCGGACGCGGCGCCCTTCCACGAGGTCGGCCAGCCGGCCGGCAGCGCGTCATCGGCGCTGTTCCAGATATTGGAAAACGTGAGCCCGGAAGTGGGTAACGGGGCGTCGAGGCTGGAGAGGATGATGAAATTGAGGTTCCGCGGCTCGCGGGAGCCGGCGATGGTCTGCGTGTAAGGGAGGGCGGAGAACGGCAGCGAGGGTGCGCCGATCTGGAAGGTGGGATCCACCAGCACCGTGCGCCGGTTGCCGAGCGAGTTGGTGAGGATCTCGTTGACGCTGCGGTTGAGCTGCGCGGCCACTGCCGTGCTCCAGGTGGACGACGACGGCACCGACAGCGCCTGCTTCACGACGTTGGACAGTCCCGTGGCGATGCCCTTGAGGCTGGTCTCCTCGGCGGTCCGCCGGTTCTCAATCAGCGTGCGCTGGGCGGAGATCAGGCCGTAGCCGGCCAGGATGGCAATGATCGCGATGACGCCGACGAACTCGATCAGCGTGAATCCGCGGGTGCGGACGGGTGTGCGGGAATGCTTCATGAGTGGGTCATTTGATGCCGGCCATCAGGGACAGGATCGGCATGAACACCGCGAGGGCGACGAAGCCGACCACGGTCACGAGGAACAGGATCAGGGCCGGTTCCATGAGGCCGAAAAGGCGTTTGATCCGCTGGGGCACGATCAGGTTGTAGTAGCCCGAGACGTTCTCGAGCGCCTGGTCGAGCTGACCGGTCTTCTCGCCGATCACCGACATGCGGATCAGCAGGTTGGGGAAGATGTTGTGCTGGCGCAGGGCGCCGCTGAACGTCTCGCCTTCCTCGATGCGGCGGGCGACATCCACCACGATGCCCCCGACCAGCGGGCTGCCCACGAGGCCTTCGCAGAGCTTGAGGCCGGTGACGAGAGGGACACCATTGCGGTAGAGCACCGCGAGGTTCTGGGCGAACCGGGCAATCCAGAGCATGTGCGTCATGCCGCCGAGCAACGGGACCCTCATCCACAGGCGGTCCCAGAGGACGGCGAAATCATGGGACTTTTTCCGGGCCACTTGGATCGCAAGCGGGCCCACCAGGAGCAGGATCATCCAGATCCACCAGGTTGCCTTGGTGAAGTCGCTGATGCCAAACACCACCTTGGTCGGCCACGGCAGCGCAACCTTCGCGACGGACAGGAGGCCGACGAACCGCGGCACCACGAACGTGAAGAGGACCAGCACGAAGATCATCGTCGTGATCATCACGATGGCCGGGTAGATGGTGGCCTGCTTCACGTCGGAGGCGATCTGGTCCTGCCATTCGAGGTAGCGCTTCAGTTCGCCGAACGCCTCGGGCAGCGCGCCGCTCTGTTCGCCGGCGCGGACGAGGCTGGTCATGCTGTGCGAGAAACACTTCGGGAAGCGGGCCATCGAATCCCCGAGCTGGAGCCCGGATTCGACCGAGCGCTTGACCTCGCGGATGACCTGGGCGAAGGCGACGCGGTCGCAGTCCTGCGCCGCCACATCCAGTGCCTGCACGAGCGGGATGCCCACCTTGGTGAGGAAGCCCATGAGCGTGCAGAAGTTGATGAGGTCGCGGCGGGAAACGGCGCCGTAGCGGTTGGGGTTGGAGCGGATTTCCTCGGCGGCGGCATCCTTCTCGGCCTTCGCCTCCACCAGCCACACGCCGTTGGAGCGGAGCGTCTCCTCGAGGGAGACCTCGTCGAGCGCATGCATCCGTCCGCTCTGGCTACGGCCACGGACATCGAGACCGACGTAGGAAAAGGTCTTCATGGCGGCTTATTCGTTGGGGCGGGTGACCCGGAGGAGTTCCTCCAGCGTGGTGGCGCCCTGCATGGCCCGACGCAGGCCGTCGTCGAACATCGAGAGCATGCCGCCCTCGCGGGCGAGCCGGACAAAATCGGAATGGGCTGCACGGCGGATGATCGGTGCGTGAAACCGCTCATCGAGCGTCATGATCTCGAACACCGCCTGGCGTCCGCGGAAGCCGCTGCCGTGGCAGCGGTCGCAGCCCGCGGCCTTCCACAGCTTCGGCTCGAGCCCGGCCGGCGGGGTGAGATTCAGTTTGGCCAGCTCGGCCTCGGGATCGGCGATCGGTTGGCGGCAATCCGGACAGAGCCGGCGCACGAGGCGTTGGGCCAGCACGGCCACCAGGCTGCTGGGTAGCAGATAGGGCTCCACGCCCATGTCGATGAGCCGGGGAATGGCCCCGGGAGCGTCGTTGGTGTGGAGGGTCGAGAAGACAAGATGGCCCGTCAGCGCGGCCCGGATCATCAGCGTGGCCGTTTCCGTGTCGCGGGTTTCGCCGACGAGAATCACGTCGGGGTCCTGCCGCAGCAGCGACCGGAGGGCGGCGCTGAAGGTGAGGCCCACCTCCTCGCGGATCTGCGTCTGCCGGATGCCGGCGAGGGGCATCTCCACCGGATCCTCGAGCGTGAAGATGCTGAGGTCCGGTTGGTTGATCTCGTTGAGCACCGAGTAAAGGGTCGTGGTCTTTCCGGAACCCGTCGGGCCGGTGACGATGACGACGCCGTAGGGCGCCTCGATGGCCACGCGCAATTTGGCCTCGAATTCCGGTGTGAGACCCAGATGGGCCAGGCGGTTGACCTGCGAGCCCGTGTCCAGGATCCGGACGACGATGCTTTCGCCGAACTGCGTGGGCAGGCTGGAGATGCGCAGGTTGATCTTGCGCCGGCTGACCTGGATGGAGGCCCGGCCGTCCTGCGGCACGCGGCACTCGGTCACATCGAGATCGCCCAAGATCTTCATGCGTGCCGCCACGGCCGACTGCAGTGACTTGGGCAGCAGCACGTCGGGATGCAGCACGCCGTCGATGCGCGTGCGGATGCGCAGGAGCTTTTCCTCGGGCTCGAAATGGATGTCGCTGGCGCGGCGGTTCACGGCGCGCTGCAGCACCTGGTTGACGAGATGGATGATCGGGGCGTCGTCGTCCGGAGACGCCTCGATCTCGGGCGCAGCCGCCGCCTCGCGGTCTTTCTCATGCTCCTCCTCCGCGATGATCTTGTTGATGGACTCCTGGATCGTCGGCCCACGGAGCTGGAGCCGGTCAATCGCGTTGAGCAGATCCCGCTCGGTCGCGGCCACCGACTCGATGCGGTGTCCGGTGATCATCCCGAGCTGGTCCATGGCCACCACGTTGGTGGGGTCGGCCATCGCGACGGTGAGGACGCCGTCCTGCAGGCTGACGGGCAGGGCCTTCAAACGGCGCGACACGTCGGACGGAATGAGCCGCGCGACCTCCTCGGTCAGCGGCGTCCGCGACAGGTCCACGTAGCGGGTCCGGCTCTCGCGGGCGATGAACTCGGCCACCTTTTCGGGAGCGACCAAGTTCAGGTCCACCAGCACCTTGGTCAGCGCCCCGCCGCGGCGCTTCAGCTCACACTCCGCGAGCTCAAGCTGAACGGGCGTGATCAGGCCGGCGCCCAGCAGGCGTTCACCGATGCCGATCGTGGAGGGGGTGCGCTGCATCAGAGGTGGGTGAGATAGAGGTAAACGTCGGCAAACCCGGTGACGCCCACGGCCGAGAAGTCGTATTTCACGCGGCCTTCGAGATCGGTTCCGGGTGCGGATTCGCCGAGGCTGGCAGACGGGCCGTCAATCAGCCGATTGAGCTCCTGGGCGTCCTCACGGGTGACGTTGACGAGCCGGACATCAAGGACTGCACCCGCTCCGGCGGTGTGGTTGGCGGTGACCGTCGTGGGGGTCAGTCTGTAGGCGGAATTGCTGCCGTCCGGCTCAATTTCGGCACCCTCAGTCGGGCGGACTTGGACGATGGACTGCTCGGCAATGCGGGAGCGAAACGACTGCTCCGACAATCCCAGCGGGAAGAGGACCTGCCGCTCCCAATGCAAGGCTGAAGGTGGATTGGTCGCAAAATCAAAGGCCCGGCCCTGTGCGTCGCCCAACAGTCCAAACCGGGCGGCGTAGGTGACGGCGGCCGAACGGACTGAATGATAACTGCTGGCGGTTTCCATCACCCGCGCCTGGTGGATGACGTCCAGCAGGCGCGGGACGAACAGCGAGGCCAGAGTCGCAATGATGGCCAGCACTCCCACCAACTCGATGAGCGTGAACCCCCTGGCTGCGTGCGGGCAGGCCTGTTGGCGGGACAGTTTCATGGTGCTGGTGGGCGGGGGCGGACGGAGCGGCTTGGAAGACCGCTCCGTCCGTTGTTAGCGCGACAGAGAGGGTGAACGGCTATTACTTGTGCGCGATGTAGACGTAGACGTCGGTCAAGCCGCCGGAAGCAGCGCCATATTTGACCCGGCCGTTGAGGTCTGCGCCGGTGGCGGTGCCGAGGGAGGTGCCGTCAATCTTGTTGTTGAGTTCGCGGGCATCGTCTTCGGCCACGCTGAAGAGCACGGCTTGGAGCACGACCGCGCCGGTCGCGTCGTTTGCGGTGCCCGTGCCGTCGAGGTTGTAGGCAGCGTTATCAGCGCTGGAAGCAGTCACGGACGTGGCGGCGTCGCGGACCTGGATGTTCGACGCGGTTCCGAGCTTGGTCTCGAAGGGCTTTTCGATGAAGCCGCCGGCCAGCAGCACCGTGGAATCCCAGTTCGTGATGCTGGAGGTGTTGGTGAAGGCGTTGCCCGTGGCGTCGCCGAAGCGGCCATACTTGCCGAAGTAGGTGATCGCGGCCGACTTCAGGCTGTTGTAGCTGAGGGCGGCACCGTTGACGCGGGACTCATTGATGGCGGAGAAGATCCGGGGAATGAGCAGGGCCGCGAGGACGGCGATGATGGCGAGCACGCCGATCATTTCGATCAGGGTGAATCCCGAACGACGGCGCAGGTTGATTTGGCTGACTTTCATGTGTTTTGTGTGTTTGTTTTGTGGTGTCTGTTTATCGGGTCCACGAACGGCGTGACAGCGCCGCCCAGGGGGGGCCCAAATCGTTTGGAATGGTTTCAGCGATGGGTCACGTAGAGGCGCACATTGCCGCGTTTGGCCGTTCCAAAATCGTATTTTACCCGGCCGTTCAGGTCGGTTCCGGCCCGGTTTTCGCCCGCTGACTGCTCTTCGCCGTCGATACGGCTGTTGAGCGCGCGGGCATCGGCCAGCGACACCTGCTCGAGGATCGCCTCGACCACGATCTGCCCCCCGGCTGTGGTGTTTTGGGTGACGGGGGTGTAGCCGGAAAAGCTGTAAGCGTTGTTGTCTCCCGACGGCGCCTTGAAGGCGTCCTGAGGGGCGGAGATTGCCAGGCGGGACTGAGCGGCAACGCGGACTGCGAAGTCATCTTCGAGGAACCCGGCCGGCTTGAGCACGGCTGAGTCCCAGTGGGCGGCCGTTTCGGCATCGCGGAACAGCGCGGTGTAGTCCGTGTCGGGCCGGTCGAACCGGTGCTGGTCCAGGAAGCGCTGCGCGGCGGTCTTGGCCAGCATGTAGGTCTGGGCGGACTGGTTGAGCCGCGCATTGGTGACCACCGAGAACATCTGCGGCACGACGGACACGGCGAGCATGCCGACGACGCTGATGGCGCCGACCGTCTCGATCGGACTGAAGCCGCTGCGCCGCGACAGGCCCGTGGCTGGGTTGGGTTGGGTGCGTTTCATGGGGTATGTGTGACTCCTGTTTTGCTTCGTCGAACTGTCCCGTCCTGAGCAGGCCCCCGGCGATCGCCGGCGTTTTTCTCCCCTCGTCTGCTTTCGCAGCCCTTGCCGCCTTCACCGCCGGGAGCCACTCAGGACATCCGCAGTCTGGTCACAACTACCCACTTTCAAATCGCCAGATGTCAGTAACGGCCCGGATTCCGGCGGTTCGGCCTACTGACTTTTGGGGAGAAGCCAGCCGCCCAAGGCGTCGCTAGGGTCGATTCCGACAACGGGAAAAGTCGGCTGGGAGGCCAGTCCTAAGCTTCCGTTGCATTGAGCGGGCAGTGAATGCAGGGGGAACAGTTTCGACGCGGGAATCCGGCACGAATGGAGCCGGAGGGCCGCTGCTTTTCCGGCTGTTGCTCCTGCTGGTCGTGCTTTTGGGTGCGGCGCTGCCGGGGCGCACGGCCGCGCCGGAGTATTCCGTGCGGCGGCTGAACGGGGACAATGGACTGCCCCAGGACGCGGTGACGTGTCTGGCCCAGTCGCCGGACGGTTACCTCTGGGTTGGCACCGGTTTTGGCCTGGCCCGGTTCGACGGCGCCAAGATCACGGTGTTTGACCGCTTCAACACGCCGGCGCTGGTCTCCGATGCGGTGACCGCGCTGACCGAAGACGGTTCCGGCAGCCTGTGGATCGGCACCACGCGCGGATTGGTGCTGCATCGTCAGGGCGGCTTCAGCAACCGGACCCAGCTGGCCCATTTTCCGCATGAACGGATCGCCGCCCTGCTGCCGGCCGCGGACGGTGGCATCTGGGTGGGCTGGAGTCATGGGCTGAGCCGGGTCTGGCCCGACCGGGCGGAACATTTTGGTGAGGCCGCCGGCCTGCGAAATCTCGACGTGCGCGAAGTGCATGTCCTCGAAGACGGCCGGCTGCTGGTCCAGACCGCATCCGAATGGCAGGAGTTTGAGCCGCGTCAGGGTCGGTTTCTCGGTGCCCGCCAGAAATACATCCCGAGTCCGGGCGCCTTGTCCGCCCTGCCGATGGATGGTGACGGGTTTTCTTGGGTCGGCGATGCCGACGGCATTTCCGTCAATCGCGGCGGAACCTGGCGGCGGATGCTGGAGTTCACCCGCGAACAGCCGGCGGAAAGCGTCCGGTTCTATTCCCACCCGACCCTGGGGCTGATCGCCTTGGTGGTGCCGCACGGCGTCTATCAGTGGGACGGGGCCAAGTTCCGGCCGCTGACGACGGACACGCCCACCTGGTTACGGCGCACCCGCACCGCGCTGTTCGACCGCGAGGAAACGCTCTGGCTCGGCAGCTCCGAAGGTTTGCTCCAGCTCCAGCGCCGGTCCGTGCAGGTCATCGGACAGCGCGAAGGACTGCCGAGCGACCATGTGATGACCGTGTCCGAGGCACCCGACGGCAGCCTGTATGTCGGCACCCGCCGGGGCGTGGGCTGGCTGCGGAACGGCCGCGTCGCCGGCACCGTGCCGCTGCCGGCCGGCTTGCGCGAGGCGGACACCGTGGTCCTGGCGGCGCGTGACGGCCGCATCTGGCATTCGAGCGGCAATGGCGAGGTTGCCATCCGCCGCGGTGGGGCGGCCGAAACCGCGGTCGTGCTGCCGTTGGGCAACCGCAAGGTCCGCTGTCTCTATGAAGACCGCGGCGGGGCGGTCTGGATCGGCACTTCGTCCGGCTTGTTCCGGGCACGGGACGAGGCGTTGGAGAATTTCCCCGGCGATGCCCAGCTCGCGGTGTATGATGTCCGGACCGTGCTGCAGGATCATGCCGGCGTGCTTTGGATCGGCACCCATGGGTCCGGTCTGTTGCGGGTAAGCGGTGGCAAAGTCACCTCCACGGAGTCGGAGCCCGGCGCACCGCCGCTGGAGATTCTGTCCCTGTGCGAATGCCGCCGGGGCAACCTGTGGGTCGGCACCTCGGCCGGTCTCCACCTGTTCGCGGACGGCAAATGGCGGCGCTTCACCCGTGCGGATGGTCTGGCGGAAAATCTCGTGAACCAGGTGCTCGAGGACAATTCGGGCCGTCTCTGGCTGACGGGTGTGCGGGGCATCCACGGCATTCCGGGATCGGATCTCTCGGACGTCATGGGCGGTGTGAGGGCGCGGGTCCGCTGCGTCACGCTCAACCATCTGGATGGCATGATCGGTTCCGAAACCGGGGGTGGCCTGCAGCCGGCCGGCTGCCGTGACCGCTTCGGGAAACTCTGGTTTCCGACTCCCGGCGGCCTGGTGCAGATTTCGCCGGACTTGGTCCGGGCCAATACCCGTCCGCCGACTGTGATCATCGAGCAGATCCGGCTGGACCGGGACGAAATCTCGGGTCCGCGGCTCCATCGGCTGCTGCACGGCGAGGGCCCGATGCTGGAACTGACCCGGACAGAGTCGCGGGTCTTGGGCATCCGGTTCACCGCCACGACCTTTCCGCAAAACGACCTGGTCCACTTCCGCTATCGCCTGAAGGGTTATGACCGTGACTGGCGCCGGGCCGACGGCGTGCGCGAGGCGAATTACACCAACCTGAAGCCCGGGCAGTATGAGTTTGAGGTCGAGGCCGCGAACGCGCACGGCTACTGGAGCGTGGCGCCGATGTCCCTGCGGTTCCGGATCATTCCCCGGTTTTGGGAAACGCCTCTGTTCTACTCGATCGTCGCCGGCGTGCTGGTGTTTTGCGGACTGGAAATCGGCCGCTGGCTGCACGGCCGGCGCATCGCGCGGCTGAAGAAATCCCATCGCGCCCTCGAGGAGGAACGCGCCCGCATCGCGAAGGACCTGAATGACGAGATCGGCGCCAGCCTCAACGGCTTGGCGTGGCAGGCGGATCTGGCCAGCCGGGGCGCCGAAGGACCGGCCCGCAACGAGCTGGAGACCTTCTCGGCGCGCTCGCGTTCGCTGGTGGACCGCCTGCGCGAGGTCGTCTGGGCAGTCAACCCCGAGTGCGACGTGCTCGACAACTTCGCGGCCTATCTCAGCTACTACCTTGACGGCGTGAACGCGCCCAGCACGCGGTTCAAGCTCGACCTGCCCTCGGACCTGCCGCCCGCCCGGCTGCGTTCGGAGGTGCGGCACATCTTGCTCAGCGCGTTCAAGGAGACCGTGGCGCTGGCCGTCGGCCCGGCGGGGGCGCGGTTGGTGGAGGTTTCGCTGCGGTTTGCGGACGGAGTGGTGCGGCTGCGCGTGGTCCACAACGGCGCCGGCACGGGGGATGACGAGTGGAAGTCGCGGATGGAAACGCTGCGCGAACGCATGCACGCGATTGGCGGGCGCATTGACATTGCGGCGCGGACGGGGGAAGGAACGGAGGTCACCTGCGAAGTTAAGGCCGACGCCTCAGACACGTCGGTCCTGCGCAAGTCGGATCCCCCCACCCCCGATGAACATCAGAATCGCGATCGTTGAGGACCACGCCCAGATGCGTGAGGGCCTTTCCGCCATCATCCGGATGACCCCCGGATTCCTGCTGGTCGCCAATTGCGCTAACGGCAAGGCCGCCGTCGAGGAGCTCCCGGGCGCCCACCCCGACGTCACCATCATGGACATCAACATGCCCCAGATGAACGGCATCGAGTGCGTGCGCGAACTCCGCCGCCGAAAATGCTCCGGGCAGTTCCTCATGCTCACCATCGAGGAGAACACCGACCGGGTGTTCGCCGCGCTGGAAGCCGGGGCGCACGGCTACCTGATCAAGAACATGCCGGCCGACCGCATCATCGAGGCCGTGCGGGAACTCCATTCCGGCGGCTCGCCGATCTCCCCGCAGATCGCCCGGAAGCTGGTCCACACCTTCCAGAAGCCCGGGGCCGCCCCCGCGACGGCCAGCGAACCGGACCACAACCTTACCGAACGGGAACAGCAGGTGCTGACCCGCTTTGCCCAGGGCGACCGGGCCAAGGACGTGGCGGACCAGCTCGGCATTTCGGTTTACACGGTCCAGACCCACGTCCGGAACATCTACGACAAGCTGCACGTCCGTTCGCTGGCCGAGGCCGTCGCCAAGGCCCGGGTGATCTGACGCTGGCGGTGTGGCGCTTGTCACCGGCGGTTCGCTCCGTAGATTGCCGCCATGGCTTCACCGGTGGAACTGCCCCTGCCGACGATCGAGATCACGCCCGAGGAACAGACGCGGACGACCCGCGAGCCCGGCTACCTCGTGATCGTGTGGAACGACCCCGTGAACCTGATGCCCTACGTTACGCATGTCTTCCAGACCGTGTTTGGCTGGGAACGCAAGAAGGCGGAGAAGCACATGATGGAGGTTCACGAACACGGGAAGTCGGTGCTGGTGCGGGAGAGTTTCGAAAAGGCGGAATTCTACGTCCACCAGCTCCAGAAGTATTCTCTCCAGGCAACCCTCGAGCCCGCCGAGTGAGCCCAGAGTGGGGCCGGCGGTCGGTGTCAGGGTGGCTGCCTCCAAGTCCCGGTCCGACTCTCCAACGGTCGCTGTGGCCTGTTCGCCCACGCCCTTCCGCACGTTTTGCTTCCCCTTGGCGGTCCGGCTTCCATGCTCCCGCCGATGTCTGAAGCGCCCCTGCTTACCCTTGATCTGCCCGGCATCCGCAAGCTGAAGTCCGGCAAGGTCCGCGAAGTGTTCGATCTCGGCGACCGCCTGCTGTTCGTTGCCAGCGACCGCATTTCCGCCTTCGACTGCATCATGCCGAACGGCATCCCGCGCAAGGGCGAGGTGCTTACCCAGATCTCCCACTTCTGGTTCGATCTCACCGAAAGCTGGCTGCCCAATCATCGCCTCGCACGGGCCGCTGATCCGTTGCCCGCCGCGCTCCAGCCGTTTGCCGCGCAGCTCGCCGGCCGGAGCATGATCGTGAAGAAGTCCCAGCCGCTCGCGATCGAGTGCGTGGTGCGCGGTTACCTGGCCGGGTCCGGCTGGAAGGAATACCGACACAGCCAGACCGTCTGCGGCCTTCCGCTGCCGGCGGGACTGCGGGAGTCGAGCGAACTTCCGGCCCCGATCTTCACCCCGGCGACCAAGGCGGAAACCGGCCATGACGAAAACATCTCCTTCGCGCGGGCGGCGGAGATCGTGACCCCGGCCATCGCGGAAAAGGCCCGGGAACTCAGCCTCCGCCTGTATTCGACCGCCCGCGACTATGCCCGCCAGCGGGGCATCATCATCGCGGACACGAAGTTCGAGTTCGGCCTCTTCAACGGGGAGCTGATCCTCATCGACGAGGTGCTGACGCCGGATTCGTCGCGATTCTGGCCGGCTGACCAGTATGCGCCCGGCCGCAGCCAGCCCAGCTACGACAAGCAGTTCGTGCGCGATTACCTCGAGACGCTCACCTGGGACAAAACGCCGCCGGCGCCGGCGCTGCCGGCCGAAGTGGTGGCCCGGACGCAGGCCAAGTATCTTGAAGCGTTTGAACGGCTCACCGGCCGGCCACTTTGATCGTTTTGGGGGCGTTTGGTGAAAAAGTAACCAATTTTGGATACTGGTCGTTCCCAGACCCGCGATAGACGATGCCAACGTCGATTTGGCGGCTCGGATAGCACGTTTCTTCAGCGACCATCCTCTGGTCCACCTCCTTGGCGTGTTGTGCGAGCCGCTCTTCTTTTTCTTCCCCCTCATTCCTGTGCTTAGGGGACAGCTGACCCAGCAATAGCGCTTTGCCTGCGCTGCAGCCACCCTCTCGTTTCTGCGCTCTTTGCGTTCTTTTGCGGCGGTTTCTGAGCGCAACGGTTGAGGACGACCCCGTGGCTTGACGGAGCGGGACGCCAAAATCCGGTTGGGTTTTGGCCAGACCAACCGTCCACCGGTGACACTTCGGTGACACATCGCCGCGTCCCGCGGGGCAAGCTCGAGCCACGATGATCTGCGGACTGACAGTGTTCCACGCGGCCAAGGCCGGGCCGGTTGCCGGCTTGGACGCGGCGTGGGCGCAGTTGGAGTCGCAGGTTTCGGGTTCGGTTTGGTCTCTCGATACATGCCAACGGCGGCTGCTGGTTTCCCTTGACCCGCAAGCCCGCCAACAGCCGGTGCCACCCGGTGTCCAGCGGCTCCACGGCAGCGATGCCTACGAGTTCCTGCTCCGGGTGGCCACCGGCCTCGCCAGCCAACTGGCCGGCGAAACCAACATTTTTGGCCAGCTCAAGGCCGCTTGGAATCACGACGCCCCCAAGACGCCCTGGCTCCAGTGGCTGTTCGCCGATGCGAAGGAAATCCGTGCGCGGCACCTGTCGGAAGTCGGCGGCGCCTCCTACGGCCGGTCCGTCCGGCAACTGCTGCGGCAGCCCGGCCGCGAGCCCCTCGCCGGCCCCGTCCTGCTGGTCGGCGCCGGTGACATGGCGGAGTCGGTGGCGCCCTGGCTGCGAGCCTGGCCTTTGCAGGTGCTGAACCGCACCGAAGCGCGGGCGGAAGCCCTGGTCGCCCAGCTCCGGGAACAACCCGGTGAAGCGGTGAGCGCCGTCCCGGTCCGACATCAGGAATTGGCGTGGCGCAGTGCCGGCGCGGTGGTCGTCTGCATCCCGGCTAACGCGCAGGCCGACGCCCTGTTTTTGCAATGGCTCGAATTGTCCCTCCACGGCGCGGATGTGCCGGTCATTCACCTCGGAGTTCACCGTGTCGAGGCCGGCTGCTGGACGGGTCTGGCCGACTTCCGCTGCTTGGAGGACGTCTATGCGCTACAATCGCAGGCCGATGATCGGCGGGACCGGCAACTCGCCGCGGCCCGGACGGCCTGTTCCGAACGGGCGCGGCACCGGGCGTTGGGCCTTTCCCTGAGCCATCCCCACGGCTGGGAAGATTTGCCGGCCTTCTTTGCGGCGGCGGATGCGCTGGCGTCGCGTTCGGCCGCGTTGAGTGAGGGGGAACTGCTTCTGGCCGCATGAACCGGGCGGCCGTCACCACTGCGTCCCGCGCGGGGGATTCCCGTTCGACCCGCGACCGTGCCTTGGACCAGAATCGCGGTGCCATGAATCCCACGGGTCAGCTCAATTCCCGCCCGCCTGCCCGCGTGCGCACGCTGGTGGCGCTGAGCTTTGTCTGGCTGTTGTTCCTGTTCGCCCTCGGCGGCTGGTGGGTCTTCCACATGAAACAGCAGGCCGGCCGGATCGCCGAACTGGAACGACAGGCCGGCCTCACCTCGCTCGAAGCCAGCCGGCAGTGGGCCAAAACCCAGCGGATGCTGCATTGGGAGGGGGCGACCTTTTTCGGCGCGCTCGCCGTGAGCCTGTTGCTGCTGGGCTGGCTTTACTGGCGTGACTCCCGTCGCGCCCGCTCACTCCACGGCTTCTTTGCCTCGGTCACCCATGAACTACGCACCCCGCTCACCGGCATCCGGCTGGAAGCGGAATCGCTGTCCGAACTGACCGCGGCCGACGCGCCTTCGCGGGCGCTGGTCGAACGCCTGCTGGATGACACGACCCGGCTGGAATCGCAGGTCGAGCGGGCCCTTGAACTGGCCCGGGTCGAAGGAGCCGGTCCCGTGCCCACGCAGCCGCTGGGGCTGCAACGCGTGGTCGGGCAGTTTCTCCGGCAATGGCGCGCGCCGCACACGCCGGTGGTCACGGTGCACAACCGCGTCGGCGAGGCCGCTGTGCTCGCCGACCCGGCGGCGGTGCAGATCATCCTGCGCAACCTGCTCGAAAACGCGGTGCGGCACGCCCGCCGCGACACGGTGTCCATTGAGCTGGCCAGCCACGTGGCCGGGGAACGTGTCACGCTCACGGTGACCGATGACGGTGAACCGAACGCGGTGCTCCCGGTCCGGCTCGGCGAACTGTTCGAAAAGGGCGCGGCCTCGAAAGGCGCGGGCGTCGGGCTGTATCTGGTCCGTTCGCTGATGCGCCGCATGGGCGGAAGCGCCGAGTTCTACCCCGCCCAAACCGGGGCGACTCCGCACGGCTTCCGCGTGAAGCTCCATTTCCGCACGGAGGTGCACGATGGCTGACCGTCCCTCCGCCCGCCTGCTCGTCGTCGAGGACGAGCCCACGCTCGGGGCCACGCTCGTGGAACGCCTGACCCGATCCGGCTTCGAGATCACCTGGGCCCGCAGCGTCGCGGGGGCCAACGAGGAACTGGGCCGGCGGATGTTTGACCTGGCGTTGCTGGATGTCGGCTTACCGGACGGTTCGGGCTTTCTGCTCGCCGAAACGATCCGCAAGCAATCCGTCGGCACCGCCCTGATTTTCCTCACGGCGATGGGTGATCCGCAGCACCGCATCCTCGGCCTGGAACTCGGCGCCGAGGACTACGTGGTGAAGCCGTTCAACTATCAGGAACTTGTGCTGCGCATCGAGAACGGCCTCCGTCGGGCGCGGTTCTGCGGCTCGGGTCTCAACCGCATGCAGGTGGGCCGGGCAAAGGTGAATTTCGGCAGCTTCTCCGCCGAGGTGGACGGCCAGGCGACGGCCCTGAGCCAGCGGGAAACCGCGTTGCTGAAACTGCTGGTCGAGAATCGCGGCTCCGTGGTCAGCCGGGACCAGATTCTCGACGAGGTGTGGTCGCGGGACGAATACCCGACGCCGCGGACGGTGGACAATTTCATCCTGAAACTCCGGCGGCTGGTCGAGACCGATCCGGAAACGCCCACGGTGATCCGCAGTGTCCGCGGGGTCGGTTACCAGTTGAACCCTGAAGCGTGCCGCGAATCATGAGACAGACCTTGCCTACGCCGGAACGACGGCACGCTGATTCGAAGCTATCGGTTCGTGGAGTTGAGAACCGTCGTGGAATTCTCCCTCTCCCTGAGGGAGAGGGCCGGGGTGAGGGGGAAGCGTGTGGCGAATCATACCGCCGCATTTCTGTGCCACGGTCGGAAGGTCCCCCAATCGCGGCCGATTCCGACTTCCGGCTTCCCACTTCCGCGTTCCGATGAACCGCTTCAACCAGGCCATCCGACGCCAGAATCCGGGCCGCCCGCCCGTGTGGTTCATGCGGCAGGCCGGCCGCTATCATTCGCACTACCAGGCGCTGAAGCGGGATCACGACTTCATGGCGCTGTGCAAGGATCCCGCGTTAGCCTGCGAGGTCACGCTGGGTCCCATTCGCGATTTCGACTTTGACGCAGCCATTCTCTTTTCCGACCTGCTGTTCCCGCTTGAGGCCATGGGCATGGGCCTGCGCTACGCACCCGGACCGGAGCTCGACTGGCACCTGAAATCCGTCGCCGATGTGGCCCGGCTGCAGGGCGGAGCCGGGCTGGTGCAGGGACTTGAATTCCAAGCCGAGGCGTTGCGCCGGATTCGCGCCGCCCTGCCGGAGGAGAAGGGCTTGCTCGGGTTTGTCGGCGGGCCGCTCACGCTGTTCTTCTACGCCGTCGCCGGTTCGCACAAGGGTGACGTGAGCGATGCCGTCGCCGGGGTGGAGGACGGACGCTTCGAGGGCTTCTGCGAATGCCTCCGCGAGCTGCTGGTGGCGAACATCCTGCTCCAGTTCCGCGCCGGCGCCGACACCGTGGCGGTGATGGACACGGCGGCCGGGGAGATTCCGCTGGAGTCGTTCCGGCGTCGCGTCGTGCCGCGGCTGGCGGAGCTGTTCGCGGACGTGTGTCCGCTCATCCCGACCGCGCGATTCACCTATTACTCGCGCCAGACCGGTCCCGCCCACTGGCACGCGCTGAAGGAACTGCCGATCAGCTGTCTCGGGGTGGACTGGGAACATCCGCTTTCCGCCGTGATGGCCGAAGTCGGCGACCGCTGGGCCGTGCAGGGCAATTTCGATCCGCATCTGCTGCTGTTGCCGGAAGCCGAGCTGCGGCCGCACCTCGACCGGTTTTTTGCCGACGCCCTGACGGTGAGCCCGGAGCGCCGCGCCGGCTGGGTCTGCGGACTCGGCCACGGCGTCCTGCCCGGGACTCCGGAATCCAACGTCCGGCTTTTCCTGAACCTCCAACGCGAACTCTTCGCCGCATGACCGCTCATCCGCGCCAAATGCTGCTCCGCAAATACGATGTGCCGGGACCGCGTTACACCAGTTATCCGACCGTGCCCTACTGGACCGGCCAGCCCACGCCCGCGGAATGGCTCGACAGTCTGGCCCGTCCGCCTGCCGCACAGCGGGGCGCCCCGGCGGGCGCCGCGATTTACGTCCACATTCCGTTCTGCGAATCGCTCTGCACCTATTGCGGCTGCAACACGCGCATCACGCGGAACCACGAACTGGGCCACCGCTACGTGGATGTGGTGCTGCAGGAATGGGAACTCTACCGGCGCCGGCTCAGCCCGGAGAATTCGTGGCCGCTCGCGGAACTTCACTTCGGCGGCGGCACCCCGACGTTTCTCGAACCGCCCCAGTTGCGCCGGCTGGCGGCCGGCATTCTTGCCGGGGTGAAGGTTGCGCCCGGCGCGGAGCTCTCGCTGGAGGCCGATCCGCGGGTGACCACCCGGGAACACCTCGCCGCGTTGGCTGAACTCGGCTTCAACCGCCTGAGCCTCGGCATCCAGGACTTCGACCCGAAGGTGCAGGAGATCGTCCACCGGGTGCAGACGGAGGAACAGGTGCAGACGGTGGTCCGGCACGCCCGCGAACTGGGCTATCAGAGCGTCAACTTCGACCTGATTTACGGCCTGCCCTTCCAGACCGAGGACAGCGTCCGCGCCACGGCGGCGGCGGTGACCCGGCTCGGCCCCGACCGCATCGCGTTTTACGCCTACGCGCATGTGCCGTGGATCAAGCCGCAGCAACGGCGTTTCACCGAGGCCGATCTGCCGGCCGGCGAGGCCAAGCGGCATCTCTACGAGGTGGGCCGCGCGTTGCTGGAGGGCGGCGGCTTCCGCGAGATCGGCATGGACCACTTCGCCAGGGAATCCGACTCGCTCTGGCTGGCCGTGCAGGAAGGCCGGCTCCACCGGAACTTCATGGGTTACACCGCGCGCCCGGTCTGGCCCCAGATCGGGCTCGGGGTCTCCGCGATCGGCGATTCGTGGACGCATTTCGCGCAGAACGAAAAAGTGCTGGAACCCTACATGACCCGGGTGCTCTCGGCGGAACTGCCCCTGGTGAGGGGGCACACGCTGACCGGCGAGGATCTCGTCCTGCGCCAGCACATCCTCAACCTGATGACGCGCGGTGCCACCCGCTGGGACCGGCCGGAACTGCGGACGCCGTTCCTCGAAACCGCCCGGACCCGGCTCGCCGAACTGGCGGACGACGGCCTGCTGGAACTGTCTGAAGCCGGTTGCGACGTGACTCCGCTCGGGCGGGCATTCCTCCGCAACATCTGCATGGCGCTGGATGCGCGTCTCGCCCGGCAGACGCCGCCGGAAAAGCTCTTCAGCCGCGCGGTATGAGCCAAACCATCAAGGGCAACTCCCGAAAACGTCCGCGGATTCAGGAAAGCCACGGATGGGCACCTGCAATCTCGTTCGCGGAAGTTCTGAATCCTTGGGCACCCTTGGGTTGCCGGGCTGCCCAAGCGTGCTGCCGCCGCTGATCCCCCGATGCGAACTGCGCTGCCCAACGGTTCCGCTCCCGTCGCCATTGTCGGTGGCGGAGTCACCGGTCTGACTGCGGCGTTTCGACTGGGGCAGCGGGGCATTCCCAGCGTGGTCTATGAAGCCGGTGCGCGCCTGGGCGGGCCGGTGCATACGACGGAACGCGACGGCTACCTCGCCGAAGACGGCCCCAATACGCTCCTCGAAACCTCGCCCAAGCTCCGCCAGCTCATCGGCGATGTCGGGCTGAAGGACCAGTGCCTGACGTCCGATCCCGCCGCCAACAAACGCTACATCGTCCGCGGCGGCCGCCTGCTGGCTGTGCCCGATTCGCTGCCAGGCTGGATGACTACGCCGCTCTTCAGCTTTGGCGCGAAGCTCAACGTGCTCGGCGAGCTGCTGCGCCCGCGGGGCCGGACCGACCGTGAAGAATCCGTCGCCGACTTCGTGCGTCGCCGGCTCGGGCAGGAGTTCCTCGACTACGCGATCAATCCCTTCGTGGGCGGGGTGTATGCCGGCAACCCCGAGCGGCTTTCGTTGCGCGAGGCCTTTCCCAAGCTGCATCAGGTCGAGACCCGTTACCGTTCGCTCTTCCTCGGCCAGATGCTTGGTGCGCGTGAGCGTCGCCGTTCCGGGGAAACACCGAAGGACCGCGCCCCGAAGCTGTCCTTCCGGCATGGGCTCGGTTCGCTCGTCTCGGCCTTGGCCGGAAAGCTCGGTGAGGCGGTCCGGCTCAATTCGCCCGTGACCGCCCTGCGCCGCCATGCGCGGGGCTGGCAGGTGACCGTGCAGCGCGAGGGTCGCCCCGAGACGGCCGAACATTCCGCGGTTCTGCTGGCCGCGCCCGCACATCGTCTCGCCGGCATTACGCTCGACGCCGGCAACGACGCCTCGCTGGCGTGGCTGGGCGACATGCACTACGCCGCCGTCACCGTGCTCGTGCTGGGCTTCCGGCGCGAAGACGTGGCGCATCCGCTGGACGGCTTTGGGGCGCTGATTCCCGAGGTCGAGAAGCAGGCCATCCTCGGCGCGATCTTCAGTTCCTCCCTGTTCCCTGGCCGCGCGCCGGCGGGCCACGTCACGCTGACGTGCTACCTCGGCGGTTCGCGCTCGCCGGAGATGGCGCTGGCCTCGCAGGAAGTTCAACTGGCCGCGACCCGCGAGGCGCTGGGCCGGTTGCTCGGCGTCCGCGGGGAACCGACCTTCCTCCACCGGACCGTTCACCGCCTGGCGATCCCGCAATATCTCCTCGGCTTCGGCGACTTTCGCGCACGCATGACGAAGCTGGAACAGCAGGCGCCCGGACTCCGCCTCGCCGGCCATTTCCGGAACGGCATCGCGCTGACCGATTGCCTGATGGCCGCGCTCAACGTGGCGGAAGAGATCGCGGACGCCGCCGGGGAGGGAGTCCGCCCATGAACAACCTGCCTGCCCTGGTTGAACCAAACCGTTGCGCCCAGGTGACGGAGGGGCGGCTTTCCAGCCGCCCACTGTCGGCGGCTGGAAGGCCGCCGCTCCAGGGTGTAGGCGGGCCAGGCATGCCAACGAACTCGGGCAAGCTGGCAGCCTGCCTGGCGCCGGCCCATCGGCTCATGGCTGAATCGAAACCCGGAATCCGTGGAGTCATCACGCGTCGGGACATTCCCCCTCTCCCACGGGGAGAGGGCCGGGGTGAGGGGGAACCGTGCGCCGCACTAAACTGCCGCGTTGCTGGGAACCCGGCGCCAGACAACCTGGCCTCGACCCGTTGCTGCAAGTGGCGCGGCGGTTTCAATCCACGCTCGCTTACCCCTCACCCTAACCCTCTCCCTTGGGGAGAGGGGACCGCCCGCCGGCATCAAACAACTCCACCGTCCAGATTGACGAGGACCGCGCTGCGATTGGGTCGCCTCCGCCTTCCCCCTTCCGATTTCCGCCTTTGCCCATGACCGCTCCCTTGCCCACCACCGCGACGGCCGACCGCCCCGGCGTCCTGCTGATGAACCTTGGCTCGCCCGACTCGCCGTCGGTGCCCGACGTGCGCCGTTACCTGCGCGAGTTCCTCATGGACGGCCGCGTCATCGACTCCCCGTGGCCGATCCGGTTCATGGTCGTCGAGGGGTTCATTCTCCCCTTCCGGCCCAAGAATTCCGCCCACGCCTACGAACAGGTTTGGACCCCCGAAGGTTCGCCCCTTGTGGTCATGGGCAAACACCTGCGCAACCTAGTCGCCCCGCGCCTTGGCTGCCCGGTCGAGCTGTGCATGCGCTACCAGAACCCGACTCCGACCGCCGCGCTGACCGAATTGCAGCGCCAGGGCGTGAACCGCGTCGTGCTGCTCCCGCTGTTCCCGCACTACGCCATGTCGAGCTACGAGTCGGCCGTCGAGAAGGTCCGCGCCGACATCCGCGCCTTCCCGGGGATGACGCTCGACGTTGTGCCGCCGTTCTACCGGCATCCGGCCTACCTCGACGCCCTGGTCCAGTCCGCCCGGACCACGCTGGTGCAACCCTACGATCACCTGCTGATCAGCTACCACGGCCTGCCGGAACGGCACCTGCGCAAGTCCGACCCCACGAAAAAGCACTGCCTCTCGTGTGCCGACTGCTGCGAAAAGCCCAGCCCGGCCCACGCCTTCTGCTACCGCCACCAGTGCTTCGAGACGGCGCGGGAATTCACCCGCCTCGCCGGCGTGCCGGCAGAGCGTTGGTCCGTGTCCTTCCAGTCCCGCCTGGGCCGCGACCCGTGGCTCGAACCCAACACCGAGACGGAACTCGTCCGCCTGGCGAAGTCGGGCGTGAAACGGCTCGTCGTGATGAGCCCGGCCTTCGTCGCCGACTGCCTGGAAACCATCGAGGAACTCGGCATGCGCGCCCGCGAGATCTTCCTCGGCGCCGGCGGCACGGAATTCCACCTCGTGCCGTGCCTCAACGAGCATCCGACCTGGATCGCCGCGGTGGAGACGCTGGCGAACGAGTCGCTCCGGCGTGAGGCGGTGCGTGCGTAGGCGTTTGGAAACGCGTCGGCTGTGTTGGCGGAAGCTCTGAAGGCTAAACTGCCTCTCGGGCTATGGAGCCAAGACAACCCGGTAGAATCGGGCTTCCTGCGCTCGGGTGGGCAATAGCTGCTTCCACACTTTGCCATCTCCAACGATTGGCCCCTCGTGAAGGGTCCACACTTGGAGGTCTGTGGAATGTTCCACGACGTAGCTCTTTCCCAACTGAGTGAAAAACTCCAGTTCGATGGCTGGAAACACTCCCAAGTTAGCCGCTGGCGCGTCGCTGGCGTCGCGCGGGTTCTTCCCGGCAAAGATTTCGGTGTAGTCCGTATACCCATCACCATCGCTGTCAGCTTTGAGGGGGTTGGTGCGGTGGACTAGCACCTCATCGCCGTCGTTCAGACCGTCGTCGTCGGAATCGGCGTCGGTTGGCGATGTATTGTAGGTGAACGATTCGTCTTCGTCCGATAGTCCATCGCTGTCCTGATCAGGCAGAGGCCCCTTTTCAAAGGAGTATAGCTGGAGCACTTCGGAATCGCTGAGGCCGCGAGAGTAAATCCGGATGTCATCCATCGCCCCCTTGAACGAATACTCAACCTGAAATCCGTGGTTGGCCGCCCCGATGTAGGCGCTCGAATGGAATCCAATGTTGTGGCTCACCACAGAGCTCGAACCCACGACTTTGCCGTCCAGATAGATTTTGGTGCCAGTTCCACCCAGCACAAGTGCCACCTGTTGCCACGAGCCAACTTTGAGAACGGAATCGGTTTGGATTGGGTCAGGGCCGGGCGAAGCAACCTTGGTGAAGGTAGCGAAAAGCAATCCGCCCACACGGGTCGCTAGCTCAAGGTCCCGTCCAGGTGTGAATGCAGCGCCCTCGTATAGAAGGTTCGCCACTCGCTCGTCGTCAGGACGAACCCACGCGGTGAAGGTGAATTCCTGAGTGTCAGGCAGAACTTTGTTCAGCACGACATGCTGCCCTCCTCCCGCAAAGGACAGCGCCCGGTCCGTATTCCCGAAGCGATCTGCCGTCAGAACCGCACCATTCAAACTCCCGTTGAATCCATTACCAGTCGCATCGGTTGCATTCCCTTCGAATGGAAGGAAGGCGATGAGCCCGTTGGTGAGCGATCCGGTGCCAGCAGAGTCAGCGGCTTTGAGCCCAAGGCATGACGACACCAGCACAATGGCCGCCGAAGTGAGGCGAGGGATGAGATTCACACAACTACGCTGAAAGCGGCCGCACGACTCGGTCAAGCCTCGAAAAATGACCGAAGCGGCCGCTAGAAATCTGTTGTCCTGTCCCACCAAGCGTTCGTTATGGTGTTTTCAGTGAAACACCCTCTGGAGATTATGTCCGAGCACCCACAACTTCATGAGAATTCGTGCGTTGCCTGGGGGCTGGAACTCGTTCTCAAGATGCATGGCAAGATTGGGCTAAATGAATTTCCACTCCAAAACGGATCCAATCCTACGGGTTGGGGCTTTGGGCAGGACGCCCAGCGGCTCTTGGCCTCTCGTGGGATCCAATCTTCGGACCACTCTCTCGAACTAGCAGACTTTGAAGCCTTGGTGACTCAACAGATTCGGGCTGGCTCATTCCCCATATTTTCAGTTCCGAACAATGTTCGCGCCGACGAGGCCACCAAGACTCTCAGCGTCATGCTTCATGTATGGGTGGCTGTGTCAGAATCTCCCCACGAGTATAGATCACGTGCTTTCGAATGCGCCGACATCCTTCCGCCGCTGCCGCTGCCGCAAGTATACCACACAACCAAGACACAGTTTCTGCCTGACTACCGTATTCACTATCTCCTCCACAGGATGTGACGGATACTCAGTCCTGCTGCTGGTCGTCAGGAAGCGAGTGGTCCGGTTCGAGTATTCAGCGCATTACGGCCTCAACGGCGAACAAGTCAGAGCGCATTCACGACGCCGTTTGACTCCCCTTGCCAGAGGATCAAGCTGCCTCCGTTCATGGCTCTTCTGGAAATCAGCGACCTGCGCAAGTCGTTCCTCGCACCGGACGGCACCACGCACGAGGTCGTGCGCATGCCGCAGTTCCGGCTCGACGCCAGCTCGCAGCTCGCGCTCGCCGGCCCCAGCGGCACCGGCAAGACGACCTTCCTGCATCTCATCGCCGGCATCCTGCCCGCCGATTCCGGCCGCATCGTCCTTGATGGCCAGGAGGTGACCGCCCTGCCGGAAGCCGGCCGCGATCGGCTTCGGGCCGGCGCGCTGGGCTACATTTTCCAGACCTTCAACCTGCTCCAGGGCTTCACCGCGCTGGAGAACGTGCTGCTCGGCATGAGCTTCGGCCCCGGTCCCGATCCGGCGCGGGCGGAGGCGTTGCTCCGGCGCGTGGGCCTCGGCGACCGGCTGCATCACCGGCCGCGGCAACTGTCCACCGGGCAACAGCAGCGCGTGGCCGTGGCCCGGGCGCTGGCGAACCGCCCCAAGCTCGTCCTCGCGGATGAACCGACGGGCAACCTCGACACGGTCAACGCCGCCGAGGTGCTGAAGCTGGTCCGCGAAACCTGCGCGGAAAACGGCGCCTCGCTCCTGCTCGTAAGTCACGACCGCGACGTGTTGGCCGCCTTCGAGCACCGCGCTTCCCTCGCGGAACTGAACCAGGCCGCCACACCCGCCGGCCAACCGACCACGGAGGCACGCGAATGAGCACGAAGCGGGCGGGTGAAATGAGGCGGGGTCGCGCCGCGGGTGCTGAGTTGGGCAGCGGAGCTGTGCTTGGCCCGGTTCCCCCCCCCCCCCCCCCCCCCCC
>OFDN01000595.1_pt1 | contig 28299 bp, 21 predicted proteins | sample 1520971 | NCBI WGS metagenome assembly OFDN01 (sample SAMEA94257418, study PRJEB24077) | hot springs metagenome | biome: Aquatic biome; feature: Geographical feature; material: Water | place: India | collected 2012-06-12 | depth 5 m | reverse complement strand
CTCTCCCGCCCCGGGAGAGGGTGGCGCCGCAAGGCGCCGGGTGAGGGTCTTCGGCAGCAACGACAGGCGCAGAGCGACCAGCCCCCCTCGACCCTCCCCGTCCATCACCTCCGCCACCGTCCGCGGACACTCCGCGGGCACGGTGGCAGGGTCCACGCCGTCATAAGCAATCAGAGCCGCCACCGCGGTGGCCTGCGCGTCGGCCGACGCATCGGCGAACAGCGCGTCGAGTCGCCCCTTCAGCCCCGCATTCCGCTGAAGCCGCCGCCGCACCTCCCGCCGATGCTTGCCGACACTGACCTCCCACCCCGCCCGCGGGTCCTGAGCCGGCGAGAGCTGGAGCTTCTGCAGGTTTTCCATGATCCGCAGCAGCGCGCTTTCCAGCGCGTAAGCCTGCTCCGACCCAAAGCTCTCGATCTCCTCGGCAAGATGGTCAAGGTCCAGTTCGGTGTTCACGCGCGCGGCTGACAGGCAGCGTAGCGCGGTCGCCTGCTCGCGGCTCCAACTGTAGAGGTCGGAGTCGTAGAGATCGATGTCGGCGTTTGCTTGTCTAGGCCGACGCTGGTGTATGAGTGCTTTTCCGGCTAGAATGCAGTGCGGGAGGTGCTCATGCTTACTGACGTTGAAATTGATGCGCTTTTTCGTGATATGGAGACGGATCGCGTCGAGCGGAAGCGCAACTATCAGGCGGCCGCCGATAGAATTCGACAGGCAATCTGCGCCTTTGCCAACGATCTTCCGAACCATCGTAAGCCGGGAGTGATTTTCATTGGGCAGGAGGATGACGGAAGTTGCTCAGGGATCAATGTAAATGATGAGCTACTCAAGACCCTGGGTGGCTTGCGCAATGAGGGCCTAATTCTACCGTTTCCGGTAATGGCAGTGACTCGCAGACAGATTAATGGCTGTACGGTCGCAGTTATTGAAGTGGCACCATCGACGCAGCCACCCGTGCGTTTGGACGGGCGGACTTGGATCAGGGTCGGCCCGCGCCGGGCTGTCGCAACGGCGGAGGAGGAACGCCGCCTCACAGAAAAGCAGGTGTGGCAAAATCTCACTTTCGATGCTCGTCCGTGCGCCGATGCGTTGCTAGACGATCTGGACTTGCATAGGTTCGAAACAGAGTATGTGCCTTCCGCAATCTCTCCGGAAATTCGGCGGGAAAACGGCCGCTCGACGGTCGAAAAGCTGCGCGCGCTACGGCTGATCTCCCGAGACGGACAGCCGACGAATGCAGCCCTACTTCTTCTAGGTAAGGAACCTCGCCAGTTTTTTCCTGGCGCCTATATACAATTCCTGCGCCTAGATGGGCCTGATTTGGTCGACCCGATCCTCGATCAGAAGGAGGTAAGCGGAACTATTCCTGATCAAGTCAGGCAGATCGAAGAACTCATGCGCCTAAATCTACGCACCTCGGTCGCCATCGGCGGCGCACAGCGAAAGGAGCAGTCCGATTATCCATTTGAAGCGCTGGAGCAACTCATTCGTAACGCCCTGCTTCACCGGACCTATGACGCCAGCACCATGCCGGTTAAGGTGTATTGGTACTCTGATAGAATTGAAATCATAAACCCAGGAGGACTTTACGGCGAGGTAAATCCCGAGACGATTTGGCAAAATGTGACCGCCTATCGCAATCCTTTGCTTGCAGAAGGCTTGAAATCCTTGGGCGTCGTTGAACGCTTTGGTTACGGGTTGATAAAAGCCAGACGCGCCCTAGAGATGAATGGTAACCCACCACTTAAAACGCAGTTCGAATCTAACCACACGCTCTTCAAGTTGGAGAAAATCCAATGAAGTCCATTGCATTCTTTAACAACAAAGGCGGCGTTGGAAAAACTTCCCTAATCTACCACCTTGCCTGCATGTATGTTGATTTGGGCAAAAGGGTGCTTTTGGCTGACCTTGACCCTCAGTCAAATCTGACTGCTATGTGTTTCAGAGATGATTTTCTTGAACGCCTCTATGAAGCACAGAATCCGAATACAATCTTTACGGCGGTGGAACCAGTAAAAAGGGGTGTTGGTGACCTTCACCTCTTCGATCCGGTAAGTGTGAGCGACGGACTGGCAATCATCCCTGGCGATCTTCTGTTGTCCGACTTTGAGGATGAATTGTCCGCCACATGGCCACGATGCGTCGACCGCGATGAGCGGGCGTTCCGCATTACTGCGGCTTTCCATAGGATCATTGAGGATGCCGGCCGACGGCATCAGGCTAATATTGCTCTTCTAGATGTAGGCCCGACATTCGGCGCCCTGAATCGCGCCGCTCTCATTGCGGCCGACTATGTCATTATCCCCGTGGCCCCCGACCTCTTCTCGGTTCGCGGCCTTGAGAACGTAGGTGGCCGGCTAAAGTCATGGCGCGCAGAATGGCAGGATCGGCTCAATCGCGCACCTCGGCTCGATTTCAGCTTGCCAGAAGGTGGTATGCGGCCCATTGGTTATGTCGTCTCCAGACACACCGAATTCGCCGACGGAGTGGTGCGTGCCTTCCAGAAGTGGATTGGCAAGATTCCCAGTGCCTATCGGCGGGCAGTAGACAATCCAGGCGTTCCTGACGATGCGCTTTCTTTGGGCCGCCTGAAAGATTATCGCTCTCTGATAGCCATGGCTCAGGATGCTCGGAAGCCCATGTTCAAGCTTCGTCCGGGTGACGGGGCAATCGGCGGCCACCAGGGGGCGGTGTCTGCCGCTTACGATGATTTCGAGAAGCTCGCCCGCGCGATTGCCGCCCGGATCGAATTGCCGATCTGAATGTATCCTTTGCTACCTGTTCAATTACCGCTGAAAGGCCGGCCCACAAACCGAACCAACCGCCCCTCCCCCCCCACTCACCTCCAACAACGCCAACAGCCCCTCCAGCAACTCCACCGGCCGCGGCGGGCAGCCCTTGATGCGCAGATCCACCGGAATCACCGCGTCCACCCCCCCGGTCACCGCGTAACTCCCCGCGAACACCCCCCCGTCGATGGCGCAGCCCCCCGCGGCGATCACCCATTTGGGTTCGGGGGTGGCGTCCCAGGTGCGGCGGAGGGCTTCCTCCATGTTGCGGGTGACGGGGCCGGTCACCAGGAGGACGTCGGCGTGGCGGGGGCTGGCGACGAAGCGGAGGCCGAAGCGGTCCAGGTCGTAGATCGGGTTGTTGAGGGCGTGGATCTCCAGCTCGCAGCCGTTGCAGGAGCCGGCGTCCACCTCGCGGATGGACAGGCTGCGGCCGAGGCGGGCCTGGGCCGCGGCGCGCACGCGTTCGCCCAGCTCGGCCAGGGCGTCGATGCCGGGCTCGGGGGCGGGTTCGGTGACGGGGCCTTCGGTCAGGTGGCGCAGGATGTGCCGGAACATGGGACGCGCCCTCCCTACAGGTCGTGGCCGGAATAGCTGCAGTTGAAGGATTTGTTGCAGAGCGGGAAGTCGGCCACGATGTTGCCCTCGATCGCCGCCTCCAGCAGCGGCCACTGGAACCAGGACGGGTCGCGCGGGTGGCAGCGGCCGATGATGCCGCCCGGCTCGACCCGCACCCAGGTCAGGATCTCCCCGCGGAAGCCCTCGACCAGCGCCATCCCCTCCCTTGGCCCCTCGCCTGCCCCGTCGGGCAAAGGGGCGAGCGGCAGGGGCGTGCGGCCGTCCGACGAGCGCGGCACGCCCGGCATGCGCTTGACGATCTGCTCCACCAGCGACAGGGACTGCTCCACCTCGCGGATGCGGATCCACACGCGGGCGTTCACGTCGCCCTCGGTGGTCACGGGGATCTCGAACTCCAGATCGTCGTAGGGCGGGTAGGAGGGGCTGCGCCGCGCGTCCTGCCCGCGGCCCGACGCCCGCCCGACGAAGCCGCCGGCCCCGAAGCGGTTGGCGAGGCCCATGGCGACCTGCCCCGTCGACACCGTGCGGTCCTGCAACGACGCCTTGCCGTCATAGACGCGCACCAGCGGCGGGAAGCGGCGGCGCAGCTCGTCCACCAGGGCCAGCAGGCGGCGGGCGCCGTCCTCCGGCAGATCCACCGCCACGCCGCCGGGCACCACCCGGTCCATCATCAGCCGGTGGCCGAAACAGGCGTCGGCGGTGCGCAGCACCCGCTCCCGCAACTGGCTGAGCTCGGCCAACAGGAAGGCGAAGGCGGCGTCGTTGGCGATGGCGCCGATGTCGCCCAGATGGTTGGCGATGCGCTCCAGCTCCGCCATCAGGGCGCGCAGCCACACCGCGCGCGGCGGCGGCTCCAGCCCCAGCGCCGCCTCCACCGCGCGGGCGAAGGCCAGGGAATGGGCGACGGTGCTGTCGCCGGAGATGCGGGCGGCGAGCTTGGCGGCCTCGGCGACCGGGCGGCCGGCCATCAGCCCCTCGATCCCCTTGTGCACATAGCCCAGCCGCTCCTCCAGCCGCACCACCGTCTCGCCGTTGGCGGTGAAGCGGAAATGGCCGGGCTCGATGATGCCGGCGTGCACCGGGCCGACGGGGATCTGGTGCAGCCCGTGCCCCTCCACCGGCAGCACCGGGTAGGGCTCGGGCTGGCCGGCGGTGCCGCGCGGCTCGGGTGATGCGCCCAGCGGGCGGGCGGTGCCCCAGGCGCCATGGTCGAGCCAGGGGCGCGCGTCGGTCAGCCCCTCCGCCACCAGCCCGTAGAGGTCCTGCACCGCGCGCTCCAGCCGGATTGCGGAAGGGCGCACGGCGCTCAGGCTGGGGAAGCCGCCGGTGGTGCAGTCCAGGCTGGCGACCGCCACCTCCCCCGTCATGTCGGCGCGCAGGGCCACATGCACGGTGCGCGGCTCCCCCCACAGGCCCAGCAGGGTCCAGCGGTTGGCCGACAGCTCGTCCACCATGGACCGCCAGTCGGCGCGGTGCAGGCGGAAGCGCGGGAAGGGGCTGTGCCCCTCCACCCGCTCGCCCAGCCCGGCGAGCACCCGGTGCAGCGGCTGGTCGCCCGTAAACACCATCGACATGCGGCTACTCCCTCAGCCCAGCAGGGCCGCGACGGTCTGGAACCACGCCACCAGCGGGCCGGGGATCCAGACACCCGCCACCAGCACCAGCCCGAGATGGGCGTAGAGCGGCAGCAGGGATCCCGCGACCGGCACCGCCTTCGCCACCCCGTCCGGCGCGCCGAAGCAGATCTGCTGCACCCGCAGTACCAGCGCGCCGAAGGCGATCAGGATGCCCAGCGCCAGCGGCAGGGCCAGCAGCGGTTGCCGCGCGAAGGTGCTGGTCACCAGCAGGAACTCGCTCATGAAGATGCCGAAGGGCGGCAGCCCGGCGATGGCCACCACCCCGGCCAGCAGCCCCCAGCCCAGCGCCGGGTGGCTGACCGTCAGCCCGCGGATGGCGTCCATCCGCTGCGTGCCCTTGATCTGGGTGGCGTGGCCGACGGCGTAGAAGATGGCCGACTTGGTCAGGCTGTGCATCGCCATGTGCAGCAGCCCCGCGAAGTTGGCGAGCGGCCCGCCCATGCCGAAGGCGAAGGTGATGATGCCCATGTGCTCGATCGAGCTGTAGGCGAAGAAGCGCTTGATGTCGCGCCGCCGGTACAGCATGAAGCCGGCCAGCAGCAGCGTGCCCAGCCCCATCGTCACCATCAGCGGCCCCGGCGCGATGGCGGCTCCGTTGGCGGCCAGCAGCATCTTGAAGCGCAGAACCGCGTAGATGGCGACGTTCAGCAGCAGCCCCGACAGCACGGCGGAGATCGGCGTCGGCCCCTCGGCGTGCGCGTCGGGCAGCCAGGCGTGCAACGGGGCGAGGCCGACCTTGGTGCCGTAACCGATCAGCAGGAAGACGAAGGCGAGGTTCAGCACCTTCGGGTTGACGTCGGGCATGCGGGCCATCAGCTCGGTCCAGGTCATCGCCGCCATGCCCGGCCCCATCACCGGCTGCGCCGCCATGTACATCAGGATGGTGCCGAACAGGGCCAGCGCGATGCCGACGCCGCACAGGATGAAGTATTTCCACGCCGCCTCGATGCCGGCCGCGGTGCGGTAGAGGCTGACCATCAGCACCGTGGTCAGCGTCGCCCCCTCCACCGCCACCCACATGACGCCCAGGTTGTTGGCCGAAAGCGCCAGCAGCATGGTGAACAGGAAGGCCTGGTACATCGAATGGTAGAAGCGGAGCTGCAAGGGCTTCAACTTGCCGATCCGGATCTCGTGCCCGATGTAGCCGGCCGAGAACAGCGAGGTCGTCAGCCCGACGAAGGCGGTCAGCGCGATCAGGTAGATGTTGAAGGCGTCGAGCACGAACAGCGTGGTGGCCGCCGGCTCCACGAAGAACAGGCTGAGCGAGGCGAGGAAGGTGGCGGCCGAGGCGGCGATGTTGAGCCGCGCCGGCTTGCGGTAGCCCGGCACCAGCACCAGCCCCAGCGCTGCCAGCAGCGGGATCGCCAGGACCAGCGTGACGGCGGCGATGCCCATCACCGGCTCTCCCCGCGGTAGCTGTCGATCTTCTGGAGATCCAGCGTGTCGAACCGCTCGCGGATCTGGAACAGGAAGATGCCGAAGATGATGAAGGCCACCATGACCGAGAAGGCCACCATCATCTCCACGATCAGCGGCATGCCGGCCACCCCGATGGCGGCGAAGATCAGCCCGTTCTCGATGGACATGAAGCCCACCACCTGGCTGACCGCGTTGCGCCGCGTGATCATCATCAGCAGCCCCAGCAGCACCACCGACAAGGACAGCGCCAGCCCCTCGCGCGTCAGCGTCGCGGCGTCGGTGGTCACCGGCAGCACCAGCAGGATGGACAGGGTGACCAGCGACACGCCGGCCACCATGGTCAGCCCCACCGACAGCGCCGCGTCCACCGTGCGCTGGATGTTGAGGCGCAGGATGATCCGGTGCAGGGCCAGCGGGATGGCGACCGCCTTCAGCACCAAGGTCAGCAGCGCGGTGACGTACAGGTGCGGCTCCCCCTGCGCGTAGCCCTGCCACGCCGCGGCGGTGGCGAGCGCCAGCGCCTGGAAGGTGAAGACGGTGATGACCGAGAAGATGCGGCGCTGGTAGAGCAGCGCGAAGCTCATCAGCAGAACCACCGCACCCAGCATGTGCGCGGCGTCGTACCCGATATCCATCGCCTACACCCCCCGCGACACGTACAGGAAGATCGCGCCCAGCAGGCTCAGCAGCAGCGCGCCGCCCAGGAACTCGCCGACGCGGAAGACCCGCATCTTGGCGATGGACGTTTCGAACACCGCCAGAGCCACCCCGCCGGCCGCCAGCTTGGCCGCGAAGGCGATCAGCCCGCCCAGCGCCGCCGCCCCGCTGGAGCCCGGCAGCGCGATGCCCCACGGCACGAAGACGCAGGCGATCAGCGCCACATAGAGCAGCAGCTTCATCATCGCCGCCGCCTCGATGAGCGCCAGATGGCGACCGGAATATTCCAGCACCATCGCCTCGTGCACCATGGTCAGCTCCAGGTGCGTGGCGGGGTTGTCGATGGGGATGCGCGCGTTCTCGGCGATGGCGACCATCAGCAGCGAGATCAGCGCCAGCGCCAGCGACACCCGCAAGCCCACACCGTCGGTCATGGTGACGGCGATCTCCGCCAGCGAGGTGGTGCGCACGAGGATGGCGACGGAGAAGACCACCATCAGCATGGCCGGCTCGGCGAAGGCGGCGATCATCATCTCGCGCGAGGCGCCGATGCCGCCGAAGCTGGTGCCCACATCCATCCCCGCCAGCGCCAGATAGAAGCGCGCGAGGCCGAGCAGCGCGATCAGCGCGATCAGGTCCGCGGTCGGAGCCAGCGCCAACTGGGTGGTGAAGGTCGGCACCAGCGCCGCCGCCAGCCACAGCGCGGCGAACATCAGGTAGGGAACGGTGCGGAACAGCCAGGAGGCGTTGTGCGCCAGCACCACCTCCTTGCGCAGAAGCCGCAGCAGATCGCGGTAGGGCTGGAGCACGGAGGGGCCGCGCCGGCCGACCAGCCGCGCCTTCACCCAGCGCACCCAGCCCGTCAACAGCGGCGCCGCCGCCAGCACCAGCCCGATCTGCACCAGTTGCAGGAACACCGCCTGGATTGTGCTCATCGCCGCACCGCCATCATCGCTGCACCACGGCCACGATCGCCAGCAGAGTCACCAGCGCGAAGAACATCAGCATCAGGTAACGGCGGATGGTCAGGAACTGCAGCCCGTTCAGCCGCTCCGACAGACGCTCCACGGCCTGGATCACCGGGGCAAACACCCACTCCCACGCCGGGTCGCGCAGGGATACGGTCAGCCGCGCCGGTCGGGTATCCCCCGGCTCCGGCATCTCCACGAGGTCGCGGGCGGCGAAGACGGTGCTGCCGAAGGCGCGGCGGATCGGCTGTGCGAAGCTCGACGCGCTGTATTGCGACAGCGCCGCGGGGTCGGGGTCGGTGAAGCCGCAGCCCCAGGGGATGGAGCGGCGCACCCGCGCCGACGCCCAGCGGTGGATGCCCGCCACCAGCACGACGGCCAGACCGGCGATGACCACCAGCATGACCAGCCCGTTGTAGGAATTGCCGATGGCCGAGGTCGGCGCCAGCCAGAACCAGGGCTGGTAGGACCGGTCGTCGAACGGCCCGGCCTCCACCATCAGCCGGATGGCCGGCTCGAACAGCCGCAGCAGCGGCGTCGGCAGCACGCCAATCAGCAGGCACAGCAGCGCCGGCACCGTCATGCCGAGCCGCATGGCCGAACCCACGTCATGGGCCCCCGCCGCCTCCGGCGAACGCGGGCGGCCCAGGAAGGCGGTGCCGAACAGCCGCACGAAGCAGGCCCCGGCCAGCGCGGTGGAGAGGGCGAGCGCCGCCCCCACCACGGCAATGCCGATCTTCAGCTCCCACTCCGGCAGGGCGGGCGCGTTCAGGATGGCCTGGAACAGCAGCCATTCGCCGACGAAGCCGTTCAGCGGCGGCAGGGCCGCGATGGCGGTGCAGCCGACCAGCACCAGGAAGGCGGTGGTCGGCATGGTGTGGATCAGGCCGCCCAGCCGGTTCAGGTCGCGCGTGCCGGTGGCCGACAGCACGGCACCGGCGCCGTAGAACAGCAGGCTCTTGAACAGGCTGTGGTTGATCACGTGCAGCAGCGCCGCCGACAGCGCGAGCGCCGCGATCACCGGCGTGTGCCCCGCCTTGAACACCAGCGCCAAACCCAGCGCGATGACGATGGCGCCGATGTTCTCGACGGTGGAGTAGGCGAGCAGGCGTTTCAGGTCGTCCTGCATCAGCGCGTAGAGCACGCCCATGACGGCGGTCAGCGCGCCGGCCGCCAGCAGCAGCCCGCCCCACCACCAGTCCGGCTCCCCCACCAGATCGAACAGCACGCGGATCATCGCGTAGACGGCGATCTTGGTCATCACGCCCGACATCAGGGCCGACACGTGGCTGGGGGCGGCCGGATGGGCCAGCGGCAGCCAGACATGCAGCGGCACCAGCCCCGCCTTCGACCCCGCCCCCACCATCACCAGCACGACCGCCAGACCGGCGGCCCAGGGCGCCGGCGGCTGCGCGCGGATGGCGTCGAAGCTGTAATCGCCGTGGGCGCCGGCCAGCAGACCGAAGACGAAGAGGAGGCAGACGGTGCCGACGCTGGCCATGATCAGGTAGATGCGCGCGGCGCGCGGCGTCTCCTCCTCCCGGTGGGTGGCGAGCACCAGCAGCCAGGAGGCCAGCGACATGAACTCCCACGACACCAGGAAGACGAAGGCGTCGTCGGCCACAGGCACCAGGTTCATGCCGGCGAGGAACAGCGGGAAGACCGGCAGCACCGGCCCCTGATCGCTCCCGTGGCCATGCGCCGCGTGCGCCCGGTCGTAGCCCCAGCCGAACAGGCAGGCGGTGGCCCCGGCGAGGTTGACGACGAGCAGGAACACGGCCGACAGCGCATCCACACGCAGATGCGCCGCCATCCAGGGAAGCCCGAGCGGCAGGACAGTCTGCTCCACCCCCGCCCCGCCGGCGAGGCGGAGCACCGCCCACAGGACAAGCAGCGAACAGACCGAACCGGTGGCGCCATAGACGAGCAGAGGCGCGTGCGACGACCGCCGCAGCGCAACGCCCGCCGCCGCAGCCACGAGGAACATGGCGATGGCAGAAAGGACGATGCCCAAGGGATTATGACCGAGCCGGAAAACCGTGCCACAAGTAAGGGTGTTTCCCAGCGTGAACGCAAGCGGAAACACCGTTCCCGAAAACAGAACGGCCCGGACGACGATGCGCCGGGCCGCCAAGTCTGATCGGGAGGAAACGCAACCAAGTTGCAGGGGTCATCCTGCGCCCATTCCCTGAACACACAGTTAACGAACGAATGATTGCTGTCATGTCCGAAACAGGTCACAGCCATCGGCCATCCCAGCGCCGCTGGCCGGCTAAGTTCTTCGCAGAATCAACAAAAAAAGAGGCCCCACCGTCACAACAGTGGAGCCGCTCAAGTCTTTGGTTCGGGAGGAAACGCAACCAAGTTGCAGGGAGATTTCTACGCGTCACTGATTAACAGTGGGTAAAGGTCAGAAGATTTTTCTTTTCTAATACTTAATTGCGCAGTCGTAGTCCGAATGTGCGGGCCAATGTTCGATTGCGGGCCACATCGCCGCTGGCCTCGGGACCGCGCTTCGCGGTATAGAGCGGCCCGTCTCCGTCGGGACATGCCCCCGCAACAACGCCATCCGATCCCCATGCCCACGATCTCCCAGCGCATCGCCGACGAGCTTCAGGTTCGCGAAGCCCAGGTCGCCTCCGCCGTGGCGCTGCTCGACGAGGGGTCCACCGTCCCCTTCATCGCGCGTTACCGGAAGGAGGCCACCGGCGGCCTCGACGACACCCAGCTCCGCACGCTGGAGGAGCGACTCGGATACCTGCGCGAGCTGGAGGAGAGGCGGGCCACCATCCTCGAGTCCGTCCGCGAGCAGGGCAAGCTGACGCCGGAGCTGGAGCGCCAGCTCCGCGAGGCCGACACCAAGACGCGGCTGGAGGATCTCTACCTCCCCTACCGTCCGAAGCGCCGCACCAAGGCGCAGATCGCCCGCGAGGCGGGGCTGGAGCCGCTGGCCGACCGGCTGCTGGCCGATCCCACCCTGGCGCCGGAGGCGGAGGCCGCCGGCTTCGTGGACGCGGAGAAGGGCGTGGCCGACGCCAAGGCGGCGCTCGAGGGCGCCCGCCACATCCTGGTGGAGCGTTTCGGCGAGGATCCGGAGTTGGTCGGTCGCCTGCGCACCATGATGGCCGAGCGCGGCAAGGTCTTCTCCAAGGTGATCGAGGAAAAGAAGGCGGAGGGCGCCAAGTTCTCCGACTATTTCGACTTCGACGAGGCGTGGGCCAAGGTGCCGTCGCACCGCGCCCTGGCGCTGTTCCGCGGCCGGGCTCAGGGTGTGCTCGACCTGCGTCTCGACCTGGAGGTGGCGGAGGGTGCGCAGCACCCGGCGGAGGGCGCCATCGCCGCCCACACCGGCATCAGCGACCAGGGCCGCCCGGCCGATCGCTGGCTGACCGACGTGGTGCGCTGGACCTGGAAGCTCAAGGCCGGCCCGCACATCGAGACGGACCTGATGGGCACCCTGCGGGAGAAGGCGGAGGACGAGGCGATCCGCGTCTTCGCCCGCAACCTGCACGACCTGCTTCTGGCCGCCCCCGCCGGTCGGCGCGTCACCATCGGGCTCGACCCCGGCATCCGCACCGGCGTGAAGGTCGCGGTGGTGGACACAACCGGCAAGCTGGTGGAGACCACCACCATCTACCCGCACCAGCCGCGCAACGACTGGGACGGTTCCATCGCCGTGCTGGCGGCGCTGGCGCTCCGCCACAAGGCGGACCTGATCGCCATCGGCAACGGCACCGCCAGCCGTGAGACCGACAAGCTGGCCGCCGACCTGTTCAAGCGCCACCCGGAGCTGAAGCTCACCAAGCTGATGGTGTCGGAGGCCGGGGCGTCCGTCTATTCGGCGTCGGAGGTGGCGGCGCTGGAGTTCCCGCAGCTCGACGTGTCCTTGCGCGGCGCGGTGTCCATCGCCCGCCGGCTCCAGGACCCGCTGGCCGAGTTGGTGAAGATCGAGCCGAAATCGATCGGCGTCGGCCAGTACCAGCACGACGTCGCTGCCGGCAAGCTGGCCCGCTCGCTGGACGCCGTGGTCGAGGATTGCGTGAACGCCGTGGGCGTCGATCTCAACACCGCCTCGATTCCGCTGCTGACCCGCGTGTCGGGGCTGAACGAGACCATCGCCCGCAACATCGTGGAGTTCCGCGACCGCAACGGCGCCTTCCGCACCCGCCGCCAGCTTCTGGACGTGGCGCGGCTGGGGCCGAAGACCTTCGAGCAGGCGGCCGGCTTCCTGCGCATCCGCGACGGCGACACGCCGCTCGACAGCTCCGCCGTGCACCCGGAAGCCTATCCGGTGGTCGAGCGGATCCAGACGCGCACGGGTCGTGAGCTGGGCAGCCTGATCGGCGACGCGCGGTTCCTGCGGTCGCTCAACGCCGAGGAGTTCACCGACGAGCGCTTCGGCGTGCCCACCGTCGAAGACATCCTGAAGGAGCTGGAGAAGCCCGGTCGCGACCCGCGCCCGGAGTTCAAGACCGCCGAGTTCAAGGACGGCGTCAACGAGCTGAAGGATCTCCAGCCCGGCATGACCCTGGAAGGGGTCGTCACCAACGTCACCGCCTTCGGCGCCTTCGTGGATGTGGGCGTGCACCAGGACGGCCTCGTCCACATCTCCCAGCTTGCCCAGAGCTTCGTGAAGGACCCGCACACGGTGGTGAAGGCGGGCGACGTGGTGAAGGTCAAGGTGATGGAGGTGGACCTGCCCCGCAAGCGCATCGCCCTGACCATGCGCTTGCAGGACGCCGCCGCCGCCCAGCGCCAGCCCTCCCGCGGGACCGATCGCGGCGGTGCGCCCGATCGCCCGCGGCAGGATCAGCGGCGCCCGGGTCCGTCCGAACCGGCACCGAGGACGGGGGCGCCGAGGACGGCAGCACCCAAGCCCGCAGCGTCCAAGCCCGCAGCACCGGCGCCGAAACCCATCGCCAAGCCGCAGCCCGCCGCCCCCGCCGACGGCGCCCTGGCGGAGGCTTTCGCCCGCGCCATGGCGAACAAGAAGCGGTGAGATCCCGGTTGCGCGGCCGGCGTCAACCGGCCGCGTTCTGCGCCGTACGCTCGCCGGGCAGGTAACGTACGACCTTGTTCCGGCCGGCGCGCTTCGCCTCGTACAGGGCTTCGTCGGCACGGGCGACGACGTCGAACAGGGTGGCGCCGTGCATCGGCCACACGGCGATGCCGATGCTGCACCCGACGCGCACGGCCTGCCCGGCGACCAGCACCGGTTCATTGACCGCCGCGATCAGACGGGCCGCGATCTCCTCTGCGTCCGGCGGTTCCTTGTCCAGCTCGCCGGAGATCACCACGACGAACTCGTCGCCGCCGAGCCGCGCCACCACATCCTCCGACCGCAGGCAGGAGGCGATGCGCGCCGCCACCTGATGCAGCACGGCGTCGCCCGCGTGATGGCCCAGCGTGTCGTTGATGGGTTTGAACCCGTCCAGGTCCATCACCAGCACCTTGACCGGCGGGCCGTTCTTCCAGGCGGTGATCGACTCCGCGTACTGCTCGAAGAACCGGCGGTTGGGCAGCGCCGTCAGACGGTCCTGATAGGCGGCATCCTCCATCTGCGCGAGCGACAACCGGGTGTCGGTCAGGCTCGAGACCAGCGTGCGCAACGACCGCGAAAGATCGCGCACCTCCACCACGCCGCGTGTGATCTCCGGAATCTGCACACCGGGTTCGCCGCGCCGCAGACCCTCGGCGGCGTCGGCGATGTCGCGCAAGGGCCGCGTCACCAGACCGGCGGCGTACCAGGCCAAGGCGCTGAACACCGCCGCCAGGCCCAGCCCCCACAAGAGGATTTCCCGGCGCAGCGCCGCCGCATCGGCGTAGGCGTCGGCCACGGGCTGGCGGGCGAGCACCGTCCAGCCGAGCCCGTCGTAGCCGGGTCGCCCGGACTCCCGGGCGTATCCTGTGACGTACGTCCCACCATCCTGCCAGCGTTCCACCGCCCACCCCGTCGCCTGCGCGCGCGACGCCGCGACGCTGGGGGTGGACAGCGTCCGGCCCACCGAACCCGATGGTCCCAGCAGGACCACCCCGTCGGCGCCGATGATGAAGGTCTCCAGCCCGCGCCGGTCGTGCATGGGCTTGAACAGCCTGTCCTGAACCTCGCGCGCCCAACTCCACGAAAAGTGCGTGGCCAGAACCCCGACCGTCCTTCCGGTCCCGTCGATCAACGGTGTCGCGACATCGACGAACTTCATCGCCTCCCCCGTCGGGTTCGGCAACAGCTTGGCGAGCAGCACGGCGTCGTGCACGTCACCGATGAACGGCCCCTTGATGCCCTCGTGGAAAACCGGCCGTGCCGTCAGGTTGGCGCCGATCAGGATGCCGTCGCTGGCCGCGCGGACAATGCCGTCCCGGTCGATCACGCCGATCCAGGACAGGGTCCGGTCCTTCGCTTTCAGCTCGTCCACCACCTTTTGCGCGACGGTCCGGTCGCGCATGCCATCGATCGTTGCGAGGATGGACACTTGGTTGGCCCGCGTCGCCATGTCGGTGGCCAGCTTGTCCACCAGCAGATGCGCGGCCTCGGCCAGCGAGCGGCCGATCTCCCGCTCGAGCTGGCGTTCGGACCGCCCGCCGACCAGGACACTCAGCAGGAACGCCAGCCCGACCACCAGAACCGCGCCGGCCAAGGCGACGACGTCGCGGAGCCGCTTCCGCCGCCAGGGCAGAACGTCCGCCAGCCGCTTGTTTGTCCACACCATACCCGCCCCGCAGACCACCACAGCCATGCCCGACGCCGACCATTATAGTGCGAAGCAATCGGAACGGCGACTCCCCGAGGAGATGCCCCCATGCGCTGCGGTCGCCCTTCTCCGCCAAGCGGCCCAATCTCCACAGTTCGGCAATGGGGAAGACATAGGGGCCGACCATAAAATTCCTATGGCTTTTCCGAAAGGATAATCCTTGCAGACGCAAACGAATTCATGCATCCGTGGTCTTTGCCATTGGGCGTGTGGCATCCATCTCCTTTTGGCAATCGAATCCGACTGTTGCCGCTGCGCGGAGATGGGTTGGACATTGAACAATGTTTACGACTTTGGGCAAAATCCCTGACGATATTCGTAGTCCAATGAACCAGGAACATGGCTCACTGCGTTGTCCCGCTCACGTCGCGGCTGTACTCGCGCGACGGACCACCTATATTCCAGTGTGATGATTGGCAATGCCAGCGATCGAGCGTCGACTCCGTCTCCGATGACCGCAAGTCCCGATGAATCCGGCCCGGCCGTGATGATCCCCGACGGCGCCGTTGATCCCTCCGACGACCGCTCGTGCTGCATCGTCGGCATCGGCGCGTCGGCGGGCGGGCTGGAAGCGCTCCAGCGCTTCTTCGACCATGTGCCTCCCGACAGCGACCTGGCCTTCGTGGTGATCCAGCACCTGTCGCCGGCGCACAAGAGCCTGATGGTGGATCTGCTGGCCAAGCACACCACCATGAACGTCGTCCAGGCCGAGCATGGGATGGAGGTGGAGCGCAACACCGTCTACCTGCTGCCGCCCGCCAAGACCCTGTCGATCGAAGAGGGGCACCTCCAGCTCGCGTTGAAGGAGTCGGCGAGCGGGATCAGCCTGCCCATCGACATCTTCTTCACCGCGCTGGCCCAGGACCAGGGCAGTTTCGCCATGGGCGTGATCCTGTCCGGCACCGGCTCGGACGGCACGCGCGGCATGATGGCGATCAAGGCCGGCGGCGGCTTCACCGCCGTGCAGGAGCCGGACAGCGCGCAGTTCGACGGCATGCCGCGCAGCGCCATCGCCACCGGCAAGGTGGACGCGGTCCTGCGCGCCGAGGACATCCCGGCCAAGCTGCTGGACCATTCCCGGCGGACGCGCACCCGCACCCGCCCGCTGCCCCTCCCGCGTGGCTCGACCACCGGCATCGACCCGCTGGCGCAGATCGTCGCGGCCATCCGCTCGGTCACCGGCGTGGACTTCTCGCATTACAAGGTCGCGACGCTGCTGCGCCGGATCGAACGGCGCATGCACACCGCGGCGCTCGACAACATGGAGGAATACGCCGCCCTGCTCCGCCGCAACAGCGCGGAGGCGGTGACCCTCTACAAGGAGATGCTGATCGGCGTCACCCGCTTCTTCCGCGACGACGGCGCCTTCAAGGCTCTCGCCGAGCGGGTGGTGCCGGCGGTGATCGGGCAGCGCGCGCCGAACGACATGATCCGCGTGTGGGTCTGCGGCTGCGCCACCGGCGAGGAGGCCTACTCGATCGCGATCCTCCTCCTGGAGACGATGGAACGGACCGGACGTCCGGTGGATGCCAAGATCTTCGCCACCGACATCGATCAGGATTCCATCGAGGTCGCCAGCCTCGGCGAATACCCGCTGTCGATCGCCGAGGACGTGGCCCCGGACCGGCTGCGACGCTACTTCACCCAGCGGGGCGACCGCTACGTGGTGTCGCGCGACGTGCGGCGGATGGTGGTGTTCGCCGTCCACAACATCATGCGCGACCCGCCCTTCACCAAGATCGACCTGATCAGCTGCCGCAACCTGCTGATCTACATGGACACGCCGCTGCAGCGGAAGGTGCTTGGGCTGTTCCAGTACGCGCTGCGGCAGGGCGGGCACCTGTTCCTCGGCACCAGCGAGTCGCTGGGCGACCTGTCGTCCGAATTCCACACCGTGGACAGTCGCGCCAAGATCTTCCAGAGCCTGCGGGTCGGCTCCATGCGGCTGCCGCGCCCGATGGCGGCGCCATTGCCGCTCGCGGTGACCGGCCACGCCGGCACCGCCGCGCCTTCGGCGGCTTTGGAGCAGAGTGCGGCCATCGACGAGGCGATCGCCACGCTGATCCGCGCCTATGTGCCGCCGACGCTTCTGGTGAACGAGCAGATGGCGATCCTGCACGTGTTCGGCGACGCCAGCAGTTACCTGCGGATGCCGTCCGGCGAGGCGACGCTGAACGCCCTGAAGCTCCTGCCGTCCGCGGTCGGGCTGGTGGCGGGCACGGCGCTCACCCGCTGTTTCCGCACGGGCGAGGAGTTCGCCCTGTCCAACATCCCGGTCAAGGACCGGGAGGGGATCACTGCCGTCAGCCTGCGCATCCGCCCCTTCGCGTCTCGCAAGACCGGTTCCCGCTACGCGCTGGTGCTGCTGGAGCCGGTCTCCGCCCTGCCCGACCGCATGGACAGCGACTTCGACCTGAACGAGGACGCGGCCGAGCGCATCCGCGGCCTGGAACAGGAGCTGATGTCGCGCGGCGAGAACCTTCAGGCCACCATCGAGGAGCTGGAGACCGCCAACGAGGAGCTCCAGGCCACCAACGAGGAGCTGCTGGCGTCCAACGAGGAGCTCCAGAGCACCAACGAGGAGCTGCAGTCCGTCAACGAGGAGCTCTACTCCGTCAATTCCGAATACCAGGCCAAGGTCGAGGAGTTGACCGAGATCACCAACGACCTCGACAACCTGCTGCGCTCGACCGCCATCGGCACGGTGTTCCTGGATGGCGACCTCGTCATCCGGCGTTTCACCCCGGCGGCCACCGGCTTCATCAACATCATCCCGCGCGACATCGGCCGCTCGATCACGCACTTGTCGACCAACATCGAATACCCCGAATTCCTGGCCGACATCCGCAAGGTGTTCAGGGACCACGACCCCACCGAACGGCATGTCCGCGTGCGCGATGGGCGCTGGATCCAGACGCGGATCCTTCCCTACCTGACCGACCGCGGTCTGGTGGCGGGGGTGGTCATCACGTTCGTCGACGTGACGGTGACCAAGGAGGCGGAGGAGCGTTTGCAGGCGGTCATCGACAGCCTGCCGGAACACATCGCCGTGCTCGACCGCGATGGCGCCATCACCATGACCAACGCCGCCTGGGACCGCTTCGCCCGTCAGAACGGCGCGCCGGAAGTGGAACGCTGCGGGGTGGGGAGCAATTACCTGAACGTCTGCGCCTGCGAGCCGGAGGAGGACGAGGACGGAATCCGCCGGTCGGTGCGCGAGGGGCTGGCCGCCATCCTCGCTGGGCGTTCGGAGCAGTTCGTCATCGAATACCCCTGCCATTCCACGACGGAGCAGCGCTGGTTCCTGATGTACGCAGCGCGCCTGGATTCGCCGGTGGGCGGGGCCGTGGTCAGCCACATCAACATCACCCGAAGGAAGATGATGGAATTGAAGCTTGCCGACGGCATGGAGACCGCACAGTGAGCGAAAGTCGGGTCGAGCGTCTGCGCCGTCGCGCCGAAGAGCTCCTCGTGGATGGAAGTTTCGAAGCCGCCAGGGTGCCGGCCTCCACCTTCAAGGAGGTGGTCCACGAGCTGTACGTCCATCAAGCTGAACTGGAAATCCAGAACGAGGAGCTGCGCGGCGCGCAGCAGGCACTGGAGGCCTCGCGCCAGGAGTACATGCAGCTCTTCCGGTCGCTGCCGCTTGCCTGCTTCACGGTCAACGCCGCCGGCATCGTGGGCGAGGCGAACCTTGCGGCGGAGCGGCAGTTCGGGCTGGGGCAGCGCCGGCTGCGCGGCCGGCCGCTGACGCTGCTGGTCGATCCGGTCGACCACAACCGGCTGTTCGCGTCGCTCCAGCGGCTGCGCGACACCGGCACCTGGACCCGGCAGGAATACCGCTACATCGGCGCCCACAGCGCCATCGACGGCCTGACCGACGCCCACCCGGTGGCGCTGGAGGACGGCGAGAAGGGCGATCTCCTGTTCACCGTCACCGATGTGACGGAACGCAACGCGTGGATGCGCGCCGTCCAGGCCGCGCGTGACGAGGCGGAGCGGGCGCGCGCCGCCTATCACCACATCCTGCAATCGGTGGCCGACGGCATCGTCGGTCTGGACGCCGATGGGCGCATGACCTTCGCCAACACCGCGGCGCAGACGATCACCGGCTTCCCGGCGGCGGAACTGGCCGGGCGCAGCGTCACCCAGCTCTTCGTCGGCGACGGATCCTCGGAAGGAACGGACGCGGTGATGCTGGCGCTCGCCGACGGCCGGGCCCGGCAGGTGGCGGAGCAGCGCATCCACCGCAAGGGCGGCGGCAGCGTCATCGCCGAATTCACCGTCTCCCCCATCCTGGAGTTCGGGCGCATCACCGGCGGTGTCATCGCGCTCCGCGACGTCACCGCGCGGATCGAGACCCAGCGCACGCTCGGCACCTCGGAGGAGCGCCACCGCACGATGGTGCAGGCGCTGCACGAGGCCCTGGTGATGCGCGACGCGGGTGGCCGCGTGCTGCTCGCCAACGGGATGGGCGAGCGGCTGCTGACCGGCCCGGCCGAACCGCTGGTCGACCCGCGCGCGATCCTGGACGGTGCCCGCTTCCCGGCCGATGGTGCCTCCACCGGCCGCCGCTTCGTGGGGGCCGACGGCCTGCGCCTCACCGGCTTTTCCCCGGCCGCTGAGGCGGTGAGCAGCGGCCGCGCGGTGATCGACCGCGTGGTCGGCGTCACCGGCGATGACGGTGGGGCGGAGGCCCTGTGGCTTCGGCTGTCCAGCTATCCGGTGAAGGACGCGGCGGGCCGGGTCGAATCGGTGGTGTCCGCGGTGACCGACGTGACCGCGCTGAAGTCTCTGGAGCGCGACCTGACCGCGGCGCTCAGCGCCAAGGAGCGGTTCATCGCGTCGGCCAGCCATGACCTGCGCCAGCCGGTGCAGGCCTTGCTGCTGCTGGCCGGGCTGGTGCTGAAACACGATCTCGCCCCGAACACGCGGCGGTTGGCCGAGCAGCTTCGCGACACGGTGGTGTCGCTCGGCGGCCTGCTGGACGCCCTTCTCGACATCTCGCGGCTGGAAGCCGGGCTGGTCACGCCGATCATAGCGCAGGTCCCTCTCGGCCACATGATGGCCCGGCTGCATCGGGAATTCGCTCCGGTGGCGGCGTCGAAGGGGCTGCGGCTGGACAGCGTGCCGGTGAAGCTGACGTTGCACACCGACGGGCCGCTGCTGGAACGCGTCATCCGCAACCTGCTGTCCAACGCCATCCGCTACACCCGCCAGGGCCGCGTGCTGTTCGGCGCGCGCCGGCGCGACGGGCGGGTGCGGCTGGAGGTGTGGGACACCGGCATCGGCATCGCCGAGGACCAGATCGACCGCATCTTCCAGGACTTCTACCAGGTGGGCAACGCCGCCCGGAACCGCAGCGAGGGGCTGGGGATGGGGCTGTCCATCGCCCGCCGCCTCGTTTCCATGCTCGGCGGGTCGATCGACGTCACCTCCGTTCTCGGCCGGGGCTCGCGGTTCGTGGTGAGCTTCCCGCTGGAGCCGGCCCCGTCGCCGCCGCGTGTCGAGGCGGCGGACGGTGCGGTCGTCGCCGAGGGCCAACCGGCCGACGACGGTCTGGTGCTTCTGGTGGAGGACGACGCGGTCATCCGCATGGCCCTGACCCTGATGCTGGAGGACTGGGGCTACCGGGTGGTCGAGGCGGGCACCGCCGCCGAGGCGGCCGAGCGGATCGAAGGCGGGCTGACGCCCGACATCGTCCTGGCCGATTACCGCCTGCCCGATGGCGAGACGGGGCTGCAGGTCATGGACCGCGTGCGCGCCCGGCTCGGCCAGGACCTCCCCGGCATCCTGCTGACCGGGGACACCTCGTCCGACCGCCTGCGCGAAGCCGCCGCCGCGCAATGCGCCCTGCTCCACAAGCCGATCCAGCCGGAGATATTGCAGGCGACGGTGCGCCGCAGCCTGAACGGGGGGTGACGGCGGCGCAGTTGCTCAGCGGCCCAGCTCCTCGTCCGTCGCCCGCTTCAGCCGTTGAAGCCGTTCGTCGGCCTCCTGGCGGCTGAAGGGGCCTTCGACATCCATGCCGTAGCTGACGTAATGGCCGTCCGGGCGCTGGATGCGCGTGCCCGGCGGCAGGTAGGTGTCGTCCGCGTCGTCGTTGCCGACGACGGCGTTGCCGCGGATTTCCAGCACATGCGCCATGGCGCCCTCCCCGATCCATCTTGGTTCAGCCCGAATGAACCGGCGGCAAGGGCCCGGGGTTCCGTTCCGTCTCATTCCGGAAAGCGCGGCCGTTCGCCCAGGCTGTCCCGCACATAGAGGAAGTTCACCAGCACCAGCGTGACCACGGCCAGGGGGGCGGCCAGGAACATGCCGATCACCCCGAACAGGGTGCCGGCCGCAACCACCGCGGCGATGGTGATCACCGGCGGCAGGCTGACGACGCGCTTCTGGACCAGCGGCTGGATCAGGTTGCCCTCCACCTGCTGGATGAGGAGATAGGCCCCGGCGACCCACAGCGCCGTCTCCGGCCCCACCGCGAAGCCGATGAGGATGGCCGGCAGGGCCGCCAGGATCGGGCCGATTAGCGGGATGAACTCCAGCAGCGCCGCCACCACCGCCAGGGCCAGCGCCGCCGGAATGCCCAGCGTCAGCAGCGCCGCGTAGGTGAGGATGCCGACCAGCGCCATCGAGATGAGCTGACCGATCAGCCACTTCCACAGCGCCTCGCCGGTCGCGTCCAGCACCTCGCGCGCGCGGTCGTGCCCGGACGGCGGCACCAGAAGCACCAGCCCGCGCCGGTAGAGGTCCGGGGACGCGGCCAGATAGATCCCGGCGAACACCACGACGACCACATCGGCCAGAAAGGTCATCAGCCCCGTCGCGGCGGTGCGCAAACGGCTGACCAGAGCCGTGGACAAGGATCCGTCGGTGATCTGGCTGCGCACCTCGTCCGGAAGCTGCTTGATGCCGGCCGCAAGCTGGTCGGACAGTTGGGTGAACTGGGCCGCCAGCGTCGATCCCATGAACCAGAAGCCGGCCACCGTGACCGCCGCCAGTACCGCCAGCACGATCCCGAAGGCGGGCGCCTGCGACAGCCCGGCGACCCGGCGCACGCCCCCCGTCGCCCGCAGCAGCAGGATCGCCAACAGCACGCCGGCGAACACCAGAAGCAGCGCATCCGCCACCTGCCAGGTCACGAACAGCAGCCCGCCGATCAGGGCGACGATCAGCACCTTCCAGGTGAAGACCCGCAGTTCGTCCCACCCCGCACCCGGCCGTCCCGCCCCTTCCCGCTCCACCCCGACCCTGCCGTCCATGCCGTTCCTCCGCACATCGCCGGAAGGACAACGTCCGGGACGGCGGCGTGTGCCGCCCGCCGATCCTGCGCCGATCTCGACCGAACGGCGTAGTACGGAGATGAAGACTGTACGGGAACGAACGAGCATCTACATTCAGTGTGACGCCATCGAGGTTCCGCTCACTGGAGTCATTCTCGCTGATGTTGCACTCGGCCCGCCGCAAGGCGGGCTTTTTTTGTGCGCCGGTGCCGCGCGGACGTCCTTGCGTTTCTAGGTCACTTGCCCTAAAAGGGATTCGGACGATTGACCTAGAGAGCGGGCGGGACGGCATCGGCATGGGTGCAGCGATCACACGGGCGCAGATCGTCGGAGCGGCCGACCGGCTCTTCTACGAGCGGGGGTTCGAGGCGACCTCCTTCGCCGACCTTGCCGCGGCGGTCCGCCTCTCGCGCGGCAATTTCTATTATCACTTCCGTACGAAGGACGAGCTGCTAAGCGCGGTGATCGACCGGCGGCTGGCGGACACCCGGGCGATGCTCGATGGCTGGGACGAGGCGACGCCCGACCCGGCGGAGCGCATCCGCAGCTTCGTCCTCATCCTCATCAGGAACCAAACGTCGATCATGCGGTACGGCTGCCCCGTGGGGACGCTGTGCGGGGAGCTGGCCAAGCTCCGCCACGTCGCCAAGGATGATTCAGCAAAGCTCTTCGCACTGTTCCGCGAGTGGCTGGCCCGTCAGTTCGCCGCGCTCGACCGCGAGGCGGACGCCGACGTCCTCGCCCTGCACGCGCTGATGCGCAGCCAGGGCATCGCCACCCTGGCCACCGCCTTCCAGGACGAGGCCTTCATCCAACGGGAGGTGGACGACCTTCTCGCCTGGCTGGAGGCGCAAAGGCCCGACCCGCATCCGCCCCTACCCGCCACCACCGCCCCCGACTGAAGGATCCGCCCGCCATGTATCTGGTCACACTCAGATTTTCCGAGAACCGGGCGCAGGCCCCCGCGCATATGGACGGCCACAACGCCTGGATCCGGCGCGGCTTCGCCGACGGCGTGTTCCTGCTGACCGGCAGCCTGGAGAGCGGCGCCGGCGGCGCGGTCCTCACCCACAACATCACGCGCGACGCTTTGGAAGCGCGGCTGCGGGAGGATCCCTTCGTGGCCGAGGCCGTCGTCACCGCCGACATCGTCGGGATCGCGCCGGGCCGCGTCGATGATCGCCTCGCCTTCCTGAAGGCCTGACCGATGTCGGCCACGATTGCCGGTCCGGACGGACGACCGCGCTGCCGCTGGTGCGCGGCGGCGCCGGAATTCTTCGCCTACCACGACACCGAATGGGGCTTCCCGGTCGGCGACGACCGCCGCCTGTTCGAGAAGCTGTGCCTGGAGGGCTTCCAGTCCGGCCTGAGCTGGCGCACGATCCTCGCCAAGCGGGAGAATTTCCGGACCGCGTTCGAAGGGTTCGAGGTCGAACGGATCGCCCGCTTCACGGCGACGGATGTCGAACGGCTTCTCAGGAACGACGGCATCGTCCGCCACCGGGGCAAGATCGAGGCCGTGATCAACAACGCGCGGCGGGCGCTGAAGCTGGTCGAGACGGAAGGATCACTGGCCGCCCATGTCTGGAGTTTCGAGCCCTCCCCGGCCGAGCTTGGCTCGCCGCAGAGCATGACCACCTCTCCCGCCTCGATCGCCCTGTCGAAGGACCTGAAGAAGCGCGGCTGGTCCTTCGTCGGGCCGACGACCGTCTTCGCCTTCATGCAGGCCATGGGGTTGATCAACGACCACGCCGAAGGCTGCGTGGTGCGCGAGGAGGTGGACCGGGCGCGGGCCGCCTTCATCCGGCCGCGCAAAGCGGCGGCCTGAGGCCCGGGCTCAGGCCGCCACGCTGTCGATCCGCTTCACCGCCGACTTGGCCGGCAGGATCAGGCTGATCTTCAGGCCGGGGTTGGCGTCGTCAAGGACGAGGCGGGCGTCGTGCAGGTGGGCGACCGCGGCGACGAGGCTGAGGCCGAGGCCGTTGCCCGGCGTGTTGCGCGACTGGTCCAGGCGGACGAAGCGGCCCAGCACCTTCTCGCGCAGATCCGGCGGAATGCCGGGACCGCTGTCGGTCACGGTGATCGCCGCCCCCTGGTTGGCCGTCTTGCCGTCCACCACCAGCGAGACCCGGCCGCCGGCCGGCGTGTATTTGATGGCGTTGTCCAGCAGGTTGGCGATGGCCTGCGAGAGAAGCTGGTCGTTGCCCTGCACCAGCGGCCGTCCCCGCACCTCGGCGGTGAAAGTCAGACCGGACTCCTCCGCCAGCGGCTCGTAGAGGTCGGCGACGAGGCGGGCGGTGTCGGCGAGATCCACCGGCTTGAAATCGTTGCGGCGGGTGCCGGACTCGGCCTCGGCGATGGACAGCAACGCCTTGAAGGTGTCGAGCAGCCGGTCCGCCTCCACCAGCGATTCCTGGAGGGCGGCGCGGTAGACCTCGGGGTCGTCGGTCTCCTTCAGCAGCACCAGCTCGATGCGGGTGCGCAGGCGGCTCAGCGGCGTGCGCAGGTCGTGGGCGATGCTGTCCGTCACCTGCCGCACACCGTTCATCAGCCGCTCGATCTGGTCGAGCATGGCGTTGAGGTTGCCGGCCAGCCGGTCGATCTCGTCGCCGTTGCCGACTCCCGCGACCCGGCCGGACAGGTCGCCGGCCATGATGCGGCGGGTGGTGCGGTTGATGGCCTCGATCCGTCGGAGCGCACTGCGGCTGGTCAATCCGCCGCCGATCAGGCCCAGCGCGGCGGTGATGGCCAGGATCCAGCCCAGGGACGACGCCATGCGGTCGCGGAGCTGGTCGATCTCGCTCATGTCGCGCCCGACCAGCAGCCGGAACTGCCCCGGCAGCGTGAAGCCGACCGCCTGGGCGGTGGCCGGGTGGTCCTCGGTGCCACCGTATTCCGCCACCTTGAAATGCACGGTGCCGTCCTCGTGCCAGGTGCCGTCGGGCCAGCCGGACAAGTTGCCGGCCAGAATCTGTCCGTTGGGAGCCAGCAGCAGATAGATGGAGTTGTTGTGCGGGATGGAGCTGCGGGCGCGAACCACCTCGACCAGCCCCGGCAGGCCCGCGCGCAGATACTGGTCCTTCAGCGCCTCGACCTCGACCGTGATGGTCTCGCCGATCTCCTGCTCCAGGAAACCGGCGGTGGAGCGGTAGGCCGCCCACAGGATGACGCTGACCGACGCGACGAACAGCCCGAGATAGAGGAGCGAGAGCTTGAAGGTGGTGGTGAGGTGCAGCCTCACCGACGTCCGCTCAGGCATCCGGCACGCGAAGGCTGTAACCGGCCCCGCGCACGGTGTGGATCAGCGGTGCGGGGAAGTCCTTGTCGATCTTCTGGCGCAGCCGCGCGATGTGCACGTCGATGACGTTGGTCTGGGGGTCGAAATGATAGTCCCAGACATTCTCCAGCATCATGGTGCGGGTGACCACGCTGCCGGCGTTGCGCATGAGGTATTCCAACAGCGCGAATTCCCGTGGCAGCAGCTCGATGGGCCGTCCCGCCCGCTTCACCGTGCGGGCGAGCAGGTCCATCTCCAGGTCGCCGACGCTCAGCCGGGTCTGGGGCGCCGCCCCGCCGCGCCGGCGCGCCAGCACCTCGATGCGGGCGAGCAGCTCGGAGAAGGCGAAGGGCTTGGTCAGGTAGTCGTCGCCACCGGCCTTCAGACCCTTCACCCGGTCATCGACGCTGCCAAGCGCCGACAGGAACAGCACGGGCGTGTCGTTGCCGGTCGCCCGCAGGATCTCCACCAGCGACAGCCCGTCGCGGCCGGGAAGCATGCGGTCGACGATCAGCACGTCGTAGAACTCGGCCCCGGCAAGGAACAGACCCTCCTTGCCGTCGTTGGCCACGTCCACGACGTGCCCGGCCTCCTTCAGACCCTTGGCGAGATAGGCCGCCGCCTGGCGGTCGTCTTCAATCACGAGGACTTTCATGTCCATCTATGTACGTCCCGGAAAGGCGGCGGCCAAGGGGGTGCGTCACGCCGCGCGCAAGGGCAAGGCCACGAAGGTGTCGGCCCCGTCGCGGTTGACCAGCAGCAGGACCGCCTTGCGGCCGGCCTTTTCCGCCGCCTGCACCTGCTTCGACACGTCCGCGGGGCTGGCGACGACCGCGTCGCCGACCTTCTCGATCACGTCGCCGGGCTGGATCGGGGCGTCGCCCTCCACGCGGGTGACCACCACCCCCTTCACCTCGGCGCCGATGCCGAGCCGTTCGCGCGCCGCGGCGGTGAGCGGGGCCAGCGCGAGGCCCTTCACCGTGGCCGCCGCGGCCGACTCCGTGCGGTGCCCGCCGGCCGAGGCCACGCGCTCCTCCTTCAGGCGGCCGATCTCCACCGTCACCGTGCGCTCGGTCCCGTCGCGAAGCACCTGCACGAGCACCGACTCGCCGGACTTCGTCTCGGCCACCCGCAGCGTCAGGTCGCGCATGCCGTGCACCGGCTTGCCGTCGAAGCCGAGGATCAGGTCGCCCTGGTGCAGGCCGGCCTTGTCGGCGGGGCTGCCGGGGGTGACCTGGGCGACCAGCGCGCCCTCCGCCTTGTCGCGGCCGAGGCCGGCGGCCAGTTCCGGCGTGACCTGCTGCACCGCCACGCCCAGCCAGCCGCGCTCGACATGCCCATGGTCGCGGAGCTGCGCCACCACCGACTTGGCGAGGTTGGAGGGGATGGCGAAGCCGATGCCGACCGAACCGCCGGACGGCGAGAAGATCGCCGTGTTGATGCCGATCACCTCGCCCGCGGCGTTGAACATCGGACCGCCGGAATTGCCGCGGTTGATGGCCGCGTCGGTCTGGATGAAGTCGTCATAGGGGCCGGCGTTGATGTTGCGCCCACGCGCCGAGACGATGCCGGTGGTCACTGTGCCGCCAAGTCCGAACGGGTTGCCGACCGCGACCACCTAGTCGCCGACCGCCGCCTTGTCGCTGTCGCCGAAGGCCAGATAGGGAAGCGGCGTGTCTGACGACACCTTGAGCAGCGCCAGGTCCGTCTTCTCATCATGGCCGACGACCTGCGCCGGCAGGCGCGTGCCGTCGTCCAGCGTCACCGTCACCTCGCGGGCGCCGTCGATGACGTGGTTGTTGGTCACCACGAAGCCGCCCGCATCGATGATGAAGCCGGAGCCCAGCGACACCCCGCCGCGCTCGCCGCGCGGCTCGGGCCGCTCCCGCTGGGGACCGAGCTGGTCCTGGAAGCGACGGAAGAACTCTTCGAAGGGGGAGCCGGGCGGGAACGGCAGATCGGGGGCGCCGCGCTCCGCCTCGGCGGTGCGTTCGGCGTGCCCGCCGCCCTGGGCGGCCATGATGGTGACGACGGCCGGCTGCACCTTCCGCACCAGCGGCGCGAAGCTGCCGGGAAGCTGGGCGGCGGTGTTGGCATTGGCGGGTTCGGTGGTGGCGGCGAAGGACACGGGCGGACCGGCGACGAGCGCGGTGCCGGTCAGGACCGTCGTCCCCAGCATCAGCGCGGCGACCGTGTTGCGAAGGCGCCGCCGGGCCGGGGTGGGCTGGGTGGTCTCGGTCATGGGAGCGGAACTCCGTATCGGGGTAGTCTCGGCCGGGCCCATCGCCCGGCGTCCACTCCTAGATAGGCCCCGCCCCCTCACCGCCGCCTGTCCGCCGGATTACAAGTGGTTCAGAGTGTCAGCGGCGGTCAGATCCAGCCGTCGCCTCCACCGGAGTCACTGCCCGTATCGTCCGGCACGTCGTCGGTCTGGTAATCCGCCTCCTGGTAGCCGGCGTCGTCCTGGGCAGGATCGTCGGCCGTGGGCTGGGCGGCGGGATAGGCTGCCGGATGGGCGGTGTGGGAGGGCTCGGCGGCCAGCGCCTCGCCGAAGGGGCCGGGGTTGCCGTGCAGAAGCGACGAGATGGCCGACGCCGCCAGCATGCCGCCGGCCACGCCGGCCGCCGTCTGCATGGCCCTGCCCAGGAAGCCGCCGCCACGCGGCGCCCCATAGGCCGCCGGAGCCTGCGGATAGGGCGGCACGCCGTAGCCTTGCGGCGTGTAGCCGCCGGGAGGCGCGCCCCAAGGGCTGCGTTGAGGCTGCGGGGCCGGCTGCGGTGGCGGTGGCGCCGCCGGGCGCTCCGCCCCGCCTCCCCACGGGCTGCGGCCGCCGCCGAGGAAGCTGCCGAGACGGTTGAGGTCGGCGACCGAGCCCTTGCTGCTGTTGTTGCCGGGCATCAGGCCGAGGCCGATCCACACCATGCCGTGCTGCATCGCCGCC
>OFDN01000594.1_pt1 | contig 28347 bp, 23 predicted proteins | sample 1520971 | NCBI WGS metagenome assembly OFDN01 (sample SAMEA94257418, study PRJEB24077) | hot springs metagenome | biome: Aquatic biome; feature: Geographical feature; material: Water | place: India | collected 2012-06-12 | depth 5 m | reverse complement strand
TGGCCAGGCTGCACCAGCCGCTGGCGGCCTGCCGCGTCGTCGTTTTGGGCGGCGGCGCCATCGGCCTGGCGGCGGCGCTGGTGGCGCGGCTGTTCGGGGCCGGCGACGTGCTGATCGGCGAGACCAACCCGTTGCGCCGCGCGACCGCCGCGGCCGACGGGTTTACGACCTATGACCCGGGTCGGGACGAGCCGGACGACAACGCGATCGACCTCGTCATCGATGCCGTCGGCGCCGATGCGACGCGGGCGGCGTCCTGCCGGCTGGTTCGGCCGGGCGGCGTCATCGTCCATGTCGGGCTGCTGCCCGGCCAGGCCGGCCTCGATATCCGTAAGATCACGCTGCAGGAAATCACGCTCGCCGGCGTCTATTGCTACACCCCGGCCGATTTCAACCAGACCGTCGCGGCGCTGGCCGAAAACCGGCTGGGCGCCCTGGGCTGGATCGAACAGCGCGCGCTCGCGGACGGCACTGCCGCCTTTGCCGACATCGATTCCGGCCGGGTCGCGGCGGCGAAGATCGTGCTCACCGTCTGAAGCGTAAAGCGGAGGCACCGTTGTCGTGCTATCGGGTGCTACCGGTACCGGCGCCTTGCTGCCACGAGGGTCAAACGGATGACTTCTGACGCCAAAGCGCTCCCTGATCATCCTGAAATGTGAAGATCCGCACCCAGCGATCTAACGTGGCCGTTACTGAAATTAAGGCCTGCTCGCGCCAGCGTAGTCGCGCGCCTTGCTCCGGACCGGAGACCTCTTGTCGTCCAATGTGACGAAGTCGCTACGACTGCCTGGTTCACCATTCCGGCCGATAAAGACCATCGGTCCGCGGTTGGTCACCACCACATCGCCAAATGCTAACTGATCTTCGATGAATTGATCGAGGGTAATCGACTGCCGCCTGTTCGGGCCAAGGCTCAGTTGACCGGATTTTTGCGCAGCCTCGGTTGCGCTGCGCTCGCGCTCGACAAGCGCCTGTCGCCGAAAAAGATCAGCCCGTTGCCGACCCTGGTCAATCGAACGCGCCCAATAATCGCGGCAGACCGCCGTTTCTTCAGGGCCGAATATCAGATACTCGTGCGTTCCATTTTCACAGAGACGCAATAGCGCAACACTGTCCATATCCTGCGCAGAGGCGAGCGCGGGCAGGAACATTGCGACGAGAATGGACGCGATCCGCATCTCGGATAATTAGTCAGATGAGCAGAGAGATGTCATTCCCTGCCAGCAACGTTCGGGCAGCAAAGTTTCAATGTTTCGAGCGAGTTGGCAAGGGAATAGCTGCCGGCGCCCTTGCTTGGCTCAAAAAAGCCACCGCAAGCGCCGAGAACATATAGCAAATCTGCAGCAGGACGACTCCGCCAATTGCGGTCAGCAGCGCTGCGCCAAAGCCAGACTCAAGCTGATACACAACGCCGGCGGGCAAAATAACAGCCGCAAACGCCAGCATGATGTGCATCGATGATCGGAGCCCGAGACCCAAGCCCGATACGGCGCAACATAAAAACCACGCACTCATCAGATCGCCCTCCCCGGTAATAGGAAGCTGGCAGCCAAAGCTTAAGCCCCACTTAACAACTCGGTCGGATTCGGCCCGTTTGAGCCAGTATGCTGACGTGATTCGTGCGCCGACATGATCGATGTCGATCAGAGCTAGATTTGCGTGCGAGTGCAAGCTGGGAAAGCCTCGTGTCTAAGCCAAGTTGGAGCCAGCGCGACAATGGGACCCGGAGAGGAGGCCGGATCAGGGGCGTGCGACTGGGTCGGGCTGGGACATCGGCGTGGAGGCGGCCTGCCAGAAGGTCCATCCGCCATTCCAAAGGCCGCGACGGTTACGCTGGGCATCCAGAAGCTCGGTCTCGAACACCCCGGCCTGGGCAGGCCGGGCGAAACCCAGGGACACCAGCCGCGCCGCAAGGAGCGTCCCATCTGGCAGGCGACAGAGCCCCTCCACAGGACGCTGAAGACCGATGAGCGCATCGCAGCTTAGTTGGCTGGCACGCAGCAAATTATTGAGCGCAGCTCGGGCCGCGAGCCCACAAGCCCAAGGGTTGCCGTTGTCTCCGAGGCAAACGGATTCGCGCGCTGGACCGGTTATGCCGATCAACCGAAGCGACAGCTCGGTATTGCCAAATGTCTGGCCGTCGATGATCTCGAATGGTGGCGAAAGCGGGATCCCTTCCCGCGTCACTGGAACCGGCGGAGCAACTCGCTCGGTCATGCGGGGATCGGTCAGATTTTTGCCATCCAAGCGCTCGACAGCCTTAATTTCCACAGGATCAGCGCGGGCGACCGAAGCCCTCGCTATGGGATGCACCGAGGGTCGAAAAGTCAGCAGCAGACCCACTGAGAGAACGCAGCAGACGAACAGTGAAATCGTCAGAAATAGCGGTGATGTCAGACCCGCTTTTGCCCGCTTGATTGCGACACGCAGCAGATGTCGCACCCATCGCGCCGGATCGTCGAAACCCAGCGTGAGCGGCGCGCCACTTTCGGTAAAACGATGTCGTGAGCGCCCACGTGCCACTGTGCTGCTTTTAAACTGTCCAGCCAACGCTGACCTCTATATCGAAATAGGATGTGACGCGACAGCACACCGCCTTCCAATTCGCAACATTTGCAAGCGCCGTTTGTACCGCGAGCGCGTCGATCCGATCCAGCAAAGCTTGCCCGCCTTTCACGGCAGGCTGGTATGCAGCAGGCATGAGCTGCGTGGCACGTGACCGGAGGGGTTATGCAGCTTCAAAAACTGCGCTAGAGATTCACTACTGATCCCAAATTTCTGTCAGGCTGAATAGGATCGACTCGGCATGGCTGAGGCTAAAACATACCACTACAGCCCGTCGGCTACGTTGGGCCACCACTACAGCTACTTGATGCAGCCCGTTACGGATCTCGTGAAGGAGATCGATCCATGTAAGATTTTTGAACTTGGCTGCGGGAATGGAAGTTTCGCCGCACACCTAACCAAGAGCGGGTATGAAGTTGTTGGCGTCGATCCATCCCAGGATGGGATTGAACTTGCGAAACTTTCCGCCCCCAGAGCCCGATTAGAAATCGGATCAGCTTATGAAGATCTTCAATCAAAATATGGCCAGTTTCCTGTCGTAATCAGCCTCGAGGTCGTTGAGCACGTTTATTACCCGAAAAAATATGCAAAAACAGTATTTGAACTTTTAGAACCAGGTGGAACCGCAATAATCTCTACGCCGTACCACGGTTACATCAAAAATATTGCCCTTTCAGTTTCTGGCAAGATGGATAGCCACTTCACTGCACTTTGGGATCATGGACATATAAAATTTTGGTCGGTGAAGACACTGTCGATCTTGCTTCGAGACGTAGGCTTTAGCGACGTGACCTTTCGGCGCGTTGGGCGTATTCCCGCTTTGGCCAAGTCCATGATCGCCATAGTCAGGCGCCCGTTCTAAACCGGATTGTTAACCGCGGCCAGCTGGAATCAGCAAAGTAATGACCAGTCTCGATTTTGGTAGACGACCTCGGTTCGCAAAACAGTCGCCGTTTACATACGGTTTAGCGAAGGCGGATGTAACTGGTCTGCGGTAGCGAGTAAGACCCTGCTGCAGTCTGTTCAGCGCAAACGGCGCCGCAACCGATCAGCGATGGCTTCATAACGACAGGCAGAGAAGCTATGGCTCTCGGGCGGCCGTGTCCTTAAAGGCCGCTCGCAGAGATGGGTTCGGGAGAAGCAGCCGATGTCGAAGCGAAACTGGTCACCAATATGGGCATTGTTGGCGTTACTGCTGGCTTGTCCGGCGAGAGCGCTGGAACCTCTCGTTCTGAGCCATGCCGAGACGGCGCAGATCGACGGGCGGGACTGGGAGCGAACGGGATCAGGCGGGACGAGCTTCGATGCCGTCCACAGAAGGGTCCTGCTCCGCTTTCCAACAGCGGCTGAAGCCATCAAAGCAAGGCTGGATACCGGTTTGGCTATTGAAAAGGCAGTGGTTACGCTTGATTACGTGCGGCACGAAACTAGGCCCAGCGGCTACACTCTGCGAGACGGGCTGGGCGCCAAGCTCTGGGCCGCCAGCCCCCCACGTTGGCATGTCATCGCCCATGCGCTACGCCAGCCCTGGTCCGCGCACGGCACTTTTGGTCCGACGAGCCGGTATAGGGTGCGCCTGCTGCATCCGTGGGCCAAGGTTGGCGCCGTCGACCCCGAACTTGATCGCCACCCGGAGATTTTAGGCCCGGCGGAACTGTCAGAGAGCAACCGGCAGTCTGAGCTTGATGTGACGCGTTTGCTGACCGGAACGACGTCGGCCCCAGAAAGCGGAGCGCGGCTACGCGCTTTCGCTGATAACGGCCTCATACTCAGCAAGGCTGAAACCTATGATATGCGCTATCGCCCTCAAGGCGACATCTACGAATGGGCGATCGCAACCGGTGGCCACGCCCTGACCTTCAGCGAGCCTCGGCTTGTGGTGACTTTCCGGCCTGCGCCATCCGGTGCGCCACTTTTGGACCTTCCGCCACGGTCGTATCCCGCCGAGGACGCGGTCAAGCAGGAAGCCTCGGCCCTAAAGCGATCGCCGGACATGCTACCGAGCGCGCAGCTTCAAGCCATGGCGCGGCAAATCTACGAAACGAGGCCGAGTTGGCTGTCTGCGCAGCAGTTTCGAAACCTTGGCGACCTGCTGCGCGCTGGCGGCGACGCACATACGCGCTGGCTGTTTGACCTGCAATTTGCCGATCTCGCCAAATACCGACAATTCCTGCGCGAGACTTTGGCAACGGTCCCGCGCTACTGGAAAGGCTGGGGCATCGCAGAGGATCTCCAATTCGTGCTGCAACTCGGTGCCTTCGCGCCCCCGCACGTGCGCGACCATCTGGCGGAATACTGGCGCTCTTATCTTATGCCGGATCTACCGACTTCGGCGTTCTTCGTGCCACACAGCCGCGAAGCTGGCACCTATTGGGCCCAGACCGGGGACTGGCGCGGTCGGACATCCTTTTTCCGCGATGGCTACAATTACGTCGGCAGCACCCAGAATTTCAATTTCACGGCTTCGATGGGAGCATTGCTCGGCGGGGCGTTCATCGGTTCAGAAGCCGCGATGGCCGATGGCCGACACGGGCTGGAGCGGCTCTTGCTCCGGTACTGGACCGCGCTCGACGGCGGGACGCAGGAGCTTGTCGATCCATATTATCTCTCCATCACATTGAGCGCAGTGAAGATGCTCGCCGATCATGCGCCGACAGCCTACGACCGGCTGATCGCCCGCATCATTCTCGAACGCACAATGGAGATGCTGGCGACAGCTTATCATCCGACTTTGCGGCGCATCGTAGCCGCGGCAGGCCGCGCCAGACTATCGGGTCTTCTGACAGAGCAGGACGGAATTTACGGGGCGCTGCATGTGCTGTCGGAACGCGGCGCCCTGCTCTATCCAGGCCGGCCCAGCGACGCCCGCATTCTCGGCATGCCAGTCTGGGGCTACGATTTCCCCCCCGGTCGGGTCGGTCTGCAAAGCCTGACCAGCCCTTGGGCTCCATCCTGGTTCAAACATGTCGTCGACAACAAGATGTTTCCCTTCCGCGAGAGTTCCACCAACACGGTCCGCGGGCATTTCAATCCGCCCCTGCGCCGCTCCACCTATCTCGACCGGCACTTTGGACTGGCAAGCCAGGACATCAAGGGCGGCATGGCCGACGTCGTCGGGCAATGGTCACGGACAGGCAAGACAGCCGGAGGAATAGAGCATCTGGGGCTGTTGACCGTCCGCCCCTGCGTCAATATTTGCAATTTGGCCGCTTCCTCGGGCGGGGAGCCGATACGCGCCGGCTCTCTCTTCACGGTCCAGCACGACAACAAGGCGATCATCTTCGCCAAACCACCGACACGCGGCTCGGCTCTGCAAGAGCAGCAGGCGGGTGCTGGGGACATGGAAAGCATCGGCTCAGTGCTTGGCCTCTGGATGATGGAGACGGACCGAAACTGGCGCCTTTTTGTCAATGGACAAGAGAGACAGCCATCTGATTTGCCCCTGACGCTCCAAGCCACCGATATTGTCGTGCTGCAGGATGGTCCGACGCTGCTTGCGATCAGGCCGATAGCTGTTCCAGATGATCGAAAAATTGTGCTCGCGCTCGGTGGCTTTGGTGGCACTCCGGAAGCCGGTCGCTCAGTGGTCGAGCCAACGCTGACTTTGGCAAACATGCACCGCTTGCAAGGCCCAGCTATCTCCCGGAAGGACTATGATCAACAGGGCTTGGGCCGCGCGCTGCTCGGCGGCTTCACTGTCGAATTCGGCGACATCGACAGGTTCGGCAACGTAGCCGGTTTTGTCGCCCATCTTTCGGCTGGCTCTCTCGGCATCGAGCATGTAGCGCCCGAACGGGTCAGGATCCGTTACGCCACAGGCGGACAAACGCTCGAAGCTGTGTTCTCCACGGCCGTGCAGGAGCTTTCGCAGCATTTTCCGATAGCGCCCGGAACCCAGACGGCTGCAATCGAAAGTCGGAGCAACAACGGGGCTTCACTATTGCCACCGCCAGGGATAGAGCGCGACACCAGCTGGTCACAGCAGAGCGCAACAGGTCGCATTGAAAAAAACGGTGTCGTACTCGAGACAGATCCCGGGCGAATGGTCTATCTCATCGTCGAGCCGAGTGGACGTGGCGCTCTCGCTTATAATCTCACACCGGATCCGACTGATTGGCGGCTGATTTTACCTGGCGGCCGCGAGATCGTCTCGACCGCCAAGGTGAGCTTGCTTCGGATTGAGATCGATCCGCTCAGGTCGATCGTCGAGATCGAGCACGCCACGCCGCCAAACGCATCCTCGGTAGGCCCTGACCCCGTTTTCATTCTGAAAGGATTTGACGCTGCATGGACTATCCGTGCGGCATCCGGAACAAGCCGCGTCGATTGAGGTTGAACTGCTGAACCGACGCCCAAAGCGAACCCTCGATTTCCGGCCGGCGATAATTCTGACATTTGCCTTGCAGGTCTTTCGGCAGATGGAGAGATCCGCACAATCGCTGGTTACCTTAATGAATCGTTTCTAGTGCAGCGATCGGAAATGATGCTATTTGACTCAAATGCGCGGGGATAGGCCCGTCAGCAGCTTTGGAAGCCGTCATGCGTAAGTGTGCAGATCCGTCAGCGAGATACCGAACGTCGGTCGGCAACCGGCAACCGTATTGAACCAATATCCCGATCGACTTCACTCGAATGACGAAGGCATCGGTGCCGTCATGATGCGTAGGACGTATTTGTTATTGTTGGCGGACCTGGTTCTGATTGCGTTTGCCACTGTCGCAGCTTTTGCATTGCGCGACTCGTTCGGATGGTTTTTTGATAGGTGGTCTTCCTCGCTGATTTACACGGGGTTAACGATAGGTTCTGCTTTTGTTGTTTTTCTGATTGCTGGAATTAATCGCTCGGTCTATCGGTTCACAAACTTGAACGACTATCTCTGGCTATCGTCACTGTCGGTAGTCGTGGTTTTGTCCGCACTTGCGCTTGGCTTCCTGATCAACCGGCTTGATGGCATCGCGCGCACGCTTCCTGTTTTACAGACAATTCTCATCATCATGTGCCTGATCGTCGCACGCGTGTTCTATCGGCTGTTCCATGCGCGGCAGACGAGAGCCCAAATGCGGCACGCCGATCCTGAACAGGCCGAGAATGTGTTGGTGATCGGCGTGAATCCGGTAGCCGATCTTTTCATCCGTTCGACCGACTTGCTGGCGCATGGCCGGATACGGATTAGCGGTGTGCTATCGCCCGATGATGAAGACCTCCGCGGCCGTCGCTTCGGAGCCCTCCCCATCCTCGGCGCCTTGAGTGAAGTCGACGATGTTCTCGCCAAACTCCGCGTCCATGGCGTGGAGATCACCAGAATTATCGTTGCGTTGGATGAAACCACGATCCCGGAGAGCGACCGCCTGCGCCTTTCGGCGTTGGAAGCCAATGACGGCGTCGAGATCGATTATTTCGCTAACCGGCTTGGCCTGCCGACACCTGTCTCCGGTGAACGTAGCTTCTCCTCCGGCGCGCCACGCTCCGCGGGGCAGACGACGGCTCCAGTCGGTTTTTACCGGTATGGCAAGCGTCTGTTCGATCTGTCTCTCGCGACGTTTCTGTTGGTCATCCTGTGGCCGATCATCGTCTTCGTCTCCCTGATCGTCTGGCTTGATGTCGATCGCCCGCTGCTATTCTGGCAACAGCGTCCAGGCCAAGGGGGACGGCCTATCCGCGTCTTCAAATTTCGGACAATGCGCGGCGCCCATGATGATGACGGCAATCGCCTAGCGGATCTGCAGCGCCTTTCGGCAACAGGAGCCATGTTGCGATCTCGCCGGCTCGATGAACTGCCGCAGCTCTTTAACATTCTTGTCGGCGATATGTCCTTCGTCGGGCCCCGACCGCTGCTACCGATTGATCAGCCAAGCGACCGTCGCGATCGTCTAAGGGCGAAGCCCGGCCTGACCGGTTGGGCGCAGGTCATGGGTGGGCGTGAGATTTCACCCGCAGACAAGGCATCGCTAGATGCCTGGTATATCGAAAACATGTCCTTCGCGCTCGATGTCGAAATCATGTTCCGAACCGTCCCGATGATCCTCTTCGGCGAGATGGTGAATGCGCAAGCAATTCGCCAAGCCTGTGCCATGACCGGTCGTGCGCCCGACTATCCGGCTGCAGTCGACTGTTCTGCCAAAGGACCTACGGTCGCATGCTTGAAGGGAGCGCAGTCACCACAATCCGACGCGCGCTCGTAGGAAATAATTATGTCTTCCTCGTCTAAGCACAGGCGAGGTAGAGAAAAGCCCACGGCACAGGGTGCCTTAACACAGATTATACTCTGGGTGATTTCACCCGGAGTGCGGTAGCTTAGGAAAGTATCGGTGCAACATTTCAGTCGATTGCTCTGTCGCGGCGGCGCTGCGATCCCGCCGACTGCCAGACCATGCGCCGCTCGCATTCTGAGAGCGTCATGGCCGCCAGGACCTGCCAACAATTGCGGTCGAAGCTAGTTTCATGTGCGGTATCAACGGCATCTTTGCTTACAACGTCGCTGCTTCGCTTCCCGATTGCGAAGAGCTGATTGCGACGCGCGATGCGATGCTGTGGAGGGGACCCGACGGGTTCGGTGAGTGGTGGAGCGAAGATCGCCGGGTTGGCTTCGGCCATCGCAGGTTGGCGATTGTGGACCTGACCGAACGCGGCTCCCAGCCGATGATCAGCGCCGACAACCGCTACAGCGTGACGTTCAACGGCGAGATTTATAATTACCGAGAGCTCAGGGCCGAGCTCGAGCGAGACGGTGCGGTTTTCCGGTCCAACAGCGATACCGAGGTTCTGCTGCTCTTATACGCTCGCGAAGGCGAAGCAATGTTAAGCCGGCTACGCGGCATGTTTGCCTTTGCGATTTGGGATTGCTTGTCGCAGCAGTTGTTTCTGGCGCGCGACCCGTACGGCATCAAGCCGCTCTACATCGCAAATGACGGTTGGACGTTCCGTTTCGCCAGCCAGGTGAAAGCCTTGCTCGCCGGCGGCCGGATCAGCCGTACGCCCGAGCCCGCCGGCCATGTCGGCTTTCATATCTGGGGCAGCGTGCCCGAGCCCTTCACATTATATCGCGATATCCGCATGCTCCCGGCCGGGCATAGCCAGCTGATCGATAGTTTCGGCCCGCGACCGTCTCGCTCCTTCGCGTCAATTGCCCAGGCCTTCGCTGAAGGCTCGCGCAATCCTGAGGCGGGCGCCGATCTCATCGGCGTGGTCCGCACTGCGATGCTCGAGAGTGTCCGCGCACACCTGATGGCAGATGTGGATGTCGGGCTATTTCTGTCCTCCGGCGTCGATTCTGCGGCATTGCTCGGTTTGATGCGCGATGCTGGACAGGAACGGACGACCTGCGTGACGCTGGCCTTCGAGGAATTTCGGGGCACGAAGGACGATGAGACGATCCTGGCCGCCGAGGTCGCGGCCGCTTACGGCGCGCGTCATATTGTCCGCACCGTGAGCGCGGCTGAGTTCCATGACGAATTACCGCATATTCTGGAAGCGATGGACCAGCCCTCGATCGATGGGATCAACACCTGGTTTGTCGCCAAAGCGACGCGCGAGGCTGGGCTCAAGGTGGCGTTGTCAGGCCTCGGGGGCGACGAATTGCTGGCAGGCTATTCCAGTTTTCGCGAAATTCCGCGTTGGGTCCGGCTGCTGCGCCCGCAGATGCAGGTGCCGAGCCTGGGTAGGCTTGTGCGCAAGGGGCTGAGCGCTAGCGGCCTGGCGCGCCGCAACCCGAAACTGCCCGGAATCGCCGAGTATGGCGGGAGGTTTGCTGGCGCATACTTGCTGCGCCGCGGCCTTCACCTGCCATTCGAACTCGGAGCCGTCATGGATCCCGATATCGCGCGGATTGGCTTGGCTCGCCTTGATCCGCTACGCCGGATATTTCCCCTCGGACCGGCTCCCGAAAACCCTCTGTCACATGTTGGCGCGCTCGAGAGCATGAACTACATGCGCAATCAGCTCCTGCGCGACAGCGACTGGGCGGGCATGGCGCATTCCATCGAGATCCGCACGCCTTTGGTGGATTTCACGCTGCTGAAGGCCCTGGCTCCCGTCGTGCCGCGGCTCACAAACGCGGGAGACGGCAAACGCCTGCTCGGCGCGGCGCCGCGCACGCCGCTGCCCGACAGCTTGGTCAACCGGAGCAAGACCGGTTTCAGCGTGCCCATCGGCGAATGGCTGACCCAACGGACCAACGATACGGGCTCGGTCCGAGGTCTTGCCTCGCGCGCCTGGGCTTGCGAAGTGTTTCAGGCCTTCGCATCCGATGAACAGCGCGTCCCACGCATGTCCGGGGCGAAAGCAGCATGAGGATTCTGGCTTTGGTTACGGATGCCTTTGGTGGCTACGGCGGCATTGCCCAGTATAATCGCGATCTTCTGGCTGCTCTGGCGGAAGTTCCGGAGATCAGCGCCATCGACGTGCTGCCGCGCGTCGCGCCCGATCCGCTTGGCGCGTTGCCGCACAAGGTGCGGCAGCGGCCGGCGCGCTTCAACAAGTACCATTATGCCGCCGAAGCCTTCGCGGCAGCGCGGGCCCACCGACCCGATCTCATTCTGAACGGGCACATCTATCACGGGCCGCTGGCGCGGCTGCTCAAGCGCCAGACAAGGTCCAAATTGATCAGCCAGCTCCATGGGACAGAGATCTGGACGAAGCTGGCCCGCAAGCACGCTCTGCCGCTGGTGGAATCGGAGATGGTCCTCACGGTCAGTCGCGACACGTTCGGGCGCTTGCGCGACCAGGTCTTGACCGAGCCCGAGAACGGCGTGGTGCTCGGCAACACGGTACAGCCCGAATTCACGCCGGGCGATCGAAAGGCTGCGCGTACGGTCTTCGGCCTCGCTCGGGAACAGGTGCTGTTGAGCGTTGGTCGCCTCGACAGGCGAGAGGAATATAAGGGCCACGACCGGATCATCCGGCAAATCGGCCCGCTTCGCACCGAAGGGCGCGACGTGATCTATCTGATTGCCGGCCTGGGCGAAGACCGTGCGCGATTGGAAGCGCTGGCTGTCGAGCTCGGGGTCTCGGACAGTGTCCGCTTCCTCGGCAAGATGCCCTACGCCCAGTTACCCGACCTTTACCGCGCAGCGGATCTCTTCGTACTGCCCTCGACCGGCGAAGGCTTCGGAATCGTGTATCTTGAAGCCATGGCCTGTGGCACGCCGGCCTTGGGGCTGGCGATGGGCGGAGCCGCCGACGCATTGGGAGATGGCGCGCTCGGTTTCTGCATCAATGAGGATGAGCTGCCCGCCTCGCTGCGGCGAGCGCTGGATTCTCCGCGGCCCGATGCGATGACGTTGCACAAAGCCGTCCAGGCGCGTTTCGGGCAGGACGCTTTCAGAGCCCGTGTGGCTCGCATCGTTTCAGCTTTGCAGTAAGCGAGGTCATGTCTCATTTGTCGTCTTTGACGTCCCCTCCCCCCAATGGGTCCGACGTTGCGGAGCAGCCCGGCGCCTCTGTCTCTCCGCATCGGATCGTGCTCGAGGCCGGCCGGGCTGAGCGCAACTACTGGCGCGACCTATGGCGCTATCGCGAGCTGTTTCTGATCCTGGCCTGGCGCGACATTTCCGTGCGTTACAAGCAGACGGTGATCGGTGCGGCCTGGGCGGTGATCAGGCCGTTTCTGACCATGATCGTGTTCACCGTGATCTTCGGACATGTCGCCAAGCTGCCTGCCGACGGCGCGGTGCCGTACCCGGTGCTCGTCTTTGCTGGGATGCTGCCCTGGTTCCTGTTCGCGACGGTGCTCGGTGAGGCATCCAATAGCCTCGTCAGCAACGCCAACTTGATCGGCAAGGTGTATTTCCCCCGCGTAATCGTGCCCTCCGCTTCAGCGGTGGTGGCGCTGGTCGATTTCGCCGTTTCCTTCGTGATGCTGGCGCTGTTGATGCTCTGGTATGGCGTGGCGCCGAATTGGCAGATCCTGCTGTTGCCCGCCTTCATCGTCCTAGCGATCGCCGCGAGTTTCGGACCCGCGCTACTGATGACGGCGCTGAACATCAAATACCGGGATTTCCGCTATATCATCCCGTTCGTGCTGCAATTCGGGCTCTACGTCTCGCCGGTGGGGTTTTCGAGCGCGGTCGTGCCGGAGCAGTGGCGCTTCCTGTACAACCTCAACCCGATGGTGGGCGTGATCGACGGCTTCCGCTGGAGCCTCCTCGGCGGCGAGAGCCAGATCTACCTTCCCGGCTTTCTCGTCAGTCTCGGCGTGGTCGCTCTCTTTCTCTGGCTGGGGCTGCGCTACTTCCGCAAGACCGAGCGCAGCTTTGCGGATATGGTGTGATGGGTTCCGATGTCGTCATCCGCGCCGAAGGGCTCGGCAAGAAATATGTCATTGGCCACCAGGCTCAGGGCGAACGCTACACAACGCTGCGCGACAGCGTCACCCGCAGCTTCCGCGCCTGGGGCCGCTCCGCCAGGGACATCGCCGCCGGCCGCGCCATCGTCGCGGGCGACGAGACCGAGGATTTCTGGGCGCTGAAGGATGTCTCCTTCGAGATCAAGCGTGGCGACGTCGTCGGCGTGATCGGCCGCAACGGCGCCGGCAAATCGACCCTGCTGAAAGTGCTGTCGCGCATCACTGAACCCACCGAGGGTCGCGTCACCATTGATGGGCGGGTGGCGAGCCTGCTGGAGGTCGGGACCGGTTTTCATGCCGAGCTGAGCGGCCGCGAGAACATCTTCCTGAACGGCGCCATCCTCGGAATGACGCGCGAGGAAATCCGCAAGAAGTTCGACGAGATCGTCGCCTTCGCTGGCGTGGAGAAATTTCTGGATACGCCGGTGAAGCGCTATTCGTCAGGCATGTATGTCCGGTTGGCCTTCGCGGTAGCGGCCCATCTGGAACCGGAGATCCTGATCGTCGACGAAGTCCTGGCCGTCGGCGACGCCGAATTTCAGAAGAAGTGCCTCGGCAAGATGCAGGATGTCGCCGGGCAGGGACGGACTGTGCTGTTTGTGAGCCATAATATTTCGGCCATGCAATCGCTGTGCAAATCTGGTTTATATTTGAAATATGGCGCGATACACGCAAGCAACAGTATCCAAAATTGTATTAGTTTGTATTTCAATGAAAATAAATCAAATAAAAAAATCAAAGACTCACAGGAAGTTGGAAAAGAAAAATTATCTATCGAAGAGATAGAAAAGGGATTATTTTCCGTTTCAAGCAGAACAGATGATGGGCTAAGACAGAATTATAATGTGGGAATAGTAGTAAGAACAGTCTCTGGAATTGAACTGTTTGAAACCAATTCTGGCGACCATGCTCTCAGCTCCATGCCGAACGCCAACTTATCGACCTGGCACGTCAACATCCCTATGTTCTTACTCCGCCCGGGCGAATACGAGGTGGCTGCTTATTCGTACCTTCAAGGGGAACGCTGGATATTAGGCAAGGACGACGGCCCCAGATTGACGATAACCGTTCCTGCAGCCTCCAACTCTACGCCTCAGTATTTTGATCGCCCCTCTGGCGTCGGTCCGTTGATTGAATGGAAGAAGCATGACAGCGACAACGCGGAATGAAATGGCGTTCTTAACAATGACCAAAATAAATAATACTGCTGCATACACTATATGCTCTCTGAATTATCTCGCGCAAGCAATGGCTCTTGCAAATTCACTCTACTTACACTGTCAAAACTGGAAATTTTTTGTCTGCATTGTGGATGCAGCGGCGGATAATAGACTTTTAAAATTTCCAGAGAATACAACTATTATCAATGTCAGCGATTTATCAAACACTGATATTAATTCTATGTACGATAGATACAATATAATTGAGCTTTGCACAGCTACTAAGCCATTTTTTGCCAAATATATATTTGAAAAATATTTAGAAATAGACTTCTTGCATTATATAGATCCAGATATTTTTGTTTATCATAATTTAGAAATACTTAATGAACCACTACTCAAATATTCTGCTAGCGTCACTCCTCACCATCTAAGCCCAATCCCGCTAGATGGCGAATTTCCTCAAGAAAATCTGGCATTAAATCATGGTATATATAATTTAGGGTATTTAGGGTTGAAGCGATCTGCAGAGACAACTAAATTGCTCGACTGGTGGCGCACGCGGATGATTTTAAATTGTAAAATAGATCTCGCAAACGGATACTTCGTTGACCAGATTTATTTCAATTATATCAACATATACTTTAATGACATACATATTCAAAATCACCCTGGATGCAACGTTGCTTTCTGGAATTTTCATGAGCGAACAGTAATTTCATCTAAGCACGTCCTTTTTGAGAAAGAAATGTGGCCGCTATTATTTTTTCACTTTAGCGGATTTTCGATAGATAATCCATCGTGCATAACGCGCATTAAAACGAGGAAAGATACTCAGCAAAATTTGCAAATTAATAAGCTAGCTCATGATTATAGCAAGCTTGTTAAAAGTTTAAACTACTCATATTGGAGAAATATTGCCCCACACTACGGCCGCAGCAAAATCGAAACAATCTCGACCAAAACGAAGCTTAAGCGTCAGATAGGGTCTGTGGTTCGGAAAATAGCGAAATATATCTGATTATGAAAACTAATCGGGAGAGCGATATTAAATTAAAAAAAGCGCATGTTATTTTCATTTCAGATGTAGTTCCTGTTGATAAAGGAGCAAGTTCTGCCGTTTTATATAGACATCTCGTTAAACTTGATTCTGACGGTTTCTCTATAACTTTGTTACTTAATATGAATGATGCAAATGCCCATGCCAAATTTCCAGACGGATGGGATATAGTTAAGATACCAATGAGGAAGAAATTCTGGCCGCCCTATCGCGCAAGCAATAAATTTCTGAGGATTATTAGATGGAAAATAATCGATAGATACTTGCCTAAAAACATAGGCGACCGCCCGTCCGTAATTGTTAGCATCAACCATGGATCCTATTTGAAGTATTATGCTTTACATGTCGCTGAAAAACTCAAAATAAATTTACTTTTTTTCTATCACGATAGAGAGGAAAGCCTGAGCCAGAATAAAGGATTATCTTTCGCCTTGCATTGTCGCGAATGGAACCGGCGTTTATCGGTTAATCCATTGGTTAAACGCATTTGGGCAGTTTCTAAAGAAATCGCATACCCTGAATTTTCCCAAAGTAATAGAGTAATGATTGTTCCTCCTTTGCCGCACAAGTTCAATGGAGAGGTTGCAAAATGGTCTCAAGCAATTCCAGGATCAATCTCGATTGTTCACATTGGAACAATTTATTACGAGACGCTCAGTTCTTTTCACATTTTCATCAAAGAATTAAGAAAAGTACATGGTAGACTAATTATATACTCACAAAACCGTGATCCTGCCGAGGCGCTTGTTTGTGAGTACCCAAATACAGTCGAATTTCGCGGTTTCGTAAATGATTCTGATGCGCTTTTGGATTTGGCTTCGCGAGAAAATGCCGCATTCTTAGTCATTTATCCTGACGAGCCAAATTCCATGCCTTGGTCGAGGGATAGCTTTCCCAGCAAATTTGTTCAGATGGTTCAAACGGGCTTGCCTGGCATCGTGGTAGCGCCAGACGCAACAGCAATCGGTCGTTGGTGCAAGGCAAACGCCTGGCTGCTACATGTTGAAGCCGCTGATAAAAATGCAATTAGCGAAAAGCTCCGGCTACTCGGCTCGGAGAATTTTTGGAAGAAAGCGAGCCAACAGTCGATTTCTGCTAGCAATAAAGATTTTGACATTAGTCAAATAGAGAAAATAATAGCCGATGATATACTCGAATTTTTGCCGCCGTCCCGCGTGGAATAGAGGGAATATGAATAAGTTAGGCCGGTTTCGAGTTGCATTCAGGGCAGCGGCCCGGCGTGCCGGCGCCGGCAAGTTTCTGCTTTACGGCTATCATCGCCCCATCGGGCTCATTCGCAATTCGATTGCCGAAGGCGGGCCAATCGAACAGGTCCGCACCGAGCTTGGGCGTCGACGGATGGAGCAGGCAGCCTGGCATTGGCAGGAGCTAGAGCCGCGGCCGGATCGGTTCGCTGCGCGTGTGAATTACCTGAGTGGCGAGAAATTCTGGTATCAGACGCTGGCCTGTTTTATATCGCTGCAACAGCATTGCCCCTTTCGCCTCACGCCTGTCATCCACGACGATGGAACGCTAGGGCCAACTATCCGTCAGGCTATTACGCGCGTCGTCGCCTGGACCGAGTTTATCGATATCGCGACCATCAACTCCAGGCTCGACCGCGAGCTGCCGGAGACACGTTTCCCAAGTTTACGAGCAAGACGACGTGTCTATCCGCATCTGCGCAAACTGACGGACATCCATGTCGGTCAGTCCGATTGGGGCCTGGTGCTCGATTCAGACATGCTGTTTTTCAAACGCCCCCAAGCGCTGCTGGATTGGTTCTGCAATCCCCGGCCGATCTACATGCAGGATATCGCAGATGCCTACGGTTACAGCCCTGCCCTGATGCGCGAACTCGCCGATGGCCCGGTCTTGAGCAAGGTCAACGTCGGGCTCTATGCCCTGGACCGCAGTCGGATCGACTGGGATGACATGGAGACTTGGTGCCGCACGCAGTTGGAGCGCGAAAAGCCGAGCTACCTCCAGGAGCAAGGTCTCACAGCGCTGCTGTTATCTCGCCAGGTTGCTTCGGCGCTGCCCGTCGAGGATTACCGGCTGATGCCGGATGCGCGCGAAGGAAAGGCGCCGAAAGCAGCTCTGCATCATTACGTCGCCGCTTCGAAACGGTCCTACTTCCAGCATGGCTGGAAGATCGCACTTTCTTGCGCGCCGCGGACGGCATGACGGACGTAGTCCCAAAGCGAGATCAGCGCTGATGCAGACGATGGATCGGTCCAGAAGCACGCCCGTCGTTTCAATTCTGACCGCCTGTTACAATGCAGCGCCATTTCTGCGCGCCTCTGTGGGCAGCATCCTTGCGCAGACCAGGAGCGATATTGAGTTGGTCATCGTTGATGATGGATCGACGGATGGCTCATGGGACGTTTTATCAGCGTTGAGCGATTCGCGGCTGCAGCTGATCCGTCAAGAGAATGCCGGGGCGTCCAAGGCCCGCAACCGCGCCTTCGCCGCCTCATCTGGCCGCTTCGTGTGTTTCTTTGATGCAGACGACATCATGGCGCCTCGACATATCGAGAGCCTTCTGGCGCGTCTTCAGACCGAACCTCACTGTATGGCGCTGAGCCCTTGGATGCGGTTCACCGGGACGCCGCTAGGCAGGAGTTTTCCACGGCGAGTCACTGAACAGGATATGCCTGGCACCGATTGGACGATCATCGACTGGAATCTAGCACGGCCGATGACGCAATCGGGGCTGTTCCTGATCCCGCGCGATCTCGTCGCGCGTGAGGGCGGCTGGGACGAGCGACTTTCGCTCATCGATGATTTCGAGTTTTTTGCGCGGATCATCCCGCGATCGGGCGGCGTTCGCTTTGCTCCCGAAGCCGGCCTTTATTACCGCTCCGGGCTCACCGGCAGCCTGTCCGGGCAGAAATCGCGGAGAGCCGTCGAGTCCGCGTTCCTCTCGCTGATGCTTGGGACGAGCCATCTGTTGGCTGCCGAAGACAGCGCCAGGACGAGACGGGTCTGCGCCAACATCCTGCAAGATTTCGACTACACCTATTATCCCGACCATGCCGATCTTCGCGCGCAGACGCGGGAGCGGGTCAAGGCGCTCGGCGGCGCTGATCTCGCGCCGGACGGGCCTCCGGGATTCCAGAAGCTGCGCCGTCTGACAGGCTGGAAGGTTGCACGCCGCATCCAGCGGCTTGCGGAACAGTTGGGGTGGAACACCGCCGCCCGCGCGAGGACTGCCTGACAATGCCTCATGACCCTGGGCGCCCCCTGCGCATTGCGCTGACCGCCGACCCGGAAATCCCGGTGCCGCCCACGCTTTACGGCGGGATCGAGCGGATCGTCGACATGCTGGCCCGCGGCCTCGTCGCACGCGGCCATGAGGTCACGCTCTTCGCCCACCCGGACTCGGCCTCTGCCGGAAGGCTCGTTGCCTGGCCGGGCGGGGCCAGCCAAGCCCGGCTCGATACCCTGCGCAACGCCGCCTGTCTCTATCGTGAAGTCGGCAAAGGGTCATTCGACCTCCTGCACAGCTTTTCGCGGCTGGCCTACATGACCCCGCTGCTGCCGTTGCGGCTGCCGAAGATCATGAGTTATCAGCGCGCGATCAGCCCGCGCACCACAGCGCTCGCCCACCGCCTGTCGCGTGACAGCCTCGCCTTCACGGCCATCAGCGAATGGATGATGCAGCCCGTCAAGCACATCGGGCAATGGCATCTGGTACCGAACGGTGTCCCACTCGCAACCTATGACTTCCAGCCGCAGGTCGCGCCGGACGCGCCGCTCGTGTTCCTCGGGCGCATCGAGGAGATCAAGGGCCCCCACCTCGCGATCGAGATCGCCAGACGCAGCGGCCATCGCCTGATCATCGCCGGCAATATTCCGGCGGAGAAGCAGGGCTGGTTCGACGCTGAGATCGCGCCGCAGATCGACGGCCAGCAGATCAGCCTGATCGGGCCGGTCGACGACGCCGCCAAGAACCGGCTGCTCGGCCAGGCCAAAGCCTTCCTGATGCCGATCCTCTGGGAAGAGCCGTTCGGCATCGTCATGGCGGAAGCGCTCGCCTGCGGCACGCCCGTGCTCGGACTCCGGCGCGGCGCCGTCCCCGAGGTGGTCGAAGACGGGGTGACGGGGTTCGTGCGCGACACGGTGGATGAGTTGGTCGAGGCAGTGGGGCGCATCGATCAGTTGAATCGCCATACGGTGAGATTGTCAGCCGATCACCGTTTTAGCTCAGACGCGATTGTCGATGCTTACCTAAAAATTTACAGAACGGTTACGACCACAAAATGAAAGCAACACCAAGATCTGACCAAGTATTGGTCGCGTTTCCGTCAACAGGTATATTTGGACAGCAGGCGGCGCTTGCTTTCCACGAGCAGGGCGAATTGTCATCTTATCAGACGACCTTTTGGTATGATGACCAGAGCCTGCTCGGCGCTCTCGTACATAGTCTCCCGCGGTCAATGAGGATGCGGATCGAACCGCAGCTACGACGGCGTGCCATCAGTGCTCTGCCAAAGGAAAGGATTGAGGGTACAGCATTCTGGGAAGTGATTCGTACAGCAGCCCAACAACTTCACGCTTCACCGCCGATAGTCGACCAGATTTGGAATCATCTTTCTTTCAATTTTACACGGACCGTGGCCGGGCGAGTGCGGGACAGCCACAAGCTGATATATGCATACGAATATACAGCGCTGGAGGCTTTTCAGGCAGCAAGTCGAAAAGGTGTTTTCAAGGTTCTAGACTTCCCTTCACTGAACGGCAGGGAGTTCGAAAAGACGCTTAGACAAGAGTTGGCGCGCTTTCCCGAACTCGTGAGCCGGCATGACCGTTACTTCGAAGCGCGGTTCGAGCAGCGTCAGGCGCGCCGGGATGCAGAGATGAATCTCGCCGATATCATAATCACGAATTCGACAGTGACCCGTGCCTCTCACATTGTCGGCGGGGCACCGCCTGATCGCACATTTGCGGTGCCTTTGGGCGCGCCACCAACGATAAACATGATCAAGCCAAGAGATTTGCAGAATCCACTTCGCGTTGTCTGGGCAGGAACGTTCAACATACGGAAGGGAGCTCACTACTTTATTGAAGCGTGGCGCCGTCTGAATGCAGGGAATGACGCCTTGGCCGATGTTTTCGGTGCGGTTGTGGTACCCGACCGTCTTTGGCGGCCTGCACCGGAAGCGATGACGTTTCACGGTTCCGTTATCCGAGAGGTCTTGTTTGAAGCATTTGAAAAGTCAGATGTCTTGGTTTTTCCAACACTGTCCGACGGTTTCGGAATGGTGGTGACCGAAGCCTTTTCGCGCGGATTGCCTGTTATCACGACCGATCGGGCTGGTGCTTCCGATTTAGTCCAGCACGGAAAGAACGGGCTTATTGTTCCTGCTGGGGACCCTGTGGCGTTAGCTGGCGCGCTGAGGTGGTGTCTGGATCATCGTGCCGAATTGGCAAGGATGCGGCACGCGGCGCTGGCAACCGCTCGCGGCTGGCAGTGGAGTGACTATCGGTGCGCTCTGCGCGCCGTGATAAACGGCTTCGTTCCACCTCACCGGCCCACGACGTGAAGATCGTCATCATCTCCCCTGGTCAGCTCGGCTCTAATCCACGTGTGGTCAAAGAGGCTGCAACTCTGGCGGAGGTCGGTCACGACGTTCAGGTCGTCGCGACCAAAGTAGCAACGTTAGTCGAATCGCGCGACCAGGCGATTATGCGCGACGCGCGCTTCTCAATTGAGCGTGTGGCGTTTCGAGACTCGCTCTCCTGGAAACTGGCGCGAGTGCAGCAGGAGATAGCAAAGCGTCTTAGCGGTCCTATACTGAACAATTTCATTTCTGATCTAACTGTCAGTGCAATGACGCCTGCACTCTCAAACGCGGCTTTCAAACACAGAGCACAGCTTTACATTGCGCATTATCCAGCTGCACTGCCCGCGGCTGCACGCGCCGCTGCGTATCATGGAGGCAGCTTCGCTTTTGATGCCGAAGATTTTCACATTGGCGATTTGCCCGAAGGACCCGGGTCCGTGAAAGTGCGGCAGCATATCAGAAGATTAGAAAGCCGTTATCTTCCGTCCGCAGCTTACGTAAGCGCAGCAGCCCCATTGATTGCTGAAGCGTACGCCGAGGAGTATAGAATAAGGCAACCCGCGACAATTCTCAATCTTTTTACAAAGAAAAACGCTCCTATAGCACCAACCAATCACGGATACGCCAATCATTCGCCAAGTATATACTGGTTTTCTCAGACAATTGGCCCAGGGCGAGGATTGGAGGCAGCTATCGAAGCCGCCTCCATTGCTAAATCACGGCCACATCTATTCCTGCGCGGCACTGGAACGCGGGGCTATCTCGAACGCCTTACTGGGCTGGCGGAGCAATTCGGTATTTCAGACCGGCTACATTACTTACCGCCCTGCGATCCGCCCGACATGGAGCGTCTAGGCGCGATCTACGATATTGGCCTAGTTGGCGAGTTGGCCCAGACACTCAACCGACAAATCGCTTTAACGAACAAAATATTTAGCTACCTAACGAGTGGTCTCGCGATTGTCGCCTCCGATATCCGTAGTCATCGGCATTTGCAGGATGCTGTGCGCGGCGCTATCGCGCTCTTCGAAGTTGGATCAGCACGGTCGCTCGCGTCTAGTCTTGACCAAATCTTGCTTGACCCGTCACGGTTGGCTGCAATGCGTTCAGCAGCCTGGTCGCTCGGACAGGGCACATTCAGTTGGGAAGCGCACAAACACAAGCTCTTAGACCTGGTGGACAACGTCTCGGCGTCGATCCCTCGTAGTTCTTCGAGACCTTCATGACCACGCGAACACTCGCCATCCTCTCTCCCCACTTTCCGCCCGCGACGCTGGCGGGGGTTCATCGCGCGCGGCTGCTGGCGCGGCACCTTCCCGCTTTCGGCTGGCAGCCCGTGGTCATTCGTGCGGACGCGTCCACCTACACCGAGCCGCTGGATCCAGCGCTGGCCAGGCTGGTCTCGTCGGAGCTGCGGCAGATCAAGACCGGTGCGCTGCCGGCCGCCGTGATGCGCCGCATCGGCATCGGCGACATCGGCATCAGGGCCTATCGGCCCTTCGCTGTTGCCTTGTCTCAATTAGCCCAGCGCGAGCCGGTCTCCGCCGTGCTGATTACCGGTTCGCCCTTCTACCCGATGCTCTTGGCCGGCATGGTGCGCGAGCGCCTCGGACTCCCCGTTGTCCTGGATTTTCAAGACCCGTGGGTTTCAGCGGAAGGCGCTTTGCGTGCGCCGTGGAGCAAGGGCCGGCTGGCTCATAGCCTGTCTAGTTTTTTGGAACCGCGCGCGGTGCGCCATGCCAGCTTCATCACCTCGGTCTCGGAGCGCCAGAACGACGAGATGGCGGCGCGCTATCCCTGGCTTGATCGCAGCCGCATGGCAGCGATCCCGATCGGCGGCGACCCCGCCGATTTCGAGGCCCTGCGTGCCAACCCGCCGGACAACCCTGTTGTTCGTCTCGATCCGGAAAAGATCAACCTCAGCTATGTTGGGACCTTTCTGCCGCGCGCAGGGCCGCTGGTGCGCACAGTCTTTACCGGGCTGAGGCTGCTGCGCGATAGCGACCCGCTGCTGGCTGTAAAGTTGCAGTTGAATTTCGTCGGCACGAGCAACCAGCCGAGCGGCTCGGGCGCGCATCGGGTTGCGCCACTGGCGCAGGAGGCGGGTGTGGCCGATCTGGTCCGGGAAACGCCGCAGCGCGTGCCGTATCTCGAAGCGCTGAGCCTGCTTGCTCAATCCGATGGGCTGATGATGATCGGCTCGGACGAGCCGCATTACACGGCCTCGAAGATCTATCCCAACCTGATGGCCAATCGCCCTTTCATTTCGCTGTTCCACGAGGCCTCGAGCGCCCATGCTATCCTTGCGGCTTCAGGCGGCGGCAGGGCCCTCTCCTTCGCAGGACTGCCGGAGTTGCCGGCCCTGGCTCCCGCCATCGCCGAGGCTTTGAAGGCCATCGCACGGAACCCCGATAGCCTCGGCTCGCCCGACCCCGCAGTCTACGAGCCCTATACGGCCAGAAACATTGCAGGACAGTTCGCTAGCGTGTTTGATCGAGTCAGCCGCTGATGGCGTCGACTACCCGGCTTCAAGTCGTTGAACTACTCAGGGGACTTGCAGCCTTATCGGTCGCCTGGTTTCATCTCACATCGTCCCACAGCGGGAGTTGGGTCGCTCGATCCGGGTCCTATGGCTGGCTCGGTGTCGAAATTTTCTTCGTGATTTCTGGCTTCATCGTACCTTACTCGATGACATTGCTCTTCGATCGGTATCGCGTATCGGATGCGCCTGCTTTTCTCATAAGGCGCATGATCAGGCTCGAGCCTGCCTATTTTATTAGTATTATTTTAGTAATAATTCTGTATTACCTCTCGCGAATGACACCGGGATTTGCCGGTGGCGAGCAAAAATATAGTGTTTTACAAATATTAGCTCATTTTTTTTATTTAATTACTTTTACTGATTATCAGTGGATTCAGCCAGTATACTGGACGCTTGGCTATGAATTTATATTTTATATCTTTATGTCCATCTCATTGAGTATTTTGTTGGGTAAAGGTCAACGATTAATCACTTTTGGTATCGCCGGTTTCCTGGCAGCGGCTGTAACTCTTTCCTGGCTCGCTCCACCTGTGATGCTGTTCGTGATGGGTTTTGCTGTTTTTCGTCGGCGCCACGGCCTCAGTGCAGCAACAGAGGCGAGCGCGCTTATCGCACTGGCGGTGATTACCTTGAGTTCCCATGGACAGCATTTGGAAGCAATCTGTGGCGGCGCTACTGCGCTGGCGCTTTTGTTCGGTGCCGATCTTGTGTTGCCCAGCCGATTCATCCCGCTGATCAGTGGGTTGGGAGCGATCTCCTACTCGCTGTATCTGGTGCACATTCCAGTGGGAGGACGTGTCGTGAACTTAGGCCGTCGGATCGTGGACGGCTCCTTTCAGGAATTCTTGCTCTCGCTGCTCGCACTTGCGGTCTCGCTGGCCGCTGCATGGACACTATGGCGTTTTGTGGAATTGCCTTCCATCGCGGCATCGCGCAGATGGACGCAAAGAATTTCCTGATTGAAGTGCGTTGAACACCGATGCCACCTCGCCTTGCCATTCTCGCATCCCACCCCGTGCAGTATTACGCACCTCTGTTCCGCGTGCTGGCGCAGCATATCGATCTCCATGTTTTCTATGCCCATGATGCGACAGCGGCGCAGCAGGCCGCGGCTGGCTTCGGCGAGGCATTTCAGTGGGACATCGACCTCACCAGTGGTTATGACAGCCAGTTCCTGCGCAATGTCGCGAACAGGCCCGGTACGGATCATTTCGCCGGCTGCGATACGCCTGATATTCATGAAATTCTGGCTGCAGGGCGCTTCACCTGCGTGCTCGCCTTGGGCTGGCACTTGAAATCCATGCTTCAGGGCATTTTCGCAGCCAAGCGGCTGCGCCTGCCGGTGCTGGTGCGCGGCGACAGCCAGCTCGGCACCCCGCGCGGTCGGTTGAAGACCCAGGCGAAGCGTTTGGCTTACCCCTTGCTGCTGCGGATCTTCGATGGGGCGCTCTATGTCGGCGAGCGGAACAGAGACTATTTCCGGCATTATAATTATCCGGAAGCGCGGCTGTTTCACTCGCCACATTGCATCGACACGGAGCGCTTTTCCGGCGCGGCGACCTACGACGCGCGACGAAGGCTGCGATCGCGGCTCGGTATCGGCGACCACGAGGCGATGTTGCTCTTTGCTGGCAAGCTGATCCAGTTCAAACGGCCGCTCGACCTCGTCGATGCCGTCGCGCTTTTGCGGCGTGGTGGCTTGAATGTCCGGATGATGGTCGCCGGTGCCGGCCCGGTTGAGACCGAGCTCAAGGCGCGCGCCGCTGAGCTTCAGGTCGACCTGGATCTGCTGGGTTTCCAGAACCAGAGTGAGATGCCGGCGGCCTATGCTGCGGCGGATCTGCTAGTCCTGCCGTCCAGCGGGCAAGAAACCTGGGGGCTGGTCTGCAATGAGGCGCTCGCCAGCGGCACGCCGATCGTGGTCTCCGACCAGGCTGGATGCGCCCCTGACCTGACCCGTGATGGTCGCGTCGGGCGCGGCTACCCGATGGGCGATGTCCTGGCGCTCGCGAAGACCTGCGCCGCAAGCCTCGCGGATTTGCCCAGCCGCGAGGAGGTGCTCGCCGTGTCAGCCCAGTACTCGCTTGACCGTGCGGCGGATGGTATCTTGCGAGCGGTAAATGCGATGGGACCCGCACGCCACGGCCCCGCCGAACGTGAATTGATGGAGTGAAGCGCAAGGTGCACCGCCATGTCCGATAATGCTTTGCGAGTCAGGGCGCGCACCAATCCCTATCTGTCGCCCGCATCGCAGCGTGACGGCCTGCCGCCGATGGCCAGCGGCGCCATTGCCCTCACCCTGTTCTGGACGGTTGTCGCGGCGATGTTCAGCCCCTCGGGCGAAATCGTCCTGGCTTGCGGCTTCGCGCTGACCCTTATCATCCTGATGCTCTGGCGCCGAAGCGAGCCGCCGATCCTGTTGTTGCCAGCGTTGTTTCAATGGTCGGAGGTGTCGATCTGGGCCTATGCCACTGCGTGGCGCGGCACCGAGCTAGCGCAGCAGAGCAGCTACGGGGCCGATCTCAATTCCTCGACAATCTATGGATTGCTGGGGGTGCTTTGCCTGGCGTTGGGGATGCGGCTCGCGCTCGGTGGCGGCGCGCGCGGCCCCAGCTTCAGCGAACGATTGCGGCGCGAGGCGTTCTCGCGACGCTTCGATCAGGTCGCGCTGGTCGCCGCTATAGCAATCGTCGGCGGCTATCTCGCCAATGGAATGGCGCGCTTCACCGGAGGCGCCGGACAGATCTTCCTGGGTTTAGGCCAGATCAAATATGTCGGAATCTTCGTTCTGACCTACTGGTGCCTCGTGCGCGGGCAGAAATATACTATTTTGGCTGCTGTCATCGGCTTCGATATACTGATTGGTCTTACCGGCTTCTTTGCCCAGTTCAAGGACGTGATACTGACCGTCTTCGTCGCCGCCCTGGCCGCGCGACCGCGCATCCGAGCCAGCGATGCGTTCCTGGTCGGTCTCTCCGCTGCGGGAATTCTTGTTCTGGCGACGTTCTGGACAGCTGTGAAACCGGAGTATCGCGCCCTGCTCAACAGCGGCAGCGGCGCTCAGGAAGTGACGATACCCGTCTCGCAACGGCTAGGGTATCTTGTGAACCAAGCCATTAATTTCGATGGGACCGAGTTCGTCAGCGGTTTCGATGGGCTGGTCAACCGGCATGGCTACACCGAGTTCCTCGGCCTGGTCATGGCCTATGTGCCGGGCACCGTTCCCCACGAGAACGGTCGCTTGACCCTCGACGTTCTCAAGCATGTGATCATTCCGCGCGTGATTTGGCCCGACAAGCCGCCCTTGCCGAACGACACGGATATCATGGCCCAGTATACCGGGCTGCCAAATGTTTGGGACGGTAATACCTCGATCAGCATCGGCCATCTTGGCGATCTGTACATTGACTTCGGCTGGATCGGCGCGCTGCTGGGCATGACCGCTCTCGGAGCCCTCGTCGGCACGTTCTATCGCAAGCTGCGTGACTATCGTCACTGCTCGGCGCTTGTCTCAGCCGGCTTTTGCATCATGGTGGTCCTGCCGGTCGCCTATTTCGGGATGGCTTACATCAAGCTGGTGGGAGCCTTCCTGACAACGACGATCGCAGCCTTTCTGACTCAACGCCAGATCCTCAAATGGCTGCGTTCGATCGCACCGGGGATCATGCCGAGTTGATCGACGGTGGAGAGCCCGGGCGGTTGGCGCCTCGCAGCGCCCAGATCATCGCCGGCCTGTCGCCCAAGGCCGGCGGACCGGCCTATTCCGTGCCGCGGCTGGCCCGGGCACTTCAGCCGTGGTCGGCGGCCGTCGAACTCCTGTGTCTGGACGATGAGGAGATGAACGCGGCCGATCCGGCAGGACAGGCGACCTCCCGCTTCGCACGCGCGCCCTGGCCTGTTCTGAAGCAACTGGGCTGGTCTCACGCCATGAGAGGCGCAATTGCCGAGCGGGCAAGCTATCCCGGGGTTCTGCATACGCACGGGCTGTGGCTGATGCCCAATCTCTACCCTGCCTGGGCGCGTAGGGCCGAAGGCTCGCGCTGCCGCCTCGTGCATTCGCCGCGTGGCATGCTCGGAGCCGAGGCGCTCAGAATCTCCTCATGGAAGAAGCGTCCAATCTGGCAGCTATGGCAGCAGCGAGCGCTCTCTGAAGCCCACGTCATCCACGCAACCGCACGCTCGGAGTATGAGGAGATCCGCGCGGCGGGCCTCTCAAATCCGGTGGCGATCATCCCCAACGGAATCGATCTGCCTGATCTTCAGAAGCTGGGGCCCCCCGACCGCCAGAGAGACCGACCTCGCGTGATCCTTTCGCTCGGACGGATCCACCCCAAGAAGGGGCTCGACCGGCTCGTCCGCGCCTGGGCGCAGGTGCAGGATCGATTGCCCGACTGGACGCTCAGCCTGGCCGGCCCGGCAGAGGTTGGTCACGACCGTGAACTTCTTGCACTGGCTGGCGAGATCGGCGCCCAGCGTTGCACCATTGCCGGGCCGGCCTATGGCGATGATAAATGGCAGGCATACCGCACCGCCGATCTTTTCGTTTTGCCGACGCTGAATGAAAATTTCGGCATCAGTGTCGCCGAGGCGCTGGCCTGCGAACTCCCGGTGATCTCAACGAAAGGCGCGCCTTGGTCAGGCCTCGTTGACGAAGGCTGCGGCTGGTGGATCGATCAGGGCGTCGAGCCGCTGGCGGTCGCCTTGTTGCACGCCGCTGCGCTTGACGACGATGCGCGTCAGGCGATGGGACGGCGGGGACGGGCCTGGATGGCGCGCGATTTCGGCTGGGACCGCATCGGCAGCGACATGGCTGAGGTCTATCGCTGGTGCTTTGACGGCGGCGCACCACCTGCGACCCTGGTGCTGGACTGAGCCATGGCCACCGCGCCTCCACCCATTCCCGATGGCAACCCGCTGCCGCTCGACATCGAAGCCAATCGCCGCTCCGTGAAATGGTCGCGCCAGGAGTTGCTGGTTCGCGCCCTCTGGGAGATTCTGCGCGGGCCGTTTTTTGCGTGGACGCCGCGTCCGCTATGGGGCTGGCGCCGCGCTGTGTTGCGCCTGTTCGGTGCGCAGATCGGCCAGCGCGTCCATATCCACCCTGACGT
>OFDN01000593.1_pt1 | contig 28357 bp, 28 predicted proteins | sample 1520971 | NCBI WGS metagenome assembly OFDN01 (sample SAMEA94257418, study PRJEB24077) | hot springs metagenome | biome: Aquatic biome; feature: Geographical feature; material: Water | place: India | collected 2012-06-12 | depth 5 m | reverse complement strand
GTGCCGCGCCGCGGAGTCGGCCGCGAGCGCGGCGTACGCGGCCTGGAGTCCCGCGTGCACGGCCTCGAGCGCGTAGCTCCAGTACCCGTCGACGAGCTCGTTCTGCCACTCGTGCGCGCCCACGGCGAGCACGGTGCTGTCGGCCGGGTCGATGAGGCAGGCCTTGATGCGGGTCGAGCCGAGCTCGATGCCCAGCACTGCGCGGCCCTCGGCGATCACCGCGGCGCTCATCGTGCTGCCCCCGCGCTCGTGGGCTGGCCGTAGACGTTCTGGTAGCGGTCGAACAGCGCGTCGATCGCGGCGGGCTCGATCGGCAGCGGGTCGCCGAGCTGGCGGGCGATGTGCACGGTGCGCGCGACGTCCTCGAGCATCACGGCCGCCTTGACGGCATCACGGGCGTCGCGCCCGATGGTGAAGGGGCCGTGGTTGCGCATGAGCACCGCGCGCGATCGGTGCCCGCGCAGGGTGTCGACGATGCCGCGGCCGATCGAGTCGTCGCCGATGATCGCGAACGGCCCGACGGGGATCTCGCCGCCGAACTCGTCGGCCATCGCCGTGAGCACGCAGGGGATCGCCTCGGCGCGAGCGGCCCACGCCGTGGCGTAGGTCGAGTGGGTGTGCACGACGCCCCCGACCTCGGGCATCTCGCGGTAGACGTACGCGTGCGCCGCGGTGTCGCTCGAGGGACTGCGGTCGCTGCCGGGGGTGTTGGGCACGACCTCGCCGTCGAGCGTGCACAGGATCATGCTCGAGGCGTCGAGGTCGTCGTACGAGACCCCGCTGGGCTTGATGACGAAGAGGTCGGCACCCGGCACCCGACCGGAGACGTTGCCGCCGGTCCAGACGACGAGGCCGGAGCGCACGAGCTCGGCGTGGAGGGCCGCCACCTCGTCACGCACGCGCGCGATCGCCACCTGGGTCTCGGGGCTGAACGCGGTCATGCGCGCACCTCGGCCGAGCACTCGGCTGCTGCGGGGGCGGTGACGCTCACGGGACTCCATCGTCGCGACGGCGACGGGTGGACCCGGCGCCGGGGTGGTTCAGGGGTGGCGGGTCGGGGCTGAGCCCCGCTCCGGCGCCGTGACCGTTTTGTGATCGTTCACATGGCGCGAGAGCACTCTAACGGCGAAACGGTCACATCTGTCAACCGGCGGACGACACGAAACGATCACAAGTCGATAACGAAGGGGGTGCGCGGGCGCGCGGCGGGCATCCGTCAGCCCAGATCCGTCAGCCCAGACCCGTCAGCCCAGACGGGATGCCCGGGCCGTCGATTCCCGGATGATCAGCTCGGGCTGCACCGGGTCGTGGCTCAGGTCGGTCTCGCCCCGCAGCTCGCCGAGCAGCAGCGCGATCGCGCGGCGACCGATCTCGGCGAAGTTCTGCCGCACGGTCGTGAGCGGCGGAGCGAAGTGCGCCGCCTCGGGAACATCGTCGAAGCCGACGATCGAGATGTCGCCCGGCACCGAGAGGCCCATCTCGCGGCAGGCGTGCATGAAGCCCAGGGCCATCTGGTCGTTGCCGGCGAAGACCGCCGTGAAGTCGCGGTAGCGCAGCAGCTCGAGCCCCGCGTAGTAGCCGAACGAGGCCGTCCAGTCGCCGAGGATCGGCGCGCGGGTGCGCAGGTCGGCATCGCCGAGCTCGCGCAGGAAGCCCTGCATGCGGGCCTCGGCCTCGATCCAGTCCTGCGGGCCCGAGATGTGCATGATCTCGGTGTGGCCCAGCTCGATGAGGTGCCGCGTCGCCATGCGGGCGCCCTGCACCTGGTCGACCCAGAGCGAGTGGTCGGAGCTCAGGCCGGTCGCCTCGAGCGTGACGAACGGCACGCCGACCTGCAGGTCGTGGATGGCCTCGAACACCCGCACCTGCGGCGCGATGACGATGAGAGCCTCGACGGCCTGACTCATCAGGTAGTCGAGCCCGCTCTTGATCGAGGCGTACTCGCTCGACGAGATGTTCGTGATCGACAGCCGGTAGCCGGCCTCGCGCGCCGCGGTCTCGATCGCCTGGATGCTTGTTGCCGGGCCGTAGTGCACGGTCTGCGCCGCGAGCACCCCGATCGTGCGCGATCGGCTCGTGACGAGCGCCCGCGCCGCCTGGTTGGGGCGGTAGCCGAGCTCGTCGATCGCGTCGCGCACGCGCTGCAGCGTCTCGGGCCGGATGTTCGGGCTGTCATTGAGAACCCGCGAGACCGTCTGGTACGAGACCCCCGCCACCCGCGCGACATCGCGGATGTTCGGCGCGCGCACGCGATCGGGTTCGATCGGCCGCTCGGTCTCGGTGGTCATCTTCGTCCGTCCGTGTCGCGATGTGTACGTTCACATCCGCGCCCCATTATGCACGGCCCAGGCGAACACGCACCGGGCCGCTGCGGCCTGGGCCCCGCCGCTACAGCGCCGCGAGCCCCTGCTCGACGTCGGCCACGAGATCGGCCGCGTCTTCGATACCCACCGAGAGCCGCACGATCGCGTCGCTCACCTCGAGCTCGGTGCCCCGCACCGAGGCGTGCGTCATCTCGCTCGGGTAGTTGACGAGCGACTCGACACCACCGAGCGACTCGGCCAGCTGGAAGACGCGCAGGCTCTCGGCGAACGCGCGCGCGGCCGCGTCGCCGCCGGCGAGCTCGAGCGAGAGCATCCCGCCGAACAGGCGCATCTGCCGCGCGGCCAGGGCGTGGTCAGGGTGCTCGGGCAGTCCCGGGTAGTAGACCCGGGTGACGGCGGGATGCCCCTGCAGGGCCTCCGCGATGGCCTGAGCATTGGCCGAGTGGCGCTCCATGCGCACGGCCAGCGTCTTGATGCCGCGCGAGGTGAGCCACGCATCCATGGGGCCGGAGACCGCGCCCGCCGCGAACTGGTGGAACTGCACCTGCTCGGCCAGCTCGAGGTCGTTCGTGACAACCGCGCCGCCCAGCACGTCGGAATGCCCGCCGAGGTACTTGGTCGTCGAGTGCACGACGACATCGGCGCCGAGCACGAGCGGCTGCTGCAGGTAGGGCGTGGCGAAGGTGTTGTCGACGACGACGAGCGCGCCGACCGCGTGCGCGAGCTCGGCGAGCGCCGTGATGTCGGTGACCTTCATGAGCGGGTTGCTCGGGGTCTCGAGCCACAGCACGCGCGGCCGCAGCCGCTCGAGGGCCTCGCGGGCGACCGCGAGGCCGCCGAGCTCGACCGTGGTCAGCTCGACCTGCCAGGGCCCGAAGATGCGCCGCACGAGGCGGTGTGTGCCCCCGTAGACGTCGTTGCCCATGAGCACGTGGTCGCCGGGGCGCAGCACCGCGCGCAGCAGGGCGTCCTCCGCCGCGAGGCCCGACGCGAAGCTGAAGGCACGGGCGCCCGACTCGAGTGAGGCGAGCTGGGTCTGCAGCGCGTCGCGCGTGGGGTTGCCGCCGCGGGCGTACTCGTAGCCGCCGCGCAGATCGCCGATCGAGCGCTGCACGAAGGTCGACGTCAGGTAGACGGGCGGCGTGACCGCCCCCGTCGTGGGATCGAACTCTTGCCCGGCGTGGATCGCGCGCGTGGCGAAGCCCTGCAGGATGTGCGGGTCGGTGGGGGCAGCGTCGTGCTCGGTCATGCGTCTCCTCCGGCGAGCGCCGCGATCAGGTCGGTGCGGTTCAGCAGGCCGACGGGGTTGCCGCCGTCGAGCACCAGCAGGGTCTCGGGATGCTGGCCACCCGCCGCGCGGTCGCCGAACCGCTCGCCCGCGGCCTCGAGGCTCTCGTGCGCGCCGACGAGCGGCAGGCCCGGCCCCATCGCCGCGGTGATCGGATCGGCCGGGGTTACCGCGCCGGTCGCGAGCGCGCGCAGCAGCGTGCGCGCGTCGACCGCGCCGATCACCTCGCCGAGCACGAGCGGCGGTTCGGCCGCGACCACCGGCAGCGCACCGCCGTGCGCCTCGAGCGCCGCGACGGCGTCAGCCACGGTGTGCTCGCGCCGCAGGTGCGCGATCGGGCGGGCGGGGCTGCCGAGCAGGTCGGCGACGGTCGGCGAGCCGGTGGCGTGCGAGAAGCCGTGGCGGCGCATCCAGCCGTCGTTGAAGATCTTGCCGAGGTAGCCGCGCCCGCCGTCGGGCAGCAGCACGACGACGATGTCGTCGGGGCCCAGCTCGCGCGCGACCTCGAGGGCGCCCTGCGCGGCCATGCCGCACGAGCCGCCGACGAGAAGCCCCTCCTCGCGAGCGAGCCGCAGTGTGAGGTCGAAGGCCTGCTGGTCGCTCACGGCCACAATGCGGTCGACGACGGCGGGGTCGTAGGCGGAGGGCCAGAAGTCCTCTCCCACCCCCTCGACGAGGTAGGGGCGGCCGGTGCCGCCCGAGTAGACGCTGCCGACGGGGTCGACGCCGACGATCTGCACCCGGCCGCCGGCGCGGTCGGCGCTGACCTCGCGCAGGTAGCGACCGGTGCCGGTGATGGTGCCGCCGGTGCCGACGCCGGCGACGAAGTGGGTGACGCGGCCGTCGGTGTCGGCCCAGATCTCGGGGCCGGTCGTCTCGTAGTGGCTGCGCGGCCCGTTGGGGTTCGCGTACTGATTGGGCTTGAACGCGCCCGGGATCTCGCGGGCCAGACGGTCGGAGACGCTGTAGTACGACTCCGGGTCCTCCGGCGCGACGGCCGTCGGCGTGACGACGATCTCGGCACCGTAGGCGGTGAGGACGTTGCGCTTGTCCTCGCCCACCTTGTCGGGCAGCACGAAGACGCAGCGGTAGCCGCGCTGCTGCGCGACGAGCGCGAGCCCGACGCCGGTGTTGCCGCTCGTCGGCTCGACGATCGTGCCGCCGGGCTTCAGCAGGCCCTCGCGCTCGGCCGCGTCGATGATGCGCGTGGCGATGCGGTCTTTCGCGCTGCCGCCCGGGTTGAGGTACTCGACCTTGGCGAGCACGGTCGCACTGATGCCCTCGGTCACGCGGTTGAGGCGCACGAGGGGGGTTCCGCCGATGAGATCGACGACCGATTCGGCGTACTTCATGCCGCGAATCTACCAGCGGCCCCGCGCACGTTACGGGCCGCAGCCGCCCTGGGGTTCTCAGCATCCGCTGTGCCTTATCTAGGATGATCGAGCCGGGTTATTCGCCCCCTATCCCTCTGACCGCTCGCCCCGACAGGAGCCCCCGTGGCCGACGACAGCACCTCCGACCTCACCATCAAGCAGCAGCGCGAGAAGCGCCGTGCCGAGAAGGTCGCCGCCCTCAAGCAGAAGCAGGCCCGCGAAAAGCGCGCGCGCATGCTCGGCATCGGCGGCGCCATCGTCGGCGGTGTCGCCGCGGTGGCCATCATCGTGGGCGTCGTCGTCACCTCGGCCACACCGCCGGTCGACCCCGCGACGATCGAGATCGAGGGCCTCGAGACCTTCGACAACCTCGAGGCGCTGCACGTGCAGTCGGCCGTCGACTACGAGATGACCCCACCCGCTGGCGGACCACACAACCCCACCTGGCTCAACTGCGGCGTCTACGACGAGTCCCAGCAAAACGAAAATGCCGTGCACTCCCTCGAACATGGCGCGGTGTGGGTTACCTACGACCCGGATCAGGTCTCGGGCGCCGACCTCGACGAGTTGCGGGGCAAAATGCCGAGCAGCTACATCATCCTCTCGCCGTTCCCCGGCCTCGAGGCGCCCGTCGTGGCGAGCGCGTGGGGCGTGCAAGTCGCGCTCGACGGAGTCGATGACCCGCGGTTGCGCGACTTCATCGTCAAGTACCGGCTGAGCGAGACGGCGCCTGAGCCGGGCGCTCTATGCAGCCAGGCCCTTGACGGGCCGGGGCGGGTCTCATAGCAATGGGCGTCGAACTGACCTCTGAGCACAGCCCGCAACGGGGCCGAACGCGTTTAGTCGTCGGCGGCGTTCTGCTCGTGCTCGTCGCCCTCGTCGTCGGCACACTCGTTGGTCGGGCAACGACATTGATCGCCGCGCCGACGCCGGACGACTCGAGCGCCGAGGCTGGCTTCGCGCGCGACATGCAAACGCATCACGGGCAGGCCGTTGAGATGTCCCTCATCATTCTTGAGCGTACTGACGACCCCGAGATCCGCCTGCTTGCGCTCGACATCGCGACCGGTCAGACTCAGCAGCAAGGTCAGATGTTTGCGTGGCTGTCGGTGTGGGGTCTGCCGCAAACCTCGAGCGGCCCTTCGATGCAGTGGATGTCGTTGCCCGTGATCAACGGCGACGAACAGGGCGTGGACCACAGTGGGATGGACATGACCGAGGGCTCAGAAAGTGCGGCGCCTGGCGAGTCCATGCCGGGAATGGCGACGCCCGACGACCTCCGACAGCTGTCGAGCCTCAGTGGGGTGGAAGCCGAGAGACTGTATCTCGAACTCATGATGGCTCACCACCAAGGTGGTGTCGCCATGGCCGAATCTGTGCTCGCGCGGAGCGACAATCCGCAGGTGACGACGCTCGCACAGAACATGGTGCGGCAACAGTCGAAAGAGCTCGACTACATGTCAGAGCTGCTCGCCGCCCGATCCTGAGCGGCACGCTGGTCGACCACTCGGCCGTAGTCGGCCGACTGCTGCTCGACCAGTCGCGCGTAGACGCCGCCGCGCGCGACGAGCTCGGAGTGCGTGCCGCTCTCGACGATCGCGCCGTGATCGACGACGTGGATGACGTCGGCGGCGCTCACGGTCGAGAGCCGGTGGGCGATCGCGATGGTCGTGCGGCCACGGCTCGCGGCGTCGAGCGCCGTCTGCACGACGCGCTCTGACACCGAGTCGAGCGCGCTCGTCGCCTCGTCGAGAATGAGCACCGGCGGGTCTTTCAACAGCACGCGCGCGATCGCCACGCGCTGCTTCTCGCCGCCGGAGAGCCGGTAGCCGCGCTCGCCCACGACGGTGTCGTAGCGGTCGGGGAAGCGCTCGATCGTGTCGTGGATGCTCGCTGCACGGCACGCCGCCTCGAGCTCGGCATCCGTCCCCTCCGGCCGCGCGTACCGCAGGTTCTCGGCGATGGTCGCGTGGAACAGGTAGGTCTCTTGGCTCACGATGCCGATGCTCTCGATGAGGCTCTGCTGGCGCAGCTGCCGCACGTCGACGCCGCCGACCTCGACCGTCCCGCTCGTCACATCGTGCAGGCGCGGCACGAGGTACGAGATCGTCGTCTTGCCGGCGCCCGAGGGGCCGACGAAGGCGACGAACTGCCCCGGTTCGACGGCGAACGTCACGTGGTCGAGCGTCGGTGCGCTGTCGACGGGGGCGTCGGGGTAGCGGAAGACGACGTTGTCGAAGCGGATGCGCCCGAGCTGCGCCGGGTCGGGGTCGCGCGCGTCGGACGCCTCGGTGATGCGCGGCTGCAGGTCGAGGTACTCGAAGATGCGCGCGAACAGCGCGCCGCTCGTCTGCAGATCGAGGGCCACCCGCATGAGGCCCATGAGCGGGTAGGTGAGCCGGGCCTGCACGGTCGTGAAGGCGACGATCGTGCCCGCGGTGACCGCGACATCCATCTGGATCAGCCAGGCGGCGACGAGGTAGACGACGGCGGGGATCACGGAGAGGAAGACATTGACGGTCGCGAAGAACCACTGGCCGCTCATCGACAGCTGCACCTGCAGGCCGCGCTGCGTGTCGTTCTCGGCCCGGTAGCGCTCGACCTCGCTCTGCTGCTGGAAGAAGCTCTTGGCGAGCAGGATGCCCGAGACGCTCAGGGCCTCTTGGGTGATCGCCGTCATGTCGCTCAGCGACTCCTGCGTCTTCGTCGCGATGCGCGCCCGCACCTGACCGACGCGGCGCTGCGCGACGACGAGCAGAGGCAGCAGCACGACCGCGACGATCGTCAGCTGCCAGCTGAGGATGAGCATCGCGACGAAAGCCGCGATGACCGTGACGGTGTTGCCGATGACGCTCGAGACCGTATTGCTGAGCACCCCGGCGACGCCACCCACGTCGTTCTGCAGTCGCGACTGGATGATGCCCGTCTTGGTGCGCGTGAAGAAGCCGAGCTCCATCGCCTGCAAGTGCTCGAAGAGCCGCACGCGCAGCTGCGCCATCACGCTGTTGCCCACAGTCGCGGTGAGCGGGGTCTGAGCGATGCCGAGGCCCGCCGAGACGAGCCACAGCACGAGCATCGCGCCGACGAGCTGCAGCAGCACGGGCACGTTCGGCGTGCCCTCGGGCGGGAACAGCCCCCGGTCGAAAGCCTGCTGGGTGAGCAGCGGCGGCACGACGCTGAGGGCCGCCGAGACCAGCACGAGCGCGATCGTGATCGCGAGCGCGCCGCGATGCGGCCGGAAGAGCTCGGCGATGCGGGGCAGCAGGTTCGGGATGCGCGGCGCCTGCGCGTTGGCCGCGCGCTGCGCCGCGTGGTCGCCGCCCGACACGCGCGACCCCCGGCCGCCGCCACCCATGCTCATGCTGCGAGCCTAGGCGCGACCACCGGGGGTCGTCGGTGCGATCGTGCGGTCTGCGAGCCGATCAGCCCTTCGTCGAGCCGGCCAGCAGGCCGCGCACGAAGTAGCGCTGGAGGCTGAAGAACACGATGAGCGGGATGATCAGCGAGATGAACGCCGCGGCCGGCAGTCGCTCGGTGTTGCGCCCGAAGTTGCCGACCAGCTCGGCTAGGCGCTGCGTGAGCGGCGCGACGTCGGCCGTGCCGCCCGAGAACACGAGGGCCACGAGCAGGTCGTTCCAGACCCAGAGGAACTGGAAGATGCCGATCGAGGCGAGCGCCGGCAGCGACAGCGGGATGATGATGCGGAAGAAGATCTGCGTGTGGTTCGCACCGTCGACCCGCGCCGCCTCGATCACCTCGCCCGGGATCTCGCTGATGAAGTTGTGCAGCAGGAAGATGCACAGCGGGAGCCCGAAGATCGTGTGCGCGATCCAGACCGCGGGGAAGGTGCCGCTGATGCCGAGCACCTCGCTGAAGATCTGCAGCAGCGGGATGAGGGCCATCTGCAGCGGCACGATCTGGAGGGCGAAGATCAGCACGAACAGCGCCGCGGAGCCCCGGAACTTGATCCACGCGAAGGCGTAGGCCGCCATGGTCGCGAGGATGATCGGGAACAGCGCGGCCGGAATCGCGATCACGAGCGAGTTCACGAAGTACGAGCCGAGGTTCGCCGACGAGGCGCCCTGCACCGTGAGCACGTCGAGGTAGTTCTCGAGCGTGAAGCTCGGGCTGACGAAGATGTTCCACCAGCCGTTCGAGCGAATCTCCTCGGGCGTGCGGAACGACGAGACGAGCAGGCCGAAGGTCGGGATCGTCCAGATGACCGCGATGATGATCGCCGCGGCGGTGGCCCACGGCGAGGTCAGGCGCTCCTTCACCCGGCGGGCCTTGCCACCGCCGGGAGCGGTGGTGATGGCCCGGGTGCTGGTCTGCTCGGTGGCGCTGGCAGCAGCGGCGGGGGCGCTCATCGGATCTCCTTCTGCTTGCGCATGACACGGACGTTGTAGAGCACGATCGGCAGCACCATCACGAACAGCACCACGGCCAGAGCCGAGCCGTAGCCCGTCTCGCCGCGGTTGAAGGCCTGCGTGTACATCTCGTTGGCGACGACCGAGGTGTCGAAGTTTCCGCCGGTCATGGCGCGCACGATGTCGAACACCTTGAGGGTGGCGATCGAGATCGTGGTCACGACGACCACGAGGGTGCCGCGGATTCCGGGAACCGTCACGTTCCAGAACGACTGCCAGGCGTTCGCGCCGTCGAGGCGGGCGGCCTCGATGATCTCGACCGGCACTCCCTTGATCGCCGCCGAGAGCAGCACCATCGCGAATCCGGTCTGGATCCAGACCATCACGACGATGAGGAAGAGCGTGTTCCAGGGCGAGTTGACGAGGAAGGGCTGCGGGTCTTGCCCCAGCCAGACGAGGATCTGGTTCAGCAGACCGATCTGCTCGCTGAAGCCGACCTCGCGGTACTCGTACATGAAGCGCCAGATGATGCCCGCACCGACGAACGAGATCGCCATGGGCATGAAGACGAGCGACTTGAGAACCTTCTCGCCGTGCGACTTGTCGATGAACACGGCGTAGGCGAGTCCGAAGATCGTCGAGAGCGTGGGCACGAGAGCCACCCAGATGAGGGTGTTGATGATCACGATGGTGATCTCGGGCTGCGTGAACATCCAGACGAAGTTGTCCAGCCCGACGAACTCGGAGCCGTTGGCCGTCTGGCGGCTGAAGAAGGCGAGGATCGTCGTGCGGATGGCCGGGTAGACCAGTCCGACGGCGAGCAGGATGAGGGCGGGTGCCAGGAAGGCGGCGAGCTGCAGCACATCGCGCCCGCGCTTCGGCGCTCGATCGGCGAGGAAGAGCACGATTCCCACGACGGCGGCGAAGGCCGCCAGGCCGAGGAACATGACCCCGAACTTCTCGAACAGGTCGGACCAGAATTCCATGCCGGATCAAACCTCCATTGGTTTGGGTTGACTGCCACGCTACCCGTTAGGCCGGCCCATCGGACGAGTCGTCGTCCGATGGGCCGGCCATCGGTGGTTCAGCGTCCGCTGCGTGCTACTGCGGGAACGTCGCGTCGATCGCGCGGAGGACATCCGCGGTCGGCGTGCCGTTCACCCAGTCGACCATGCCGGTCCAGAACGAGCTGGTGCCGACGGCGGCGGGCATGAGGTCGGAGGCGTCGAAGCGGAAGATGGTGTCCTCTCCCTGCAGGATCTCGACCGACTGGCGGGCGAGGTCCGAGCCGGCGAGCGACGGGTCGAGACCCTTGTTCGCCGAGATGACGCCACCGCGCGAGACGCGCTCGTTGGCGAAGGTGTCGCTCGACAGGTAGGCCTGCAGAGCCGCGGTCGCCTCGCGGTCGTTGAACGCGGCCACGAACTCGCCACCACCGGTGACGGCCGAGGGGTCGCCCTCCGCGATCGGCGGGGTCAGGAACGCCCAGACGTCACCGTCGGGAGCAACCGTCACGCCCTCGCCCCACTGCGCCTCGTAGAACGAGGCCTGGTGGTGCAGCGAGCAGGTGCCGTCGAGGATCGAGAGGCCGCCATCCTGGAAGGTGGTGGTCACGATCGACTGCACGCCGCCGAAGCCGCCGTTGACGTAGTCCTCGTTCAGGAGAACCTCGCCGACGAGGTCGAACGCCTCGGTGATCTCGGGCGAGTCGAACTTCAGCTCACCAGCAACCCACGCGTCGTAGGCCTCGGGGCCCGAGTTGCGCAGCACCAGGTCTTCGACCCAGTCGGTGCCGACCCAGCCGGTCGCGTCACCCGAGCCGAAGCCGACGCACCACGGGCGGTAGGGGCCCTCGTTGCGCTCGGTCATCTGCTCGGTGAGGTCGAGCAGGCCCTGGTAGGTCGTCGGGATCTCGTAGCCGTTCTCCTCGAAGTCGGCCGGCGAGTACCAGATGTAGCCCTTGACGCTGGCGAGCAGCGGCGCGGCGTAGAACTCGCCGTCGACCGTGCCGTAGCCCTTCCACGACTCGCTCCAGAACTCGTCGACGTTGGCCTCGACGGCGTCGGGCGCGGGAACGACGTAGCCGTCGGCGATCAGGCGCTGCAGCAGACCGGGCTGCGGGATGATCATCAGGTCGGGCGCGTCGCCGGCGGCGGCACGCACGTTGATCTGCGTCTCGGCCTCCTGCGTGCCGTTGTACTCGACGGTGATGCCGGTGCAGGCCTCGAAGTCGGCCATGCTCTCGACGAGCGCGTCGGCCTCGGTGTCGATGATCGTCGCGTACAGCTCGACGCTCTCGCCCTCGAAGGTGCCGTAGGCCTCGTAGGCCGAGCAGTCGGCGTCGCCGCCGGCGCCCGGGTCGGTCTCGGCCGCGCAGCCCGCGAGCACAAGGCTCAGGGCGCCGAGCGCGGCGGCAGGCGCGATGAGCCTGCGGCGGAGAGTGGAACTCATGAGTTTCCTCCTCGTTGAGGTCGGTCAGCGCGCCGAGTGACGCGCGTGGTGGTTGCGGTGCATGGGTGGATCCCGACCTGACGAGGCGACCGGAATCGCATCGTCGGGAACCGGTTCCAGGGTCACCGTATGTCACCCGCGCGGGGGATGCAAGCGGGAGTGCTCCCTCCGTTACCGTTCCGTTGCCGAACTCCCGGAGTCCGCACAGCCGAGCGATCCCCACGTTTCGCGAGGAAACCGCTCTCACCTGGCACCGGTTCCACACAGGCCTGTTTGCGGCTACACTGTCGCCACGGCACACCCGACACCGGCGCTCCCCCGAGCGGCCGACCGGCCGGCCACCCCCTCCACCGTCCAACGAAGGGCTCGAGGTCATGAGCATCCTCGCCGATGTCGCCCGCATCGCGGGCGTCTCGAAATCGACGGCGTCGCGGGCGCTCAGCGGGCGGGGCTACGTCTCCGACGAGACGCGCAGGCGGGTCGAGGATGCCGCCGCCGAGCTCGGCTACGTGGTCTCCTCCACCGCCGCCAGCCTCGTCACCGGGCGCACGCGCAACGTCGGCGTGGTCATCCCGTACATCAACCGCTGGTACTTCGCCGAGGTGCTCGAGGGCATCGAGGCCTCCCTCATCCGCGCGGGCTACGACCTCACGCTGTACCGGCTGAGCACCGACCGTGACCTGCGCCGGCGGGTGTTCGACTACTTCCTCGTGCGCAAGCGCGTCGATGCCGTGATCTCGGTGGCCATCGACCTGAGCCCGCACGAGGTGCAGATGCTGCAGGCGCTCCGCAAGCCGCTCGTCGGCATCGGCGGGCGCATCGACGGCATCCCGTCGCTCTCGATCGACGACGTCGAGACGGCGCGTCTCGCCACCGAGCACCTGGTGAGCCTCGGGCACCGCCGCATCATGCACGTCGGCGGCGACCAGAACGAGCAGATGGACTTCCGGGTGCACTCGCAGCGCTACACCGGCTTCGCGCAGGCGCTGCGCGACGCCGGAGTCACCGTCGACGACGACTTCCGGCAGGCCGATTTCTCGATCGAGGGCGGGTACGCCGTCGGGCTCGCCGTGCTCGGCGACCCGCGCACACGGCCGACCGCGATCTTCGCCGGCTGCGACGAGATCGCGATCGGCATCACCGTGGCGGCCCGCCAGCTCGGCATCGGCATCCCCAGCGAGCTGTCGATCATCGGCGTCGACGGCCACCCGCTCGCCGAGATGTTCGGGCTCACGACCCTCGCGCAGCACCCCGGCGCGCAGGGTGCCCGGGCGGTCGAGCTGCTGCTCGATCAGCTCGAGGGCACCGATGCCGCCCCGCCCGACGAGCACCTGCTGCTGCCGACCGCGCTGACCGTGCGCGCGAGCACGGCCGCGCGCCGGCAACCGACGGCCTGACCGGCCCCGAACGCGAGCGAGCCCCGCACCGTCGTGAGACGGGCGGGGCTCGCGCGATTCAGCAGTCGCTGACCCGGGGGTCGATGACTACTTGAGCACCACCGTGGCGCCGGCCTCCTCGAGCTGGGCCTTGGCCTTGTCGGCGGTCTCCTTGTTGACACCCTCGAGCACGACGCCGGGGGCGCCGTCGACCAGGGCCTTGGCCTCGCCGAGGCCGAGGCTCGTGAGCGCGCGGACCTCCTTGATGACCTGGATCTTCTTGTCGCCGGCGGCCTCGAGCACGACGTCGAACGACGACTTCTCCTCGACCTCCTCGGCGGGGGCGCCGCCACCGGCGGCAGGGGCGGCCGCGACGGCGACCGGCGCGGCGGCGGTGACCTCGAAGACCTCCTCGAACTTCTTCACGAACTCGCTGAGCTCGATGAGCGAGAGCTCCTTGAACGCCTCGATGAGCTCGTCAGTGCTGAGCTTGGCCATGATTTCTCCTTTGTAGCGGGGTTGGTGTGGGTGATCGTCGACCGGCAAGCCTTAGCTTCCGGACTCCTGCTTCTGCCGCAGCGCGTCGACCGCACGGGCGGCCTGCGCGAGGGGCGCGTTGAACATGTAGGCGGCACCGAAGAGCGAGGCCTTGACGGCACCGGCCAGCTTGGCCAGCACCACCTCACGGCTCTCGAGCTCGGCGAGCTTCATGACATCGGCGGCCGAGAGCGCGTTACCGTCGAAGTAACCGCCCTTCACCACCAGGTTGGGGTTCGCCTTGGCGAAGTCACGCAGGGCCTTGGCCACGGTCACGGGGTCGCCGTGAACGAAGGCCAGGGCCGACGGACCAGCGAGCATGTCATCGAGCGAGTCGATGCCAGCCTCGTTGGCCGCGATCTTGGTGAGCGTGTTCTTCACCACGGCGTACGACGCGTCAGCACGGAGGTTCGTGCGCAGCTGCTTGAGCTGCGCCACCGTGAGGCCGCGGTACTCGGTGAGCAGGACGGCGGTCGAGCTGGAGAACAACTCCTTCAGCTCGGCGACCGTTGCTTCCTTGTTCGCCATGGTGCTCCTCTAGTCGGAATCGGATCAGCCGCGACCGCCTGGGCGGTGCTACCCGGAGCGCACATGGGAGAAGGCCCGGCGCACGCGCACGAGCCTTCGGCGAGCATCCGATTCAGATCACGGATGCCCGATGTCAGTTCACACACCTGCGCGGGTCGTCGCCCCTCCGGTGACGGAGTGCACGAGCCTTCGATCGTCGCACCTGCGAACAGGCACGCCGATGACCAGCGGTCTACGGCAAGAGGCCAGTATACGACACGCCCTGCCCCCGCACCAAAACGGGTCCGCTCAGCCGACGGCGTCGATCCAGGAGTGCTGCGGCGCGTAGCCGAGTTCGCGACGCGCGGCCTCGATCGACAGCAGGGTCTCGCGCCCATTCACCGGGCGCGAGACCGGCATCTCGGGAAACTGCTCGGCGAGCAGCGCGGCGGAGTCGCGGCGCATGACGGTGTCGGCTGCGGCGATGATGTACGTCGCATAGCCGGGGCCCCGCACGGCGAGCGCGCGCTCGACCGCGTGCGCGCCGTCGCGACGATCGATGTAGCCCCAGAGGTTCCAGCGGCGGATGCTCGCGTCGTGCTGCCAGCTCTCGAAGTCGGCGTAGTCCTCCGGCGCCATGACGTTGCTGAACCGCAGGCCGGTGATCGACAGCGCCGGGTCGAGCCGGCACAGCTGCCGACCGAGCTCCTCCTCGAGATGCTTGCCGACGGCGTACATGACGTTCGGCCGCACCGGCTGGGTCTCATCGATGGGCACCGCCGGCGGCGCCTCGGCGAGCGGCAACCCGAGCAGCGTCTCGCTCGACGCGTGCACGATGCGGTGGATGCCCGCACGGCGCGCGGCCTGCAGCACCGCGATCGTCATCGCCAGGTTGTCCTGCAGCAGCGTCGTGTCGGGCCGGATGCCCGGGGCCGGGCTCGCCGCCAGGTGCACGACGGCGTCGAGGCTGTCATAGCGCTCCTCGACCCCGGCGAGGGCATCCAGCACCTGGCCCGTGTCGGTGAGGTCGACCCGCACGAACGCCTCACCGGGGGCGCCGACGGCGTCGAGCCCGGTCACGGAGTGGCCGGCCTCGACCAGGTGGGTGACGACGGCCTGCCCGAGCTTGCCCGACGATCCGGTGACGGCGATGCGCATGCTGCGAGCCTAGGCGCTCGCGGTCTCGGCCTCCGCGGGTCGGGCGGCGGATGCGAGCGGCAGGCTGACCCGGAAGACGGTCTCACCGGGGCGCGACGAGGCGGCGACCTCGCCCCCGTGGGCCTGCACGACGGCGGCGACGATCGCGAGGCCCAGCCCGGTCGAGCCGGTGGCCCGCGACCGCGAGGTGTCGGCGCGGGCGAAGCGCTCGAAGAGCACCGGCTGCACCTCGGCGGGAATGCCGGGGCCGGAGTCGGTGACCGTGATGATCGCGCGCCCCTCGAGCGTGCCGAGCGCGGCGGTGACGCGCGTGCCCTCGGGCGTGTGCACGCGGGCGTTCGCGAGCAGGTTGGCGACGACCTGGTGCAGGCGATGCTGATCGCCGAGCACGACGACGGGGCTCGCGGGAACCCGCACGATCCAGTCGTGGGCGGGCGAGGTGGCCTGCGCGTCGGCGAGCGCGTCGGAGACGAGCGCGACGAGGTCGACGGGGTCGCGGCGCAGAGCCCGGCCCTCATCGAGGCGCGCGAGCAGCAGGAGGTCGTCGACGAGCGCCGACATGCGCACCGATTCCGATTCGATGCGGCTCAGGGCATGGCGGATGTCGTCGGGAAGCTCGTGGCCGCTGCGGCGGGTGAGCTCGCTGTAGCCGCGGATGGCGGCGAGCGGCGTGCGCAGCTCGTGGCTGGCGTCGGCGACGAACTGCCGCACCTTCTGCTCGCTGGCCTGCCGCGCGTCGAACGCGCTCTGCACGTGCTCGAGCATGCGGGTGAAGGCGGCGCCGAGCTGCCCGACCTCGGTGCCGGGGTCGGTGTCGAGCACCGGAAGGCGGTCGGCGAGCGCGACGGTGCCGCGGTCGAGCGGCAACCAGGTGACGGCGGTCGCGGCCTCGCGCACGCGGGTGAGCGGGCGCAGGCCGAGGCGCACGACTTCGCGGCCGGCAACGGCGGCCACGACGAGGATGCCCGCGAGCACGGCCGCGATGACCGCGGCCAGGCGGGCCGTGGTCGAGGTGACCTCGGAGGTCGAGAGCCCGACGATGAGCACCGTCTCGCGGTCGGTGGGGGTGGCCAGCACGCGGAACTCGCCGAGGCCGCCCGGCAGGCGCACGGTGGCCGGGTCGCCGAGAGTGCGCTCGGCGATCACCCGCACCTGCACGCGGGTGAGCTCGCGCACGGTCGCGTCGTCGTCGAGATAGGCGGCGACGGCGGTGCCGTCGCTCTGCACCACGCCGATGAGCGAGCCCGTGGGCAGGCCGGGGCCGTCGAAGCTCTGCGCCGGCCCGTGGCCCGGAGCCGCGATGCTCTCGATGCGCTGCGCGATGATGCGCAGCTCGTCGTCGAGCTGCGCGACGAGATTGGCCCGCAGGAAGTACACGCTCAGCACCCCGATGGCGAGGGCCGCCATCATGAGCAGCACGAGAACACCGGCGACGAGGCGCTTCTGCAGCGACCAGCCGGTGCTCGCGAGCGGATGCTCGGGGGCCGCGCGGCCCCGCATCAGCCGACGGGCTTGATCATGTACCCGACGCCGCGCACGGTGTGGATCATGGCCGGGCCGAGGGTGTCGATCTTCTTGCGCAGGTACGAGATGTAGATCTCGACGATGCTCGAGCGCCCGCCGAAGTCGTAGCTCCAGACCCGGTCGAGGATCTGCGCCTTCGACAGCACGCGCTTGGGGTTGCGCATGAGGTAGCGCAGCAGCTCGAACTCGGTGGCGGTGAGCTCGATCTCGGTGTCGCCGCGGCGCACCTCGTAGCTCTCCTCGTTGAGCACGAGGTCGCCGACGCGGATCTCGGGGTCGGCCCGCTCGCTGACGACGAGCGTGCTGCGGCGGATGAGCCCGCGAAGCCGCGCCACGAGCTCTTCCAGGCTGAACGGCTTGGTCACGTAGTCGTCGCCGCCCGCGGTGAGCCCGACGACCCGGTCGTCGACCGAGTCTTTCGCCGTGAGGAAGAGCACGGGAACGTCGTTGCCGTCGGCGCGCATGCGGCGCAGCACCTCGAGACCGTCGATGTCGGGCAGCATGATGTCGAGCACCACGATGTCGGGCTTGTGCTCGCGGGCGTGCTGCAGAGCCTGCTGGCCGGTGAGCGCGGTGCGGACATCCCACCCCTCGTACTTCAGGGCCATCGAGACGAGATCGGCCAGCGAGGGCTCGTCGTCGACGACCAGGGCGCGCACGGGGGAACCGTCGGGCCGGGTCAGGCGGGGGGTCTCCGGAAGCTCGTCGTCGCTCATGGTTCCATTCAGGCGCAGAAACCTATGAGCGCTCTTTGAGTGACCTATATCGTCGGATGCTCACCCTCGGCGATCCGGACAGGGAAGAGCCCCGGCCGCGAGGGGGATGCGGGCCGGGGCTCTCTGCCCCAGGGGGCATCGCCGAGCAACGAAGGGCTCAGGCGCGGTGCGCTCCGCGGGAGCGGCGACCCGAGCCGGCGATCGCGGCCATCAGGCCGAAGAAGCCGACCAGCGACACCACCAGGATGAGGGGGAGGGAGATCATGGGATGCTCCTGCGGGTCTCGGGTGACCAGGAGTGCACCGGTTCGGGTCCGGTGTCCTCACTGTGGGGGACTCGATCCGTCCCCCACCTACAGTGTGCGTTTTTCGAACACGATCCGCGGTCCCCAATAAGGGGGACTCGATCGTTCACTTTCTGTCCCCCGCCGGTTTGCCGGCGCGCGGCTCAGTCCTGGTTCGAGAACGCCGCGTCGAACGACTGCTCCGGGAGGTCCCACAGCAGCGAGCGCACGAACTGCACGGCCTCGGCGGCGCCGTGCAGGCGGCTCATGCCGGCGTCCTCCCACTCGATCGAGATCGGGCCCGTGTAGCCGATCGCCTTGAGGGCGCGGAACGAGTCCTCCCAGGGCACGTCCCCGTGGCCGGTCGAGACGAAGTCCCAGCCGCGCTTCGGGTCGCCCCACGCGAGGTGCGAGCCCATCACGCCGGCGCGCCCGTTGCGCGGCCGCACCCGCGTGTCTTTGCAATCGACGTGGTAGATGCGGTCGGCGAAGTCGACGATGAAGCCCACCGGGTCGATGTTCTGCCACATCATGTGCGACGGGTCCCAGTTGAAGCCGAACGCCTCGCGATGGTCGATCGCCTCGAGCGAGCGCACGCTCGTCCAGTAGTCGTAGGCGATCTCGCCGGGGTGCACCTCGTGGGCGAACCGCACGCCCTCGGCGTCGAAGACGTCGAGGATCGGGTTCCAGCGGCGGGCGAAGTCGTCGTAGCCGCCGTCGATGACGCTCGCCGGCACCGGAGGGAACATCGCCACGTACGGCCAGATGCTCGAGCCGGTGAAGCCGACGACCGTGTCGACGCCGAGGCGACGGGCGGCCCGGGCGGCGAGCTTCAGATCCTCCGCCGCGCGCTGGCGCACGCCCTCCGGCTCGCCGTCTCCCCATACCCGGCTCGACAGGATCGCCTGGTGCCGGAAGTCGATGGGGTCGTCGCACACCGCCTGCCCGGCGAGGTGGTGCGAGATCGCGGAGACCTGCAGGTTGTGCCGCTTCAGGATGTCGAGGCGCCCCTGCAGGTAGGCGTCGTCCTCGACCGCGCGCTGCACGTCGAGGTGCTCGCCCGAGCAGGCGATCTCGAGGCCGTCGTAGCCCCACTGCTCGGCGAGGGTCGCGACCTCCTCCAGCGTGAGGTCGGCCCACTGGCCGGTGAACAGGGTGACGGGATGCGTGGCCATCGTGACTCCTTACGTCGAGGCGGGCGGGGACGAGAGGGCGACCCACTCGCCGCTGCGGGCGGAGGCGAGCACCGCATCCGTGATGCGCGCGGCGCGCACGCCGTCGGCGAAGACCGGCAGGCCGTCGGGGGTCGTGCCGCGCACGGCGGCGTAGGTGTCGGCGGCGAACGCCGTGAACGCGTCCTGGTAGCCGAGCGGGTGTCCGGGCGGCAGCACCGACAGCCGCGCGGCGTCGGGGTGCAGCTCGTCGGTGTTGCGCAGGTGGCGCTCGCTCCCGGTGCGCCGGCCGATCCAGAGCTCCTCCGGGCGCTCCTGCTCGAAGCGCAGCGACTCGCTGGCCCCGTGCAGCTCGAGCACGAGCCCGTTCTTGCGGCCGGGTGCCACTTGCGACACGAGCAGGCTGACGACGGCACCGGCCGCGGTCTCGGCGAGCACCCCCGCGAGATCCTCCGTCGCGACCGGTCCGGTGGATGCCCGCTCGGGGTACACCGTGCGCGTGAGTGCCTGCAGCCGCACCAGGCGGTCGCCCGTCACGAACTCGAGCAGGTCGCACAGGTGCGAGCCGATGTCGGCGAAGGCCCGCGAGGCTCCCCCGGCGTCAGTCGACACGCGCCAGTTGTCGTCGTCGGCGGCGAGCAGCCAGTCTTGCAGGTAGGCGCCCTGCACGCTGAACAGGCGGCCGACCTGCCCGGCCGCGACGCGCGCCCGCGCCTCGCGCACCATCGGGTGGAAACGGTAGACGAAGGGCACGCTCGCCACGACCCCGGCCCGTGCCGCGCGGCTCTCGAGATCGAGGGCATCGTCCACGGTCGTCGCGAGCGGCTTCTCGGTCACGACGTGCGTGCCGGCGTCGAGCACCCGCACGGTGAGCGCGTGGTGAGACGCGTTGGGGGTGACCACGTGCACCACGTCGACGCGGTCGTCGGCGAGGAGGGCATCCACGTCATCGAAGGCGGTCTCGGCGCCGATGCGCTCGGCGGCCGCCCGCGAGCGCTCCGGGCTCGAGCTCGTCACCCCGACGATGCGGGCGCCCGCGGCGCGCGCGGCGCGGCTGTGCACGTCGGCCATGAATCCGCCGCCGATGAGGGCGACGCCGAGGGGTGCGGGGCTCATGCCTGGGCTCCTGACAGGGTCGAAGCGGTCGGGTCCCAGTCTTCCGGCAGCGCGGGGGGAACCGTCACCGTGCTCGCGATCTCGACCGCCGCGCCGTCGGTCTCGGCCGACTGCTGCAGCGAGACCATGAGGTCGAGCACGTGGAAGGCGAACTCCCCCGACGCGCGCTCGGGCCGCCCGGCGCGGATGGCGCGGGCGAGCTCGACGACCCCCGCCCCGCGCGAGAAGGTCGAGCCGACCGCGGGCACGACCTCGGCGTCCGACTCCTCGAACATGCCGTCGCGCCAGATGCGCAGCTCGCCCTCGAACATGTTCGGGTCGGGCAGGCTGAGGGTGCCCTCGGTGCCGGCGATCTCGACGACTCCGACGCGCGGGCGGCTCGACTGGAACGAGAAGGTCGACTGCGCGGTCGTGCCGCTCTCGAAATCGATGAGCGCGGCCACGTGCGTGGGCACCTCGACGGGGAAAACCGTGCCGGCGCGCGGGCCCGATCCGATGACGCGGGATGCCCGCGCCTGCGACCCGCGGGCCACGACCCGCGCCGCCGGCCCGAGCAGCTGCACGAGGGTCGACAGGTAGTACGGCCCCATGTCGAACAGCGGCCCTCCGCCGCGGGCGTAGAGGAACTCGGGGCTCGGGTGCCACGTCTCGGGCCCCGAGACCTGGAACAGGGTGAGCGCGGTGAGCGGCTCGCCGATGACACCGGCCTCGATCAGCCGCCGACCGGTCTGGATGCCCGCCCCCAGCACGGTGTCGGGCGCGCAGGCCACCCGCAGCCCGGCGCGGTGGGCCTCGTCGAGCAGGGCCTGGCCGCTCGCGAGGTCGAGCGCGAAGGGCTTCTCGCTCCAGACGTGCTTGCCCGCGGCGAGCGCGTCGAGCGCGACGGGCACGTGCGCGGCCGGAATGGTGAGGTTGACGACGATCTCGATGTCGTCGCGCGCGAGCAGCTCGGCGACCGTTCCGCTCGCTGGCACGCCGTACTCGGCGGCGCGCGCGGCGGCCCGCTCGGTGTCGAGGTCGGCGACCATCACGACGCGCACGTCGGCGGCGCGCGTGAGGTTCTCGAGGTACTGCTGGCTGATGACGCCGGCTCCGATGACGCCGACGTTCATCGGGCCACCGGCGAGGGTGTCTGATGCCGGGGCGTTCACAGCTCGATCCCGAGGGTGCGCACGAAGCGGATGCTCTCGGCGATGCCGTCGAAGAGGTCGCCGGCGTACGCGTCGAACTCGATCACGGGCCGCGCCTGCGGCGCCGCGGCGAGGATCGCCGCGATCGGCAGCTCGCCCGAGCCCGCCGGCTGCTGCCGCTCGGTTTCGCGGGTCACCGGACCGTCTTTGACATGCAGGGCCACGACCCGCTCGCCGAGCCGCTCGAGCAGCCCGACGGGGTCGACACCGCCCACCGCGCTCCAGTAGGTGTCGACCTCGAGCACGACGCCGTCGCCGAGGTGGTCGGCGAACACCTCGAGCGCGGGGGTGCCGTCGATGCGCTGCTCGAGCTCCCACCAGTGGTTGTGGTAGCCGATGCGCACGCCGTGATCGGCGGCGCGGTCGGCGGCCTCGGTGAGGCGCGCGGCGATCGCGGCGACCCGCTCGCGGGTCGTCCAGAGCTCCTCTGGGATGAACGGATCGATGACCGTCGTGGTGCCGGTGCGCTTCGCCGCGGCGAGCAGCGCGTCGAGGTCGGCGCCGAGAACCGTCGCGTGGGCGGTCGGCGCCGCGAGGCCGGCGGCCGCGAGCGCGGGCTCGAGCGCGTCGACGAAGTCGACGAGCCCGTACGGCTCGACCGACCGCAGTCCGAGGTCGGCGAGGCGCTGCAGGGTGCCGGCCGGGTCGGCGGCGAGCGCGTCGCGCACCGTGTAGAGCTGCACCGAGGCGGGGGGACGGGTCACGCGGGGTCTCCTTGCGGGGTCGGATGCCGCGGCTGCGCCGCGGTCTTGACCACTCTACGGGCGGTCGAGCACTGCGACCAACAAAGGTATGACCTAAAGACGTTCGGGTTGGGCGTCGGCAGGCGTGGGCTCCGCATCCCGCGCCGGAAACGCGAATGGCCCCGCCGAAGCGGGGCCATCCACGGCGTGCGCCGCAGGAGCGGCGACGCAGCAATGAACTCAAACAGCGTTGACGTCGAGCGGGATGCCCGGGCCGAAGGTCGTCGAGAGCGAGCCCTTCTGCAGGTACTTGCCCTTCGAGCTCGACGGCTTGAGGCGCATGACCTCGTCGAGCGCCGCCTTGAGGTTCTCGTGCAGCTGCTCCTCGGAGAACGTCGTCTTGCCGATCACGAAGTGCACGTTCGCGTGCTTGTCGACGCGGAACTCGATCTTGCCGCCCTTGATGTCGGTGACGGCCTTGGCGACGTCGGGGGTCACCGTGCCGGTCTTCGGGTTGGGCATGAGGCCGCGGGGGCCGAGCACCTTGCCGAGACGACCGACCTGGCCCATGAGCTCGGGGGTCGAGACGGCCGAGTCGAAGGCGGTGTAGCCGCCCGCGACCTTCTCGATGAGCTCGACGCCGCCGACCTCGTCAGCGCCGGCCGCGATCGCGGCCTCGGCCGCGGGGCCGGTCGCGAAGACGATGACGCGCGCGGTCTTGCCCGTGCCGTGCGGCAGGTTGACAGTGCCGCGCACCATCTGGTCGGCCTTGCGGGGGTCGACGCCGAGCTTGAGGGCGACCTCGACGGTCGAGTTGGTGTTCTTCGAACCGGTCTCGCGCGCGACGGCGACCGCCTCGAGCGGGGCGTACAGCTTGCCGGGCTCGATCTTCTCGGCCGCGGCCCGGTAGGCCTTGGACTTCTGTGCCATGTTGTGTCTCCTGTAGGTGAGTTCGCGGTTGACGAGCCTGGCTGGCTCTCCCGCTGGATGTGAAGGTGGAGGGGTCGAGCTACTGCTCGACGGTGATGCCCATGCTGCGAGCGGTGCCGGCGATGATCTTCTCCGCCGCCTCGATGTCGTTGGCGTTCAGATCGACCTGCTTCTGCTCGGCGATCTGGCGCACCTGCTCCTTGGTGAGCTTCGCGACCTTCACGGTGTGGGGCGTCGACGAGCCCTTCTGCACGCCGGCGGCCTTCTTGATGAGCTCGGCGGCCGGCGGGGTCTTGAGGATGAACGTGAACGAACGGTCTTCGTACACGGTGATCTCGACGGGGATGACGTTGCCGCGCTGGGCCTCGGTCGCCGCGTTGTAGGCCTTGCAGAACTCCATGATGTTGACGCCGTGCTGACCGAGCGCCGGGCCGATGGGCGGGGCGGGGTTGGCGGCGCCGGCCTGGATCTGCAGCTTGATCAGACCCGTGACCTTCTTCTTCGGTGCCATGTTCTTCTTCTTTCTTGTCGAGCGGCATCCGGGTGGATGCCGCGCTCCCGCCTGCGCGCCCGGTGCGCGCCGCGGTGATCGGGTGAGGGCGAGCCCTCGCGGTTACAGCTTGGTGACCTGGTCGAAGCTGAGCTCGACCGGGGTCTCGCGCTCGAAGAGCGAGACGAGCACGGTGAGCTTGCCGCTCTCGGGCTTGATCTCGTTGATCGTGCCGGGGAGCCCAGCGAACGAGCCCTCCTTGATGGTGATGGTCTCGCCGACCTCGAAGTCGATCTCGGCGGGGATGACGCGGGCCGCGAGGCCGCCGCCCTTCGCGCCGCCCGCCTTGGCCGGAGCCTCGGCGATCTGCACGGTCGACTTGAGCATCTGGAAGGCCTCGTCGAACCGCAGCGGAGTCGGGTTGTGGGCGTTGCCCACGAAGCCCGTCACGCCGGGCGTGTGGCGCACGACCGACCAGCTGTCCTCGTTGAGGTCCATGCGCACGAGCACGTAGCTGGGGATGCGCACGCGGGTGACGAGCTTGCGCTGCCCGTTCTTGATCTCGACGACGTCCTCCATGGGAACCTGCACCTCGTAGATGAAGTCCTCCATGTTCATCGAGATCTTGCGGTTCTCGATGTTCTGCTTGACGCGCTTCTCGAAGCCGGCGTACGAGTGCACGACGTACCACTTGCCCGGCTTCATGCGCAGCTCGAGCTTGAACTCCTCGTACGGGTCGACCTCCGCCGGGTCGACCTCCGCAGTCTCAGCGGCGGCGTCGTCGCCCGCCTCGTCGTGCGTCGCCTCGGCGGCCGCGTCGGCCTCCTCGGCCGAGTCGATGTCGAGCGCGTCGTCGACGATCGCGTCGGCCTCGGGGTCGGCAGCGGCCTCGAGCGCGTCGAGCAGACCGTCGAGGTCGGGCTCGTCGCTCTCGTCGACGAGGTGCATCGCGCTGTGCTCGACGGCGTCGACGGCGTGCAGGTCGGCCTCGAGGGTGTTGCCCTCCTGGGCCTCGTCCTCCTCCGACGACTGCTCGGCGGCGGTCGAGTAGTCGAGGTCGCTGGGGAGCTTCTCGGTCACGGTGCTATCTCTCTCTCAGTACGGGACGGTTGCGCGGGCGGACTAGAGCCCGACCGCGGCGGACCCGTCTCCGAAGACGAACCGCACGAGCCACAGGAACACGATGTCGAGGCCCGACACGATCGCCATCATGATGATCACGAAGACGAGCACGACGAGCGTGTAGGTGATGAGCTCGCGCCGGGTGGGGGTGACCACCTTGCTGAGCTCGTTGATCACCTGGCGGAGGAACAGGGCCATGCGCCCGAAGGGGCCGCGCTTCTCGGCGCGCTCCTTCTTCGCGTTGGCGACGACGTCCTCGCCGGGCTCGTCGATCACATTGCTCACGTGATGCTCTCCTCACGACTCATCGTCGTCTGATCTGGGTCGGCGACGCCCGAGGGCGCCTGTCACCGTCGAACCCGGGAGACTCCGTGAGGAGCCCCCCGGGCCGACGACTCTGCAGGGCGGACAGGACTCGAACCTGCAACCTGCGGTTTTGGAGACCGCTGCTCTACCAATTGAGCCACCGCCCTTCGCGGTGGATGGCTGACCTGCAGGCACGCCGAAGCATGGCAGAGATCAACTACCTCGACCCAGTGTAGGCGACGCGCGGGGCTGCTCCAACCCGAGCGGGCATCCGTGCGGCCCGGGGCGGGCATCCGGCGATCGGATGCCCGGCCCTAGAATCGCAGGCGTGACCGCCGACTCCGCCCGCATCGCCCGCCGCATCGCCGCCATCGCCGAATCCGCGACCCTCAAGGTCGACGCCCGCGCGAAGGCCCTCAAGGCCGCGGGGCGCCCCGTCATCAGCTACGCCGCGGGCGAGCCGGACTTCCCGACCCCCGCGCACATCGTCGAGGCGGCCGTCGAGGCCGCGCGCGACCCCAAGAACCACCGCTACACCCCGGCGGCCGGCCTGCCCGAGCTGCGCGAGGCGATCGCCGCGAAGACGGCGCGCGACAGCGGCCTGACGGTGCCCGCCAGCCAGGTGATCGTGACCAACGGCGGCAAGCAGGCGGTCTTCCAGGCCGTCGCGACGATCGTCGACGAGGGCGACGAGGTGCTGCTGCCCGCGCCGTACTGGACCACCTACCCCGAGGTCGTGCGCCTCGCCGGCGGCGTGCCCGTCGACGTGTTCGCCGGAGCCGAGCAGGACTACCGGGTGACGGTCGAGCAGCTCGAGGCCGCGCGCACGCCGCGCACCAAGGCGATGCTGTTCGTGAGCCCCTCGAACCCGACCGGCTCGGTGTACAGCCCCGAGCAGACGAAGGCGATCGGCGAGTGGGCCCTGCAGCACGGCATCTGGGTGATCAGCGACGAGATCTACCAGGCCCTGACGTACGACGGCGTCGAGGCGCTCTCGATCGTGCAGGCGGTACCCGAGCTCGCCGACCAGACGATCCTCGTCAACGGCGTCGCCAAGACCTACGCGATGACCGGGTGGCGCGTGGGCTGGATGGTCGGCCCGTCCGACGTCATCGCGGCCGCCTCGAACCTGCAGTCGCACCTGTCGAGCAACGTCGCCAACATCTCGCAGCGCGCCGCGATCGCCGCCCTCACCGGGCCGCAGGATGCGGTGGCCGAGATGCGCGCCGCGTTCGACCGCAGGCGGAAGGTCGCGGTCGCCGAGCTCAACCGCATCCCCGGCATGATCACGCCCACCCCGACCGGCGCGTTCTACGTCTACGTCGACGTCACCGGCCTGCTCGGCCGCGAGTGGAAGGGCACCACCCCGACCACGTCGCTCGAGCTCGCCGACCTCATCCTCGAGCACGCCGAGGTCGCCGCTGTTCCCGGCGAGGCGTTCGGGCCGAGCGGCTACCTGCGCTTCAGCTACGCGCTCGGCGACGCCGACCTGCTCGAGGGCATCCAGCGCGTGCAGCCGCTGTTCGGCACGCGCGACTGACCCGGTGGCCGCCGCCCTCGCCGGCCTCGGGCTCGGCCTGTCGCTGATCATCGCGATCGGCGCGCAGAACGTCTTCGTGCTGCGGCAGGGCATCCGGCGCGAGCACGTGCTCGCCGTCGTCATCGTCTGCGCCGTCTCCGACGCGGTGCTCATCGCCGCCGGCATCGCCGGGCTCGGGGCCCTGCTCGAGGTGGTGCCCTGGCTGATCGACGTCGTGCGCTGGGCCGGCGCGGCCTTCCTGGTCGGCTACGGGATGCTCGCCGCGCGCCGCGCGTGGCGCCCGAGCGGCGCGCTCACGGTGGGCGAGCAGCCCGCGGGGGACGAGCAAGCGCCCGCATCCGCGCCGCCACCGGCACGCCTGCGCGGGGTGCTGCTGACGGCGCTGGCCCTCACCTGGCTGAACCCGCACGTGTACCTCGACACGGTGTTCCTGCTCGGGTCGATCGCGAGCACGTGGGAGGAGCAGCGCTGGTTGTTCGGCGCGGGCGCCATGCTCGGCAGCGTGCTGTGGTTCACCGCGCTCGGCTTCGGCGCGCGCTACCTGGGCCGCTGGCTGTCGACCCCGCGGGCGTGGCGCTGGCTCGACGCCGGCATCGCGGTCGTGATGGTCGCGATCGCCGTGTCGCTGGTCGTTCCGCGCTAGCGCTGCGCGGCGGCGTACGCCTCGCGCACCTCGGCCGGGATGCGGCCGCGGTCACCGACCGTGTAGCCGTTCTTCTGCGCCCACTCGCGCACCGCGGCGGTGTCGCCGCTGGCGGCGGCACGCTTGCGCGGCGCGGCGCCCGCACGGCGGCCGGTCGACCGGGCGCGCGCGATGAACGGCGCGAGGGCATCCCGCAGCGCCTGCTGGTTGGGCCGCCCGAGGTCGATCTCGTAGCTCGTGCCATCGAGCGCGAAGGTGACCGTGCCGCCCTCGCCGGGGCCGATGACGGTGCCGTCGAGATCGTCGACCAGCTCGGTGGTAATGCGCTTCATGAGAATTCCCCTCGGTATTCGTGTAAACCGCAGTGAGTTTATCGGAAATGTGACGCACTAAACGCAATGGGAATTGCGCATTCCTGCCGTCCACCGATCGGTGGACCCGAGAATCCGCCGGGCGGAGGTACCACCGGCCCCCGCGGCGCGGGATGCTGGAGCCATGACCACCACCGAGAACGTCGTCGAGGTGCGCGACCTGCGCAAGACCTACGGCGACCTGGCCGCCGTCGACGGCGTGAGCTTCGACATCCACCGGGGCGAGACGTTCGCCCTGCTCGGCCCGAACGGCGCCGGCAAGTCGACGACCATCGAGATCGTCGAGGGCTACCGCGACCGCACGAGCGGCGAGGTGCGCGTGCTCGGCGTCGACCCGCAGAAGGGCGGGCTCGACTGGAAGGCGCGGCTCGGCATCGTGCTGCAGTCGAGCGGCGAGAGCGGCAACGTCACCGTCGCCGAGCAGCTGCGCCACTTCGCGGCGCTGTACCCGAACCCGCGCGACGTCGACGAGGTGATCGCCGCGGTCGGGCTCGAGAGCAAGGCGGGCGTGCTGATCCGCAAGCTCTCGGGCGGGCAGCGCCGCCGCGTCGACGTCGCGGTCGGCATCGTCGGTCGGCCCGAGCTGCTGTTCCTCGACGAGCCGACGACGGGCTTCGACCCCGAGGCGCGCCGCAGCTTCTGGCAGCTGATCCGTACGCTGCAGAGCGAGGGCACGAGCATCCTGCTGACCACCCACTACCTCGACGAGGCCGCCCAGCTCGGCGACCGAGCCGGCATCATCGCGGGCGGCCGCATGGTCGACCTCGCGCCGATCGACGAGATCGGGGGCGCGGATGCCCGCGTGCCGTTCGTGCGCTGGCGCGAGAACGGCGCGGTTCACGAGCAGCGCACGCACGCTCCCGCCGCGGTCGTCACCGAGCTCGTCGCCC
>OFDN01000592.1_pt1 | contig 28361 bp, 25 predicted proteins | sample 1520971 | NCBI WGS metagenome assembly OFDN01 (sample SAMEA94257418, study PRJEB24077) | hot springs metagenome | biome: Aquatic biome; feature: Geographical feature; material: Water | place: India | collected 2012-06-12 | depth 5 m | reverse complement strand
GACGCCGCCATAGGCCGAGGCGCCGCCGATGAAGCAGGCGGCGATGACGTCGAGCTCGAAGCCGAGCCCGGCCTTCGGCGTGGCGGTGTTCAGGCGCGCGGCGAAAACCAGGCCGGCGAGCGCCGCCAGCACGCCCATATTGACGAAGGTCAGGAAGGTCAGCCACTCCGTGCGCACGCCCGACAGCTTGGCCGCGCGGGCATTGCCTCCCACCGCATAGATCTGCCGGCCGATGCTGGTGCGCATCGTCACGAAACCGTAGAGCGCGATCAACGCCGCCATCACCACCAGCACATTGGGTAGGCCGCGATAGGAGGCGATCAGATAGGTCGCGTAGAGAATAACGCCCGAGAAGGCGAGGTTCTTGCCGATGAACAGCTCGCGCGGCTCGACCGGCACGCCATGGCTCTGCTGCCGCGCCCGGCTCTTCAGGTTCAGCAGAACCAGCGCCAGCGCAAGAGCCGCGCCCAGCGCCAGCGATGTCGGATAGAAGCCGCCCGTCTGCGGCAACAGTTCCGGGATGAAGCCGGAGGAGAGCTTCTGGAAGGTCGCGGGGAAAGGTCCGAGCGATTGCCCCTGCAGGATCGCCAGGGCCAGCCCCTTGAACACCAGCATGCCGGCCAGCGTGACGATGAAGGACGGGATCTTGAAATAGGCGACCCAATAACCCTGGGCTGCGCCGATCAGCGCGCCGAGCCCGAGGCAGATCAGCGCCGCCGGCACGAAATGCATCTGGTAGCGCACCATCAGCACGGCGGCGACCGCGCCGACGGCGCCTGCCACCGAACCGACGGAGAGGTCGATATGGCCGGTGACGATGACGAGCAGCATGCCCAGCGCCATGATCACGATGAAGCTATTCTGCAGCACGAGGTTGGTCAGGTTGAGCGGGCGCAGCAGCGTCCCGCCGGTCGCCAGCTGGAAGAACAGCATGATCGCCACCAGCGAGATCAGCATGCCGTATTCGCGCAGGCTGCTCTTGAAATGGCCGCCGGCCGGGCGCGCCGGGCGCGTCGCGGTGTCACCGTTCATGGTCTGGCTCTCCCTTGCGCATGAGGGCGCGCATGATTTTTTCTTGGCTGGCATCGGCGGCCGCCATTTCGGCGGTGAAGGCGCCCTCGTTCATCACGCAGATCCGGTCGCAGACGCCGAGCAGCTCGGGCATTTCCGAGGAGATCATCACGACGCCGCGGCCGGAGGCGGCGAGCTCGTTGATGATGCAGTAGATTTCGTATTTGGCGCCGACATCGATGCCGCGCGTCGGCTCGTCGAGGATCAGAACCTGCGGCTCCGCGAAGAGCCATTTCGACAGCACCACCTTTTGCTGGTTGCCGCCCGAGAGCTGCCCGGTTTCCTGGTAGACGCTGGCGCTGCGGATGCCCATGCGGCTGCGAAAGTCCTGCGCCACCGCGAGTTCGGCCATGTCGTCGATGACGCCGCCAGGCGCCACCCTTCGCAAATTGGCGAGCGTGACGTTCTTGCGGATGTCCTCCGACAGGAGCAGGCCTAGCTCCTTGCGGTCTTCGGTGACATAGGCGAGGCCGGCCGCGATCGCACGCGGAACGGTGGAGAGATCGACCTCCCGCCCCGCGATCAGGGCGCGCCCGCCGAGGAAGCGGCCATAGGAGCGGCCGAACAGGCTCATCGCGAATTCGGTGCGGCCGGCCCCCATCAGGCCGGCGATGCCGACGACCTCGCCCCGGCGCACATGGAAGTCGACGCCCTTGACCACCTGTCGCGCAGGGTTCTGCGGGTGCTGGACGCTCCAGCCGCTGACCGCGAAGATCACCTCGCCCAGTTGCGGTTCGCGTTTTGGATAGCGGTGTTCGAGATCGCGATCGACCATGCTGCGGATGATGCGGTCTTCTTCGATCCGGCCGGCGCGGCAGTCCAGCGAATCGACGGTGCGCCCGTCGCGCAGCACGGTGATGTGGTCGGCGACGCGGGCGACTTCGTTGAGCTTGTGCGAAATCAGGATCGAGGCGATGCCCTGCGCCTTGAGCTCGACCAGCAGCGTTTCGCTGTCGCGTTCGTTCAGGCTCGCCGTCGGCTCGTCCAGGATCAGCAGGCGCACCTGCTTGGACAGCGCCTTGGCGATCTCGACCAGCTGCTGCTTGCCGACGCCGAGATCGGCGACGAAGGTGTCGGGCGCCTCCGCCAGCCCGACCTTGGCGAGCAGCGCCTGCGTGCCGCGGAACACGGCGGCCCGATCGATGACGCCGAACCGGCCGGGCGGATTGGCGAGAAATATGTTCTCGCCGATCGACAGCAGCGGGATCAGCGCCAGCTCCTGATGGATGATGATGATCCCGAGCGCCTCGGATTCGGTGATGTCGCGAAACCGCCTGGCCTCGCCGTCGAAGACGATCTCGCCCGTGTAGGCGCCATGCGGATAGACGCCGCTCAGCACCTTCATCAGCGTCGATTTGCCGGCGCCGTTTTCGCCGACGATCGCGTGGATTTCGGCCGGTTCGACCGAGAAAGAGACGTCGCTCAGGGCTTTGACGCCGCCGAACGCCTTGGTGATGCCGCGCATCTCCAGGATTGGGCTCATCGCTTTGCTCCGGCTGGCAAGAAGAGGGCGGTTCCGCCCAGGCGGAACCGCCGGAAAGCCGCCAGGCTTATTTGAACTGGCTCGCCTTGTAGTAGCCGGACTCGACCAGCACCTTCTCCCAGTTGGATTTGTCGACGGCCACCGGCGCCAGCAGGAAGGAGGGGACGGTCTTGACGCCGTTCTCATAGGTCTTGGTGTCGTTCACCGGCACCGGCTTGCCGCTCAGCATCGCGTCGACCATGTTGGCCGTGACCTTCGCGAGTTCGCGGGTGTCCTTGAAGATCGTCGCGTATTGTTCGCCGGCTATGATCGACTTGACCGAGGGCACTTCCGCATCCTGGCCGGACACCACCGGCATCTTCTGCGAGCCGGAGCCGTAACCGACTCCCTTCAGCGAGGACAGGATGCCGATCGAGATGCCGTCATAGGGCGAGAGCACGGCGTCGACGCGCTTGTCGGTGTAGAAGGCGCTGAGCAGATTATCCATCCGCGCCTGGGCCGTCGCGCCGTCCCAACGCAGGGTCGAGACCTTGTCCATCCCCAGCTGCCCGCTGCGCACGACGAGCTGCTTGCTGTCGATCAGCGGCTTCAGCACCGACATCGCGCCATTATAGAAGAAATAGGCGTTGTTGTCGTCGGGCGAGCCGCCGAACAGCTCGATGTTGAACGGGCCCTTGGCGTTGGGAAGCCCGAGTCCCTTGAGCAGCGACTGCGCCTGCAGGACGCCGACCTTGAAATTGTCGAATGTGGCGTAATAGTCGACATGCGGCGAGTTCCGGATCAGCCGGTCATAGGCGATGACCTTGGTCCCGGCAGCCGCCGCCTGCTTCAGAATGTCGGACAGGGTCGTGCCGTCGATGGCGGCGATCACCAGCACCTTGGCCCCCTTCGTCACCATGTTCTCGATCTGCGAGAGCTGGTTGGGGATGTCGTCCTCGGCATATTGGAGATCGGTGGCGTAGCCCCGCTCCTTGAGCACCTTGACGATGTTGTCGCCGTCGGCGATCCAGCGCGCCGAGGATTTGGTCGGCATGGCGATGCCGACCATCGGCTTCGCCTGGGCGGCGGCTGGGCCCGCCAGCGCCAGCGCGCCGAGCGCGAGAGTGGCCATCAGGGTGAAGAGTTTTCGTGTCATGGGCTGTTTCCTCAGCTGTGGGTTGCTGACCGCTTGCCGCGGTTCTTGACGGTGGCGCGGATGTCATGCGCGGGTCTTTTCAGCCCTCCAGCGTCACGCGCGGCTCGGGGCGGCCGGCGGTCATGGGGGTGATGAGAAAGGTCGCGCCGCCCAGCGCATCGGCGGCGCGGGTTGCGGCGTCCTGCCCCTCTTGGGCGCTGGTGACGAGCAGGCGGTCGTAGCCGCGGCCGACGAAGAGCGGGCAACTCGGCTGCCGCGCCGGAACCGAGAGGCTGCGCACGCGCTCCCCCTGCGGCGTGAAAGCGTCGATCCGGGCGCCGCCCCAGCGCGCCAGCCAGAGCAGCCCGTCGCGGTCCATCGCCGCGCCGTCGAGCCCGTCCCCGCCATCGGCCAGTTGCAGCTGCACCGGCGCGCCGAGCGGCAGGCCGGAGGCGGGGTCGAGCGGCACCCGGTACAGCGCGTCGAGCGCGGTGTCGGAGAAATAGCCCTGCGCGCCATCGGCCGAAAAGCAGATCGAATTGGGGATGGTCAGCCCGGTGAACAGCAGCGTCACGCGGCCGCCGGACAGCGCATAGATCGAGCCCGCGCCGCGTGCGGCCTTCTTGCTCATCATGCTGAACCAGAAGGCCCCGCAGGGATGGGCCCTGGCGTCGTTGGACCGCGTGCCCGTATCGTCGGCCTCCACGGCGCAGAAGCGCGTCAGCGTGCCCGATTGGCGCCAGCGCACCCATAGCCCGTTTTCGGCGGCGAGAAGCTGGCGGTCCGCATCGATATCGGCCAGCGCGGAAGCCATCACCGGCAATGGATGCAGCCGCACCGGGCCGCCCTGCAGCGGGGCCTGGAACAGCATGCGCGCCAGAATGTCGAACCAGAACACCGTGTCGGACTCGGCGTCATAGGCCGGCCCTTCCCCCAGCAGGCAGCGGTCTTCGCCCAGCACGGAGAAAGCCGGTTTCAACATGAAAGCGCCGCGAAGCCATGGCGCTGCGCCGCCGCGTGCCTAGCAATCAAAATGCTGAAGTAAGCATTTGAAGAAATAAAAAGCGAATTAAACATAAATATCCTACAAATTGTTCAAAAATAACCTTGCGTCATTATGTCGAGCTTAGAAAGGAATTGGCTGGCTGTAAATAGCGCCGGATGTGCTGCGCCAACCGCCGCCAGTCAGGGCTGGCGCGCCGCGCACGGGCCTTCCTCACGCGGAAATCCTGAAATCCGCTGTGACCTCTTTTGGGGATTGCAGCCGGGAGAACTCGTGACAGCTGTGACAGCCAGGGATTCAGATGGTCTCCGAGGAATTCATCCAGAGCAGGAACCCGAGTGATAGCGTTTCAGGATCGGCGCGCCCGACACGATGGTGATCGGCGCTGTGGGAGCCAGCCGGCGAGGGCGGCCGGCTTCAACGGGGGCGAGGACGATGGTCTTGCCATGGATCAGGCCAAAATTCGCCTAAGGCTGCAAGACGATGCGCGCCTTGATCGCCGCTCGCGAACGCCCCGCTCCACGCTGAGGGGCAGGCGGACGCTCCTCGCCAGCCAGCACATAGCGTTTTGGCATTTTGGTTAGAGATCCTGGGCGGCGTGGTCCAGGAAGCCCGGCCCGGCTGCCTCGCCCCAATAGCTGGAATTGGAGCCTGCCCCGATGCTGACATTCAGCCAGCTGCAATCGCCAGGAAGCGGTGACGATAGTCGCCCGGCGATAGTCCAACGAGGCGATGGAATATCTTGCGGAACGACGTCGCATCTTCGTAACCGACCGCGAAAGCGATCTGTTCAATCGGCCTCCGGGAGAATTCCAGCAGTTCTCGCGCCTTTCCAACACGCAAATGCTGGGCATATTCCGTCGGCTTCATGCCGGTCGCAGCCTTGAAACGACGCTGAAACGTGCGCTCCTCCATCGCGACGAGCCTGGCCATCTCGACGACGCTCACGGCCTTCGCCTCGCGAGCCTGCAGCCAGTGCTGGACTTTGAGAATCGCCTCGTCGCCATGAGTCAGCTTGGGCGCGAAGCGCGAGTAATGCCGTTGCTCTCGCCCAGCCGTGTCGATCAGCATGAAGCTGCCGGTGTCGGCCATGACCGTCGAGCCCAGCAGCCGATCCACCAGGCGCAATCCCAGATCCGTCCACGCCATCAGGCCGCCGGCGGTCAGGATATCGCCGTCTTCGATGACGATCCGGTCGGTGTCCAGCCGCATCGGGAAAGCGGGCGCGAAACTGGTCGCCGAACAGCCAATGGGTCGTCGCAGGGCGGCCCGACAGGAGACCTGTGGCGGCCAGTGCGAACACCCCGCCGCAATTGGCCGCCAGCGTCGTTCCCCGTGCGTGGCGATCGAGCAGCCACCGTGCATAGGGCGCTGCTTCCTGCGCCTCCATCGGGCCTGTCAAACGGCCTGGAACCAGCAGGATGGAGGGTTCGATCGCCTCGCAGAGGTCCGGGTGGCTGTCAAACGCCCGCACCCAGCCGCCATCCTCGAGCATGCGCCAGTGACTGACGCGGACACTGGCGCCGCCCCGCTTGACCGAGAACTGGCCAGCGATGTCGACCAGGTCGGTCATGCCATGAACCATCGCCATCTGGCAGCCGGGATAGAGCACGATCCCAAGCTCCGCCTTGGGTGCGGCTGTGACGGGTAGCGACATCGGATCAACCTCTTTGTCGGTTTAGGCCCGGCTAATGTCGGTTTCGCCAATCCCCATCATTTCTCATGCCAGGTAATCCTTCAATCACAGGGCGCGGATGCCCTGGCGACGTTCTGGACAATGGAAGGATGAGCGCCATGACCACGATCGCCACCAAGGACGGGACCCGCATCTACTATAAGGACTGGGGTCCGAAGGACGGGCAGCCGATCGTCTTTTCGCATGGATGGCCACTGACCGCCGATGTCTGGGACGCGCAGATGGTCTTTTTCGCCGATCACGGCTTCCGCACCATCGCGCATGACCGGCGCAGCCATGGCCGGTCAGACCAGGTCTGGACCAACAACACCATGGACCAGTATGGCGACGATCTGGCCGAGCTGATCGAGCAGCGCGATCTCCGCGATGCGATCCTGGTCGGCCATTCGACCGGCGGCGGCGAAGTCACCCGTTATGTCGGGCGCCACGGCACGAGCCGCGTCGCCAAGATCGGCCTGATCGGCGCCGTGCCGCCGCTGATGCTCAAGACCGAGGCCAATCCCGGCGGTCTGCCCATCGATGTCTTCGACGGCATCCGAAAGGGCGCCTATGACAATCGTTCGCAATTCTTCCTCGACCTGACGATCCCTTTCTACGGCTACAACCGACCGGGCGCCGTGATCTCGGAAGGCATCCGCCAGAGCTTCTGGCGGCAAGGCATGATGGGCGGCCTCAAGGGCCAGCTCGACTCGATCCGCGCCTTCTCGGAAAGCGACTTCAACGCCGACCTGAAGCGCTTCGACAAGCCGACGCTGGTGCTGCATGGCGATGACGACCAGATCGTTCCGATCGGCGCTGCGGCGCATTCGACGGTGAAGATCGTCGAGCACGCCGTCCTCAAGGTCTATGAGGGCGCCGATCACGGCCTGACCCAGACCCATCAGGATCGTTTCAACGCCGACCTTCTGGCCTTCATCAAAAGCTGAATGCCCCTCGGCCGGTCGACATGGTCGATACGGCCTTGGCGGAGCTCGACCTCGGGGAGTCAATCACCATGCCCTCGCTGCCCGACACGGCCGATTTCGACCACGTCCACGTTCGCCCGTGGCAGGCTGCGCCCTGACCTCTCCCTCTCCAAGCCCGCCCCGCGCTAAGGCGCCGGAAGCAGCGGCCAAACCAAGGACCGTCATCATGATCCCCGGACTTTCCATCGACACCCTGCTGACGGTCCACGTCGCCGTCAGCCTGATCGGCATCGCCACGGGCGTGGTGGCCATGAGCGTCCTCGCTACCGGGCGCTGGCTGGTTGGATGGCAAGCCGCCTTCCTCATCACGACCGCGCTGACCAGCATCACCGGTTTTCTGTTTCCCATCAGCGGCGTGACGCCTGCCGTCCTCTTTGGCGCGATCTCCATAGCGGCGCTTGCCGTCACCGCCGCGACGTGGCCGTTCCGCACGCGGCGCGCCGCCGGCATTGCCTACGCCGTCGCCGCCATGCTCGCGCTCTACCTCAATCTTTTCGTGCTGATCGTGCAGTCGTTCCAGAAAGTGCCAGCCTTGCAACCGCTGGCGCCGACGCAGAGCGAACCGCCTTTCCTGATCGTCCAGGCCGTCCTGCTCATCGCGACAGTCACCATCGGCGCCTTCACGGTTCGAGCAACGCGCAGTCTGGCGGTCGTGCCTTCTGCCCGACGCGCCGATAGCGATTTGCTCTGATTACAACGGTCTAAGGGTAGCGCGCGCCACAGGCAGAACTCAGGGCCGAGCTACGAAGCGGACCTGCACCCGCTGCGGTGAGTTCTCGTCCACCGATCCGCTTTGGCCTCCAGCAGCGCCAAGCGATGGGGGTGGCGGGGTGGGTGAAATGCGCGTTGTCTATGGCGCCGGCGCCGGGATGGAACGCGATAGTCGAGCCGCAAGGAAATCGACGAAAGCGCGGATGCGCGCGGGCGTCGTGGCGCCGCCGACGAAGACGGCGTGGATGCTCTCGACATCGCCGGGATTGAACTCTTCAAGGATGGGCACGAGGCTTCCGTCAGCGATCTCCTGCGCGACGCTGAAGGCGCCGACGCGGGCGATGCCGACGCCGATCGCCGCAAGCTGGCCGAGCGTCTCGCCATTATTGGCTTCGATGTTGCCTTTCACGGTCAAGGCGAATTCGCGACCATCGCGCAGGAAAGGCCAGACCGGCTCGACGCGGCGGAAGTTGAAGTTCAGGCAGTTGTGCCGGTGCAGATCCTCGGGCGCCTGCGGGGCGCCGAAGCGGGCGAGATAGTCCGGCGAGGCAACGATCAGGCGCCGCGTCTCGCCGAGCTTGCGGGCGGTCAGCGTGCTGTCGGCGAGAAGCCCGAAACGCACCGCGACATCGGCCTGCCCGGCGGCGACGTCGATCACCGTGTCGGTGAGCGCGATGTCGACGAGAATATGCGGATAGAGCGCCGCGAACTCCCCCAGCAGCGGCACGATGCACAGCCGCCCATGCGACAGCGCGGCGCTGACCCGAAGGCGCCCGCGCGGCGCGCCCTGGTCGGCGATCTGCTGCTCGGCATCGTCGAGATCGGCGAGGATGCGCCGCGCCGCCTGCAGATAGGCCGTCCCTTCCGCGGTGATCGAGAGCGCCCGCGTCGAGCGCAGCAGGAGCCGGACGCCCAGCCTCGCCTCGATGCGGTCGATCGTCCGGCTCACCGCGGACGGGCTCAGGCCGAGCCGGCGTCCCGCCGCCGAAAAGCTGCCCTGTTCGATGACGGCGGCAAACATCGCGAGTGAATGGGCCCTGTCGGCGCCTGACAGCATCTTTGCGTCCATCGCAAATATCCTCGCCGGTTGGGCCGGATAATCCCGGGAAGAGGCCGGACTATTTATGCAGCAGCATATCAACGGAAGAGCAAGCCATGGAATATCGTCAACTGGGATCGTCGGGCCTCCGCGTTCCGGCCCTGAGCTTCGGCGCCGGCACGTTCGGCGGCCAGGGGCCGCTGTTCAGCGCCTGGGGACAAACTGATGCGCGCGAGGCGCGGCGCATGATCGACATCTGTGTGGAGGCCGGCGTGACGCTGTTCGACACGGCGGACGTCTATTCGAACGGCGCCTCGGAGGAAATTCTCGGCGAGGCCTTGCGCGGCCGTCGTGGCGACGTGCTGATTTCAACCAAGACCGGCCTACCGCTGGGCGATGGCCCGCAGGATTGGGGGGTGTCGCGTGCGCGGCTCATCCGCGCGGTCGATGCCGCGCTGAAGCGCCTGGGCGCCGACCATATCGATCTGCTCCAGCTCCACGCCTTCGACGCGTCGACGCCGGTCGAGGAGTTGCTGGGCACGCTCGACCAGCTGATCGCACAGGGCAAGCTGCGCTATGCCGGCGTCTCCAATTATCCCGGCTGGCAGCTGATGAAGGCGCAAGCGGTGGCCGATCGCCATGGCTGGGCGCGGTTTGTCGCGCATCAGGTCTACTACTCGCTGATCGGACGCGCCTATGAAGCGGAGCTGATGCCGCTCGGCCTCGACCAGGGCATCGGCGCGCTGGTCTGGAGCCCGCTCGGCTGGGGACGCCTGACCGGCAGGATCGGCCGCGACAGGCCTGTGCCGAACGGAAGTCGCCTGCACGAGACCGAGCAGTTCGCGCCGCCTGTCGAGAGCGAGCATCTCTACCGCGTCATCGACGCCATCGAACTCATCTCCGCCGAGACCGGCCGGACCGTGCCCCAGATCGCGCTCAACTGGCTGCTTCGGCGCCCGACGGTCTCCTCGGTCATCATCGGCGCGCGCAACGAGGAGCAGCTGCGCCAAAATCTCGGCGCTGTCGGCTGGTCGCTGACGGCCGAGCAGATCGCCGCTCTGGATGCGGCGAGCGAGGTGCTGCCGCCCTATCCCCACACGCCCTATCGGCAGCAGGAGGGCTTCGCCCGCCTGGCCCCGCGCGTCATCTGAGGTCTCGCCATGAAACTCAATCCCGGACTGATCGCGCTCTCGGTCGGCGCCTTCGGCATCGGCGTCACCGAGTTCGCGCCGATGGGCCTGCTGCCGATCATCGCAGCCGATCTCGGCGTCTCGATTCCCAGCGCAGGGCTGCTGATCAGCGCCTATGCGCTCGGCGTCATGCTCGGCGCGCCGCTGATGACCCTGACGACGGGTCGCGTGCCGCGACGAAAGCTCCTGATCGCGCTCGCCGGCATCTTCACCGCCGGCAATCTGCTCGCGGCCGTGTCCGACAGCTATGGCATGCTGCTGGCTGCGCGCTTGCTCACCTCCCTCAATCACGGCGCCTTCTTCGGCGTCGGCTCCATTGTCGCGGCAGGCCTCGTCCCGCCTCAGCGGCAGGCGGGCGCGGTCGCGGCGATGTTCATGGGCCTGACCATCGCCAATGTCGTGGGGGTGCCGCTGGCCGCCTGGGCGGGCGAACATCTCGGCTGGCGCGCCGCCTTCTGGTGCATTGCGGCGCTGGGCCTGGTGACGATGGCGGCGCTGCGGCTGACCCTGCCGCCTCTGCCTGCTCCGAAGGGCGCCAAGGTGATGGCGGAATTGCAGGCGCTGACCCGGGGCGACGTGCTTGGCGCGCTGGCGCTCACGGTGATCGCGTCGAGCGCGATGTTCACCGTCTTCACCTATATCGCGCCGATCCTGCGGGAGGCGACGCAGGCCTCTTCAGCCTTCATCACGGCGATGCTGTTCATCTATGGCGTGGGCCTGACCGTGGGCAACTGGCTCGGCGGCCGCTTCGCCGACCGCTCTGTCGACCGGACACTGATCGTAACGCTGGCGTCGCTCACGGCGGTCCTCGTCGCCTTCGCGGCGCTGATGGGCCACGCCACGGCGAGCGCCGTGCTGATCTTTCTGTGGGGCGTTGCGAGCTTCGCGCTGGTCCCGCCGCTGCAGGTGCGGGTGATGTCGGCGGCTTCTGCGGCGCCGAACCTGGCTTCCGCCGTCAATATCGGCGCCTTCAATCTCGGCAATGCCTTCGGCGCGGCGCTGGGGGGCAGCGTCATCGCCGCGGGTTGGGGATATCCGATGGTGGCGTTGGCTGGAGCCGCGACCTCGGCGATCGGCCTTATCGCTGTCATCGTCAGCATCAGGCGCGCTCACGAGCGAGATGCTGCTCGGCAGTCCTCCGGAATGGTTGGGTCGTCATAGAGGACGACGAAGCCACGCTGGCTACCATGGCTTCTCTGGCTGATGACCCATGACAAACAGACCCTTCTCCGCGAGCACGATGCGGACGGCCCGCCCGAGAGGAGAACCCAAGGTCCGGGAATGCGTCCGCATCGCGCCTCCTCGGTCCGTCAGCCAAATTGCTTGATTCCGAAAAACAGCCCTGTTAAACGTTTTTCCAGAAAAACGTTTAACAGGGCTCGGGCATGTCCGCCAAGCGCGCTACCATCAAGGATGTCGCCACGCGCGCCGGCGTTTCGATAGCGACCGTCTCGAACGTTTTCAGCGGAAACAAGCCGGTCAACGCCGATCTGCAGAAGCGCGTCAGGAAGGCGGCGCGCGAATTGTCTTATGAGGTCGACCGTGCGGCGTCCCAGCTCCGCTCCGGCCAGACGCGCGTCGTCGGCGTGCTTGTCCCCGACCTTGACGACGTCTTCTTCACCTCGCTCGTCTCGCAGCTGGAAGTGACCGCCCGCAAGGACGGCTACGACATCATTGTCGCCAGCTCCCGCGACGATACGGATCTGGAGCGCTCGCGGCTGCGCACGCTCTTGGCCTGGCGCCCATCCGGCCTGATCGCAGTGCCCTGCTCTGACGCCATGCCTCTGGGGCTGGACAAAGAGATCGGTCGCCTGCCGATCGTCTTTGCGGATCGCGTTCAGCCCGGCGGGGCGGCGGTCGATACGGTCGCCATCGATAATTGCGAAGCCGGCGAGATCGCGGCGCGCCATCTGCTCGCCAGAGGCCACCGCTCGATCGTGCTGGCGGCGTCGAGCCTCGCGATCTCGCCGATCCGGGAGCGCGTCAGGGGCGCGTCGCAGCTGATCGAGCGCACGCTCGGGCATTCGCCGACCGTGGTCGAGCTCGGCTCCAACGCGCAGCGCGGGGCCGACATCCTGTCGCATTGGCTCGAACGGAACCCGCGCCCGAGCGCGATCATGGCGCTGACGAACGTGACGACCCTGAGCACGCTCACGGCGCTCGCCCGGCTCAAGATCGACATACCCGATCCGGTCTCGCTGATCGGCTTCGACGATTATCCCTGGATGAGCGCGCGCAAGACCGGCCTGACGGCGATCGCGCAGCCTATCGAGCAGATTGCGGCCTGCGCCTGGCGGCGATTGCGCCTGCGCATGGACGGCGAAAACGCCGCCCCGGTCGGGACCGTGCTGCAAGCGAGCCTGCAGGTCCGCGATTCCGTGCTCGATCTCGACCTGAATAGGCCCGACGCGAACCTTCGCGAGGACGACACGCCGCCGCGCACGGAAAGGGCCCCCGCCACGCCTAACGCCATCCACTGACGGACCGCAGAGTCCGCAGCAACGGGCCGTCCAGGCCCGAACCAAGACAGACCCGGAGGAACCATTGCTGCTTTCCAAAACGGCACGACTTCTGCCGCTGCTTGCGCCAGTCCACGTTCTCATCCTGAGCGTGATCGTGCTGCCGTCGCTCTATGTGGTGTGGCTGAGCCTGAGCGCCTCGACCTTCGGGCAGCAGCCGAGCTTCGTCGGGCTGAAGAATTATATCCGCGTCCTCAGCGATCCGGCCTTCCACAGCGCCCTGTTCAACACGGTCCTGCTGGTCGTCGTCGCCGTCCATGTCGAGATGGCGATCGGGCTGGGCATGGCGCTGCTCTTCGCCAGCGGTCTGCCCTTCCGTCGCTTCCTGCTCGTTGCGGTGCTGGCGCCCTATGCGGTCAGTGAAGTCACTGCGGTGGTGATGTGGCGCTTCCTATTCGACCCCGATGCCGGACCGATCACACTGGCGCTCCGCGCCGCCGGCCTGCCGACGCTGGACTGGTCCTACGAGCCCTCGCACGCGATGATGCTGATCGGGCTCCTGACGATCTGGCTGCACCTGCCCTTCACCTTCATCATCATCTACGCGGCGCGCTTGGCGATCCCCGGCGAGCTTTACGAGGCCGCCAGGATCGACGGCGCAACCCGCTGGCAGGTCTTCCGCCGCGTGACGCTGCCGCTGCTGGGACCGGCCATCACCATCGCCCTGCTGTTCCGCTACATCTTCGCCTTCCGCTTGTTCTCCGAGGCGTGGCTGTTGACCAAGGGCGGCCCGGCCCGCTCGACCGAGGTCGTGGCGATCTACCTCTATCAGGAGGCCTTCAGCTTCAACGCCTTCGGACCCGCGGCGGCGACGGCCTGGATCATGGTTCTGGCCTCCCTGGCGCTGGCGGGCGCCTACGTGCTGGTGCTGCGCGGGAAAGGGCTGTTCCATGCGCATTGACCGCCTTCTCGTCGGCTTCGGAAAGGCGGCAGCCGTCGCGGCCATCCTGTTCTGGTCGCTGTTCCCGATCCTGTTCATCGCGCTGTCCTCGTTCAAACCGGGCCAGGACATCTTCTCGGTTCCGCCGAAATATCTCTTCACGCCGACCTTCAAGCACTACCTCGAACTCTGGCGCTCCTGGGGCGTGTTCTTCGAGGGGTTGCTCAACAGCCTGCTGATCACGGTCGGGGCGACCCTGCTCGCGATCGTCGCGAGCGCGGCGGCCGGCTATGTCTATTCGCGCAATTCCGGGCGCGCGCTCAACGCCAGCATCGGCGGGCTGATCGTGGTGCGGCTGATCCCGCCCATCGTGGTGACGCTGCCGTTGTTCCCGATCGTCAATGCGCTCGGCCTCAGCGACACCCATCTCGTGCTGATCGTGCTCTACGCGACCTTCTTCGTCTCGCTCGGCACGGTGCTGATGCGCACCTTCATCGACCAGATTCCGCGCGAGCTCGATGAAGCCGCCGCGCTCGACGGGGCGAGCCGGTTGACGACGCTGTGGCGGGTGATCGTGCCGCTGGCGATGCCGGGCATCCTCGCCGTCGCAGTCTTCGTCATCGTCTTCTCCTGGAACGAGTTCCTGTTCGCCTTCGTCTTCACGGCCACCAAGGCCAAGACCGCCCCGCTGGTGATCTCGGAGATGATCGGCTCGATCGACGGCGTCGACTGGGGAATTCTCTTCGCCGCCGCAACCGTCCAGCTCGTCCCCGTTCTGCTCTTTGTCGTCTTCATGAACCGCTACCTCGTGGCCGGCCTCACCGCCGGCTCAACGAAGGGGTAGTCAGCACCAAGGGAGAGAAACCATGACCAGGAAGCCTGCACTGCCCGAGACCCCGCAGCCCAAGCTCAGCCGCCGCGCTTTCGTCGCGGGGTCGGTCGGCGCCGCTGCGGCGCTCGCCGCGCGCCCCGCCTTCGCCGCCGCCAAGACCCTCAACGTGCTCAGCCACAAGGTGCATCAGACTGTGCTCGGCTCCGGCGAGGGCGACCTGCTCGCGGGCTGGCGCAAGACCGGCGACGCCGAGGTCGCCTTCACGACATTCGACTCCAATCCTCTGCAGGACCGGCTCTTCCGGGAGGCCAGCCTCAAGGAAACCGATTACGGCGTCGGCTTCCTGATCGACAACAGGCCCACCTCGCAGATCGCGGCGCTGTTCGAGCCGCTCGACGCCTATCAGAAGCAGGATGCGATAGAGGATTTCGCCGATATCGCTCCAGGGCTCGTGCAGGGCATGACCGTCGACGGCAAGCTGATCGGCATCCCGGTTCGTCACGCGACGCAAGGGCTGTTCTACAACGAGGCGCTGCTCGAGGAGGCCGGCGTCACGGCTCCGCCGACGACGCTGGAGGAGCTGATCCAGCAGGCGAAGACATGCACCTTCACCTCGAAGGCCGGCACGCCGGTCGTCGGAATGGTGCTGGCGAGCGACCTGGCCGTGTTCCCGGTGATGTTCGCGCGCGCCTTCGGCGGCGATTTCATCAGCGCCGATCTGAAACTCGTGCCCAATCGCGAGGCGATGGAGTCGGCGCTTTCGACCCTGCGCGGCATGTTCGAGGCGGGATCGCTGCCGCGCAGCTACGCCACCACCAAGAACGACGACCACGTCACCTGGATGCAGCAGGGCAGGGCCGCCTTCACGCTGCTGCCCTTTGCGCGGTCCGGACAGCTCAACAGCACCGAGCAGAGCAAGTATCCCGGCAAGATCAAGGCGATCGCCTTCCCGGGATCGGCGACGCTCGGCGGCAAGGTCGCCATGGCCTCGGTGGTCGAAGCCTGGGCGATGGCGATCCCCAAGAACGCCAAGGACAAGGCCCTGGCCTGGAGCTTCGTCAAGGAGGTGTCGAGCAAGCGCGTCACGCTCGGCATGGCCGTCAACGGCAACGGGCCGGTGCGCGTCTCGACCTATGCCGATGAGGCGCTGAAGGCCAAGAACCCGCTCGCGGCGGTCGAGGCCAAGGTGCTGGCGACGGCGCGCGGCGCCTTCCCGCCATTCCCGGAAGCGGCCCGCGCCCAGGCGACCTTCCTGGAGGAGGTGCAACTCGCCGTGCTCGGTCGCAAGCCGGTGAAGGACGCCGTCTCCGCCATCATCGAGCGCATCAAGCCGATGATGCCGGCCTGAATCACCGACGCGGAGCCGGCGCTGCCATGCCGGCTCCGGCTCCACCCTCGAATCGAGAACAGTTGAAGGAATTGATCCCATGTCCATGATCGGCGTTCGCAGCATCGAGGAGCCGGCGCGCTCCATTCCCGTTTCGGCCGACTACGACGTGCTGGTCGTCGGGGGCGGACCGTCCGGCCTCACCGCGGCCTTGGCTGCCGCGGAAGACGGCCTGCGCGTCGGGCTGATCGAGAGCCGCAGCTTCGTCGGCGGCAACATGACGATCGGCCTGCCGGTGCTTGGCTTCCTCGGACAGAAGGGCAACCAGATCATCGACGGGTTGCCGCAGAAATTCATCGAGCGCCTGCGCAAGGAGCGCGACGGCGCCAGCGAGCACCGGCCCTGCCCGCTGCATATGGGCATCACCCTGGTCGAGCCCGAGGCGGTCAAGACCGTCGCGCTGGAGATGCTGATCGAGGCCGGGGTCGATGTTCTGTTCTACACCTTCTTTGCCGGCGCGCTGGTCGAGGACGACGTCATCCGCGGCGTGATCACCGAGAGCAAGACCGGGCGCAGCGCCATTCTCGCCAAGGTGGTAATCGACTGCAGCGGCGACGCCGACGTCGCCTACAGCGCGGGCGTGCCGACGGAAAAGGGCAATGCGGAAGGCGGCATGCAACCGCCGACGCTGATGTTCTGTCTCGCAGGGGTCGATACCGACGCGTTGCGGCTGAGCATCGCCAACGCGCCGCCGGAAGCGCGCACCTACCTGACCGACTTCATCCCGGCCGAGTATTTCGGTCAGAATCGGCAGTTCATCGTCGTGGGCATGCGCGAGCTGATCGCCAAGGCCAAGGCCGAGCGGGGGCTTGAGATCCCCAACGAGCGCACGATCATCATCACCGGGCTGAAGAAGGGCGAGGTCTGGATCAACATGACCCGGGTCAAGGGCACCGACGGGACCAATGCCCGCAGCCTGACCAAGGGCGAGATCGAGGGCCGCGCCCAGATCGACGACATCGTCACCTATCTCGTCAATTACGTGCCGGGCTTCGAGAAGGCCTATTTCACCAAGACCGCGCCGTTCCTCGGCATCCGCGAGACGCGCCGCATTCTCGGGCAGTATGTGATGACGCAGGAGGACGTGCTCGCCTGCACGCATTTCGAAGATTCGATCGCGGTGGCGAGCTATCCGATCGACATCCATCGCCCCGCCGACGATGGCTGCACGCTGATCTGGTGCGGCGACTGTTACGACATTCCCTATCGCTCGCTCGTGCCGCAGAAAATCGGCAATCTGCTCGTGGCCGGGCGCAGCATCTCGGCGACCCATGAGGCGATGGGCGCGATCCGCGTGATGGCGACCTGCATGGCGATGGGCGAGGCTGCCGGTCGGGCCGCCAAGATCTCGGTGCGCGGCAACCGCCCGCCGGCCGATATCGACATCGAGGAACTGCGCCGCCAGCAGATCGAACGCGGCGTCTATCTGCGCAACCCCGACGGCACCCGCGCCGGCTCGCCCTCCCGCGCCGCCGCCTGACGGCTTTCGAGAGCGAGGCGGCCCGCTGCCGCCTCGCTGACGCCTCCGGCAGACAAGAATCGGCATGAGCCAGCATTTCATCGGAATCGATGTCGGGACCGGCAGCGCACGGGCCGGCGTTTTCGACCGCAGCGGCGCGATGATCGCGTCCGCGCGGCGAGAGATCGCTCTGTTCCACGACAGCCCCGACAGGGCCGAACAGTCGAGCGACGACATTTGGCGGGCCATCTGCGCCAGCGTGCGGGAGGCGATGACGCTGGCTGCGATTGCGCCGGCCACGGTCGTCGGCATCGGCTTCGACGCGACCTGCTCGCTGGTCGTGCTGGGGCCGGGCGGCGCACCCCTGCCGGTCGGGCCCCATGGCGACGACAGCCGCAACATCATCGTCTGGATGGATCATCGCGCCCTGGCCCAGGCGGAGCGGATCAATGCCACCGCCCATCCGGTGCTGGCCTATGTCGGCGGCACGATCTCGCCGGAGATGGAGACGCCGAAGCTGCTCTGGCTCAAGGAGAACCTGCCGCGCACTTATGAGGCGGCCTGGCAGTTCCTCGACCTCGCCGATTATCTGAGCTGGCGGGCGAGCGGCTCGCTCGCCCGCTCGATCTGCACCGTCACCTGCAAATGGACCTATCTCGCGCATGAGGGCCGCTGGGACGCCGCGTATTTCCGCATGATCGGGCTCGGCGACCTCGCCGACGATGGGTTTGCCCGCATCGGAACCCAGATCGTGCCGGCTGGAACGCGGGTCGGCGGGCTGACGTCGGAAGCAGCCGAGGATTTCGGCCTGCCCGCCGGCATGCCCGTCGCCGCCGGGCTGATCGACGCCCATGCCGGCGGCGTCGGCTCGGTCGGCGCCGTCACGCCGCTGACGGCAATGGCCTATGTCTTCGGCACCTCGGCCTGCACCATGGCGAGCAGCCGCAAACCGCTGTTCATCCCCGGAATCTGGGGGCCGTATTTCTCCGCGATGATCCCTGGGCTCTGGCTCAGCGAGGGCGGCCAGTCGGGGGCCGGGGCGGCGATAGAGCAGCTCATCGGCTTCCACCCCGCGACGCCGCAAGCCAGGGAGCTGGCGGCCGCGCAAGACATGACGCTGCCGCAATGGCTGGCCGAGCGCGCGCTGGCGAGCGTGTCTTGCGCTTCCGATGCCGCGGCGCTGGCGGGCGGGCTCGTGGTCGTGCCGGATTTTCTCGGCAATCGCTCGCCCCACGCCGACCCGCATGCGCGGGCGCTGATCGCGGGGCTGGGGATGGAGACAGGGCTCGACCATCTCGTTTCGCTGTATGTCGCGGGACTGCTCGGCATCGGCTACGGCCTGCGCCAGATCGTCGAGGCGAGCCGGGCGCAGGGCGCGACCATCGCGGCGATCGTGCTGAGCGGCGGCGCCGGGCGCCATCCGCTGGTGCGCCAGTTGCTGGCCGACTGCACGGGCCTGCCCCTGCATGCGCCGGATGCGGTCGATCCCGTCCTGCTCGGCGCGGCCATGCTCGGGGCTACGGCCGGCGGCGCATGGCCCGACCTCACCGGCGCCATGACGGCGATGGCCCCGGCCGCTGCGGTTTTCACGCCGGTTTCAGGCGCCATCGCCGATGCCCACGCGCAGCGCTACGCCGCCTTCACGCTCTTGCAGCAGGCGGCGCGTCTTGCCCGCTCCGCAGCCGACCGCTTGCCGGACGGCGACCTCACACCCGCCTGGAGAGCCTGACCATGACTCAGCAACTGCTCGGAAAAGTCGCCGCCATCACCGGCGCCGCCTCCGGCATCGGGCTGGCCTGCGCCAAGCGTCTGCTGGTCGCGGGCGCGACCGTGGTCCTGGTCGACCGCGATGGCGATGCGCTGGCCCGGCTGATGCCGGACCTCGGCCCCCAGGCGCATGCCGCCGTAGTCGATCTGACGGACCCCGCCTCCGTCGCCGGGATGATGCCCCAGATCCTGGCCCCAGCTGGCCGGCTCGACATCTTCCACGCCAATGCCGGCTCCTATGTCGGAGGCCTGGTGTCGGAGGGCGACCCCGATGCCTGGGACCGCATGCTGAACCTCAACATCAACGCCACCTTTCGCAGCATTCACGCGGTGCTCCCGCATATGACCGGGCGCAAGAGCGGGGACATCCTGGTCACGAGCTCCGTCGCCGGCGTCGTCCCCGTGATCTGGGAGCCGATCTACACAGCCTCCAAACACGCCGTTCAGGCCTTCGTGCATACGCTGCGACGCCAGATGATCCCGCATGGGCTGCGCGTCGGGGCCGTGCTGCCTGGACCGGTGGTGACGGCGCTGATCGCCGATTGGCCTCAAGCGAAGCTGGAATCGGAGAAAGCCCGGGGCGGGCTGATCGAGCCCGAGGAGGTGGCCGAGGCGGTGCATTTCATGCTGACCCGCCCTCCCAATGTCACCATCCGCGACCTGGTGATCCTGCCGCAGAGCACGGACCTTTAGGATCGTTCGCGCCACTTTCGGACGTCTTGGAAGGCGCCGGAAGCCGCAACTGCTTCATCGCGGATTTCGGTTCGCCCGTCCGAGGCGGGGGGCGGCGGCTCGCGCCACGCTCAGCCGTTCGACACTGATGGCTGGCAGTCGCGCAGCGCCTGCGCGATCGGCAGCGTCCGAAGGCCGCGCAGCCGGGCTTCGTCCTCGGCTGCGACCGTCGCGCCTCGGAGATCGCCGAACTCAAGCTCGCCGACATCTTCAGCGCGCACCCTTTGACCCGTCAGGCGGACATCCGCCATTTGCGCCACGCCGGCGTCAAAAGGATCGCGGCGCTGAGCAGCGCCAGCGTGATGGCGATCGGCGTGGAGACCAGCGCGGTCGTCCGCCCGCCGGAGATGGTCAGGGCCAGCCGCAATTGGCTCTCGATCATCGGGCCGAGCAGGAGGCCAAGCACGATCGGCGCGCTGGGATAGTCGAGCCGCTCCAGTATGTAGCCGACCACACCGACGCCCAGCAGGACCCACAGGTCGAAGACCGCGTTGTTGACGGAATAAACGCCGATGGTGACGAAGAGCAGGATCACGGGGGCGAGTACGATACGGGGCAGCCTCAGCACCTGGCCGAAGATGCGCGTCGCGGCCAGACCGCCCAGAACGGCGAGCATGAGCGAGGTCACCAGGAATTGCAGCATGAAGCCGTAGACGATGTCGGGATGCTCCCGGAACAGCTGCGGTCCCGGCCGCAAGCCATGGACGAGCAATCCTCCGAGGATCACGGCCGCAACGCCCGATCCCGGAATGCCCAGCGCGAGCGCAGGAATCAGCGACGCCGCATTGTCGGCGCCATTGCCGCATTCCGAGGCCGCAACGCCTTCGGGATTGCCGTGGCCGAAGGTTTCGGGCTCGCGCGCCACACGTTTCGCCTCGTTGTAGGCGAGGAAGGAGGACATGCTGCCGCCGGCTCCGGGCAGAATGCCGATGATGATGCCGATTACCGAGGAGCGCAGCCAGACCGGCATGAAATACCGCCATTGCCGCAGCGCCGAGCCCTGTGCATGCAGCTTGAGCTTGTCGCCGCTCATGCCGGTCTTCACGGCTTCCTCGACCATCTGCAGGACGGGGGGCACGGCAAACAGGCCGGTCAGCAGCACGATGGCGCTGAAGCCGTCGAGAAGCTCGAGCTGGCCGAAGGTGAAGCGCTCGGTGCCATTGGAGATATCCTGACCGACGGCGCCGATGAGCAGGCCGATGCCGCATGCGATCAGGCCCTTGGGCAGGTCGTCGCCCAGCAGCGATGAGACAGTCGCAAGCCCGAGGATACCCAGCCAGAAATATTCCGTCGGCCCGAACAACAGGCTGAACGAGACCAGCGGCGGCGAGAGCAGAATCAAGGCGATGGAGGACAGGACGCTGCCGATGACGCCAGACAGCAGGGCAACCTGCAGCGCATAGGCCGCTTGGCCCTTCTGGGTCATCTTGTAGCCGTCGAGCACCGTGGCGACCGAGGCCGGCGTACCCGGCACACGCATCAGGATCGCGGGGATCGCACCGCCATAGGAGCCGCCATTATACATGCCGGCCATCATGCCGAGCGCAAACAACGGATCGAGCCCGAAGGTCAGGGGGATCAGCACGGCGAGGCCGGTGACCACCGTCAGCCCAGGCAGGCATCCGACGATCAACCCGGCCACGACCCCGATGATCATCGCCAAGATGTTCATCGGCGCGAAGACCAGCGGGATTGCATGCAGCAGCGCGTCGATCATCGCAGCAGCCTTCCGAGCGGCGAGAGAATGTCAGTCGGGATCGGCCGCTCGAGAGCCAGCACGAAGATCAGCAGGATCAAAACGACGGAGACGACTGCGACGGTGAGGGAGAGGCCCCAGCGCCTGAACCCGACAGCCGCGGGAAGCAGAACGCCAAGCGCGACGCTCGGCAGGATGAAGCCGATCCAGCTGACGGCGACGAAATACGCAACGAGCGCGGCCAGGCCGATCGCCAGACGGGGGGCATGCTCGGCGAAGTGACCAGCCGTAGGCTTGCCGCGCCGGCGACGCAGCAGCTCGCGCAGCAGGATCCACCCGCCGAGGCCGGCAACCCCAGCCCCGATCACCATCGGATAGGTCGCGCTTTCTCCGGGGTAGCGCCATGACGTCGCGATGACGGCAACGCCTCCCGCGGCGAGCGCACCGGCAAAGACGATCTCCGCCAGGCTGCGGGAGCCGGGCGCCTGCGCCCCCGGCCCCGCCGGCGCTGCTGCCTTTACTTCCACGGCGTCGCCTTCCAGGTCGCCTCGAGGTCGCTCGTGGCGCTGTCGAGAAAGGCCTTGTAGGCGGCGGCGTCGAGATATTGCAGCGGGATTTCGGCGCGCTTGGCCGCGTCGAGATATTCGGGATCCTTGAGCGCCTGGTCGATGGCCTTTTCCAGCTTGGCGATGATCTCGGCGGGAATCCCCTTGGGGGCGGCAATCCCGCGTGTCGCGCCGGCGACGACGTCATAGCCGCCTTCGCGGAACGTCGGGGCGTCAGGCAGGTAAGGCGAGCGCTCGGCGCTCATGATGCCGAGCACCCGGATCTGGCCCTCGCGCGCGATCTGGAGCGCCTCGCTCAAATTCATGGTCGCCGCGGGAATGTGGCCGCCCAGAACCGCCTGGCGAACCGGCGCCGTGCCGCCGAAGAAGGCAGGCGTGAACTTCGTGTCGGCCAGCCGCTGGAAATTCAGCAGCGCGATATGCTCGGAGGATCCGCTCGCGCCGGAGGTGCCGATGACGACGGCGCCGGCGCCCTTCTTCGCCGCTTCGACGATATCCTTGAGTGAGGTGTAGGCGCTGTTTTTCGGCACCACCAGGACGCCGGGGTCGTAGACCAGATTGGCGACGGGCTGGAAGTCGCTCATCTTGAACTTGGCCTTGCCCTCGATCACCAGCGCATTGATGGCGGGGGCGTTGATGAAGCCGATCGTGTAACCGTCCGGCTTGGCTTGCGCGACCGCCGTCCAGCCGATTTCGCCGCCCGCGCCGGGCTTGTTGACGACGCCGATCCTGGCGTTCCCGCCAAGATACTTCTCCATGTAGCGGGCGATCGAGCGCGCCGCGACATCGGTGCCGCCGCCGGGCGCAAAGGCGACGATCATCTCGATGGGCTTCTCCGGATAGGCCTGCGCTTGGGCCGGCATCTGGCTGGACAGCACGGCGAAGAGACCGGCGGCTGCCAATGTCAATGTCTTCATGATCAACTCCTTGGGTGGGTCGCTCGTGGGGGCGGGCTGAGGCGGAGGCGGTGTTGCGACACGCAACGATCAGGCAACGGCGTGGGCAGGCGGCTGCGTCGGAGCCGCATCGGAATCCATCCACTCGTCACCGAGCAGTTCGGGCGTTCCAAAGGCGACAAGAGCGTCGAAATGCGTATGGCGATCCGCTACGAACAACGCACGGGCTATGCCGCGCGCCAGCCGCTGCGCCCCTTCGCTGACCGCCGGAATGTCACCCGACAGCTTCCCATGCGAAAGCATCGCCGGATAGTTGAAGCAGTGGATCTGTGCGAGAGCGGGGCAGGTCCCGGGTTCGCGCTCCTGGAATTCAAAGCTCGGGCCGAGATCGGGCGCGTTCGCAAGCTCGGCATTGTCGATGTCGGCTGGCGGCGCGTAACGGTCCTTCCAGAAGCGGATGAACGGCGCAACCGCGGCAAGTTCCCTGCGCAGGCCGAGATCGACGGAAAACCCCGTCGCCATGATCAGGAAATCGAGGGGATAGGCGCCTTTCGCCGTGGTCAGGACGAGCTGGCCGTCACGCTCGACCAGGCTTTCAATGGGGCTGCCGAGATGGAACCGGGCATGCGGATGGCGCGAGACGCGCAGTGTCGAGTCGCGCGGCGGCGGCGTCTGCGCCTTCATCGCATAGTCCAGGAACCGCCACTTCCAGTCATCCGGCAGGCCGGCGAAGCCATGCACGACGCCCTGGCTGCCGATGCCGGTGAATTTGTTGATCCGCGGCAGATCCTTGCGACGCACGAACAGGTCCAGGCTGGCGGCGCCCTGTTCCAGCGCCTCGGCGGCATTGTCCATGGCCGAGGCGCCGGCGCCGACGACGCCGACGCGCTTGCCCTTGAGCGCGGCGAAGTCGATCTCATCGGCACTATGGGCCCAAAGTGTGCGGTCGATGCCGGCGACGATGGGCGGCGCCCATGAGCCGCCAAGCCCGTCACGGCCTGTCGCCAGCACGAGATGACGAGCGAGGATCAGGCGCTCGCTGCCGGCTTCGGACACCTGCAAGGTCAGCAACGCGTCGGGACCCGGCATGATCGAAACCAGCTCCACCTCATTGCGGACGGGCAGGTCGAGCACTTTGCGGTACCAGACGAGGTACTCCATCCACTGCCGGCGCGGGATCTTGCCGAGCGCCTCCCAGGCCTCGACGCCGAACTGGGCCTCGTACCAGGCCCGGAAGGTCAAGGCGGGCAGGCCGAGAGCCGGCCCGGTGAGTTGCTTGGGCGATCGCAGGGTCTCCATGCGCGCATAGGTCACCCAGGGTCCTTCACGACCAGCGGGCGCCTTGTCGAGCACCACCAGATTGGCGATGCCGAGCCCCTTGATCGCCGCCGCCGCGGCCAGGCCACACATGCCGGCCCCGACCACGACGACGTCGACCACGGCCTGCCCGCCCGCCTCGCGCGGCGGAACCCAGGCCTTGGCGGGCCACTCCAGCCAGGACAGATCCTGCTGCAGCCGGAGTTCGAGCTGGCGCAGCCCGAGCGGCTGGTTCGGAACGGCGTTCATAGCGTCACCTCTCGCGGCGAAGCCGAGGCGGCCTGGCCGAAGGCGTCTGCCATCAGCCGATCGCGCGCTGTTGCGGGGTGCATCATGAAACCCGGAAGAGTCTCGCGAGAAATCTCGCCAATCTGGTCGATCAGCCCCGCTATGAGCGCCGTCGAGGGACGTCCATGCGGCGTCACGACGGCCCAGAAGAACGAGATCGGCACGTCGAGCGGCCGGATCGCGACGCCATCCACCGGCATGCCATAGGCGATGACCGGCTCGACGATGGCGATGCCGAGACCGGCGCGCGCCGACATGATCGCCGTGTTCGAGGTGTTGGTGTCCAGGACGGACGCCGGAACGACTCCGCGCTGCTTGAGGGCGAGATCGACGCGCCGGCGCCACCGGAAGGGGTTCGCCATGGTGATCAGGCGCCGTCCGGCCAGCGCCGAAAGCGGGATGCGTTCGGCGGCGGCCAGGGGATCGTCCGCCGCGACCGCCGCGACGCAGGGCGCCTCTCCGATCCAATGGATTTCAAGAGCAGGATGATCGACGGGCAGGCTGGTGATGCCTATCTCCGAAACCTGCGTGGCAACCGCCTGGACCACCTGCTCGGCCAGCGCAGTGCGAATGTGGATCTGCTGCGGCAGGACGCATTCGCCCAAGCGCTGCAGCGCCGTGGGCAGCATGCCGACCGAAAACGAGGCGATCGACGCGACCGACAGCGAGCGCGGCCGGTCCAGCGCGATGGCGTCGGCGCGCTCTCGCAATTGCCGGAGCCACGCCATGACCGGCTCGACCTCCTGATGGAAGCGCAACCCCTGCTCGGTCGGCGTGACGCGGGGTCCCGCCCGGTGGAGCAACCCGAAACCGAGCGAGGTTTCCAAATCCTGGATCAACCGGGTCAGGGCCGGCTGCGAGCGGCCGAGCAGACGCGCCGCGCCGGTGATGCTGCCGGCCGACATGACCGCGGCGAACGCCTCGAGCTGCTTCAGGTCCATGCTGGGTCACCATCCATAATGCGAATGATATGGACATCATGATGCAGGTCAAGCATCATTCCTGAAGGCCCTCTCCGGCTGCCCTATCGTGCGCGAGAAGGACGAGATGACGCTGATTGAAATCCTGGCCGGCGTTCAGCCCGGTGCTCCCGTCGCCAGCGCGCTGGCGCAGCGGGCCGAGATCATGGGGCTGAGCCAGGCCAGCCACGATGCGGTGCTGCGGCCGCGCGACCCCGGCGGACTCAGCCATGCCGAGCGCGCTGCGCTTGCGGCGCGGATGGCCCTCTGGAACGCCGACGCCGCGCTGGCCGCGCATTATCGGGCGCTGCTGGCGCAGGCCGGCGAGAGCCCGGCCCTGTCGGCGGTCGCAGCCGGTGAGAGCCCGACGGTCGAGCCACGCTTCGCCGCCATCATCCGCCACGCCGATCTGCTGACGAAGCGGACCCGCGACGCACGCAAGCAGGATATCCGCGCCCTCGTCGCTGCAGGCGTCGCCGAGCCGGACATCGTGCGCCTCGCCGAGCTCGCGGCCTTCGTCAATTACCAGGCCCGGGTCATCGCCGGTCTGCGCCTTCTGGGAGCGGCGACATGAGCAAGGTTGTCCACCACTTCACCGCGACCGTCCCGCGTTGGGCTCCCTATGTCACCCCGGTCGAGCTCGACAAGGCGACGCCGGAGCAGCGCGAGGCAATGCAGATCACGCCGTCGAGCAAGGGTATTTCGCCTTATGTTTTGACCCTCGCCCATGATCCGGAATCGCTGAAGGTGCGCTCGCCGCTGTTCAACATGATCATGTACGGCAAGGGCGGCCTGTCCTCGGCCGAGCGCGAGCTGGGCGCCGTGGCGGCCTCGATCGTCAACGCCTGCGTCTATTGCGTCGCGGTGCATGCTTCGCGCTTCAACCAGCTGACCAAGCGCCCCGAGGTGATGGACACGATCTTCGCAGCCGGCGCCGGGGCGGAGCTTGAAGACCACCATCAGGCCATCTTCGATTTCGCGGTGAAGCTCTCGCAGTCGCCGCCGGCCGCCGGGGCCGCCGAAATCGCGGCGCTGCGCGACATCGGCCTGTCGGAGGTCGAGATCCTCGACTTGATCCTGTCGGCCTCGATCTTCGGCTGGGCCAACCGGCTGATGCATACGCTGGGCGAGCCGGTCACTGACTGACGATCGACCAGACCGTCACGCTCCGGCTGGTCCCTGGCTTTTTCTTCCCGAAGATTCTCGCCCCTGGGCGGCGCTTCGCGCGCCGGCGGAGAGCTGGCCTATTCCCCGCGCAACTCCCTGTGCAGCTCCGCAGCCGAAAGCCGGCCGAGAGCGAGCGCCGGAAGCAGGTCGTTGTCCCTTCGGAAGTCGCGGGCGCAAATCGCGTCGAACAAGGCGATTCCGGCCTGATGAAGCGGCAGGGCGACTCCGGCGAGAGCGCCGAGAACCTCCAGCGGCGCAAGCCCGAACGGCACGTCCTCGGTGATGAAGCGCGTCTCCAACGTCTTCGGACCGAGCAGTTCCGGACGCGTCTTGTAGACGGCCGCCGCCATCTCGCCGACCGGGCCGGGCGCTATGCCGAACGAGTGGACGTAATGGTCCTGGACGCTGCGCACGGAGAGGCCGAACGCCTTCGCCAGCGCCAGTCGCTCGACATCCATCGCATCGACGATCCGGCCGACGCCCTGGGTGATCGAGCCGTAATTCGGCCAGTCTTCGCCGCGTTCGGCCCGGGTCAGGTTGCCGAGCATGTTGGCGACATGCGCCGGCGGGTTGAGGTTGCTGAGCATGATCGCCAGCACGTCGTCGCGCGCCTCGAAGCGGTCGCCGAACAACGCGCGGCAGATTTCGAGCCCGGCCTGCGCATGGCGCACCGGCAGCGTCGCGACGTCGAGCTTCGCCCGTATCCCGGAGATATGGACGCTGCGCGGGCCGCTTCTGCGCGCGGTCAGAGCCGTCGTCGCCCAGCAGGCAATCGGCAGATCGAGGCCTCGCCGCGTCAGCTGGCGGTGCAGGTAGAGCGCTGCGAAGGAACAATGGCCGCTGATGATGATGTTTTGCCCCGCGACGAGATGGGGAGCAACCGCATCGAGCACCGTCTTGAAGCCGTTGGCCTGCACCGCGACGATGACCGCCGCAGCGCCCGCCACGGCCTCGGCACATTCGGCCGCGATCGCAATCGGCAGCGATTCCTCGATCTTGCCGGTTACGGCGAGCTCGGCCCCGCCGGCGAAATCGGCCTGGGCCGCACCGCTGGGAGACCAGAGTATAGGCTCATGGCCCGCCTTGGTCAGGTAGGCGGCATACCCCCGCCCGATCCCGCCGGAGCCGATGATGGCGACGCGCATAGGAGTTCCTTCTAGGAGAGGCCGGCGATCGCGAGGCCGCCCGGCCCATCATGGTGGACAATCAGATCAAGGCCCGGCCTGTCGTGCAGGCGCCGACGCTCTCCAATGGCCTAGCCCCTGGAGCAGGGCTGCCGGGTGGGCGCGCACGCCGGCATGACACAGAAGCGGCAGGCCGTCTGTTCCAGCCTGCGGCATGCGTTATGCCGTACCGCCGAGTGTCCAGAGCCATGTGTCCTGCAGTCTCCGAGTCAATCCAAATCGATTGCTTCGGTTTGCATTGGACGGCCCTCATCCGCAACCGACGCCACGAACATGGCCACCCAATGACGCAGCCGCGCTGCGCTCGCCGTTCGCGCGAAGACAACCGCATTCTCGGCCCGAACCAGGCACTTGCCGACGGTTTCGTTCAAGGGGAAATGGCGCGCCCGACACGATTCGAACGTGTGACCTTTGCCTTCGGAGGGCAACGCTCTATCCAG
>OFDN01000591.1_pt1 | contig 28436 bp, 25 predicted proteins | sample 1520971 | NCBI WGS metagenome assembly OFDN01 (sample SAMEA94257418, study PRJEB24077) | hot springs metagenome | biome: Aquatic biome; feature: Geographical feature; material: Water | place: India | collected 2012-06-12 | depth 5 m | reverse complement strand
TTCCAACCGAGTAATGTTTTTGCCTTGGTAATATCTACTTGCAAATTACCACAAACCCGAGTTGATAGTGACTTTTTCCCGATTAAATAAAGCACAAAAACTATCCAGGATTGAGGAATGGGTAACAGCAAGCTTGGCATTCCAAGTCTCGTTCGGATGGTTCGTATGAGGGTAGTAGTGGAGATATCCTCATCATCAGAAATCAAGAAGGTTTCGTTAGCAGCTTTTGGATGTGTGATACATAAAGCAATAAAGTCGATTAAGTTTTCAACATAAACCATACTACGTTTATTATGAATTGCACCAAATGGCAAGGGTAAAAACTTTTCACATAATTGAATCAATGATTTAAAGTTAGCTTTAACTCCAGCCCCATAAATCAGGGGGGGGCGGATAATTACCAGTTGCATCTCATGCAGGTCACAAAAATTCTTTAATGCAATTTCGGCTGCTAGCTTGGTTTTTCCATAGGCATCTTCTGGCTTTGGAATATCTAATTCAGTAAATGGAATATCAGACAATTCCCCATTCACTTTAATTGAGCTAACAAACACAAATCGTTTTACATTGAGTTGTTTGGCAAGCGCAGCAATCTTCAACGTGTAGTCAATATTGACATCTGCATATGCCTGATAAATATTCTCTGCAGTATCATGCATAATATGAGCGCGACCTGCCAAATGTATCAAGGCATCAGCATGTTGATATGCAAAATGCTGATGTACTGACTGCGAGAGCTTTTCTGCATCTCCACGTTTAATTGTTATCAAGGTATGTTGTTCAGCAAGGCTATTCTGCAAAAACTGGCCAACAAATCCACTTGCACCCGTGATTAACAGTTTCATTGAGCAACCTTAAACAGGTTCAGACCACACTGTTCTGTTAATGTAATCCACATAGCTAAGAACGACTTTAAGTACTTGGGTTGATACAAACGGATTTTCATAATCTTCGACAGCCTTAACCTGACGTTGAACCGACTGATGATGGGCAATGGTTACGCGTATGGCATCCAGAACGCGTTCTTTTTTGAGGCCACTCATGATTAAAGTACCTACATCCATACCCTCAGGACGTTCATGTGCATTGCGAATTGTAATCGCAGGTAAATTCAGTAAAGAGGCTTCTTCGGTGATGGTACCGCTATCAGAAATGACACATCGTGCCTCCATCTGGAGCTTGATGTAATCACAAAACCCAAACGGTTTCATAAACTGTATGTAGGGATGCAGTTGTTTACTACCCAATGCATCTAGTCTTTTTTGTGTTCTTGGATGAGTCGATACGATTACCGGAACAATATAAGCCTCTGCTACAGCGTTCAGTGTTTCAATTAGGTCATTCAGATTAACCGAACTGTCTACATTTTCTTCTCTATGTGCGCTAACGATAAAGTAGTCACCAGATTTCAGCCCCATCTTTTCTAGTACTTTAGATTCCATAATCTTGGGCTGGTAGTAATCAAGCACCTCGCGCATGTGGGAGCCTGTTTTGATAATCGTTTCCGGTTTTATTCCCTCATCTAACAAGTATCGTCTGGCGTGTTCTGTCAGCACCATGTTAATGTCGCTTAGATGGTCAAGCACCTTTCGATTTAGCTCTTCTGGTACACGTTGGTCAAAACAACGGTTTCCAGCCTCCATATGGAAGACAGGAATTTTTCTGCGTTTAGCAGCAATGACTGCCAAACATGAGTTGGTGTCGCCATACAACATCACTGCATCAGGTTTTTCAAGTGCAAATACCTCATCTGCCTTTTCAATGACACGGGCAATTGTTTGCGCAGCGTTTTGGCCTACAGCCTCTAGAAAATGGTCTGGCTTACGAATACTCAAGTCGTCAAAAAACACTTGATTCAATTCGTAGTCGTAATTTTGGCCGGTATGCACCAGTATGTGATTGGTATGCTGATCAAAGGCTGCAATGACCCTGCTCATTTTAATCAGCTCTGGTCTTGTACCAACAATGGTCATGACCTTAAGCATTTAACTCTTCCTGAATGAAATCTAATTTCAATAATAGAGATTTCACCTGTTCAATATTTAGTCGATGTGTGTTGTGGGATGTGTAGTCATCAAACTGCGCAATTTTTTCTTCACCCTCACTAAAATATTTCGCATAGTTCAGGTCGCGGTTATCTGCTGGTATACGGTAATAGTCACCCATGTCCTGTGCGTGAGCCATCTCTTCTCTAGAGATTAGTGACTCATAAAGCTTTTCGCCGTGACGTGTGCCAATCAGACGTAGCTCACATGCTGGATTAAAGAGCTCTTTTAATGCGATTGCCAAATCCTGAACGGTGGAGGCGGGGGCTTTTTGCACAAAAATATCGCCCTGAGTGCCATGCTCAAAGGCATATAACACTAGATCAACAGAATCTTCCAATGACATCAAAAAACGCGTCATATTAGGGTCGGTAATGGTTAATGCTTGACCAGATTTTAATTGCGAAACAAACAGTGGAATCACCGAACCACGCGAGGCCATGACGTTGCCATAACGGGTCGCGCAAAACACAGTGCTGCCTTCGGGCTGTAAGCGGGCTTTGGCTACCATCAACTTTTCAGCCATCGCTTTGGAAATGCCCATGGCATTAATCGGATAGACGGCTTTGTCCGTACTTAGCACTACAACACGCTTAACATGATTTGCAATGGCAGCATTCATTACGTTCTCTGTGCCCAACACGTTTGTTTTGACGGCTTCCATCGGGTAAAACTCGCAAGAGGGCACCTGCTTCAAGGCGGCAGCATGAAAAATGTAGTCCACACCACGCGTTGCATGCAAGACACTGTCATAGTCACGCACATCACCAATATAAAACTTGAGTTTGCTATTGTTGAGCGCTATTCGCATGTCTTCCTGTTTTTTCTCGTCCCGGCTAAAAATTCGAATTTCACGCACATTGGTGGATAAAAAACGTTTGAGTACCGTATTGCCGAATGAACCGGTGCCACCAGTGATCATGAGAACTTTATTGTCAAACATATTGTTTTCTTAGCGTTAAATAATCATTATGCATGGTTTCAATCAAACCAGGCCAATCTGGGGGGATATATCCCAACAACTGATTAAATCTTCTTGCATCCAGCGAACGATCTATGATCACATGATCGTTTGGGATCAACTCAATCGTTTTTTGATATTGTTTAGCCACCAGCGTTAACAGCTCAAATTTATTGATGGCATTTGCTGCGACATGATAAACGCCTGTCATCTCAGGATGCTCAAGAATATGATCGTGAATAATCTGGGCCAGCACAATGGTTGGAAATCCAGAAAAAATCGCCTTGGTGTAGCCTTTGCAACTGCCGGATTGTGCCAAAAACCAGTCTACCAAACTGTGTTGAGATTGTAGCTCATGCCCAATGATAGATGTGCGGATGGTGACTGTATGCGGGTATTGGATTTCTCCTATCCATTTTGATTTGCCATATAAGTCGTTAGCATCCGAAATGTCGTTTTCAGTATATGCACCTTGCGTACCCGAAAACACGCAATCCGTACTAATTTGTAACACGCGTGTATTGCAAAGCTCACATAGCCTCGCTAACTGGTGAGGGAAAAGGGAATTAATCGGTAATGTAATTAACGGATCATCAACCTCAGCTAACTGTTTGACCAAACCAATACAGTTAATCACATAGTCTGGTTTGATGCGTTGAATAAGATTAACTAAGACGTCATGATTTAAAACATCAATATCGCTGATTATGTATTGATGTAAGCGTTGATCAAAGAAACGAATACTGGATTTATTGCGTACAGTACCCCATACCTCGTGTTTTTGCTGCGAAGAAATAAACCTGAACACGGCATTTCCCAGCATGCCACTTACTCCCAGTATCAATACTTTCAAATGGTTTTACCTCTGAAATGTTTAATTGCCTCTTCGAGATAGTGAATGAGCAAACCCATCACTAAATCATGCTTATAGTGCATTTTAAAATAACTTAGAGCATTTTGGCCCATTAATAGCAATTCTTCTGCATTTGCATTGTAAAGATTGAGAACTGCGTCAACGAGACCATGAGCATCCTCAGCAGGTACTGTTAGGCCCGCACTTGCCTCACTTACTATGCGCGCACCTTCACCATCCAAACAGGCAATGATTGGTTTACCACTCGCTAAGTAAGCTTGTAGTTTACTGGGAATCGTTAGGGCAAATATAGGCTGTTTTGACAATGTGACTAACAAAACAGATGATTGCTGTAACAATGCGGGCATTTCCTCCAAAGCCCTTTGTCCGCACAAGACCACATTTTTCAGCATTCTGTTATTAATCTCTGTCTGTAACCACGCCAGCTTGCTACCTTGGCCGTATATCAAAAACCTGATCTTAGGATACGAAACAAGCTTTTCGGCTGCGGCCACAATGGTCTCTATGGACTGAGCCGCGCCAATATTGCCGGCAAACACAATATCAAAATATTCACCCTTGCTGGGAATCACTTGGTTATTTTCTGAGGCAAAAAGAAATGAATCATCCACCGAATTCGGCAGATATTTCACTGGAACTTTAGAGTGGTTTAGTTGCTGAATATGAGGGATAAAAGCGTGTGACTGTGCCAATAGAAGATCAGTATGGCGATAAGAAAATACCACCGCTTTTTCAAGCATTTTAATTAAAAATGGTGATTGAATATGCCCAGTTGCCGAGGCACTTTGCGGCCATAAATCTTGCACCCACAACACCACAGGGATTTTCTTTAACCAGCCAATAAATGATGCTGGAATTACTTGAAAAATAGGAGAGGGCGCATACACAAAGATCACATCATAGGATTTCTTGCGCAACACTAATGGAGCATAAATCAACCCCAATAAGATAAAAGAGAGGTAGTTTAGCACTAACCTAAATGGATTATTTTTGCCCCTTGCAATTATAGGAAGTCTATAAATGGGAGTTCCATTCAACTCATCATGGCTCCTTTTAAATCCTCCAAATCCTTTGTAGAAAACTCCTTCGGGGTAGTTTGGCCTACCTGTCAATATTTCGACCTGATGCCCTGATTGCTTCAAATCAAGAGCAACCTCATTAATCCTGAAACTTTCCGGCCAGAAATATTGGGAGACAATCAGCACTTTCATTTTGAATTATGTGCAGGTTTTGTCGAGATTAGTTTATGAGCAAGAAAAATAATCAAGATATTCAATATAAGTGAACCAAATAATAAGTAAGATTGCTTAGGCACATAACCGAAGCTAGCGAACCTAAACGCGATGACCTGCGCAAAAAGCGAACATAGAATTATATTTTTCCCACCAAGCTGATACGTAGCATACTCAATAATTGCGGCCCCAAAGCCTGCTGTCAACATGGCAAAAAATAAAAACAAAATGGAACCAGGGTAAAAGAAAAATGCGATGATACCAGGCAATGAAATAAAGTGATGCTTGCTCTTATCAGTATTTACATAAGCCGACTCAATTAAATTATTGTCATAGAAGCTGGTTTGATTTTCGTCATAAACCTCATTCAGTGCTTCTTTCCATAAAGGCCAGCCGAGCTTAGGGTAACTTGATACTGAAAGGACGCCTTCCATACCCACCCATCGATCTATAAACAGTGGTGTCGTACTGGAGTGCATTTCTTGGATAAGTTCTTTATCGGAGTATGAGACATTAAAAACAGATGCTCTTATGAAATTTACTAGATAAACAGAACTAATGAAAAGAAACAAAAAAACAACCATGGTGATAAAAATATGACGTAACTTAAATGTAATCGAGTCGAATTTTAAGCTTTTTAGAACGCCATATAATAATGCACTCGAGTTTAAAATCATTCCTCTACTTAGAAGCGAGACGTTTGACACAAATGTCTCTATCAAGGCTAATAAGATAACAGCACTCGACGTTGATTTTTTTATTTGGAATTCGAGCCAAAGCATCACAGCTGAAATAGATGCTAAGCCAAATAATAGTAGCCATTTGTATACGCCATTCAAGCCAAAAGGTAAAATTGTTTTTGTGATACCCCCTCTCTGATAAATCCCGAGATAGGCATTACTAATTCCGACAAGTAAAATTAATACTAAAAAACCAACCCAAATTGACTTGCGGTAACGTATATAGAAACATAATAAGCCATTTTTTGTGAATGCTAATTTTTCAGGATAATTAAATAAAAAATGTTCTCTTAACATGCTAGCTAAGATAAGTGCGAAGAAGGCGACACTACTTACCAGCAAGCCCTTATCAAAAGCTGCTGCTGAACCATCAAAATTACCTACTGGGACATAAAACACACCATTGGTAAAGATTAGCCGGATGGCGCATTTAAGCCAAAAGCCTATCCAGAAAAAAATCCCGATAAATGTATCGAAAAAAATAGCATTTTTTCTAAAACCAAAATATAGCAAAAGGTTAGAGGTGATACTAAATGTCAAGTAAACATGTGATTGTCCGATGTATTTATTGGCGCTGATAACATATAGAAGAAATATACTTAACCAAAATAAATATTTAACTGGTTTTAATAGTTTATTCTCCGCTAGAGATGCGTACGTAAAAGTCATTCTATGTTCTTTTTTTATGTTGATTTTAAACGGTTAAGGTAAATGCCCCATAGAAAAAAGCTAAGTATACCTGGATAAGGTTGCTTTAGCCCCATGTAGAAGTTGTTCTCAATTAATAGAAGAAATGCAATCGAAAGCATTGGGTACAAAAGGTGAGAGTTACAAATAACTTGGCTGTATTTAATCCACGTCTTGTGAACTGTGAATACGATTAACGCTAACAATGGAATAAGACCAACTATGCCAAAATTATAAATTAAATCCAGATAGTAGTTATGAGAGCTGGTAGCTTTTCCTAGCTCTGAAATATGGGAATGTCCCACTAAAAGTATTTGAGGATGCTCACGAATAGCTTTTAAGTAAATTTCCCATCCATCCGATTTTACGTTCCAGCCATGTTGCACTTTGGTAATCATGCTTACGGAACCAGTGCTTAAGTCGGCGTTATTCATTACGCTTACATGTTGATGATAGGTTAAAAAAGTAACAGTGATTAAAATCATGCTTAAACATGATTTTAATAATCTGTGATCTTTCAACTTTCCAAATAGAAACACGTACGACCCTATGCAAGTTAGGAACGTTGCAATGATAAAAAGTGAGCCTGTCATCATCGAGTAGATGGCAATCAAAGCCCATAGTAATAGCAACAATTTCCGGTTGAAACTCCTAGTCCATAACCGTTCGAAAATAAAGGTATAAGTGATAATCAACATTACCGGAACATAATGTAAATATTGATAAATGCTGAATACTTTTACTGATGGTATTAATGTTACTGATCCTGCGAGTAGTGAGCAAAGTAGCTGTAACGACACCACAAATAATATTGTGTAAAAAAATACATTCTCATAAGTGAGTCCCAATAGATTTTTGTTATTTTCAAAAAATTGCCCTGAGATAAGCGCAAACATGGGTAAAGTAATTTGAGCAATCTGAATAAATTTAGATTGTTGTGCAAGTGTTGATGTTGGGGTGCTGATAATGACCGCAACAGTCATTAATACAAAATTAAGAAAGATAAAAAGCAGGGATATTCTGGCGCGTGAAAAAGCACCTATACCCAATAATATAGCGAAGCTGGCTAGTATGGAAAAAGGCAATGGCAGCCTTGATATGGAACGATTACTATCAAAAAAAAGATCTGTCGAAGTGAAAATTCCGGAACCAAATTGAAAGAACACTGGTAAAACTAGTAGACATAAAAGTATTGGCGCCATCTGCGCAAATCTATTCCTCCAGCTTGCCGAATTACTGAGCGCAAAAGACTCATGGCTTTTATAAAACAACCATGCCAATACAGAGCTCAACAAATACATGCTTGCCATAAACTGAATACCAAAAAGGTAAAAACCCAGCGGTATTAAAGCCACAAGCAAAATGTTCATTAAAACATCTGGTCCGAATAGGTCATTATCTTCATGTTTTTGGAGGATTCGATGACGTGTTAATTGTGCAATAACCATAGGTGCAGCGCCTATCATGGATAAGCCGACTGCTTGCCAGAATAAAGGCGTTTTATTAAAAATCGTCAAACTGGACGATGTGGAAATCAAGCAAGCACCAATAACAAAAAATAAAGCCATCAAGCCTTTTAATAGTTTAGGGTATTGAATATTATTGTTTTTCCTTTGTTTGAATACCATAGTTGGGCCAAACGCGTTGGCAATGACTGATCCCAAAATGCCACCGATAGCAAAAGCAACAAACAAATCGCCTGCAACAGATTTTCCGAGCAGATTTACCATCAGTAAACGGAACACATATACAGTAATGCCAATCACGGCAGTTGAGCCGATATGGGGAGAGATTTTTCTGATAATGCCGTTCAGCTGATCTAAGTTGGTTTTTAATAAACTTAAATAGAATCGACCGCTTAAGCATAATGAAAAACTGGCCCAAAGGATTATCCCAAATAGAGGGTAGGGCATATTAGCAAGTAACCAAACCAATGCAAAAGTAAGTAAAAGCGATTGCAATACAAAATATTGAAAAGCTACTTTTTTATTGTCAAGACGCTCCATTTCAGAAAGGAATATTTCATCCAGCCACTCAATTGACCTACGTAGCAGCAATAGAAGTGCAATAATCGCATTTACATTCGATATTGATGAAAGCCAGTAGGAAATAGCTAACAAAGGAAGCAAGAAAATAATCCGGTAGTATAGGAGTTGGTTTGCATGTAAGGGATAAGTGTTTTTTAAAATTAGATTTCTGGCATTTGCGGAAAATGCGCTAAATATTGCTAGGGTAATGGCTTGGGTAATTGCAATGTCGGCTGCGAGCTCGCTTAAACCCGCAAAACCGCATGCAATTAGCAGCCCAGTCATGGCTAAATTGCTAGACATGAATGCTAACGGGAAATAAGCTAACTTTAGCATCAGGATCCAGATCGATTGGTATTTTTTAAAATGTGAAAATAGATGTCAAGAAGTTGCTTTGAACTATTTTCAATTGAGAAATGAGAAAGCGCCCAATCTCTAGCCTGCTGGCCTAATGAGTTTCTTAAATTCTTGTTTAGCACCAGCGTATCAATTGCATCTGCAAGTAATGTAGGTGTTGGATGGTCAATAGCCAAACCGGTAACGCCATGAATTATTGCATCCACTAGCGGGTCTCTAATTGCGACAATACTAGGGATTCCAAAAAGTGCGGCTTCAAATACCGGTCTGCCACAGGCATTCAAGTGAGATGGGAAGCAAACCACATCTATGCCTGGGTAAAATTTGCGAATGTCTGGCATAAAGCCTTTAAAAGTCACATGATGTTCCAGCCCACGTTCCTCAACAAACCTTTTAGCATCTGCGAGAACATCTTCATAAAACCCCAGTTTTTTTAGCAGCCATTTTTTTAATCCTGAGGTATTTCTTGCATTTTCACCAGCAATCGTAAAGTGAACTTTTCTTTGCCTTTCGTTAACAAGAATATCAGCTGCTTGCAAAAGTTCATACACACCTTTAGAGCGCAACAGGACACCAGCCATTCCGACATTTAAAACTTCTTTTCTGACCAGAGGTATAGCATTACTGTAGTCAACACTGATACCGTTATGAATGACCGTGGTCTTTACCCATCTTGGAACAGAGGCACGTACTGTTTCATCAATACAAATCACTGCGCAAGCCATTTTGTCTAACAATTTGAACACACAATGGCTCCGCCAACTTGCTTGATCAGGATATTGCACTGAGCGTATATGAAAAACGATAGGTAATTTAAAAAGCCATTTTGTCAGGAGTGCCGTTGGCAATAATGTGATTTCATTTACGTGGATGATATCGAAATCTGCTTTTAGTCTTCTTAATTTGAATAATGCGATTAATGTGACTGGAAGGTAAATTAGCTCACGCAGTAAAATTAACCACCTTAAGTGACGATAATACCCATATCTTGTATGGTCGAATTGGGATAATCCCATGGTTTCAAATACCTGCATACCAGCTTTCCCAAAGGCAGTTGTAACAGTTCCGCGAGGGGTAAGGATGAATGCCTCTATATTCCCCAGTTTTTTTGCCGCCATATATAACTCGATCAGGCTTTTGGAGGCACCTCCAAATGCGCCAGCGGGATGCAAGTATAAAACTCTCATTTACTTTTAACGATTTTTTTATAGAGTTGATTAAGTTTATTAGCCAGTAAAAACTCAGATGGAAATTGATTATGAGGTTGAGGTGGTCTTGAGGTGTACTCTTCCAAGTCATTCACGGACCATTTCATCTTTTTTAAAAAGTAATCAATATCGGATTTCAAATCGTCCTCATCAGGGTAAGGAGAGTGGGCAAGAAGTTCTCTGGCTTCAGCCCTTTTCATTTGACCTGAGCAAATCAGTGTTGAAAGATGCAATCGCCTTTTATCAACCCCAAACTTCTTTGGCAAAAGGTAACCTTGATAGAAGCGGGTAAATATAGACTCATAATGTTTATAAGGGTAGGGGCGATAACCAATCTTGTCTTGCAACTCTGCAAGACAAGATGGCTTGTGATAGTCCATGTAATCTAAAAAGTCTACCCATTTAATTCCAAGGACAAATCTATACCAGGCGTAACTAAGTACACTTAAAGTAGGCATGCTATTCAATTTGACACTTGAATTTCTAGCAATCGCTTTAATATTGGTTTGATCAAATTTAAACCAGTTCCACCCCTTGGGCATTCGCATACCTTCTGTGGTGGTATTGGTGCCAGCCAGTATGTATTTAATGCCGTACCTTGCCGCTAATCGATAATTGACAGCCAGCATTGCGTTGTCGTAGAGCAGTTCAATGTCTATCACGTCAGCATCAAAAAAAGCTTGCTGCAAAGCGCGGTATTCGTTCCAATTGATCACATGCGTGTATAAATCTACTTCCAGCTTTCTTACCAAGTTCTCGATGTTATTAACAGCCAGCTCAGAGTTCCAGCCATTATCCATATGGACTGCTAGTGGTCGTAACCCATTCAGTTTTGCGATATACAATGCGTAAGCACTGTCAGCACCGCCACTGACACCGATAATGCAGTCGTAAGGCTTACTTTTACCCTTTTTTTTAATTTTGGTAATCAGTTGGTTGAACTTAGATTCTAGCGCTTGTTTACTGGCTGGCTGAAAGTTTTGCAGTTTAATCAATGTTTCAGCGCAGTAATTACATTGGCCTGCTTCATCAAAGGTGATTTCTGAAGCGCTTTCATCCATTACACAGCGTGAACATTCTCGTAATGGCTTACTCATAAAGCATTTCCAGCAAATAGTTTTCTGATTTTGGTGTATTCAGGGTAAGTAATCAAGACTGCGCGATGTGGGCCATAAAAAACAAACATACTGCCTGCTGCGGCAGCTGAGACGCCATTCTCAAAAGCCAGTTGCATATCTTCGAGACTTTGTGCACCACCACATGCTACTAGCGGCACGCTGCTAGTTTGCGAAAGTCGTTTTAAACGCTCTATATCGTAGCCGGTAAACATTCCATCCCTGTCTACATCATTGATGAAGATTTCACCTGCACCTGCGGTTATCAGTTGTTTGATATGTGTCTCAGGATCAAGTGCTGTCAGGCGTTTACGGCTCGCATCAAATACGCGCTCATGACCCCAAAAATTACGTTTGATATCAACCGCACCTACTACACTCTGTGCGCCTAACTCAGCAACTAGTTGCTTTATCAACGCAGGGTTATCTATGAAAGCACTGTTAACAGAAATTTTTTCAACACCAAGAGAAACTAGCTTTTTTGCCTGTTCCAGTGATTTTACGCCCCCGCCATAACAAAGCGGCATAAAGCATTCCCCTGCAATACGTTCAATCAGATCGTAATCAGGTTCTTGATTTAAACGCGAAGCGCGAATATCGAGAAATATCAATTCATCGACATATTTGTCATTGAAGATTCTGACTGCATTAATAGGGTCCCCGACATATTTAGGTTTGCCAAATTGTCTTGTTTTAACTAGACCACCGTCCTCCAATAAAAGACAGGGAATGACACGGTTAAATAAGCCACTCATAGAGTTACAAACTTTCTAAACAAGCTCATTCCAAACATGTGACTTTTTTCTGGATGAAATTGCACACCCATAATGTTATTCACTTCAAAGGCGGCGACAAAATCATGGCTGTAATGACAATATGCCGCTACATCATTTTGACTGTCTGCTTTTACATAATAGCTGTGAACAAAATAGAAGCGTGATGGCTCTTGCGCCTCAGGATCAAATAATTTGCGATTAGGTAGTGCATTAATATAGTTCCAACCCATGTGGGGAATTTTTAAATTGTACACAGGCAAAAACTTGAGAGTGTCAGCCGCTACCCAACCTAAGCCGGGTTGATTACCCTCCTCACTGCCACGAGTCATCATCTGCATCCCAAGACAAATTCCCATAATCGGTTTCTGATGCTCTAACACCTGCGTGTTGAGTAAGTCAATTAAGCCTGAAGCTTTTAAATTGGCCATACCACGGTCAAAATGCCCTACACCAGGCAATATGAGTTTGTCAGCAGACTTGATTTCTTGAGGACTGCTGGTAATAATCACCTTGGTACGTAGCTTGCGTAACATGTTAAATACGGAGCCAACATTGCCCATACCGTAATCTATAATTGCAATCATTTTTTTTTCAAAACCTTCTCTAAGTAACTGCTGTAATTTTTTTGCCAATGTTCTGCCCAGATTGTTTTCACTACTGTATCTGTCAATCTGACTTCCTTTTGCAAAAAGCCATCTAAAAATTCACGAGCATCTGAAAATGTCAAAAATGGATGTTCAGGATAAGAAAATTGAGATTTAGGTGTTTTCCAAATAAAAATTTTGTCAACCAAACCCACGGCTTCAAACAGAGCTGTAGAGACCTCGCCTAAAACAGCACTAGCAGAAGCAAAAGATTGATAAACATCTCTGCTAAAATCCAGCATGATTTCACCTAGCATACTCTTTGGAAATTGCTGCATAATGGCTTCTCTTTCCATAGGGTGAGGACGTAACACGATTCTGTAATTTTGCAATTCAGGTAAAGTGTTCAGACTTTTTGCCAATCTCAGATATAAGTCAAACTCTATACCATCGCTTAGCAATAAAATGTCTTGCCTTAATGATTTTGCTATTTCACCAAAAACTTCTTTCTGGAAAGCATGGTGTGGGTTTCCAATTACCCATTTCTTAACTGGCGCATTAATTTGCGCATTCCACCAATCCCCATATCCAAGAAAATCATCGGGTAAATATAGTCTGTACTCTTGGCTATTGCATATATCTTCTGCAAAGCAGTAGGCATCATGGCCAGATGACACCATACCATGCTGAATTTCCGCGACACGTATTCCCATTTCATGAGCAACAAAATTTAATAGCCCAGAATCACCATAACAAGCTTGCTCTACGATTAAAAGCTTTGGAGAAAAGCTTTTTAAAACGAAGCGATACACTCTAATAGCTAACTTAAGTCTGGCGATTTTAGGTGCCACAATACTTACTAACATGTTGATTTCGTCTTGTGTCAGTGTAATACCTAGCATTTCCTCAGCACGATTGGTTGCATATTTTACTATTTGCAAAGCCATCGCTTTTTGGTGTTTTCCTGCGCGAATACGGCCATACCCTGAAATGATCAATTGCCATAAAAGCCAGTAATACGTTCTTTTATAATGTCTTGGTTCCGGGATAAACTGCCCAACAACACCTTCAATATTGACACTATGTTGATGTGAACTAGCAAAATAGTCGGCGATTCTATTAAACCAAAGGCCTTTTTTCAGGAAATGCCCAGCACCAGTAGTGAACAACATTACATCCACATTACTTTGCTTGAGTTTTAGGTTGTGCCAAAAGAGTTGGGGAATAATTCTCAGCAAACCCCAATTTTTTTTTGTAGGTGTATATACAACCAAGGGCTGTTGGTTATAGTAAAGCCTTGAAATCAGCACCCTAAAAAACTGGTTTCGTAACAACGGCCAAAGCAACACCCCTGTTTCGTTGCACTTAAAGGTTAGGATGTGGCTATTTTCTATCTGCAACAAATCTTTAAGGGTAAAACGCATTGATACTCAAATAGTAAGTAAACTTAAGTTTCAAGAAAGCCACGCAAAATTTCCAAACCAATTTGACCGCTTTTTTCTGGATGGAATTGACATCCGATGATTTGATTTGATTGCACAGCAGCTGCAATCAGACAACCATCATAATCACAGTCGGCCAGCCTATGGTTGGAATCCTCAGGAAACGCAGTATAGGAATGCACAAAATATGTACTTGAATTTACCGGTGTGTGTTTGAGTATGGTACCAGCCCATGACCTTTTATTCACAGAAAGCGTTAAATCTGCCCAGCCAATATGTGGAATCTTGTGAACTGAGCCTTCCTTCCCTTCGCGAGGTATCGCTAACACTTTTCCTGAGATAAAACCTAGCCCCTGATGATTTCCAAATTCTTCGCTTGAATCAAACAGCAATTGCATGCCTAAACAAATTCCTAAGAATGGCCGGGAAGAAGCTACAAATTCACGCAAGGCATCATCAAGACCTCTTGCTTTAAGTTCATCCATACCTTGAGCGAACGAACCAACACCTGGTAATAATAAGCGATCCGCTTTTGATATGGTTTCGGGGTTTGAAGAAATTTCAACTGCTGCACCTATTGCTTCCAAAGCACTCGCCACGCTATAAAGATTTCCAATCCCATAGTCCACGACTGTCACGACTTTTGTCATAATGTCCGTACCTTCACGCCAGCGGCTTTCACTGCCTCGCGAACATCAAGTAACGTAGTTTTGTTGTAATGAAGAACCATGGCCATCGCCACGGCATTAGCATCACCTTGCATAACCACATCCACCGCATCTTGGTTACTTCCCATGCCTCCGCTGGCTATGACAGGGATAGATACACAATCGCTAACCGCTTTTATCAAATCTATATCAAACCCTTTTCCAGTGCCTTCTTGGTCAATAGAGGTCAATAAGATTTCACCTGCGCCTAACCTCACAGCCTTTTTAGCCCACTCAATTACATCTAGGCCAGTTCGCTCTCTACCATTATCGGTATAAACCTCCCATTGATTTTTCCCCACCAACTTTGCTTCTATTGATAGCACCATACACTGACTACCAAACGTGGTGGCAATTTCTGAAATTAATGTGGGGTTTGCAACAGCAGCAGTATTCACAGCAACTTTGTCTGCGCCAGCACGTAAAACTTCACGTACATCATCAACGCTGCGAATTCCTCCGCCAACTGTCAATGGTACAAAGATTTCTGCCGCAGCTCTACTCACTATCTCTGTCAGATTGTTTCTTCCGTACAAACTTGCCACTGAGTCCATATATATCAACTCATCTGCGCCTTGTTCATAGTACTTAAGCGCAAACTCACCAGGTTCGCCTATCACACGCAGGCCCTCTAAGTGTATGCCTTTAATTAGGTTGGGCCCTTTAATGTCTAATCTCGCAATTAAACGGCAACGCTTAGATGCCATAAGCTCCATCACCTTGATAAACAGTGTGTTTTAACTTCCATTCTCCGTCAACTTTAGACCAAAGATGATCTGAGCGCCAACTGTCAATAACATCAAAAAACTCTTCTTCAGAAATTTGTATATACTCTAGAAATGTTTTGAAATACTTTCTAGGGAATTCGCCATCATATTTTTTTACTAATGCAATGCCTTCTTCTCGATCAATTTTATTATCTCTGATTTCATGAGCGGCATCGGAGGTCGTTCTGCCGATACCAAACTTAATAAACCCTAATAAATAATGAAAACCATCGATTTGGTCATCTAAACTCGCATATTTCGAATAGGTCCCCTCTGAACGCCCTGGGTTAGGGTGGAACCCTGTATGTTCTTTGCAGTAGTAGTAATTTTCTTGAGGATCCCAGAATTTGTAATAGCCAAAAAAGTGGATTTCTGTATTGTTTTCCTTGATTTGGGAGTATGGAGGAGCCATAAAGGGTTTAAGATCAGTCAGCTTCATACCATGGTCTTCCCAGAACTCAGGTGGAAGACCTGAGAAATAATGTTTGTCATGATCTTGTATTTCCCGAGTTGGTTTAAAGGCATTCTTCATGTCGCCACCATATTCAACTTCGCCATTCTCACCATACATAATTAAGCTTACATCATGTTGTACGGCCATTTTTAATGGGAAGTTTGTTTGTCCATAAATAAATGGTTGAAATGGATCCCCCAAATGTTTGAATGCCAACTGTGCTAATTTTCTTGTAACTTGTGGATTTGGCGTACCTAATATATGGTCAAATCCAGCATGTATAAAAGCATCAAGATTTTGTCTGCCAATTTCAGTGGGCAATAAAGGTGCCCATGTGACAGTTAATGGATTCATTCCATATTTAAATTTTAATTGATGCGCAACAAATCCTCCATCTTTACCGCCACTGCAAGGAACGATTACGTCATAAGAACCATCGCTTTTTCTATGTTTATCACATAACGCAAGTAATTCTTTTTCACGCTTATCCCAATTTACCTGATTACGTTTGTATTCAGCATAATTGCAAGCACTACAAACGCCACTCTCGTCAAAAATGATCCGAGGACGCTGATTTGAGATGGTACATTTCTTACAAAATTTGACCTCTGTTGGCAAATTATATTGATTGATGACGTTTCTTTTTTCCATACTTACTTCCTCTAAAACATTCTTTTTAATATCTCAATTATTTTTATTTGTTGCACTTCAGTCATGTTAGAACTTGAAGGTAAGCAAATTCCTTTATCAAAAGCCATTTTTGCAAAATCTAAGTCTTCTTGATGCCGGATATATGTTGCTTCCTTAAATAATGGCTGTAAGTGCATAGGTTTCCACACATGTCTTGCTTCTATACCGTGATCGGCTAACCGCTTAATCACCTCTGACGGTAATAGTTGCGTATGATTTTCATCAAGCATGAAAACTGATAACCAACGGTTTGATCGTCCGAAGTTTGCTTCTGGCATCCACTTAATGGCCTGAATACCTGATAAGCCTTGTTGATATCTGTCAAAAACAGCTCTACGTAAATTAACTCTTTCGTCTAGAACACGCATCTGTCCTCGACCTATACCTGCAAGAATATTGCTCATGCGATAGTTATAGCCAACTTCAGTATGTTCATACCATGGTGCTTGGTCGCGTGCTTGCGTTGCAAGGTGCTTAGCTTTGGCAATCAGTTCAAAGTCTTCCGACACCAACATGCCGCCACCCGACGTGGTGATAATTTTATTACCATTGAATGAAAATACGCCTAGTTTCCCAAATGTTCCTGTTTGCCTTCCTTTGTAAGTGGCGCCCAAAGACTCTGCTGCATCCTCAATGATTGGCACATTGTATTGGTCGCAAATCGCGATAATGGGGTCAAAGTCGGAACTTTGTCCATACAAGTTCACAACGACAACGGCCTTTGGAAGCTTCCCTAATCTTTCCGCATCTTCAAAGGCCTGCGCCAGTGCCAAGGGCGACATATTCCAGCTTTCCGGTTCGGAATCAATAAAAACTGGAATGGCACCTTGGTATAAAACAGGGCTTACGCTGGCAATGAATGTTAATGAGGAACAGAAAACGGCATCTCCAGTACCTACGCCCAGCAAACGCATAGCCAAATGGAGTGCCGCTGTACCTGAAGATAATGCCGCGGCATGCGTAACCCCAACATATTCCGCCAATTCTTTTTCAAATGCGTCAACATTAGGACCTAGTGGGGCAATCCAGTTTGTACGAAATGCCTCAGCGACAAAGCCCATTTCATGTTCTCCCAAATGAGGGGTTGAAAGCAGAATGCGGCTGTCAATTTTTCTGCGCATGAATACTTTAATGGGATGTCCTTGTTTATCCAGTACTGGCAGGTGATCAATCTGCTGCTGATTCATAATTGCCAGCGCTGCTTGATCATCGATAGACTCTGATGTATGAATGGATTCAATCAGTGGTAGATTGCTTAAGACTGTATGCATTTGTTCTGTTTTAAGCAGTAACCGTCTTAAATCGCCATCTGTTACAGTACGTAAGAAACGATTCGTGGCATCAACTAAGAGTAGAATTCCCTCGCCTGTCTCGTCAAGACACTTTAATGCTTCTCGAATCGTTAAATCCTCATGAATAATCAATTTTTCTAGTTCACTCATTATTACCTTTCAACCTTGCGGGTACCCCCACTACAATGGCATTGTCCATCACATCCTTAGTAACGACTGCACCTGCCCCTACGATAACATTTGCTCCAACTTTAACACCAGGCAAAATGACTGCGCCGCTGCCTATCAACGTACCATTTCCAATAGTTACCTCTCCACCGAGTACCGCACTAGGTGCAATATGTGACCAACTACCAATTCTGCAATCATGGTCGACCACTGCTTGATGGTTAACAATTACGCCATCGCCTAGCTCAGCATTAGCGGCAACGATTGCACCCGCTGCAATAAAATGTCCTTTGCCTATCATTGCGTATGTTGATACCACGGCACTGGGATGAATTACGCTAATGTAATTGTTACCAGCTAATATCAGCTTATTTCCTAATGCTTGCCTAATCCTGTTATTACCAATTGCGATATGCATATTCCCCAACGACTCAAAGTTCGCCGGAATAGGTGTCTCCACGCTAATGTCTAGAAAGTTTAAGTCTTGCTTTTGTTTTGCGTCATCATATAGCCTTATACCTAATGCGCTATGCAGAAGCCGCAAGGCATCTATGACTATTTTTGCATGGCCACCTGCACCTAAAATTGTTATTTGATCATATTGCGTCATGCTCTGCTAAATTGTCCTAGGTTTAGATAAAACATGCCTGTCTAGAGAAATAGATGCCAATATCGAGGCTATTTTTTCGCCAGCATGACCGTCTCCATAAACGTTAGTGTAATGCTGTTTTTTTTGACCCAGCATGCGCAGAAGCGCCTCTAAAATCGCATCTTTGTCAGCGGCTACATCGACCACATTGCCACTGCGCTCACGATTTCGTTGCCTGCTGCCCACATTTAAAACTGACAAGTTAAATGAAGCGGCCTCAATAATTCCACTACTGGAATTGCCTATGAGTAAATCTGCGTTCGCGAGCCAAGCAAGATATTCCTGACGCTTCATATGGGTAATTTTATGAAAATGCGGTTTCATGCAAAAATCATCAATCACAATCTCAATATCTTTTCCGCCAGCGTCGCTATTTGGGCAAAAACATAATACTTGCGCCTGCGTTTCGGTGAGTGCATTCAGAATCGCTTCAGTCTGTTGCTTCGCATCCAAACTTTCTTGTACTACAGGATGAAACAACATCAATATAACAGGCATTTGGCTATCAAGCCCCAATGTTTCACATAAAACATGCCGGGATGGATATAAACTTTCCGTTAAGCCATCTAACCCTGGGGCTCCAGTGACATATATACGCTCAGGATTTTCACCCATATGCGTCAATACATTTTTCGCTTCTGATGTTGCAGTTAAATGATAATGTGCGAGCTTACTAATGGCATGACGCACTGAATCATCCACAGTGCCGGAATATTCCCCACCATGCAAATGTACAACGGGAATATTCAAATGAATTGCTGCAAGTGTCGCTGCTAACATCTCGCCCCTATCTCCCAGAACAAGAACTGCATCTGGCTGGCTCGCCTCCATTGTGTTTGTAAGCCCCAACAGCTCACTGGCGATTGCACGAGCCATGTCGCCGCCACGTGTTCCATCCAAGTCAACAGGTATTTCGGCAACAATTGGCAAGCCGCTTGCTTGAATATCCTTTACTGTCAATCCATATTGTGGCAATAGATGCTGTCCTGTAACGCATATCTCAAGAGTGAGTTTCGGGTGCGCATGAATTTTCTTTAATGTGGACTCCATTAAACCCCAGTCCGCCCGACTACCTGTCACATAGCAAATCCGCCTCATGCCTGAATATCCTCCCATGTGAGGGTTGTCCAAGCGGGAATATCACGTTTGGAATGTTTGCCAACGAGATCCGGAAGTTGCTTTGGTGAGATGCCATTGCCAGGACGCATCAAAGTCAACATGTCTGCCTGAATTGCCTGTCCAGCGATTATTGGCTTAATCAAGGTTACGCTTCTTCGTGCAACATCTCTAATCGGCAGCTCGGACTCGGTCGGCATCTTTGTACCATCACCTAAAGCAAGCTCAAGCTGACGAATCTGTGTCACCATCTGGGACAATTCGGCAGGAGAAAGCGATGCTCTATGATCGGGACCCTCCAAATCACAATCCAAAGTAAAATGTTTCTCAATCAAAACAGCACCCATTGCAACCGCACCACATGGGATTGTTATACCCAACGTATGGTCGGAGTATCCTACTGGTAGCCCAAATGCGTCGCTTAGAGTACGCATGGCTTTTAAATTCACATCTTGTGGTGCTGCAGGATAGTTGGACGTGCAATGGAGCAAAGTCAAGTTTTCCTGAATTGCGAGCCCTTTCTTTTTCCACACTGGTAATATCGTGCTAACAGCATCATCGACTTCATCCAGTGTTGACATGCCTGTTGATAAAATTATTGGGAGTTCAAATTGAGCAAGAAACGCAATAAATGGCAAATTGGTAATTTCACCTGAAGGGATCTTAATAACAGACATGCCTAAATCAACTAGCATTCGCGCTGATGATTCATCAAACGGTGTAGACATAAAGCGAATCTGACGCGCCTGACAGTGTGCAATTAATTCAGGATAAGCGCTATTGGGTAATTCCAATTTGCGCAACATCGCTTGCTGGTCTTGTGAGTCACCTGCGTTTTGTTGCTGATATGCGGCTTTTTGTGCTCCTGGGCGCGCCAGATTATCTGCCTTGAATGTTTGAAACTTAACGGCATCCGCTCCTGCATCAGCTGCAACGTCAATAAGACGATGTGCCATGTCAATTGAACCGTTATGGTTCACTCCTGCTTCAGCGATGATATTACAAGACTTGTTCATCATTTTGCTCGTGCTAGTTTTTCCTGCATCAACAACTCAACCAACTTGAAATCAATGGGTGTATCAATGTCTATTGACCGCTCTCTCGGCATTATGTGCATCGATGATCGCCCGTTCCAAAGCCCTTTATCAAGCGTATGATAATGCCAGACATATACAGAACCATTCATTGCATAAACCTTAGGGGCGCTTTGTCGGCCGAAAATTTCGCTTGGTGGCATTTTTGCTAGTCTAGCTCTACCATCTGATTCTAATTCCACCATGTTGAAATAAGGATTTTTCTCCGCTTCGTAACCAGTAATCACCACATCAGTTTGATTGTCCAGCATATTGATGCAAGCGATGATGTCTTCAGCATCTCGCAAAGGGGATGTTGGATCTAAATCTACGACAATATCTACCTTACCAACATTGGTATTAACCCAATCTGCCAAATGTTTTATCACAGGCACTTTAGGTGCGTCATGCGTTGCCATATGAGCAGGGCGAATAAACGGCACAATAGCACCATGTGCCTTAGCTACATCGGCAATCGCTTCTGAATCGGTAGAAATATACACAGCATCAATTTCATGGCAAGCCAAGGATTGTTCAATTGTCCACGCAATCAAAGGTTTGCCATGGAGTGGGCAGATATTTTTCCCCGGAAGCCCTTGTGAGCCACCACGGGCACAGATAGTGATTATTTTCATTATCGTTTGATTGCCTCTACATAAACGGACATTTGCGGGTGTGTATTGTCAAAAAGAGCCGTATTTCTTAGCACCGGATATGCACTCTGCCCATAACCAGATCGATATATAAATTCGAAACCAGCGCGTTTTAAAAAGTCTGCAATCTTTTCATAATTCCACCATGAAATATGATTACCAGGCCTAGCAGGATTAAACTCACAAAAAGCTGTAAAATAATTCAATGACTCTTCCATGGTCTTTCTCTCGACGATTTCCTGTATTTGTTTTGAACTAAACTTAATTTTTGAGGGCGATACATCATTTTCCACTAGTTGCGAAGCAACGTGATGCAACCATCTTTCATATACTGACATCAGATTTGCAGGTTTGTGATATGTATTTTCATAACTGCCAGGTTTTGAATACCACTCATCCCAATAAAACCATGAGGCATCACCGTTCTTCATAGCGCGCCAATCCAAGTCTGCATCGGGTCCTGTAGTCACTCGTAGCACCCCACCCGGTTTCAAAACCCTGTAAGTTTCTTTGAATAAATTATCTACGGCTTTATCACTTACATGTTCAATCGTATGACTTGTATATATTATCTCAGCATCGTTGCTAGCAATCGGCAAAGAGTTCAAACTCATTAGATCGTAATGACGAACGTTTTTTTGTACTTTCCCATACCAGTCTGAAACAAAGTCAATATTTGTCCAATTAGGATGATAAAAAGCGCCAGCCCCAATGTTATAAAATTTTTTTTCGGTTATTGAATCAGAAGGGTAACTTTTGTAATCCTCAAATGAGTATTTATCAGGTAAACGTTTAAGCTGGTATCCAATTGCAGCTAATCCATTTGTTATAAAATCTTTAACCATAAAAACTCCTTTTGCATGATTAATTACCTTGCCACAACTTAACTTCTATCATTCGATGATAGGTCTTCTTAACCCAAATCACGATGAAAAATTTTCTTCATAAAAGAATCTTATAAATTTGCATACTTTATTTTAGAAATGTTTTTAGCCAAGGCAATGGGTGTAGTTTTTGTGAAACTAAAAACACTCCAATAAACATAAGTATTTGGGCAATAAGAAATGCATAACTTGCACCGATTTGCCCGTATTCAGCAACAAAAATATACGTTAAAAATATATGTAATATTCCACATATCGTCGTAATGAGTGATAAAAAGACTGTACTGTTATAAAAAAATATAAAGTTTGTCATTGCGTAATACATACCTTGGAATGCAAACGCAAATGTTGATATTTTGGCTACTGATATCGAATCTTGAAATAAATTACCAATAAAATAAGGATAGATATAATTCAATAACAATGCATATATACTAGAAATGCATAAGAAAGAAAAAAATAAAAAACAACTACTTAGTACAAGTTTACCGTTAGTGGTGTTTTTGTCATTATGACTTAATACTCGATACAAATACGGACTATATGCTTTACTAAATGCATCTGTCAGTACACCAATCACCATCGCCATCTGAACACCTACAGCATAATGGCCAACCGCATTCACCCCTAACAATGAAGTCAAAATAAAACGGTCGCTTATAGCAATTGCAACCCCCCCTAACACATGTGGTATGAGAGGAAAGCCAAAAGCGATGACGTCACGTTCATAACGGAAATTTCGCTTCCAGTAAACTAACTTTGCTTTTTGCATAGAAGCAACGGCAATTACACAAAAGATTATACTTGCGAGAGCAATCCCCCATGTTCGTCCTTGCCAGCCCCATATAGCCCAAAATACCAAGGCGAGAGACAATCCCAAATTAAAGAGAGTTTGTGATACTTGGAATAATCCATAACGGATAGGTTGATCTTTCACCTGCCAGAGCACTAGACGAACATTGATTACAAACTGCGAGGAGGATGCAATTGCGGCAATAAATAACCATTCTTTAGGAAGGTTAACCCAATTTGAAATGGCGTCACCTGTAAAGAGCAAGAGTATGAGAATGAAGGCGGTGCTGCCAATTAGCACCAATAAACTCGCACCCACAAATTGTGGATGATCTATCGATTTATCAAAGTATTTAACACTTACTGCACCATGAGCACTTAAGCCAGTAAATGCACCCATAATCGCAATCACAGCGCTTACTAGTGTTATTAATCCATATTCTTCTGGTGTAAAGACTCTGGTTAGGATTGGTAGAAGTAGAAACGGAATTGCGCCGTTTAATAGATTAGCTAATCCATAAATGGCTGTGTTGCCAAGTAACTTGGACTTCCATAATCTTTTTAACATTTAGTCTTGTGATACTGCTATTAAAAGATTATTGATTATTGATAATTGTGTGGTTTGTTCTAAGTCGGGTGACATAGGCAAACTCATCACCTGTTTGCATATTTTGCTTGCGATGGGGGTGCAATCTGGACAGCAAAGATGCGTATATGCAGGTTGCTCATTGAGAGGAATAGGGTAGTGCACGGCGGTTGGAATGCCTTGCTGCTTGAGCTTTTCCTGCAATTGTTCGCGATTTTTAACCAGAATTGTGTATTGCGCAAAAACAGAAGTTCTGTCTTTTCGTTGTGCGACTATATGGACTTTGTCTTTTAAGAAGTCGTTATAACGCTGGCCAAGTTTCTCACGCTGTTTGATTTCCCAGTCAAAACGTTCAAGTTTGGCGAGGACAATCGCACACTGCATGGTGTCCATTCTGCCGCCTACGCCAACTCTGGTATGCACATAACGTTTGGATTGACCGTGCACGCGGATTTCTCGCATGGCTTGCGCAAGTTGATCATCATTTGTAAATATTGCGCCCCCATCGCCATAACATCCCAAAGGCTTGCTCGGGAAGAAGCTAGTGCAACCAATGGTACTTAAGTTACTACTTTTACGACCTTTGTAACTAGCACCAAAGCTTTGTGCAGCATCTTCAATCACCGGTAGATTGTGTTTGCTTGCAATCTGGTTTATTTCGTCCATGTCAGCTGGCTGCCCATATAAGGAGACAGGCATAATAGCTTTGGTTTTTGCTGTGATCTTTGCTTCAATGAGTGATGGGTCAATATTGCAAGTATCTGCCTCGATATCCACAAACACAGGTTTTGCACCTAACAACACAATAACCTCAGCAGTGGCGACAAATGTAAATGGAGTGGTAATAATTTCGTCGCCGGGTTCAATGCCCAAGGCCATTAAGCTGATTAACAAAGCCTCAGTGCCTGACGCGACCGTGATACAGTGCTTGGCACCGGTATATTCTTCAAGCTTTTGTTCAAGCTCATGTACTTCTGGCCCCATAATGTACTGACCATGTTCTAGCACTATGTTAATCCGTTCTTGGATTTGTTTCTGAAGAGCGAGGTATTGCGTTTTGAGATCTATAAATGGGATATTCATGTTGTAATACATTCAATCTTATCGCCATCTAGGCGATACAATTCATGTGTGTTTGGGCAGGTGAAATCTCCATGACCAACAATAGGTAAACGGAGTTTTTCCCCGAATTTACTTATCCAGCCAATTTGCTTTGCAGGAACACCTGCCATTAATGCATATGGTTTAACATCCCGATTTACCACAGCCCCAGCACCAATAAATGAATATTCACCAATGGTGACACCGCATACGATGGTGGCGTTTGCACCGATGGTTGCACCATGCTTGACAAGCGTATTGCGGTATTCATTTTTTCTAGATACAGCTGAGCGCGGGTTGTATACATTGGTAAAAACCATGCTTGGACCACAAAAAACATCATCTTCCAATGTTACGTTGTCGTACACAGAGACATTATTTTGAATTTTGACATTGTTGCCAATAATGACTTTATTACCAATGAATACATTTTGACCTAATGAACATCCAGTGCCAATTTTTGCTTGAGCGCACACATGAACCCAATGCCAAATCGCAGTCCCATCGCCTATCGTTGCCCCGTCATCTACAATCGCCGAAGGATGTATTGTAACTGCCATAATTATTAATAGTCTAACGGCAAGCCTACACGCTTACCGTCACGCGCAGAAATATAAGTGGCGATGAGCACTTCCAGTGATTGCAAGCCAGCTCTGCCATCGGTTTCAGGTGAGGCCTCTCCACGCATTACTTTAATCACGTTTTCATAATACATCGGGTGACCGAAGCCATAAACAGAGGTTGTTTGATAGTTACTGTTGTGAATCTGAGCATCATCTGCATCGGGTTCTGCAAATTCCCAGTGTTGAATTTCGTTGACAGCAACACCACCAACTCGCGCAGTACCTGTTTCACCAAGTATAGTAATCGAACCCTCAAAGTTTTTAGGATAGGTCAGCATAGTGACATTCATTGACCCCATCGCACCAGAGCGCCATTTTAAGCTAATAACTCCAGTGTCTTCTGCGTCTATATCTCTTTCAAGTGTGCCAGTGTATGCGTGTAAACTTTCGAGGGGGCCAATTAGCCATTGCAACAGGTCGACATAATGACTGGCCTGATTCATAAAGGCACCACCATCAGACTCCCATTTTCCACGCCAGCCACCTTGGTCATAATAGGATTGTGGCCGGGTCCAGAACACATTCACATTCACCATGTAAATCTTTCCAAAACGCTTCTTCTCCATAGCACTTTTTAAAAGCTGCAGAGTCGCATTGCGGCGGTTTTGCTTAACAACAAAGAGCTTTACGCCTGCCTCGTCACAAGCTTTCACCATGCGTTTTCCATCTTCCCAGCGCGTAGCCATTGGCTTTTCGGTAATAACATGCTTACCAGCCTGAGCACACAAAACTGCTTGGTCTGCATGCAGTCCACTTGGGGTTGTAAGTATAATGATGTCAGCAGTAGTGCTAGCTAACATCGCTTGAATACTGCCATGCGGTTTTGCGCCTGTTTCCGCAACTGCATTGTTGAGAGCTAACTGATTAACGTCACATACATCTACCAGCTCTGCGTATTCGGCATGCTGTTTAATTGAGTCAAAATGATTTTTTGAAATGCGTCCACACCCAACTAGTGCGAAACGGATTTTTCTGTTTGTGATAGGGGTATACATAATAATTGCGTTATCTCAAAGTCTAAAAACTGTAAAGCCTGCTTGCAGAGCAAGTTCTTTGGAATAGAGACTTTTTATGTCACCTAGCACTGGATTGGATGCTTTGCATAACGCTTTGAGCTGTGAAGGCTCCATTTTTCGATATACATTGTGACCAACAGCAACTATTAAGCTGTCCATTTGCTCAAGTTGCTTAAGAGAAGATAAGTTTATCTGATATTCATTATAAACCTCATTAGGGTCGGCCCATGCATCTGTTACGACTACCTCTATGCCCCATGATGTAAGTTCATGAATTAAATCAACAACTTTACTATTACGTATGTCAGGGCAATTCTCTTTGAAAGTTAGCCCCAAGACGCCTACTTTGCTCTTAGAAATATCAATTCCGTTTTTGACCATCAACTTAACTACGCTTCGAGCAGCATATCTGGCCATGTTGTCATTGATTCTGCGACCAGCTAGGATAACTTGGGGATTGTAGCCAATTTGTTCAGCTTTGTGGGTAAGGTAATATGGGTCCACACCGATGCAATGCCCTCCCACCATGCCAGGCCTGAATGGTAAAAAGTTCCATTTACTACCTGCAGCCTCTAAAACCTCTAGAGTATCTATTTCAAGTCGATTGAATATGACTGATAGCTCATTTACAAGCGCAATATTCAGGTCTCGTTGTGTGTTTTCTATCACTTTCGCTGCTTCTGCAACGCGGATGGATGTAGCGGGATAGGTGCCAGCAGTTATAATTGATTTGTATAAATCATCGACCACTTTGGCAGCAAATGTTGTTGAACCACTCGTAATTTTTTTTATTTTGGTAAGAGTATTAACCTTATCACCTGGATTTATCCGCTCAGGACTGTAGCCACAATAAAAATCTTTGTTAAACACTAACCCTGAAAATTTTTCCAAAATAGGAACACATACTTCTTCGGTACAGCCTGGATATACAGTGGATTCGTAGATAACAATACTGTCTTTCTGCATTGCTCTTCCAACTGTTTCACTGGCCTTCTTAAGAGGAGTTAGGTCAGGACGATTGGCATCGTCAATGGGGGTTGGGACAGTAACAATAAAGATGGAGCAATCAGCTAAGTTTGAAGGCTCAGATGTAAACTCAAGATGAAGAGCTTGTTTTAGCTCATCTGATGTCACTTCCAGCGTACTGTCATATGATTGAAGTAAGTCTTCTACTCTTTGTTGATTAATGTCAAAACCAATCACCTTCTGTTTTTTTCCAAATTCGACAGCAAGAGGCAAGCCAACATAACCAAGCCCTATAATTGCAATTTTATTCATTTTTAATCTTCATATCTTAAGCATAGATGCATCAAACAACTGTGGTTTGATCCGACAATTTTATTTTTTTCTTCCATACTGATCTTCGAATCTGACGATATCATCTTCGCCTACGTAATCTCCACTCTGTACCTCAATCATGACTAAGTCCAACACGCCGGGATTTTCCAGGCGGTGGTTAGTGCCTGCTGGGATAAAGGTGGATTCGTTGGGGGATACAAAAAACTCTTTTTCACCGTTAGTGACTTTCGCCATACCGCTGACCACTACCCAGTGTTCACTGCGATGATGGTGCATTTGTAGGCTTAAACGTTGGCCAGGTTTAACCACGATCCGTTTAATTTTAAAGCGCTCGCCTTCTTCTAACGTGGTGTAGTTACCCCAAGGGCGGTGAACAGTTTGGTGTAACTTATACGTTTCGTTACCTTCTTGTTTTAGGCGATTGTAGATATCTTTTACGTTCTGCACTTGGTTTTTATCAGCTACCAAAACGGCATCAGGCGTATCTACTACGATTATATTATCCAAGCCAACGGTCG
>OFDN01000586.1_pt1 | contig 28506 bp, 23 predicted proteins | sample 1520971 | NCBI WGS metagenome assembly OFDN01 (sample SAMEA94257418, study PRJEB24077) | hot springs metagenome | biome: Aquatic biome; feature: Geographical feature; material: Water | place: India | collected 2012-06-12 | depth 5 m | reverse complement strand
AGCAAGCTGCCAAGTCTTCGTATCTCTCCCGCAAGGGGAGAGAAATCTATGACCGAAACGGGGTCGATAGCGGAATGTCAGCTTTTGGCGCAGACGAGGCTGAAGCCGCCACTCCATCCATCGTCGCCCCGTGCTTGACACGGGGTTAGGCTTTTCTTCCTCGCCCTCCGACAAGACTGCAGCCAAGCCACGTGTCCCCGGCGTTCAACCTTCGGTTGTGCTTCGCAACCGCCGGGGCAGGCGAGCACGGGGCGACGAGGGAAGATTTTCCTACACGCCCGCCAGCCGCTACGATGCGTCCGGCTCTTTCCCATTGTTGTGCCCGGCCTGCGAGGCCGTTGGATAATCGCGGCGCGAAACACAGCCCCGTTTCCCTGTCCGTCCGTGTCGGAGAATCGGAGTTTAGCCCCTGACCTTATTGATGAAATTACCGGACAGAAAAGCGGACAGGGTGTCCGCTTTGTCCGCTTCAGGCTCGTTTCTGGGAAGTCCGCCTTTGGGCTGAGAATGTGAAAACCCGATGCCATCATCGAACCGGTGCCGGCGCGCCGTCACATTACGACCGTTTTCAGATCAGCAGATGCCCCGAGCGGTCCCGCTTGGTCGCCAGATAGCGGGCGTTGTGGGGGTTTTCGGGGAGCTGGTGCGGCACCCGCTCGCTCACCGTGATCCCTGCCGCCTCGAGCGCGCGCACTTTTGCCGGGTTGTTGGTGAGCAGGCGGATCGTCGTCGCCCCCAGCAGTTCCAGCATCCGCGCCGCCACCGGGAAGTCGCGCGCTTCGTCGGGGAGGCCGAGGCGCTGGTTGGCTTCGACCGTGTCGAAGCCTTGGTCTTGCAGGCGATAGGCGCGCAGCTTGTTGATGAGGCCGATCCCGCGCCCCTCCTGCCGCATGTAGAGGAGCACGCCCCACCCGCCCGACGCGCTCGCCTCGTGCGCCATGGCGTGGAGCGCGGCGTCGAGTTGCGGGCCGCAGTCGCATTTGAGGCTGCCGAGGATGTCGCCGGTGAGGCACTCGGAGTGGAGGCGGACGAGCGGCTGGCGGTCGCCGGTCTGCCGGCCGATGATCAGGGCGACATGCTCGCGCAGGTCGGCGGCGGAGCGGAAGGCGACGATCTCGGCGTCCTCGCAGGCGCTGACGGGGAGGCGCGCGCGGGTGACGATCTTGAGCGCGCCCGCGTTGGCATAGGCGGCGAGGTCGCCGAGGCTGACGGGGAGCGCCTCGCCCGCGGCTTCGGGGTTCACCATGAAGGCGGGGAGGATGCCCGCGATCCGCGCCAGTTCCAGCGCGGCGGCGGCGGTCTCGGCCCAGTCGAGGCTCACCGCCTTGAACGGGCCCTTGAGGGGGTTGCCGAGGTCCAATGCCGGATCGGCGATGGGGAGGGCATCGCGCAAGCTGAAGCCCTCGCCGCCTGCGATCAGCACCGGCGCGTGGGGCACGGCGGCCTCGCGCTGGTTGGCGAGCTTGAGGGTGGCAGCGCGCGCGGCGGAGATCAGCATCTGCGACGCGCGGGCATCGGGCGCGGTGGCGGTCTCTACCGGGAGCAGAACCGGCCCCCCTTCGAACGCCAGCGGCCAGCCGTGGCGCAAGGCGTCCACCGCCTGCGCGGCGCGGCGCTCGGGAGAGGGGCCAGACGTCAGAGGTCGAACTCCGTTATCAGCGGCACGTGATCCGACGGCTGCGTCCATGCCCGCGCGTCCTCGAGCACGCGGTGGCTCCGCGATTGCCGTGCCACCTCGGGCGAGGCCCACATGTGATCCAAGCGGCGGCCCTTGTCGTTTTCCTGCCAGCCGGGATTGCGGTAGCTCCACCACGAATAGTAGCGCTGCGGGGCGGGGACGTGCTGGCGGCCAAGATCGACCCAGCCGTGGGCGTCCCGGAACCGGCCCAGCGTCTCCACCTCGATCGGCGTATGGCTGACGACCTTCAAAAGCTGCTTGTGGCTCCACACGTCGCTTTCGAGCGGGGCGATGTTGAAATCGCCGACGATCAGCGTGGGCTTGTCGAGCGTGTCGGCCCACTTGGTCATTCGCCCGAGGAAGTCGAGCTTCTGGCCGAACTTGGGGTTTACCGCGCGGTCGGGAACGTCACCGCCTGCGGGGATGTAGACGTTCTCGACAAGGAGGTCCTTGCCGACCACCTCGACCCCGATGTGGCGCGCCTCGCCATTGTCCTGCCAGTCGTGGCGGGTGACCTCGCGGATCGGCACGCGGGAGACCGTCGCGACCCCGTGGTAGCCCTTCTGCCCGCTCACCGCCTGATGGGTGTAGCCCAGCGCCGCCAATGCCTCGGCGGGGAAGAGGTGGCTCTCGCACTTGATCTCCTGCAGGCACAGGATGTCGGGCGCGGCCTCGGTGAGCAGCTTTTCGATGAGGCCGACGCGCAGGCGTGCGGAGTTGATGTTCCAGGTCGCGACGGTCAGCATGGGGCGGACTTAGTTGTCCGCGAGCGAAAGTTCTAGCTTTCACTTTATCGTCAAACGGCGGCGCGATAGGGCGGGGGCCCCCACCCGGAGACCCGTCATGATCACCCGCACCGTCCTTGCCGCCCTGCTCCTCGCCTCCGCCGCCGCCACCCCGGTGATCGCCAAGGAGCGCCGTGCCAAGCCGCCGGAGGAGCCGCGCGCGAAGAACGTCATCCTGTTCATCGGCGACGGCATGGGCATCTCCACCATCACCGCCGCGCGCATCTATGACGGGCAGAAGCGTGGGCAAACCGGCGAGGAGAACCAGCTCAGCTTCGAGAAATTCCCGAACGTGGCGCTGGTCAAGACCTACAACACCAACGCGCAGGTGCCCGACAGCGCGGGGACGGCGACCGCGATGCATTCGGGGCTGAAGACCCGCATCGGAGTGCTCGGGATCGGGCCCGCGGCGGAAAAGGGCGTTTGCAGGGACGCGCTCGCCCACCCGCTGCCGCTCTTGGGCGAGGAAGTGAAGGCGCGGGGGCTGGCGCTGGGGATCGTCACCACCACCCGCATCACCCACGCGACCCCGGCGAGCGTCTATGCCCGCTCGGCCGACCGCGACTGGGAGGCCGACACCAGCATCCCGGCCGACCAGCAGGTCGGGTGCAAGGACATCGCGCTCCAGCTTGCCGAGGCGCAGTTCGATGTCGCGCTGGGCGGCGGAGCGCGCAGCTTCTACGGCAAGAGCGGCGGCGGGCGCAGGAGCGATCCGGCGGCCGATCTGCCCGCCGCATGGGCCGCGAAGAACGGCGGCGTGGTGGTGAAGGATGCAGCCGCCCTGGCCGCGGCACCTAGCGGCAAGCCGGTGCTCGGGCTGTTCAACGCCGATCACATGACCTTCATGGCCGAGCGGAAGGCAGACTCGCCCGAGCCCACCCTCACCGACATGACCGCCGCCGCCATCGCGCGGCTCAAGGCCGATCCCGACGGCTTCTACCTGATGGTCGAGGGCGGGCGGATCGACCATGCGCACCACGCCGGCAAGGCAGGCTTTGCGCTGGAAGAAGCGGTCGAGTTCGCCCGCGCGGTGCAGTGGGCGGTCGAGAACACCGATCCCGATGAGACGCTGATCCTCGTCACCGCCGATCACAGCCACGTCTTCACCATCGCCGGCTATCCGCAGCGCGGCAACGACATCCTCGGGCTGGTGGTCGCGCCTCCGGGCCGCGGCGAGGATGGCGGCGACGGCAAGAGCCCGGTGCTGGCGGCGGACGGCAAGCCCTACACGACGCTCGGCTATGCCAACGGCCCCGGCGCAGTGAAGGGCGAGCGCCCGGTGCCCGAGACCGGCGTGGCCGCGACCCAGCAGGCGGTGGTGCCGACCGGCGCGGAGACCCACGCGGGCGAGGATGTCGCGCTGTTCGCCACCGGCCCGGGCGCAGAGCGTGCGCGCGGGGTGATCGAGCAGAACGTGATCTACAATATCATCCGCAAGGCGCTCGGCTGGGAGAAGTAGAGGGAAGAGGCCCCGCTGGGCTGGCCGTCAGGTGCTGTGGCTCGGCGGCGCCCGGCGCCTTAGGGCGCAAACAAAAACCCTCCAGACACCAAAAACCCCCGACCCGGGGGCGATGGGTCGGGGGTTCCATGGAGCGTTCGTCACGCTTGTGCAAGACAGGCCCATTTGAAGGGTGGGCAACAGGGGGGAAACCTCCCTTCGGCCCGCCTTGTTGAGAATATTTAGCCGATTTCGCCTTTCACTGACATGAACGCGGCAAGTTTTCTGTCGCCTTCATACAACCGTTCGTCGGAGCGCCGTTCATCCCGGACGACGAGCCGTGCGGCGCGGGTCCTTGAAGGTGAAGGTGCTGTCGGCCACCGCCACCCCGTAGCGCTGGTTCGACAGCTCCACCCGGGTGCGGTTGTTCTGCGCGTCGAGCGCCACCCAGTAGGCGAGCTGCAAGCCCCCGGGCGCGGCGGCATTCTTCACGAAGATCAGCGTGATCATCCCGAATTCGGGCTTCTTGGGATCGCGCACCTGGACGCTGATCACGTCCCTGCTCGAGGTCGGCATCAGCTTGCCGAAGCGCTTCACGTCCTTGTCCGGATCGAACAGCGCGCCCAGCGGCGAGTTGCCGATCGGCCAGCGTTCGACCTGCGCGACCTCGTAGTCGATCACGTAGAGCGACTTGCCGTTGGAGATGACGAGGAAATCGGCGTTCTTGCCGTAGTCGAAGCGGATCTTGCCCGGACGCTTGAGGGTCATCACCCCGCGCAGGGCCTGACCGTTGCGGTCGGTCTGGACGAAATCGGCCTTCATGGTCGAGATCGACCGCAAGGCGGTGACCACGCGGTCGAGATCGGTGGTCGCAGCCTGCGCGGCGGCGGGGGTGGTCAGCGGGGCGGTGTCGCCCGGGGCCAGACCAAGCGCAAGCGCCCCGGCCGAAAGGCCGAGCGCTGCGATGCGAAGCTTGTTGGAAGCTGTTTTCATGCCGCTGCGCCTAGGTCGCAAGGCTTGAACTGTCGATGAATTACCGCACTCATGCCCGAGGGTCGGCGCGGCAGGAGCCTTACTTGATCTTGGCTTCCTTGAATTCGACATGCTTGCGCGCCACCGGATCGTACTTGCGGAAGCTCATCTTCTCGGTGATGTTGCGCGGGTTCTTCTTGGTCACGTAGAAGAATCCGGTGCCCTCGCTCGAGACGAGGCGGATCTTGACGGTGGTGGGCTTCGCCATGGCGGGTTCCTGTCAACTGGGTCGGCCCGGCGAGTGCTGTCCGCAGGGCTAAAAAGCAAATAGCGGCGCGCCCGGAAGGCCCGGCACACCGCCACACGGGCGCGCCCTTCGCCGATTCACGGGCAAAAGTCAATAAGGCTCACCAGTCCGCAGCATTGGGCTTGCCGCGATTGGCCTTCACCGCGCCGCGCACCTTCTTGACCTTGAGGCGCTCGGTCTTGCCCACGCGGTTCACCCGGGTCTTGGCGCGCCGCTTGGGCTCGACCTGGGCCGCCTCGATCAGCGCGATCAGCTTCGCGCGCGCATCCTGCCGGTTGGCGTCCTGGGTGCGGTGGGCCTTGGAGGTGACGATGAGGTCGCCGTTCCCGGCGAGCTTCGCGCCCGCGAGCTTGCGCAGCCGCGCGAACACCGGCGGCGGGAGGCGCAGCGCGTAGATGTTCACCCGCAGCTCGACTTCGGTCGCGACCTTGTTGGCGTTCTGCCCGCCGGGGCCCGAGCCTGCGAGAAAGCTCTCGCTGGCGAGCCTTATCGCCCGCGCGGAGAGAGGCTCTGCGTCATCCATCCTTCGCCCCGAGTGCGAGGAAATCCGCAGGCAGCGGCGCGCGCGCCGCGATCAGCGTCTTGCCGGGCCGCTCCACCGTGAGGCTCTCGGCGTGGAGCATGGTGCGCTTGGCCGCGCCCGCATTTCCCGCGCCATAGACCGGATCGCCCAGCAGCGGCGCGCCGAGGCCCTTCAGGGCATGCACCCTGAGCTGGTGGGTTCGCCCGGTCTCGGGCCGGAAGCGGATCAGGCTGTGCGGCCCCAGTTCCTCGACCAGTTCCCAGTGCGAGACGGCGGGCTTGCCCTTCTTCGCCGCGATCATCCGCCAGCCCTTCTCGGCCGAGCTGATCTTGGCGAGGGCGAGTTCGATGGTGCCACTAGTGCCCGTCGGATGGCCCGCGAGGATCGCGAGGTAGGTCTTGCCCACCAGCCGCTCCTCGAATGCCCGGTTGAAGCGGGCGAGCGCCTTGGGGTTGCGCGCCAGCAGCAGGCAGCCCGAGGTGTCGGTATCGAGCCGGTGCACCGCCACCGGCGCGCGCTGGAAGCCGAGCTTCAGGCGCTCGAGGTGGTCCTCGAGGCAGATCCCACCCTTCCTCGGCCGGTCGACCGCCATGCCCGAAGGCTTGTCGATCACCAGCGCCTCGCCGTCTTCGTAGAGGATGGGGAGGCTCATGCCAGCACCGCTTTCATCAGGCCGCGCAGGGCGTTGCCGATCCGGAAGCCGCCGGCGAGATCGTCAAGCGTCACCTCGCCCTCGCGCGCGCGGCCCTCGGCAATCAGGCTTCCCCGCAGCACCCCGGGCAGCAGTCCGAGCGCGAGCGGCGGAGTGATAAGCGCGCCGTCCGGCCCGTCGACGAAGACGCTGGTCCAGCTCCCCTCGGTGACGAGGCCGTCGCCGCGCACCAGCAGCGCTTCCTCCGCGCCGAGGCTGCGCGCCGCTGCCAGCGCGTCCTCGTAGAACCCGCGGTCCGAGATCTTGTGTGCGAGCCGCCAGTCGGTGGGATCGAGCGGGTGCGGGAAGGCGGCGACCTTCACCGGCTCGGCCAGAGGCGCGGGCAAGGGCGCGGTCTCGAGCGCGCTCGCCCCGGAGCGGCTGACCAGCAGCCGTACCCTGGCGGGCGCGTCGAGCTCGAAACACAGCGCCTGGATCTGGTTGCGCAAGGCATGGCGATCGAAGGCAAAGCCCAGCTCCGCCGCGCTCGCCTTCATTCGGGCGAGGTGATCTTCGAGCAGCATGATGCCGCTTTCGGGCTCGAAACGCATCGTCTCGATCAGGTCGCATTGCGCCGCGCCAAGACCCGGTGCCGCGCGGCGCAGGAAACCGGCCTTGATCTCGCATTCGCGCCGTTCGGCCATCGGATCGCTGTCCGCGACCACGGCCGAGCCGATGCCGAGCACCGCGCTGCCCTGCCCGTTCTCTACGGGCGTGAGCCGCAAGGTGCGGATCGCGACGTTGAAGGCCGCATTCCCATCCGCATCGATCCGGCCGATCGCCCCGCAATAGGCCCCGCGGGCATCGCGCTCGACCTGCGCCAGCAGCTCCATCGCCCGGATCTTGGGCGCGCCGGTGATCGAGCCGCAGGGGAACAGCGCGCGCACCAGCTCCATCGCGCCCGTGCCGGGGCCGAGCCGCGCGCGCACGGTCGAGACCATCTGGTGCACGGTCGGGTAGCTCTCGACTGCGAAAGGCGCGTCGACCCGGACGCTCCCCGCCTCGGCCACGCGCGACAGGTCGTTGCGCATCAGGTCGACGATCATCAGGTTCTCGGCGCGGTCCTTGACCGAGGTGGCGAGGTCTTCCACCGCCGCGCGGTCGGCCGCCGGATCGGCGGAGCGCGGGCGCGTGCCCTTCATCGGCTTGACCTTGGCCTCGCTGCCGCTCAGCGCCACGAACAGCTCGGGCGAGAAGCTCAGCAGCCAGTGCGACCCGTCGAAGATCAGCCCGCCATGACCTGCCGCCGCCGCGCCGCGAAGGGCCGCGTAGAGCCCCACCGGATCGCCGCGGAAGCTGCCCGCGAGCGGGTAGGTGAGGTTCGCCTGGTAGATGTCGCCAGCGCGGATCGCCTCGGAGAGCTGCGCGAAGGCTGCGCCATAGCCGCCGGGCGAGAGCTGCGGCTCCATCGGGCCGAGCGTGCCCGGCCCCTCGGCCCTGTCGGCAAGCCAGGCGGGCACATCGGCGGCGGCGATGCGGCGCGGGGCATCGAACAGCCCGAGCCACACCAGCGGGCCGTTCGCGCCGCTGCGCGCCGCAGCTGAAGCGGCAAGACGCGGCTCCAGCGCCAGTCCGGCCTCGTAGGCGACATAGCCTGCCACGGACCCGCCGTCCGCCACCCGCGCCGCCTCGGCTGCGGCGAGCACCGCTTCGACCTCGTCCGCCCGGTTGGCCACGAACAGCGCGCGCGGCCCCTCGTAGAGCAGCGCGTCGGCGGCGCCTTCGCCGGCGCGGGCATCGTCGAGCAGGACGAACGGAGCAGGCGAGCCAATAGCCATAGCCTGCGAAGCCTTGGCCCAATCGCGCGCGGAAGTCGAGAACTTGACCGCCGCGCCGCGCCCCTGCACACCTCCGCGCGACTTATCGCCGACACATCGCAGACTTGGGGGCAGGCATGACTGAGAGCGCATCCGACATCTATCTCGGCCTCGGCGCGGAGGGATCGCGCCAGACGCTGCTGCTCGGCCGCTCGAACCGTCACGGGCTGATCGCGGGCGCGACCGGGACCGGCAAGACCGTGACCCTGCAAGGCATCGCCGAGAGCTTCTCGGCCGCGGGCGTGCCGGTGTTCCTCGCCGACGTGAAGGGCGATCTGTCGGGGATCGCCATGCCCGGATCGCCCACCTTCAAGCACGCCGACAAGCTCGAGGCGCGCGCCAGGGAACTCGGGATCACGGACTACAGCTATGCCGACAATCCGGTGATCTTCTGGGATCTTTATGGCGAACAGGGCCACCCGATCCGCACCACGGTGTCGGAGATGGGCCCGCTGCTGCTGTCACGCCTGCTCGATTTGAACGAGACGCAGGAAGGCGTGCTCCAGATCATCTTCCGCTATGCCGACGAGAACGGCCTGCTGCTGCTCGATTTCGAGGACCTGTCGGCGCTGCTCGCCTGGGCGAACGAGAATGCCGCCGCGCTTTCGGGCAAATACGGGAACGTCACCAAGCCCTCGGTCGGCTCGATCCAGCGGCAATTGCTGAGCTTCGAGGCGCAGGGCGCGAACCACTTCTTCGGCGAGCCGGCGCTGGAGATTGGCGACTTCCTCAAGGTCGATGATCAGGGGCGCGGCTATGTGAACGTGCTTGCCGCCGACAAGCTGATGCGCAGCCCCAAGCTCTACGCCACCTTCCTCCTGTGGCTGCTGGCCGAGCTGTTCGAATCGCTCCCCGAAGTGGGCGATCCCGAAAAGCCCAGGCTGGTGTTCTTCTTCGACGAGGCGCACCTGCTGTTCGACGACGCGCCCAAGGCGCTGCAGGACACGATCGAGCAGGTGGTGCGGCTGATCAGATCGAAGGGCGTGGGGGTGTTCTTCGTCACCCAGAACCCGATCGACATTCCCGAGGAGGTCGCCGGGCAGCTCGGCAACCGCGTCCAGCATGCCCTGCGCGCCTTCACCCCGCGCGATCAGCGCGCGATCAAGGCGGCGGCGGAGACCTTCCGGGTGAACCCGAAGCTCGACGTGGAAAGCGTCATCACCGAGCTGAGGGTCGGCGAGGCGTTGGTCTCGACGCTCGACGATGACGGCGCGCCGACGGTGGTCGAGCGCACGCTGATCAAGCCCCCGCGCTCGCGGCTGGGGCCGGTGAGCGAGAAGGAGCGCGCGATCATCCAGTCGGTGAGCCCGGTGGAGGGCAAGTACGACACCCCCGTCGACCGCGAGAGCGCCGCCGAAGTGCTCGCCGCCAAGGCGGCCGACGCCGAAGCGACCGCGCAGGAAGTGGCGGAGAAGGGCAAGGAGGAGGTCGCCAAGCGCGAACGCAGGACGCCCTCGGTGTGGGAGAAGGCGGGCAAGAGCGCGATGACTGCCGCCAGCGGTTCACTCGCCTCGATGGCGGTGGCGATGGTTCTCGGCAAGAAGTCGGGTGCCGACCCGCTGCGCACCGGAGCGACGGCCTTCGTGCGCAATCTGCTGGGCGGGCTGATGCGCTAGCGCTGCCGAATGTTTCACGTGGAACAGTCGATAACCCGCCCATGACCCGCGCATAACCGCGCCATTACCGCGCCATTACATGGGCAGCGCGCACCCCCTGGCGCGCCGGTGCTGCGTGCCCTCACCCGCGGTGATGAAGATCGCGGTCGCGCCCTTCCGCCCCGTCCGCCGCGTGACGCTCGGCATGGCCCGCATACCACTCCATCCCGGCGAAGGGCGGCGCTCCCACCGCCCTTGCACCCGGCCCCAAGTGGATGAAGCGCTCGCAGAGCCGGGGCGCGGTCATTCGCCGGTCTTTTCCGGCGCGACCATGCAGAAGGCGTTGAGCTTGTTGCCATCCGGATCGCGGAAATAGGCGGCGTAGAAGCCGTCATTGCCGCGCGGCCCCGGCGCGCCCTCGCAGGTGCCGCCATGCGCGAGCGCGGTGTCGTGGACGGCGTGGACCTGCTCCGGCGATTTCACCTCGAGCGCGACCATCACGCCGTTGCCCACCGTGGCGGGCTGTCCATCGAACGGCAGCGTCGCCGCGATCCCCGGCGCGCCGCCCCATGCGCCCCAGGCGATGAAGCTCTCGAAATCCATCATCCGCCCCACCCCGAACTGCGCGGCGAGCGCGTCATAGAAAGTCGCGGCGCGCGGCAGATCGTTGGTGCCGAGGGTGACGTAGCCGATCATTGATGTTCCTCCCGTGATGCGAATCAATGGCGGAACATTACAGGAACATTTGCAGGGCGACAAGCAGGCCTTCTATTCCCTCCCCATTGCTGCGCAAAGGAGAGGGACTGGAGAGGGTCAAAGCGGCGCGGTCTCCCGTTCGACCCACGCCAGATCCTCGCCCGACAGGCGCGGCGCGAGCAGCGCGCGCACCTGCGCGTGATAGGCATCGACCCACGCCACTTCCTCCGCGGTCAGCAGCGCCTTGTCGATCAGCTTGCGATCGAGCGGCACGAAGGTCAGCGTCTCGAACCCGAGCCAGGTGCCCTCCTGCCCCGCGATCTGCCGCTCCTCGACCAGCACCAGGTTCTCGATCCGGATGCCGAAGTGGCCCTGCTTGTAATAGCCCGGCTCGTTCGAGAGGATCATCCCGGCGTGGAGTTCCTGCCCGGTGCCCGCCTGCCCGCCCGAGGGCTTGGCGATGCGCTGCGGCCCCTCGTGGACGCTGAGGAAGCTGCCCACCCCGTGCCCGGTGCCGTGGGCGTAATCGACGCCTGCCTCCCAGAGATATTGCCGCGCCAGCACATCGAGCTGGCCGCCCGCCGTGCCTTGCGGAAACACCGCGCGGGCGAGCTGGATGTGGCCCTTCAGCACCCGCGTGTTGCGGTCGCGCATTTCCTGTGTCGGCTCGCCCGGGCCGACCCAGACGGTGCGGGTGATGTCGGTGGTGCCGCCCGGATACTGGCCGCCGGAATCGACCAGGTAGATCGAGGAGGGCGGGATCGGGATATTGCTGTCTTCGTCCACCTTGTAGTGCGGCAGCGCGGCGTGGCCGGCGGCGGCGGAGATGGTATCGAAGGAGAGATCGCGCAGGCCCGGGTCTTCCGCCCGGAAGGCCTGAAGACGCGCCGCGGCCGAGAGCTCGTCGACCCCGCCCTTCGGCCCCTCGATCTCGAGCCAGCGCAGGAACTTCGACACCGCCGCCCCGTCGCGGGCCTGCGCATCGCGGTGGCCCTGCTGTTCGGCCGGGTTCTTGATCGCCTTGGCGAGGATCGTCGGGTCCTGCTTGAAGGCGAACTGCGCGCCGCCGCTGCGCAGCGCCTGCGCGATACCGACCACCGCGAAATCGGGGTCGAGCGCCACGCTCTTGCCCGCGAAGGCGGAGCCGAGCGCCCCCTCGAACGCATCCCGGTCGCGGATCGTCACCGCATTGCCGAGGTGGCGGGTGAGCTCGGGCGTCACCTTCTCGGGCGCGATGAACAGCTCGGCGCTGCCGTCCTTGTGGGCGATCACATAGGACAGCGCGACGGGGGTGTGCGCCACGTCCTGCCCGCGGATGTTGAGCAGCCACGCGACCGAATCGAGCGCGGGGATCACCACCGCATCGTGGCCCTCCTTCGCCAGCCAGTCGGCAACCGCGGCGCGCTTGTCGGCGGAGGAACGGCCTGCCAGCGCATCCTCGTGCGGGATGGCGATGGCGGGCGAGGGAGCGGGGCGGTCAGCCCACACCGCGTCGACCGGGTTGCTTGTCGCAGGCACGAGCGCGATGCCCCTCGCCGCAACCCGCTTCTCCAGCGCCTCGACCCAGGCCCAGGTGTGGAGCCAGGGGTCATAGGCGATCTTCGCGCCGCTCTCGCACACCTCGGCCAGCCAAGCAGCCAGCGTGTCCTTGGGGACGGTGCGGTATTCGAACAGGTTCCCGTCGACCTGCTCGCGCACCTGCACGGTGTAGCGCCCGTCGACGAAGATCGCGGCGTGGGTGAGCGTCACCGCGGCAAACCCCGCCGAGCCGCCGAAGCCCGTCAGCCATGCGAGGCGCTGGGCGTAGTCGCCGACATATTCGCTCATGTGCTCGTCGGAGATCGGGACGATGAAGCCATCGAGCCCGCGGCGCTTCAGCTCCTCGCGCAGGGCGGCAAGGCGGGCTTCATGGGTTTGCATCAGCATGTCGTCGATCCTTCGGCGGGAGGCGCGGGCACTTGCCGCGCCCCGTTGTCGCGTTACAACCGCATCATAGGCCTCACCGGCCACTCTTTCCACCCAGACCAACCGACGGGAAACCCGCCCCCCATGTTTCGCCCGATCCGCAGCAACCCCAGTGTCCGGGCCCTTGCCCTGGCGCTGGCCGCCACCACCTTTGCACCGGCCGCGATGGCCGCCACCAGCGAGGACTCCCCTAGCGTGACCACTTCCGCCGCCGCTTCGACCGCCGCCGCCTCGACCGACATCAAGCCCCCCGTCGCCGCCAAGCGCCCGCACACCTACACCGTGCACGGCATCACGGTCGAAGACCCCTATGACTGGCTCTATGACAAGTCCTATCCCACGGTCGACGACGAGGACGTGCTGAACCACCTCAAGGCCGAGAACGCCTATTTCGAAGCGCAGATGGAGGGCCAGAAGGCGCTGACCGAGGCGCTGTTCGCCGAGATGCGGGCGCGCATCAAGGAGGACGATTCGACCGTGCCCCAGAAGGACGGTGACTACCTCTACTGGTCCGAGTTCGAGGAAGGCGCGCAGTATCGCAAGCATTACAGGAAGCCGGTCGCCGGGGGTGAGCCCGAGCTGCTGATCGACGAGAATGCGCTCGCGGAAGGGCAGGAATATTTCCGCCTCGGCGCGGCCTCGATCAGCCAGAACGGGCGCTTCCTCGCCTATGCCACCGACACCACCGGGGGCGAGCGCTACACCGCGCGGATCAAGGATCTGACCACAGGCGAGCACCTGCCCGACGTGATCGAGAACCTGCGCGGCGACCTCGTGTGGGTGAAGGGCGACACCGCGCTCGTCTACGGCCCCTCGACCGAGGAGTGGCGCACGCTCGAAGCGAAGATGCACGTGATCGGCACCCCTGTGGAGAGCGATGTGACGCTCTACAAGGAGGAGGACCAGAGCTTCGGGGTGGGCGCCGGGCTTTCGGCGCAGGAAGACTGGCTGATCATCGCCACCGGCGACAACGAGACCAGCGAAGTGCGCCTCGTCCCCGCCGCCGATCCGACCGCTGCGCCGATCCTCGTGCGCCCGCGCAAGAAGGGCGTCGAATACGGCGTCGACGTGCGCGACGGCGAGTTGTGGGTGTGGACCAACGACGATCACATCAACTTCCGCCTCGCCAAGGCGAAGCTGGATGCGCCGGGGGAATGGCAGACCGTCATCCCCGGCTCGGACGATTTCTATCTGACCGGTTTCGACCTGTTCAAGGACTTCTTCGTCACCGAGGGGCGTTTGGGCGGCCTCGACCAGATCCAGCTGCGGCAATATGCCGATCCGGCGAGGATCACCCCGGTGGCCTTCCCCGAGCCGAGCTACACCGCGGGCCTCTCCAACAACCCCGAATACGACATGAGCGTGCTGCGGCTCTCGTATCAGTCGATGGTTACGCCCGGCACGGTCTATGACTACGACGTCAAGACCGGCAAGCTGACGACGCTCAAGACGCAGGAAATCCCGAGCGGCTATGACCCGTCGCTCTATGTCTCCGAGCGCCTGACCATCACCGCGCGTGACGGGACGCAGGTGCCGGTCAGCGTGCTGATGCGGCGCGACCGGGCGGAGATCCTCAAGGCCGCGGGCATCGAGGGGCCGGGGCCGCTCCACCTCTATGCCTATGGCGCATACGGCTATGCCGTCCCGCCGGGCTTCTCGACCGCGCGCCTGTCGTTGGTGGATCGCGGCTTTGCCTATGCCATCGCCCACATCCGTGGCGGCGACGATCTCGGGCGGCGCTGGTATCTCCAGGGCAAGCTGTTCGAGCGGACCAACACCTTCAACGATTTCGTCGACGCGGGCCGGGGGCTGATCGCCAAGGGCTACACCGCCGAGGGCATGGTCACCGCCAGCGGCGGCTCGGCGGGCGGCGAGCTGATGGGGGCGGTGATCAATCAGGACCCCGCGCAATATGGCGCGGTCGTGGCGCACGTGCCCTTCGTCGATGTGGTGGGCACCATGCTCAACGAGAAGCTGCCGCTCACCCCGGGCGAGTGGCAGGAATGGGGCAACCCGATCACCGACAAGGCGGCGTTTGCCTACATGCTGTCCTATTCGCCCTATGATCAGGTGACCGCCAAGGCCTACCCGCCGCTGCTGGTGACCGCCGGATTGAACGACCCGCGCGTGACCTATTGGGAACCCGCCAAGTGGGTCGCCAAACTGCGCGAGGTGAAGACCGACGACAACTTGCTGCTCTTGAAGACCAACATGGGCGCAGGCCACGGCGGGCAATCGGGTCGCTGGAACAGCCTCAAGGAGACCGCGGAGGAATTCGCCTTCATCCTGTGGCAGATGGGGATGGCGCCGAAGGAGTAAGCCCAGCCCCTTGGCGGAGAACGAAAATGCCCTCGACCTTCACCCGCACCTTCGTCGCCGCGCCCGCGCACATCGACGAGCTCGGCCATGTCAACAACACAGTGTGGGTGCAGTGGATCCAGGACATGGCGACCGCGCACTGGGACGCGGTGGCGCGGGCCGAGGACCGGGCGGCGTTCTTCTGGGTCGTGGTGCGGCACGAGATCGACTATCGCGGCAATGTGTCCGAGGGCGAGACCGTGCAGGCCGAGACATGGATCGAAGGCCCCGCCCAAGGCGCCAAGTCGCTACGGCGGGTGGAGTTCACCGACGCGGGCGGCAAGCGCCTCGTCAGCGCGGCGACCACCTGGGCGATGCTCGACCGCGCGACCGGACGGCTGGCGCGGGTGCGGCCCGAGGTGCTGGGGCCGTTTGCCTGAGGGTCAGGCGGCCCGCTCGCTCTCGGCCTTGCGCCCTTCCGGCGCGCTGCGGAACACCGTGAGACGCTCGTAGCACAGGCGGTTGCGCCCGCTCGCCTTGGCCTCGTACATCAGCGCGTCTGCGCGGGCGTAGAATTCGGCGAAGGCCATCTTCTGCCGCCCGGCATCGCCCAGCACCACCACGCCCATGCTCGCGGTCACCGGCAGGTCGAGCCCGGGGACTTCCTTGGCGATCCGCATCGGGATCGCCTGGCGCAGCGCCTCGGCGCGCTCGATCGGGCGGGGGCCGCGCAGCAGCACCACGAATTCCTCGCCGCCCAATCGCACCGCCACCGCGTCGCGGTCCCCCGAGGAGCGGATCGCGCTCGCGCAGGCGACCAGCGCGGCATCGCCGACCTGGTGGCCGTGGACGTCGTTGATCGCCTTGAAGCGATCCAGATCGACCAGCGCGAAGGTGTCGAAGCCCTGCGCCAGCAGCTCGTCGAAGCGCGCCTCGATCGCGCGGCGGTTCATCAACCCGGTGAGCGAATCGCGGGTCGAGATCTGCTCGAGCATCCGCGCCTCGGTCAGCGCCGCATCGCGCTCGCGGCGCAGCGCGAGGAAGCGGTCGGCGATGGCGAGCGAGATCACCACCACCTCGATCCCGACCGCGACATAGAGCATCTGGTCGAGGCTCGAGGGGCCGGTGTGCCAGCCCAGCCCGCGCAGCAGGCGCTCGATCGAGGCGACGATGATCGGCGCCCAGGCGACGGCGAGGAAGCGGCCCGAGCGGCTGCCGCGCGCGATCGCCTCGATCACCGCCGCGCTGATCACGATGATCGCGGGCAGGAAGGCAAGGAAATAGCCGACATCGTCGAAGCGCTGGGTGGCATCGAGCTGGAGCGCGAAGAAGCCGGGCACGATCATCGTGAACCAGCCGGTCGCGATCGTCACCTGCCGCATCAGGCGGGACTGCGCGCCGCGTTCGAGGAAGCTCGCCAGGAACAGCGCCGAGATTCCCGCGCCCACCGCCCATGACAGCGGGCCCACCACCGCGATCACCGCCACCGGCAGCGTCACGAAGGCCGAGATCAGCCCGCCCGCGGTCAGCACATAGGTCATCATCGCGGTGACCATCGCCGCGTGCAGCACGACGAAGCGTTCGCGCAGCACCACGAAGAAGCTGATGTCGAACAGCAGCGGCAGCACCAGCATGCCCGCGACAAAGGCGAGCAGCATCATGTCGATCTGCGACCAGTCGGCCAGCCCCGGGTCATGGGTGATACGCGCCTCGGTGAGCAGCGGCACCGAATGCGGCGCCTCGATCCGGGCGATCAGCGTGGTGGTCCGCGGCGTGATCTCGGGGAGCGGGAGCTGGAACACGGGGCCCGCGGCAAAGGGCCTGCCGTCCGCCTCGCGCAGCACCAGGCTGCGCACCGCGCCGTCGCCGTCGATCGCATGGAAGGTGATCGTCTCGAAGCGCGCGGAGCGGCTGAAGAAGTGACGGGGGAGCGCGCGCTTGTTCCAGTCCTTTGCCTCGAAGCGCAGCCACACTGCGGGCACATCCGAGCGCCAGCCGGAATCCTCGCAGGCCCACCCCGCGCGCGGACGCATGGCGTCCAGCCCGGCCGTGAGCCCGGTCGTCGCGTGGCAGGCAGGGGCATGGGTCGGCACGCGGTGGTCGTCTGCCGCCGCCGGTCGGGCAGCCAGCAACACCAGCATCACGGCGACCATGCCGAGCCGGGTAAGGAGGCGCAAGAGTGCCATGTCCGCAGCCCTACCATGCAAGCTCTTACGATGCTGTTAAGCGATTTTGCTCCATTTTGGAGATAATTCCATGCGTTTTGAAAGGTTTGCCCGAAGCGCCGCCGCGCGGCGATGCGAGCGGTTTACGCGAAGTAACGGACATGTCACGAAAGGCTCCTAGCGCATCTTGCTTCAAGCATCGCGCCGCTGGCGCCGACCGGGACCCTACATGCCGCATTCGATCTCCGCCCTCCTCAAGACCGGCGCCGCTCTGGCGCTTGCCGCCGCCACGCTTGCCGCCTGCAATGCCGGCGGCGCCTCGGGAGCGCAGTCGGTTCACGCGGTGGGCTCCTCCACGGTCTATCCCTTCGCCAAGCTGGTCGCCGAGAATTTCTCGCGCAACTTCCCCGACATGCGCTCGCCGCTGATCGAATCGACCGGTACCGGCAACGGCATCCAGCTGTTCTGCTCGGGCCTCGGCCCCAACACCCCGGACATGGTCAACGCCTCGCGCCGGATGAAGCCCTCCGAGTTCGACACCTGCGCCTCGAACAAGGTCGACGAGGTGATCGAACTCCAGGTCGGGCTCGACGGGATCGCCTTCGCCTCGGCCAAGGGCGGGATCAAGCTGAACCTTTCGCCCGAAACGATCTACAAGGCGCTCGCCGCGCGCCCCTACGGCAAGCCGCAGACCGCCAAGACCTGGGCCGATGTCGACCCGGCGCTGCCGGCCGAGCCGATCCTCGTCTACGGCCCGCCCTCGACCTCGGGCACGCGCGATGCGCTCAAGGAGCTGATCCTCCACGTCGGCTGCGACGTCGATCCGGCGATGAAGGCGCTGAAGGAGCGCGACGAGACCGAATACAGCCGGATCTGCACCGAGATCCGCGACGACGGCGCCTATTCCGACCAGGGCGAGCAGGACAACCTGATCGTCAACAAGATCGTCGCCAACCCCCGGATCGTCGGCATCTTCGGCTTTTCCTACCTCGAGGAGAACCTCGACAAGGTGCAGGATCTGCCGATGAACGGGGTGCAGGCGACCTACGAGAATATTGCGAATTTCTCCTATCCGGGCGCGCGGCCGCTCTACGTTTACGTCAAGAAGTCGCACTTGCGCGCTATCCCGGGCCTCGAGGACTTCATGAAGGAGTGGGTCAATAGCTGGGGCAAGGACGGTCCGCTCGCGCGCATCGGCATGGTCGCCATGCCCGCCGAGACGATGGCCGCCAATGTTGCCAAGGTGCAGAACCTGACGATCCTCACCAAGGCCGAGCTCGAGGCAGAATAGACCCGCTACTCCATGGACTCATGACCACTTGGGGAGGGAATGATGTCTGATAAAATCGGGATTTCGCTGAAGGATCGCAATGCGGCGCGCGCGCCGGCGGCGCTGCTGGTGCTGGCTGCCATGCTCGGCCTTCCGGGCTGCGGCGACAGCCCCGAGGATGCCGCCGCCAAGGCGATCAGCGTGGTCGGCTCCTCGACCGTCTACCCCTTCGCCAAGCAGGTCGCCGAGGATTTCGTCGCCGCCAACGAGGGGCTCGCCCCGCCGCAGGTCACCTCCTCGGGCACCGCCGACGGGATCGCCGCCTTCTGCGCCGGGGTCGGGGCGACCACCCCCGACATCGTCAACGCCTCGCGCCGCATGACCCGCGCGGAATTCGCCGAATGCGCCGCCAACGGGGTGAGCGAGATCATCGAGGTCGAAGTCGGGCTCGACGGGATCGTCTTCGCTGCGGCCACCGACCGCGGGATCGACATCAAGCTGTCCCGCGACAATGTCTACCGCGCGATTTCCAACAAGCCCTTCGGCCGCGAGCAGACCGCCAAGACCTGGGCCGATGTCGATGCCACGCTCCCCGCCACGCCGATCGTGGTCTATGGCCCACCCGAAAGCTCGGGCACGCGCGAGGCGCTGCTCGACCTCGTGGTCGAGCCCGGCTGCCGCCAGAACAGCGCGATGGCCGCCTTCGAGAAGAGCGATCCGGAACGCTTCCAGCGCGATTGCCACACGCTGCGCAGCGACAGCGGCTACAGCAGCCAGGGCGAGCAGGACGACCTGATCGTCCGCCGCGTCGCCTCCAACCCCGAGGCGATCGCGATCGTGGGCTATTCCTACCTCGCCAAGAACGCCCAGGCGGTGAAGCCGCTGGCGCTCGACGGTGTGATGCCGAGCCCGGCGACCATCGCCGACGGCAGCTACGAGGCGAGCCGCCCGCTCTATATCTACGTCAAGAGGGCCAACCTTTCGGTCACCCCGGGGCTCGACAAGTTCCTGGCCCAGTGGGCGCAGAGCTGGGGCGCGGACGGCGCGCTGGCGAAGATCGGGCTGGTGCCGCTCCCGGCCGACCGGCAGGCGCGGGCCGTCGCGGCGATCCAGAACCAGACGGCGCTGACCGCGGCCGCGCTCGACACCGCGCAGTAAGCGCCTGAAGTGATTGCGGCATGGCGGAGAGGCGGCTAACCTCTCCGCCATGAGCGCGCGCAAGATCGCCGAATGGCACGAGGCCGGCCTGATCGACGCCTCGACGCGTGATCGCCTCACCGCCTATGAAGCCGAGCATGCCCGCCCGCTCCTGCTGTGGGCCGTGTGGGGCATCGGCGCGCTCGCCATCGGGCTGGGCGTGGTGTCGGTGGTGGCGGCCAACTGGGAGGATATTCCGGGGCTGCTCCGGCTGGCGGTGCATCTGGCGCTGATCGCCGGGCTGCTGGGCCTGCTGTTCATGCGCGAGGCACAGCTGGCCGAGCGCTCGCCGTGGATCGTCGAGGCGCTGGTCTTCGTCACCGCCGCCTTGGGCCTCACCTTCTTCGGGCATCTGGGGCAGGTCTACCAGACCTCCTCGCCGCTGTGGCAGCCGCTCGCGCTGTGGTTTGCGCTGTTCGCGCCGCTGCTGCTGCTGACCGGGCGCAGCTGGGCGAGTGCGCTCGCGGTGGGCGGCGGCGCGGTGTGGACGGCGTGGGAATATGCGGGCGCGAGCACCGGCTACGGGCGCGAGACTGACCTTGCCCTCAGCATCTGGCTCGCCTTCGTCGTCGCGCTGCCGGTGGCCTTCGCCCCGCTTGCCGCGTGGCTCGGCGGGCGCAGCGCGCGCGAGGATTTCTGGGAACGGCTCGAGCAATTGGCGCTCGCCTATGCGGTGGCGGGGGGTTCGCTCGCCTGCGCCTATGCGAGCTTCGGCGGGTTTGGCGGGCCTGCGCACGCGCTCGCCAGCGTGCTGACCTGCGCGGCGGTGCTGGTCGCCGCCGGCATCGGCGTGGTGCTGGCGCGGCAGGGCGTGTCGGGGCAGATGGCGGGCGCGATCATTGCGGGCGCGGGACTGGTGATGCTGCTCGCCTATGCGGTGAACGACACCACTGTCCCGGCCGCGCTGGTGTTCTTCGCGCTGTGGGCCGGGATCGGCGGGGCGGCGCTGATCGCGCAGTGGCGGCGGGGGTTCCAGCAGGCGGTCGGCGTGATCGCGCTGCGGCTCATTATCCTGAGCTTCGAGCTGGCGGGCGATCTGCTGATGAACGGCCTGGGGCTGATCCTTGCAGGGCTGATGATCCTCGGCGTCGCATGGGGCGCGGTGCGGGTGTCGAAGCGCTTCGCCCCACGCGCGGAGGGTGAGGCATGATCCGCGCCGCGCGCCTCGCTGCCGCCATCCTGCCGCTCCTCGGCCTCGGGGCGCTGTGGGCCATGAGCGACCGCACCTACCACACCGGCACCGATTGGGAGGTGCCGATCGAGGGTTACGACCCGCGCGATTACCTGCGCGGGCACTATGTCGAGTTCAGCTATGACTGGCCGGGGCTCCCCGAGAGCGACATCCTCCCTTCCGCCCTGTGCCTTGAAGGCGCCGCGCCGGTGATCGACCGGGTGACGACCCATGCCGCTTTCCCCAACTGTGCCCACCCGGTCATGTCGCGTGCCTCGGACGTCTATGGCCTGAACAGCCTTTTCCGCGGGCGGCTCTATCTCGGGCAGGACCGGGCGGAGGCCCTGCAAAGCCAATTGCGCAACCGCGACCAGCGCGGGATCGTCACGATCCGCCAGCGCGAGGACGGGAGCTTCACGCCCATAAGCATCCGCTTCCGCCCGCTCACTCCGCAAGAAATCGCCGAGCGCGATGCGCCGGAGGGCGAAGCGCCGCTCTCGCCCTTCGACCCGCTCGCCCCGCCCGCGGTGATGGACAAGTAGCTAGCGGAAATCCTCGCCCGTCGCCGCGATGCGCGACTTGAGCCCCGCCTGACAGATGTTCTGGATCTCGATCCCCGGGTGGGCATTGACCTCGATCACCAGCGGGCCGTCATTGACGTCGAGCACGATGTCCGCCCCGCAATAGCCGAGGCCCACGGCCGGGCCGCACTTGGACGCCAGCTCCAGCACGCGCTTCCAGCCCGGAATCTCGAAGCCGATGAGGTTGACGCCGGTATCGGGGTGGTGGGTGATCGGCACGCCTTTCACCACCGCGCGGGTAATCTTGCCGGTCTCCATGTCGATCCCCGCCCCGATCGCGCGCTGGTGGAGGTTGGCCTTGCCGTCGCTCTCGATCGTCGGCAGCCGCACCATCGCCATCAGCGGGGTGTGGTGGAGGCTGATGACGCGCAGGTCCGGCAGGCCCTCGGGCACGATGCGCGAGAGCGCCGGGTCGGCAATGATCAGCGGCTCGATCAGCGCGGCGTCCTCCGCGGCGGAATCGCCCGAGAAGCCGCCGTCGACCACCTTCTGGATGTGGTGCATCACCATGTCTTCGGGGAGCGCCGCGCCCGAGCCCTTGTACCAGGTGTTCCCCTCGCGCCGCACCGCGAGCAGGATGCCGTCGCCCTGCGAGCCGCGCGCGGGCTTGATTGCCCAGGCATCGGGCATGTCGCGGCTCGGCTTGAAATCGGCGACCTGCTGGTGATCCTCGAGCACCGCGACGGTGCCGGTGCAGGCAATCCCCGCCGCCTCGAGCGCGCGCTTGGCCGCGACCTTGTCGCGCGCGCGCTCGATCGCATGGCGCGGGTTGTATTTCTGGATCAGCGCGTTGCGCATGTTGATGCCGAGGATCTCGCCCCCGGTCAGCGCGTCCTCGCCCAGCCCCAGCCAGCGGTTCACAATGCCGAACATCTCAGACGTCCTCCACCCGGCGGATCACCCAGGCATTGTGGATCGGCGGGCGCCCCGCCATCCGGTCGTCGCTCCAGTCGTCCGCCCAGTCCGCCACCATGCGTCCGCCCGATGCGACAAGGCGAGGCCGCACGCGGGCCTCGCTGTCGGTGATCGGCTGGGGCACACGGCGGCGCGCGCCGGGCCTTATCTCGTCGGGCGATCCGATCACCCACATGTCGCCAAGCGGCGGCGCGCCGCCGGTTGCCGCGGGAACGAGCTCGGGTATCGGCGTGGCCGGCGCGGTCACGTCGGGAACGGGCTCGGGCACGCGCCGCGTATCGGGCAGGCCCTTGCGGCGGTCTTCCTCCACCCCCTCGGGCAAGGCCTCGGCGGCAGCGGCAGCTTTCGCCCGGCGGCGCCGCTCGAGCCAGATCGGGGCGAAACGCCCGATTTCCGAGAGGCGCAGCCCGCGATAGCGCCCGAGGATCGCGATCGCGACCGCAGTGGTCGCAGGCATCAGCAGCGGCGACCATTCGATCAGCGCGAGCGCGAACTCCGAGACCATCACGAACTCGATCATCAGCGCCAGCACGAAGGTGTTGAGCGCCATCTTGGCGGCGGGCTTGGCACCGTCCTTGCCCCACTGCTTCCACCACCGCTCGACGCACAGCGCGCAGACGATCACCGGGAAGGCATCGACCTGGAGCTCGGTGTCGAGCACCAACTGCAGGCCCACCAGCACCGAGGAGCACAGCACCACCGGCCCCATCACCGGGCCGATCTGGAGGAAGGCGAGCGCGATCAGCATCGGGGTGAACAGGCCGAAGGCCTTCAATCCGATGAAGCTCCTCGCCAGCACCACCAGGAAGGACCCCAGCGGCAGCACCATCAGCAGGTTGGAGGGCTTCAGCCCCCAGATCGCCTGCGAGGACGCCACGCCCTCGAAGGAGGAGGGCAGCGCCAGGAACGTCTCGGTATTGGCGACGCCGAGCCCGACGAGCACGGCCAGCACCGCAGCCACCGCCAGCCCGATATAGAACGGGCGGCGGACCTGCGGCGTCGCGTTCGCCCAGATCTGGCCAACGCGGGCGATCATTTCAGAAGACGTAACCGACCGACAGCGTCAGGCGATAACCCTCGCGCTCGCGCGCGCTCTCGTTGCTCGCAAAGAAGATGTATTTGGCCTCGGCCTCGATCCGCCACTTGCCGGGCCACCATTGCAGCTCGATCTCGGGAACGACCTGCCGGTCGCGGCGCAGCGCGCCGTTATCGGCGATGCGGCCATCGAAGCGGGTCTTGATCAGCTCGAGCGCGGGGCGCACGCGCAGGTCGGGGCCGATCGGGCGGGTATAGGCGACCCCGGCAGAATCGCGCTCGTATCCCCGCTGTGGATCGTCCGAACGGATGGTCTCGGTGCGCAGGTCGAAGGCGAGATAGTGGTAGGCGCCGAAGCGGCGGCGGTATTGCGCATCGAAGCGCACGCCGTCGCCGGTGGTCGCCGGTCCCGCGCCGTTGTCGTATTGCCGCTCGCGCCAGGTGCCCTGCAGGCGGAAGCGGTTCTCCCGCGTCGGCTCGAAGGTTGCGCGCGCGGAGTATTCCCAGCTGTCGGTATCGGGGGATTCGACCGTGACGAGATCGTCGTAGCGCCGCAGCTGTGCCTGCACTTCGAGGGTGTCGGTGAGGTCGTGCTCGATATTCGCGGTGAGCCGGTCGCGCGAGACGTCGCGGCGGTCTTCGCCCAAGCGGAACACCTCGATCCGATCCGCCTCGAGCCGCACCCGGGTGCGCTTGCTTTCGATCCCGAGCCCGATCTGGCCGCGCACCGACAGCGCCTCGCCGTCGATCACCAGATCCTCGTCGCGGGTGGTGGTCTGGGCGCTGACCGCCTGGACATCGATGCGGGCGTCGGGTTCGAGCCGCCAGCCGGTCTCGTCCGCCGCTGCCAGCGGTGCGCCGACGGCAAGGCCCAGCGCGAGCGCGGCGGCGCGCCATGCCGTTCCGGCCGGCCGCAGATCGCGTGCAATTCTGGTGAGCAACATGGTGAACCCCCGTTAACCACGTCGGCATACGGGGGGCGCCGTTTAGAAATTCCTAACCGGGATTATAAACTTTTGGGGCAGGTCGGGGCCGCTCCGCCATCCCCTTGAAAAGCAAGGCGGCGGAGGACCGTGGGTCCCCCGCCGCCAACGTGCCCGGGAGCGGGCGATCAGAACTTGGCGGTCACTTCCACCCCGTAGAAGCGCGGTTCGGCGGGGATGAAGGTGGGGATGGTGAAGGCCCCCCCGGTGTTGCCGGCGTCGAGCAGGTAGTCCTCATCGAAGGCGTTGCGGATGAACCCGGCGAGCTCGTACTTGCCCTCGGCGAAGCTCACGCCCGCGCGCGCGTTGACCAGTGTCACCGCATCCTGCGAGATCAGCGGGTTGTTGGGCACCTCGAAGAAGATCTGGCTGCGATAGGTCACGCTCGGCGTGGCGAAGAAGCGGATGCCGTTATCGAACTCCTTGTCGATCGTGATCCCGCCCGAGGCCTGCCATTCGGGCTGCAACCGGAAGCGCGCGCCCGAGAAGGCCGGCGAGAAGGCGCCGTCCTCGTCGATCCCGCCGTCGATGTAGCCGAAATTGCCGAACACGTTGAGCCAGTCGGTCACGTCGATGGCCAGCTCCGCCTCGACCCCGAGGTTCGAGGCGCGACCGGCGCTCGCGGTGACGAAGGCGCCGGTCGGGTTGCCGTTGGCATCGAGCTGCGCGACCGAGACCTGGAAGTCGTTGTAGACCTGGTAGTAGACCCCGAGGGAGCCCGAGACCCGGCCGGTGGCGAGCTTCAGGCCGCCCTCGTAGTTCCACACCGTCTCTTCGGCGATGTTGGTCACGTTGGGCACGACCCGCGCACCGTCGCGCCGCGCGGCGACGTTGATCACCGGCGAGCGGCGGCCCTTGGAGATGGTGGCGAAGACGTTGACGTCGTCCGAGATGCGGTAGAGCGCGTTGAAGCGCGGCAGCCAGGCGTTGAAGCTGCCATCGGCGATGAAGGTCTGGCCGGTGGTGTCGATCTGACCAGGGATTAGGGGCGCGCCGCTCAGCGCCGCATTGGGCACGCGGGCGAAGAAGCCCGAGCGGCGATATTCGTCGAGCCAGCGCAAGCCTGCGGTCAGCTCGAGGCTATCGAACGGGATCCAGGTTACATCGGCGAACAGCGAATAGGCCTCGTTGCGGCCCTGGTTCTCGAACACGGAGGCGTAGGGGATCGCCGTGACGGCGCCGCCGGTGGCGATCGCGGTCACGCCGCTGGCCGGCACCGTGCCGTCGGGGGCGACGCAGGGAATGCCCGGGATCAGCGGGGCACCGAACAGCGTGGTGAGGCACTGGAGGAAGGTGCCTTCCTCGGTCGCGAAGGGCACGTTCTGGCGGCCGTCCTCGATGAAGGCGTTCCAGCCGAAGCTCGCGCGCAGCTGCTTGCCCGAATAGGTGAAGCGCCCTTCGTGGCTGACCTGCCAGCCCTGGGCGAGCTCGGCGAATTCGAGGAACGGCGCGGCGCTGCCGTCGGCGTCGAACACCTCGAGGCTGTCGAACTCGCGATAGCCGTTGACGGTGGTGAAGCTCCAGTCGTCCTCGAACTGATGGTCGATGGTGAGGTTGAGATCATAGACCTCGCGGTTCAGCCCGAGCTGATCGTCGCCGAGCGCCGCCGCGCCCGCCGGGTTGCCGCCGAGGTTCGCGTCGACGAAGGCGTTCGCCGCCCCGCCCGGCGCACCGGCAAAGGCCGGGAAGCGGCCCGAGATGAAGGGCGTGCCGCCGTTCCTCTGCTGGTCGTAGGTGCCGATCAGGTCGACCGTGGTCCGGTCGGTCGGCGTCCAGCGCAGCGAGGCGCGCAGGCCGAGCTGGTCCTGGGCGTAGAGCTCCTCTTCCTGGTTGGGGTTGAGGTTCCGGGCATAGCCGTCCCGCGTGCGCCACTCGCCCGCGAGGCGGAAGGCGATGCTGTCACTGCCGACGTTGACGTAGCCGCCCAGCAGGGTCTGGTTGAAATTGCCGTAACCACCGCGCACTTCGGCCGAGAAGCCCTGGCGCGGCTTGGCCGAGACGAGGCTGATCGCGCCCACCGCGCTGGCGGTGCCGAACAGGGTCGCCTGCGGCCCCTTGATGACCTCGACGCGCTCGAGATCATAGATCGCCTGGTACGACCCGCGCGAGCGCGAAATGTCGACGCCGTTGTAGTAGAGCGTGACGCGCGGGCCCTGCTGCGCCGAGCCCGAGTCCGAGGTGATGCCGCGGATCACGACGCCGGGGTTGTTGGCGCTCTGCTCCTGGATGAGCAGGCCGGGGACGTAGTAGCTGAGCTCGTCGAGATCGCCCACACCGAGCTCGCGGATGCGCTCGCCGCCGACCGCGGAAATGGTGATCGGCACGTCGAGGGCGCGCTGTTCGATCTTCTGGGTGGTGACGATGATCTCGTTGCCCGAGGCGCTTTCGTCCTCGGCGGCGGTGGCGGTATCGTCCTGCGCGACGGCGGCGTGCGGCGCGGCGGCCAGGGTGGCGGCGAGCGCGATCAGCGAGGCGCAGCGGAGCGGCGTGCGAGTGCGAAGCATGAGAGAGGCCCCTTATCGTTGTTGAGAGGCCTCGCCCGTGACAGCGCCGCGTGACGATGCTGCGACGCAGCAATGAAGACTGCGTGACGCGCGATTTACAATTTCGCGACGTTGCAAATTTGCATCTTCTTGCGGTGCGGATGTCCTTCCCGCGTCAGATCGGATTGCCGTCCTTGTCGCGGAAGATCTCGCGGCGACCGACGTGGTTGGCGGGGCCGACGAAGCCGTCCTCCTCCATCCGCTCGATCCACTTGGCGGCGGTGTTGTAGCCCACGCCCATCTGGCGCTGGAGCCAGCTGCCGCTTGCCTTCTGGTTCTCGAACACGATCTGGCAGGCCTGGCGGTACTTGCGCTCTTCCGGATTGTCCGAGGCGGTGAGCTCGTCATCGAAGCCGAAGCCGCCGAAGCCTTCCTCGGGCTCCTCGGTGACCGCATCGACATAGGCGGGCGCACCCTGGGCGCGCCAGTGATCGGTCACCGCCTCGACCTCCTCGTCGGAGACGAAAGGCCCGTGGACGCGCAGCATCGCGCCGGTGTTGGGCTTGTAGAGCATGTCGCCCCGGCCCAGCAGCTGCTCGGCGCCCTGTTCGCCGAGGATCGTGCGGCTGTCGATCCGGCTCGTCACCTTGAAGCTGATGCGGGTCGGCAGGTTCGCCTTGATCACCCCGGTGATGACGTCCACCGAGGGCCGCTGGGTCGCCATGATCAGGTGGATCCCCGCCGCGCGGCTCTTCTGGGAGAGGCGCTGGATCAGCACCTCGATCTCCTTGCCGACCGTGACCATCAGGTCGGCCAGCTCGTCGACGATCAGCACGATCTGCGGCAGCGGCTGGTAATCGAGCTGTTCCTCCTCGAACAGCTGCTCGCCGGTTTCGGGGTCGAACCCGGTCTGCACCCGGCGCCCGAGCGGCTTGCCCTTGGCGATCGCGGCGCTGACCTTCTCGTTGAAGGAGTTGATGTTGCGCGAGGAGATCGCGCTCATCATGCGGTAGCGCCGCTCCATCTCCTCGACCGCCCACTTCAGCGCGCGCACCGACTTGGCCGCCTCGGTCACCACCGGCGAGAGCAGGTGCGGGATATCGTCGTAGACGCTCAGTTCGAGCACCTTGGGGTCGATCAGGATCAGCCGCAGTTCGGCGGGCGTGAAGCGGTAGAGCAGCGAGAGCAGGATTACGTTGAGCCCGACCGACTTGCCCGAACCGGTGGTGCCCGCGACCAGCAGGTGCGGCATGGCGGCAAGGTCGGCGATGATCGGCTCGCCCGCGATATCCTTGCCGAGGATCACCGGGAGGTTTCCCTTGGCATCGGCAAAGGCGGCTGCCGCGGCGAGCTCCTTGAGCATTACGGTCTGGCGATCCTGGTTGGGCAGCTCGATGCCCATCACCGTGCGCCCGGGGATCGGCGAGACGCGCGCCGAGATCGCGCTCATGTTGCGGGCGATGTCCTCGGCAAGGCCGACCACGCGGCTGGCCTTGATGCCGGGCGCGGGCTCGAGCTCGTACATGGTGACCACCGGGCCGGTGCGCACCGCGGTGATCTCGCCCTTGACGTTGAAATCGTCGAGCACGTTCTCGAGCAGCCGGGCGTTGCGCTCCAGTGCCAGCTTGTCGAGCTTGGGGCCCTTGTCGACCGGGGGTTCGGCGAGCAGGTCGAGGCTGGGAAGATCGTAGGGGGCGAACATGTCGCGCTGCGCGGTCTTGCCGGTCGCGGCGCGCCTGGGCGGGGCGGAAGGGTCGCTGATCTCGGGCGCGCGGCGCGGGCGCTCCTCGGTGAGGGGTTCGGGCGCGGCATCGCTCTTGGCGGCGCGGCGCGGGCGGGCGGGGGCTTGATCCTCGTCCGCATCGTCCATGTCGCCCGCAAAGGCGAGCGCGTTCTGCTTGCGGCCCGGCAGCGGCAGGCGGCGCATGAGGCCCGCCAGCG